>SDBV01013037.1_pt1 | contig 10613 bp, 9 predicted proteins | sample 2277081 | NCBI WGS metagenome assembly SDBV01 (sample SAMN10402039, study PRJNA504765) | marine sediment metagenome | isolation source: marine sediment core GS10_PC15, 223 cmbsf | place: Arctic Ocean: Southern Knipovich Ridge | collected 2010
GAGACGGTCTCGGTGACCTCGATCGCCACTGGCGCGGGCGGGCATCTCGGGCGCCGGATCTTCCGCAACACTGGTGACGGCAACGTATTCTTTCGCGTTCACGATATCGACGACAACACCGCCACCACGTTCGCCGACAACGTGTCCGACAAGAATCTCTTTGACGGCAACGCGGAAGTTCTCGACGTGGGGGATGCTCCCCCGACCGGGATCCGCAAGGTCGTATCCCACCGGGCTCGCTCCTTCTACCTGACCACCAACGCGGAGCCGAACACTCTCTTCTACACCCCGGTCGGGAAACCGGAGTCGGTGTTCCTCGAGGACTCCCTCAGGATCGGCGAGGGCGAGGACGGTGACCAGTGCGTTGGCGGAACCCCGGAGTACGAGGGTCAGTTGGTGCTCTGGAAGGAGCGCTCTGTGTGGCTGTTGCAGGGCGATGGGAGGTTCTCGTGGAACCTCATTCGGACTCAGGCGTCGGTGGGTGCTGTTGACGATCAGGCGGCCGTACAGGTACCTGCCGGCGCCAAGTACATGACCTCGACTGGCGAGCTCGCGCAGACCGCCCGCCCGGTCCTTGCGTACATCACCCCGAACAAGGACATCCGTATCTTCGATGGCGCCAACGACACGATCATCTCGTGGCCGAAGGAGACGACGGTCGCTGGGATGTCCTACGAGAACCGGGCGTACTCGAGAGCGGTCCTATACCCGCCGTACAACTGGGTGGTGTTCGGGTTCCCGGCCGCTGGATCCTCCGAGATCGATACCTACATCGCGTGGGACTACTCCAACGGAACGTGGCACACACTCGTGGGGTTCCCTGGTTCGCGGGCCATGGTGACGGGCGACTCTGCCTCTGCCGCGCACATCCTGTTCGTCGGTGAGGGCGACGTGGCCACGGGCGGGAAGGTGTACCACTTCCTCACCGGCACGGACCTGGACGGCTCCAACATAACCTCCACGTTCCGCTCGGCGGCGCTCACGGGCTCCCGGCCAGAGATCCTGAAGACGCTCAGATACATGGACCCGATTCTGAAGTCGCTGGGGTCCGCGGTGTCGGTGACATGGAGTGTCTACCTCGACTTCGCTGACACGGGGGCGTCGGCGTTCTCGACGGGTACGGTGGACATGCAGGGGACCAACGCGAACTGGGTCAATCCGGGTCCGATCTACCCGAAGGACACCAACGGCGCGTACCCGATCTCGGAGTCTTTCATCATCGAGTACAAGGTGGTGGGCACCACGGCGTGGGGTCTGGCGGGATGGGCGCACGGTCTCCAGTACCGTCGTCGGGAGAACCCGAGGTGACCCACAGAACGTCTGTCGGGGCGATCCTGGGGACGGTGCTGATCCCGCTCCCCGTCGCCGGATCGCTCGTCGGCGCCTGCGCCGGGGCGTGCATCGGCGCCTGGACGATCGAACTCGCCGCCGGGCGCGGAATCAGGCGCTCGGTGAAGCCCGCCCTCGCCGCCGGCGCCGGGCGGCTCGTCGGAACGCTGGGCAAGTTCATCATCGGGGTGGCGATCTGGATCGTCATCGCCGTCGCCGCGTTCTATCCGTGACCGCTGACGCTCCAACTACCCCGGGAGGAGTTCGGCGGGCGTCTTACCGTCCACCTCCAGAACGGTCAGTTCCTTCGAATCGGCCCAACCGATGAGACCCTCGGGGGTGCAGACCGCGGCGACCTCGATCGAACCTTCCTCTTTGGTGGGAGCCCAATTCCCGAAGAAGAGACTCGGGCGCGTAGCCCGGAACGCACCGTATCCGGTCCCGAGCAGTATCAGCTTCTGTCCGGTCCGGATGTGCTGGACGATAACGGCCATCTCGTTGCTCCTTTCAAAGGAATCCCTCTGTGTGGGATAGAGGCAAGATTCATGGGAGGAGACACGTTGACGCTCAGGGCTGCTCGGTGACCTTCACGACTACCTTGTGAAGCGGACCGACGCCTCCCATCGGGGCGTGGGCGTCCGAAGGGAAGAAGATCGCGAACGTTCGCGGGGGGACGGTGACCCAGGTGTCGGGTTCGTCGCTGAAGAACTCGAGGTCGTTGGGCTCGTCGAAGCCTTGCCCGTCACCCGTGCAGTGAGCGGTGGGCTTCCAGCCCATCTCGTCGGTCCCGGAGAGGAGGCACTGAATGTCGATGTACTTGCGGTGTGCTTCCAGCGTCACCCCATCGCGGCCGCGGCCGTCCTCGCGGAGAACCATCGCGTACACGCTGTCGCCGTCTATCTCGCACCGTCCGTCGGGCAGTTCCGCGATGTTCTCGCGCCGAAGAAACGCAAACGCCTTGGCGAAACCGTCGTTCAGCGCCTGGTACCGGCCGCAGTTCTCCAGGTGGTCGAATATCATCCGCTCGATCCTCTCATCAGACCGCCCAACGCCGCAGGCGCACCCATGCACACCAGACGGCGCGAAAGCGTATCAGAACGTGCGGAGACGCACAAGAACGTGGAAACGTGCGAACAGTGCGATCCACTGCTGTGGAAGAACGCCCGACGGCGCGGCCGAACGATGCCAGCAGCGACGTTATGAGGAGCAGCGCCCGGCCGGGCCTGCGCTTGCGGCGCGCGGCCGCGCCGGTACAATCATTGCGAACGAGCTGCGACAGCCTCGCGGGCAGGTAGTCCCCGCGGTGCAGCGAATTGCGACTGGGCCGTACTGGGCTCGAACCAGTGACCTTGCGGGTGTGATCCGCACGCTCTAGCCAACTGAGCTAACGGCCCGAACTGCTTTACCTCCCCGGCCGCGCCGGAGAGCAGGCGTATTATACTCGGCGGGAAAGCCTTTTCAACTCCTCAAGCGTATCGGCGAAATCCTTGGGCAGGGGGGCCGAAAGCTTGACGGTCTCGCCGGTGCGCGGGTGGCGGAACTCGATGGAGGTAGCGTGCAGCGCCTGGCGGGTGATCAGCGGACCTACCGCCCGCTCGGGAGCGCCTTCGAGCTGGGAGCGATAGATAGGCCCGCCCCCGTACATCCTGTCGCCGACGATAGGGTGCCCGATGAAGCTCATGTGCACGCGAAGCTGGTGCGTCCGCCCGGTCTGCGGAAACAGTTTGACCAGCGAGAATGTGGCGCTGGTCCCTCCGACGGGTCCGATCCGCTCGGTCACCTGGTATCGCGTGACGGCGTTCTTGGCGGTGGTTGGGTAGGCGCGTCCCGTCAGGCGGTGCACGGAGTGCTTCTCGCGGATCCTCGGGTGCTTCCCGATGGGTACGTCGATGACGTCGGCGTCCCTGTCGATCAGCCCGTGGACGATGGCTGTATAGCTCTTGTGGATCTTTCGCAACTCGAACTGTCTGCCCAATCGCCACAGCGCCAGCTCGGTCTTGGCGACCAGCATGATCCCGGTGGTGTCGCGGTCCAACCGGTGCACGATCCCGGGTCGGAACACCTCCCCCGCTGTGGGCAGGTCGCCGATGTCCCGCCAGTTCTTCCCGAAGTAATACGCCAGCGCGTTGACCAGTGTCCCCGTCCAGTTCCCGCGGGCCGGGTGGACGATGATGTCGGCCTGCTTGTTGATCGCCAGGAGGTCGTCGTCCTCGTAGACAACGTCGAGGGGGATCGGTTCGGGGGGAATCTCCTTCGGTCTGATCTCAGGGAGGAGCATGTCGATGACGTCGGCGGGGCGGATTATGTAGCTGGGCTTGACCGTGCGCCCGTTGACCGTGACCATCCCCTCTCTGATGTACCCCTGGAGCGACGTGCGGGAGAAGGCCTTCCCCAGGCGCCCGGAGAGGTACTTGTCCAGACGGCGGCCGGGCAGGGCACGGCGGATGTCGATGCGGACGCGCTCGAGGCCCTCTTCGTCGGGGGCGATCGGGGTCTCGACCGTGTCCACCCCGTCGGCGGCGCGGGGTATCGCCTCGGGGGACTGTTCGCGGTCGGGCTCTTCCATGCCGTAGATTATACACCCCTCACGGGCAGTGGGGGGACGAGAAGGAACAGCCCGCCGAAAGCGCTCTGGGGGCTGCGAGGTGCGAACGAGTTTCGACTGTACCGCCGGTGCGTCAGGCGGCGCCGATGAGTTCCTTGACCACGTCCACGGCGCTGGCTGCGTCCGGGGCGTAGCCGTCCGCGCCGATCTCGTCGGCGAAGCTCTGAGTGACGGGGGCCCCGCCGATGATCGTCTTTATCTCGATCCCTGCATCCTTGATAGCCGCCACCACCTCGGTGATCTTGGGCATGGTGGTGGTGAGCAGGGCGCTCATGGCGCAGACCTTGGCGCCTTCGGCCTTGCAGGACTCGACGAACTTCTCCGCTCCCACGTCCGTCCCGACGTCCACGACCTTAAGCCCTCCCCCGGTCAGCATCATCCCGACGAGGTTCTTCCCGATGTCGTGCAGGTCGCCCTTGACCGTCCCGAGGACGACCGTCGCGAGGGGTTCCACCCCGGCGGCGATGAGTTCGGGTTGCAGGACTTCCATCCCGCCCTTCATCGCGCGGGCGGCGATGAGGACCTCCGGGACGTACACCTCGTTGTTCTTGAACCGCGCGCCGATGACGCTCATCCCGGCGATGAGCCCCTCTTCCAGCACGTTCTTGGGGGGAACGCCCTCGCTGAGGGCCTGCTTGGTCGACTCGACCACGGTGTTCCTGTCGCCGCGGATCAGCGCATCCGCCAGTGCCTGCAGATCTGCCATGCCTTAAAAACCTCCATAGCTCGATTTCGAAACCAACGTCGCCTGCTGTTCGCCCGCACGCCCGTTCATTCGCCGGGGTGCATGAGTTGAGGATGTTAGCGTATGAGACGCCGGGGATAAACCGCCTTTCGCCATGGAAATCGCGATTTTTTTTCGCCGGTTCCGGGTCAGCCCTCAGGCTGAGTGGCGGGGGACTGTGTCGCGGGCGAACTGCTTTCCGTCACCGGCGCCGAGCGCGACTCGCCGGTGGGGGGCGTCGTCGTGGCGGGGGCGGGTGTGGTCGGCGCCGCGGGATGAGTCGTCGGCCCCGTCGCCGGGCGCGACGCGGGTGACGCGGTCGGCTGCGACGCGGGCGCCGCGGTCGGTTGGGTCTCGCTCTTCGGCGCGGGGGACGTCGTCGCCATCATCACCGGCGTTCCCAGCAACTCAAGCCGCCCCATGCTCCTGCCCGCTCGCTTGATCACGTCCTGACCGCTCAGCTCGGTGATCCTCAGTGCCGCCTGGTATTCCACGCGCGCCGTCTCGAAGTCTCCCCGGTTCTCGGCGAGCTTTCCCAATCCAAAGTGCGCCTTGGCCACCGCGAGCTTCTCATCGCCGAAGCTGTCCGTCGCCATCCGGTACCATCGTCCCGCCTCGTCCCCCAACTGCTTCCACTTGAGGGGATCGACGGTGGGACCGGCAACGGTCATCTCGGAGATGTACATGTCGCCCAGCTTGACGGCCGACAGCGCGGCGATCCACTCTTCGTCGTCCTGCTCCGCCAGGGACTTCAACAGGTCCTTTCTGGCCTGCGGGGCCAGCGTGGGGTTGGACATCGCCGCGTCGAAGTCCTGCTGAAGCTTTATCGCCTTCTCCCGGAACCTGCCCCTTGCATAGACGATCACGAATACGATCAGGGCTGCGATCAGCACGCCCCAGGCGATGGCGCTGCCTCGTTTCCTGAAAAAAGCCACAATCTGAGCGAGTTCGCTGCTCAGAACGTTTTCCTGAAGCTCGTGGCGTCGTTTTGCTTTCATAAGGCGATCTTATCTGTGGTGGGGGGTCATTCGCTCTGGGCATCCTGGATCCGCCCGCTGGTATGCAAATCGACCCTGATGTAGGTCTTGTGGAACAGGCTCCCGTCGGTGATGATGATTCGGCAGCGTTCGGTCTCCTTCTCGAAATCGAGCTCGATTTCCCCGCGCACGAACTTCGACATCGTGAGGACCCAGCGGCTGATGGGCATCTGGCGTTCGTAGAATCGCATGACGGCGAGCTTGTCCGCTCCGCCCTTGTACGTCTGATCGGCGAACCTCGCCCCGCCCGGGTTGTAGTATCGGGACTTGCCCTCATCGAGCTTAAAGCCCACCGGTATTGGCAGGTCGGGGATGGGAGGGCGGTTGCGGGCGACCAGTTCGGTCACCGGCGGGGCCTGTCTCGGCGCCCCGCTTGACGCGTCGATCGCCTGCGGGCTGCCGTCGCACCCGCTCAACATCACCAACACTGCGATGAGAGAAGTCCACGTCGCTATTGTTGACCTCATGGCGACCTCCCTGCCGTCTAGGGCGTTCGCTGCAAAAGGTTACCGAACGGTGGGGGGCCCGAACGGCCCGCCATCGCGGGCTGCTAAGCTCTGGCATCGCCAGTCCGTTGTCAAGCATATTTCGCCCCGACTCATTCCCGCTTGGGCAAGCATCGAGGAGAGGCGGGCCGCGGTCCTCGCCGGGCGGAACGCCGTCACCGGCGCATCGGCAAACCCGGGATGAGTCAGGGGGCTCATCTGTCCCCGACACCGGCGATTCCTGTTGTCAAACCCTTCGTCGCTTCGTAGTGTGTACGCCCGCCGGGACGAGGCTCCAAATCCCGATTCACCGAGATTTGGGGACCTGGACCCCGGCGCACCGCCCCGAGGCGGTCGTGATGGAGGCTCCAAATCACGATGCACTGCGATTTGGAGACCTCACGACGGAGACGCGGCGTGATCGTTGTCTTGAACCTGTTCGACATCGTAGTCGGTAAGGAGAAGGACTACGCGGAGTACCTCCGCCGCGTCCAGCCGATACTCGATCGGTTCGGGGCCGAGGTGCTTCTGTACGGACTGACCCGAATGATCTACGCGGGCGGGTGCGCGCAGCAGTACTGCGGGCTGATCGCCTACCGGAGCATCGGCGACCTTCGCGATCTCTCGCACGATCCGGAGTTCAACGAGATCCGCCCGCTGCGGGACAACTCGACGACCAACTACGTCCTGACCGCCATCGAGGGCTTCGAGACCATGAACGACGCGGCGGAATACCTCGAGAACGGCGGTCGATGAATGAGCGGGAGGCCGATCGTCCGCGGGGTGGCCCCGCCCGGTCCGGCGAGACTCAATGCGGACGGACCTTCCGGAGGAGTACGATGATGCTTTCCGACGCCATCAAGAAGGGCGACGAGCGCGGCCCGCATCGCAGTCTGATGAAGGCGACGGGCCTGACCGACGCCGACATCCGGCGCCCGTTGATAGGGATCGTCAACAGCTACACCGACATCGTCCCCGGGCACGTGCACCTGGACGCGGTGGGCGAATTCGTCAAGAGGCATGTGCGGGAGGCGGGGGGGACGCCGATCCTGTTCAACACCATCGCCATCTGCGACGGTATCGCCATGGGCCACACGGGGATGAAGTATTCCCTCGCCTCTCGCGAGCTGATCGCCGACTGCGTCGAGTCGATGTGCCGCGCACACATGTTCGACGCTATCGTCTGCATCTCCAACTGCGACAAGGTGGTCCCGGGGATGTTCATGGCCGCCGCCCGCCTGAACATACCGACGATCTTCGTCTCGGGCGGTCCGATGGAGGCGGGGCGAGTGGGGGGGCGCGACGTGGATCTGATCGACCAGTTCTACGCCGTCGCGCAGCGGAAGATCGGTAAGCTGTCGGCCCGCCAGGTCAAGGAATACGAGAACAACACCTGCCCGACGTGCGGTTCGTGCAGCGGGATGTTCACCGCCAACAGCATGAACTGTCTGGCCGAGGCGATCGGGATGGGCCTTCCGGGTAACGGGACTGCGCTGGCGACCAGCCCGGTCAGATTGGAAATCTGCAAGACCGCCGCCCGGCGAATCGTCAGGATGGCGAAAGAATGGTCGCGTGGGGGCTGCAGGAGAACCTACCCACTGCTCCCGCGGAACATAATGAGCAAGAAAGCGTTCGAGAACGCGTTCGTGCTCGACATGGCGATGGGCGGATCGAGCAACACGGTCCTGCACCTGCTGGCGATGGCGAACGAGGCGGGGGTGAGGTTCGCCCTCAAGGATATAGAGCGGATATCCGCCCGTACCCCGAATATCTGCCGTATCGCCCCATCCGAAACCCCCGAGGGAAAGATATACCACGTCCAGGATGCCCACCGGGCCGGAGGGATCCACACCATTCTCTGGGAACTCCTGAGCGAAAGATCGAGACTCCTCCACACCGACGTCATGACGGTGACCGGTGAGACGATGAAGAGGAACATCGAGAAGTGGTCGCTGCGGAGCAGGAGAATCACCGCCCCAGCCGCAAAAATGTACCGCGAAGGGTGGAAAGCGACCGGACGAAGCGTCGACGAGGTTCGGGCGATGTATCGCGGCGAGAAACCCAGTAAGCTTCCGACCAGGAACGCCGGACGTTTCAACGCCCGGGACGTGATCCGCACGGTGGGCACCGCCTTCACCGATAGAGGCGCGCTGCTCGTGCTCCGCGGGAACATCGCCCGCAGCGGTGCGGTGGTCAAGCTCTCCGGACTGGACCCGACCATGTACAAGTTCACCGGGCGCGCCGTCATCTGCGAAAGCCAGGAAGACGCCTGCAAGATGATCCTCGGGAGGAAGGTCAAAGCGGGCGACGTGGTGGTCATCCGCAACGAGGGTCCCAGGGGCGGGCCCGGGATGCAGGAAATGCTCGCGCCAACCAGCTACATCAAAGGGCTCGGGCTCTACGACAAGTGCTTCGTGATAACCGATGGGAGGTTCTCGGGAGGCACGTCCGGGCCGAGCATAGGGCACATCTCGCCGGAAGCGGCCGCCGGGGGGGAGATCGGGCTGCTGAGAAAGGGCGACGTCATCGAGATCGACGTCCTCGCGGGGAAGCTCAATGCAAAGGTGTCGAAGGCGGAGTTCGCCCGGCGGCGGAAGACTTACAGGCCGCGTAAGCCGCAGATCACCTACGGTGCGCTCGGCCGCTACGCCGCACACGCCACCAGTGCGGATACCGGCGCCGTCCTCGAGTGGGAAGGAAAGCCCAAGGTCTGATCGGCCCCGCAATCGAGGCGAAAGGCGCCGAATCACCTGGCGTTCTTCTGGGTGATAGGCGCGGGGTGAATACCTGCAGAACCGCCAGCCTGTGTGTGACCAGCTTTTCTGGGAGGGCCTGCGCATTGTCAAAGGTGCTGTTCGCCGCGGGAGGTCGGTCGGGAGTTCGCCATCCAGCCTCCCCCCGACGAGAAGGACCGGGGATATGCGTCATCGGGGCCGGCCGGGCGATCGGGTCGCCCACGGAGAAGTTCGTGAGCTTCAAAGGGCCGAAGGCTCGTCAGTTAATAGACGGCGGCGACAGGCGCCGAAAAGTCTTACGCATGATGTCAAGTACTTTACGCAGGAGCGCATTGACTAATCTCTGTCCTGTGGTAAGATATAGTCGCTCTGGCCTGCTTGTGGGAGCGACAGAGCTATTCAGATCGGGAGAGGCAGGGGCGAAGCTCCCTCCTTCAATCCTGCTAAGGCCGCATTGGCCGAGTTCCCATCAACTATCTAATTCACAGAAGAAGAAAGGATGGTGGCAAATGAAACATGCACAAGTACTGATCCTGGGGACGTGTCTTGCTTTAGTAAGTGGCTATCTTAAGGCTGATGTTGACGATGGTCTCCTCGCGTATTACCCATTCTCTGGCAGCGCGGATGACTTTAGTGGTAATGGGAACCACGGAATAGTCCATGGCGCTGCACTGGCTGCGGGTATGAGCGGCCTGCCGGACACCGCTTACGCCTTTGACGGAATGGACGATTACATTTCCACGCCAGCGAGTATTACGAACAATCTACTGCAGGGTACCGTCTTCGCCAACGTCAAGATAGACTCAATAAACGTCGTTTCTCCGGTCCTCTCGCAAGGCGGACCGGGAGAACCGACGGCGTTCTATCTGGCGGTTGATACTCCGGGTGTCCCCGGTAACCAGGATCCCGTGCTTCACATGGGAACAAGTCTTTACCTGTATTCGGGCTCGACAGTTTCCCTTGACGAATGGACATCGCTTGCGGCCACATGGGACGGTGCCAGTTGGAAGATATTCATCGACGGATCCATGGAAGCAGAACTCGCCACTTCTACTTCACCACTCAACACGTCCTCAGAACTCAAGATCGGTAGACATTACCATGGTTTGGGACCGTTCTTCTTTGATGGGATAATGGATGAGGTGAGGATCTACGATCGTGCCTTAAGCCAATCAGAAATCGAATCCCTCAGCGATCCTGAACCCACCATGCTGGCGATCGACATTGACGTCAGGCCGGGAAGCGACATCAACCCGGTCAATCTGAAGTCCAAGGGCGTACTCCCGGTCACGATTTTCGGCGATGAGGATCTTGACGTCTCTCAGATCGATCTGGCTACGCTGGAGCTTGACGGGGCGACACCAAAGGCAAAGGGCAACAGCGGGAATGTCGGGTCGTTCGTCGATGTTGACGGCGATTCCATCCTCGATCTCATCCTGCACTTCAGCATGGACGAATTGGGCATTCTTCCCGGAATCGACGAGCTGATTCTGACAGGGATGCTCACGGATGGGACGGAATTGGAGGGCAGCGACTCGATACGGATTGTTCCCCTTGGAGACGCTGATGGCAGCAGAACGGTGGACGGCGACGACCTGAGCCTGCTGCTCGCCAACTGGGGTCCCGGGACACAGTGGGAACAAGGCAACTTCAACTCGGACAATACAGTGAATGAGGACGACCTGAGCCTGCTCTTGG
>SDBV01013038.1_pt1 | contig 10613 bp, 11 predicted proteins | sample 2277081 | NCBI WGS metagenome assembly SDBV01 (sample SAMN10402039, study PRJNA504765) | marine sediment metagenome | isolation source: marine sediment core GS10_PC15, 223 cmbsf | place: Arctic Ocean: Southern Knipovich Ridge | collected 2010
GGCGACGGATGAGGTTGTGAACCACGGGCTTTCCCCGTTCGGTGAGGAAGTTGTGCGAGAGATGAACCGCATGGGCATGCTCGTGGATATCTCCCACGTCTCACCGGGTACGATGAGCGACGTGCTCAACGTGGCGGTGGCGCCGGTCATCTTCTCCCACTCCGGTGCGCGCGCGCTGACCGACCATGTGCGCAACGTCCCCGACTCGATCCTGGCGCGGTTACCGGAGAATGGCGGATTGGTGATGCAAGTGTTTTACCCGCCGTACGTCTCGGAGGCGTACCGGCTGTACGACGAGCGGGCGCAGCAGGAAGCCCAGGTGAACATCCGCCAGCGCTTCGGCAACGACCAGGAGCGGATCGAGCGGGAACTTGAGCGGTGGCGGTCGGAGAACCCGGCCCCCAGCGCCACGATTGGAGACGTGGCCGATCATATCGAGCACATCCGCGACGTGGCGGGGATCGACCACGTGGGGCTGGGAAGTGACTTCGACGGCATCCCAACCTACGTCGACGGGTTGGAGGATGTGTCAACGTTCCCCGCCCTGCTCTCCGAGCTCTCGCGTCGGGGGTGGTCGGATGAGGATTTGAGAAAGGTGGCGGGAGAGAACCTGCTGCGGGTCATGCAGGATGCCGAGGCCGTGGCAAGCCGACTGAAGCGGGAGCGTGAGCCGTCGACACGGACGATGGAGGGGAACGAATGATGAGGAAGCCCTCAGCCTCACCCGAGTCGTACAGCGGCACGATGTGGGGATGGGCGAGGCTCGCCGCGATCTCGATTTCGCGGACAAATCGCTCGGGGCCGAGGGCAGCGGCCAAGTCCGGGATTTTGCAATGTTGGCTGAGGCATGTATGAAGGCAGGACAGGTTAGGGAAAGTCTCGCCGCTCTGAAAGAGGGCCTTGCTCTTGTTGAGAAAACGGGCGAGCGCTTCTATGAAGCCGAATTACATCGCCTCAAGGGGAAGTTGATGCTATTACGCGGCGGCGATGAGAATGAGGTAGAGCGGCACTATCAGAAGGCGATCGATGTTGCCCGCAAGCAGAGTGCCAGGTCATGAGAATTGCGGGCGACGATGAACCTAGCTCCCTCGCTCTCCTCGCCATTGGCGTCGTGGCCTGCACCGACAATACGCCACGCACTAACACAGCAACCCGACCGCAGATGAACGCAGAAACAGGCAGATTTACGCAGATGGGCTGTGCAGATATACTGTGGCGAGGCGTTCGGGGACTCACCGATCTATCAGAAAATCATGCAGGTCTGCGAGCGGAGATCTGGCCGGATGGAACGCGAACTCCTAGGGGCTGGGTAAGGACTACCGTGAGACGAGGCGCTGGAGGGGATCTCAGCGCATCCCCGAGTTTCCAATAGGCCACGGTCCGGCGATCAGCGGTCTTCCACGATGAGTCGGACCAGGTCCCCAGGTTCGATCCAGTGCGGGTCTTCGATCCCGCTCCATTCGGCTACCTCGGGATATCGGAACGGGTTGCCAAGGTAGTGCTCCGTGATATCCCAGAGTGTGTCGCCCCGCTTGACCGTGTGGATGATGACTTGGCGTGAGGGGAGGCTGGGGGGGGCGGGGGCCACCGGTGCGTTGGTGCGGCTGACCGCGGCGGGCGCCGGAGGGGCGGCCGAGCGGATGTCCCGGGGGGAGTCCCTCCCTTTGGCCGGAACCGTCCTGGTTTCCGGTGGCGAGGAGGGGGCATTCCCGGCGTCCCCGATTGTGACGACCAGCGAACCGAGGGCCACGAGGAACACCGCCGCCGCGATCGGCGGCCACCAACCCCAACTCTTCGACGCACGGGCTGGCGGTGGAGCGCCAGGCTCCCAGGCTGGTGTTGTGAAAACCGGTCTGGCGCGGGGCGCAACCGGAGCTGACACGGGCGCCCATGCAGCCGGGATGGCCGTCGGCGGAGAAGGCCGGGGTTCGCGACGGGCCGTCGATGCGACGATGCGCTGGGCCGGCGGCGGAATACGCGCGCTGACCGGCTCTCGCTCCGGCACCCGCCAGCGGAGTCGGCGCTTGTCGGCAACCGGCACCGCGACGGGGACGGGTCGCGCTTCACGGGGTGCCTCCGCTGGCGCCTCGCCCGGAACCGGCTCGTCGGTTGGCGGTGCAGCGGGAGTCGTGGCTGCGGGCCGGGCCGGCACGACTCGTCGCTCCGCGTCCGGGACCACCAGGCGTTCACAGGGCATCCGGTAGAGTCGCTCCGTTTGGGTTGTGAAGATCAGCTCCCCGCCGTCCTCCACGAACACGCCATCGAACAGGGCGGTGGAGAGCGGCCAGGGCATCGGTTGATGCCGGGAGGCGTCTTTGGTGAGGACGCCCAATACGTCGTCAACCCAGAATCCGACTAAGTTGGCTTGGCATTCGGACAGCATCACGAGCCCCGACTGCCGGTCCTGGTGCCGTACCTGACCGAATTTCCTCGGGAGGCTGATGGCCGTTGCCAGGCGTGACTGATAGCCGAACGCGCCGACCACTTCGGGTCTCGCCCACGGTATTCTGATGAGGTTCCGAGGCGGCAACACGATCTGCAGGACCTCGCCACTTGGTATCGCACAGTGCACGAATCCTACGCGGAACACGACGACGGCATGGCGCCCGAGGTCTGACATGCGGTTAACGGTGGCAGTCCTGACTAGGTGGCGAAATCCGGCGAAGGCGCACGTAGGAGCTATCCATCCTACCGTTCACCCACCCAGCGACCACCGGTGGCGCGCGGGACCGGTCACGCGGGGAAAATGGCATCGAGGATTGCCTTGATCGAGGGTTGATCGAGGATGAGGAAGAAGTCTGCTTTCAGACTGAGTCCGGCTTCCTCGAAGAAGAATTTCGTCTCGACTTGGCAGAGCACGTCCCGGCCGTCGCCGGCTTGCGTGACGAGTGCAACGACCTCCGTGGCAGACTTGTTGGTGATCAAGTGCGGCGCGGACGGTAGCAGCATCATCTTCGTAAGCGCCGACAGGGCGCTCAGGTATGCGCCGCCGAGGATATTGGCGGCCTCCTTGAGGCTCGACTGCTCGAGTTCGTCCAAGTTCGCGCCCGAATCGGGCGTACGCTGCAGCAACAGATCACACAACAGCTTCGCCGTGTCGTCTCGAATCATCAACAGCGTGTGGCCGGTGGCGTCGCCGAGCATTCGCATCAACACGGAGGTTACGTGAGAGGGCGAATCCGCGATCGGCGGTGACATGGGCTCCTCGGGAGCAAACACGACCCTGGGTACGCTGATCATTACGCTGAGGTTGGTGAGCTGTGACAGCGCCGTCGCGGCGTGGCCTGCTCCGATGTTCGCGACCTCGCGCAACGCATCTATCTGGTGCGGGTTGAGGTCCTGAGCGACTTCCATGTCGAGTCTCCTGTCCGTGTCGCCGGCGTGCGTCGTTGAGCCGCTGCCATGTTCCCACGGACGGCAGTCGGCGGTGGGACCACCCGCGTCGTACGGAGTGGCTCATGCTGTATTTGGTTACTGCGTAAGTGCCCGTTCCGCCGCCTCGAGAATATGTGAGGACCGGAAGGGCTTGACGACGTATTCCTTTGCGCCTGCCCGCAACGCTTCGACGGCCAGCGCGTTTTGGCCCATCGCGGTAGAGACCAGGATGCGCGCGTTGGGGTCCAATTGGACGATCTTGCGTACGGTGTCGATGCCACCCAGGTTGGGCATCACGATATCCATGGTGATGAGGTCCGGTTTGCTCTCCTTGTATCTGTCGATGGCCTGCTCGCCGTCCTCGGCCTCGGCCACCACGTCGTAACCGGCCCTTTCAAGTGTGTGACGAATCATCGCTCGCCTGAGGAGCGCGTCGTCGCATACCAGCACTCTGTAGGTCATAACGGCCTCCATGTCAAACGCTCTCGTTCCGTGCTCGCGGCAGCGTGTGAACCTGCGCGTAGCGGGTGCTGCACTGCCCGTCAGTGTGGTATGCTGAACGCAGCCCACGACACGTCGTCCCGAGACATCGTGGCGGCCCCGTATTGCGTCATGTCGAGGAGTCCTACCGCTCCGCCGGATCGCATTCGGCAATGTGCCGGTCGTACGTGGCGAAAGATCTCAGGCCCAGATCGCGCAAGTGGTGAGTGAGTTGTCTCTCACAAGCCGCTGTTGTCTTCGTCTTCTGTCGCATCATCCCCGGCGGCGTCCCCGTCGTCCAACGGTATGCCCTGCAGGATGGCCACCGCTTCCCAGTCATTTACGGACCGTGCCGTGTCAACGTCGAGCGCCGCAGGATGTCCGGAACGTTCGCCACCTGGTGACACCGGTGCGCTGTCCCTGGGTGTCAGGTCGGGTGTTATGTCTCAAGCAAGCGGCATGCTAGGAGTCGGCAAACACGTCAACGTGAGTAAGTCGTTGGTGAGATTACAGTTACTTCTGCGCACGCTCAGCCCAGACGGGCGAGGAGACCGGCGGATGTCTGAGACTCAGACAGACAGTCCAGATGCCATACGCATGGAGTTCGAGATGGCAAGAGAAGGGCGGCCTAGAACCACTCGGTCACCTGGCGGCAGTATGCGATCCGATAGGTGACACCGCCCAGTCCGATCAGACGGAACGGGAAGAGCGACGCCGGTACTTTCTGCTTTGTCGAGGGAGCGCCCTCGATCCAGGATTCCAGCCAGCGCTCGTTTAGACGTACCCACTCATCCATGCGCGGAATGTCGTTGGCAAGTGCCTTGGCGCGCTCGAGCACACCACGGCGCTCGGCACTGACGCCGAAGAGGATCTCCCTGGCGCTCCCGCAGAAGCCGGGCACGACACCCCCTACCGTCCACCACCGCACGAAGGAGGGCAGCAATGTGTCGGAGAGGACCTGGAGCGCGCGCGGAGATAGGGGACCCACGTTCAGTGCGGCCCCGAACGACGGTGTTCGCAAGACGGGCCTGTCGACGTCATCGAGCGCTGATCGCAACTGTTCGACCTCCAACAGCAGATCCCGATCGCCGGTCAACAGACCGATCTCGCCGAGAGTTGCGCTGCCGGTACTGATGACGTCGGCAGCGAGCCACCCGTGGACCGGGTCAGCCAGCAAATGACCCCCAATGGCGATGTTCTCCCGCCCTCGCGCGACGGCCTGATCCCTGTCCCCGTCGGCCATGTGCAAGAGAGCGGCCGCCTCGTTCATGGTGGCCAGTCGCCGGACCTCCCCGTGGCGAAAGAGCGGCATTTGGCCGCCCCCTACGGCGATGTCGGGAAGGGAATCGACGTACATCCAGAGGGCCGGCAGCGGACCCGCGTATGCAGCACGACGCCAGAGTTCCAATCCTCCCGCTGCGGTGTCTCGAGCCAATGCGGCCCGGGTTTCGCCGGCAACCGACGCCGGCAGGTTACGCCACAACGAGCGCTCCAGGCCATTCCCCGCGGCCTGCAGCGGCGTGGCGTCGGAGCCCGCCTCATGTCCTGGGCTGTCGGACAGCGTCGAATCGGTCACATTCCCGAACAGCGCCGCCGCCAGTCCCTGCGCGCGCTGCAGGCGCGGACGCCCCGGCTGTCCCGGCAAACGCCCGGACGCCCCGACGAAGCGGGTCAGGTCGGTCCAGGACGCTCCGGCGTCAATGAGTACGGCGGCCGCGACCACCTGGGCACGGGCGGACCACCTCGTGGCTGTCCGGGCAGCCGTCACCGTCAGGTAAAGCATCGCTACGAGGAGGGCGCTCAGGAGCGTGCCGCCTGCCAACGGGACGAACGGCCTCGACCGCTCGGCAGGCTTCTCCGCCGCCTTCTTCCCCTGCTCGCTCAGCCAGCGTTCCACCAGCTCGGGCTGGACCGGGCGCAACGACGACGGCAGCGGCGGCAACCAGCGGCGATACCGCCGCCGATGGTGCAATAGCCACTCCGGAAGTCCGAACAAGACGGCGGCGGCGAAAGGAACCGCCGCCGGCAACAGAAGGAGTGCAACCTCGAAGCCAGAACGCCAAACGGTTGCACCGGCCCCGCGTGCGCTCCCGAAACCACCGAGCCAAACGAGCGGACTGAGCATGGCGAGAATCGCCCCCAGGAGGATGGCGCCCGCCCGGAGTCGTTTCAGGTAGAGAAGTCTCCGTCGCTGGGCCCCGTCGAGGAACGCGAACGGGCCGTGCCCGTTGATGAGCGCCGCCGTGTCTCGTCCCCCGTCGATTGCGACGTCGAATACCACGGGCCACGGATACCTTGCGGCTCGCCCTGCTCTCAAGAGAACGGACAGTGTCCACCCCCTGGCCAGGGCGAGGAGTGCCGCAATGCCGGTGACCAACACGCCCGCTGCCAGGATGGGGAGCCACAAGGTTGCCCAGACGCCATCCCCAGATTGAGGTCCCGCCGGCGCCTGCGGGGCGAGCAACACGGTCGCAAAGAATGCGAGACCCGCAGCGCCCGTGCCCGCCAGGGCGGTGAGCTGCTTCCATCCCGCTCCCCGAAGCACATCGAGGCCCGGAGGCGGCCATTCGACCGCCTGGCGCACCGGGGGCTGAATGGCACGAGCAATCTCGTCAGCCGACGGACGGTCGTTGGGGGACTTGGCCAGACACCGGTTGATGAGGTCGGCGAAATGTGCGTCCAGGTGAGGGCGCGCCGATTGTACGTCCGGGGGCGTCTCCTGCAGATGCGCCGCCAAGTACCCCTCCGGCGCCTCGGCCACGAACGGCGGCTGGCCGGTCACGAACTCGAACATGACCACCCCGAGGCTGTAGACGTCGCTCTTGTCGCACACCTCCTTCGCCCCCGCCTGTTCCGGACTCATGTACGCCGGTGTGCCCACCGAAACTCCCTGCAGCGTGAGTTTTTCCTGTCCCACGGGGGCGCTTCGATTTAGCGCTGCGGCGATACCGAAATCCAGCACTACGGCGTGACCGGTTTCTCGGCCGATGATGATGTTGGATGGTTTGATATCCCGGTGTACGACGCCGCGTGCGTGCGCCGCGGCGAGGGCCGACGCCACCTCGCCCATTACCGCCTTCGCGAAGGGCTCGGCCACCACCCCGTGGCTCAGGATCTCCTGTTGGACCGTGAGGCCGTCCACGAACTGCATCATGATATACGGTTTCTTGCTGCGCGGCAGTGTCCCGACCTCGTGGATCTCGATCACATGAGGGTGTGCGATGGCTGCCGAAGTCTCGGCCTCACGCGTGAATCGGGCGCGGGCGAGGGAATCGTTGGCCAGATCGTCGGACAGGACCTTGATGGCGACCAGCCGCCGCAATGCCGGGTCCCGCCCTAGGTACACCGTGCTCATGCCACCGCCGCCGAGCCGGCGGAGCATCTCGATTCGCGGGCTCAGGGCGCGTTTGAGCTCCTGGGCGACCTTGTCTTTGGGTGAGATTTGCTCGGTGGGGGACGCCTCGTCATCAACCACGGTCGCGGCGGCCCCGAGCGCCGCCCCGCAGTTGCGGCACGACTCGTCGTCGGACTCGACCTGTGTTCTGCAAGCCGGACACCGTGGCTGGGCGCTCACGCAGGCTCCCCGTAAGATTCCATAAGGACGGGACGGATGACGGTGAAAAGCTCGCGGGTGAAGCGGGGGGCGTGCAAGGACAACCGTCACATTCGTCGGGTGGCCTTGGTGCCGCCGTACTCTGCGTTACCGGGACTGCCCACTGCCTAGTGCCCCTACTGCCTACTAGAACATAAATCCCGCTCGGGCGTAGAAGAGCCGGTTTTCCGGGCTTTGGGCCATAGCGATGCTTACGGTGCTGGCTCGATCGATGAAGGCGAACCAGATACCGCCGCCGACAGCGCGATGCCAACGGTCTGATGTCTCTCCCTCGAAAAAAACCCGTCCGACATCTGCCAAGCCAAAAATGCCGAAGTCACCTGGGAGAACCACGTTGTACCGAGTGAGAAACAGGCGTAATTCCGCGTTTCCGAAAACCGCTGCGTCTCCCGCGAACCGCTGTTCATTGTAACCCCGGAGCGTCGTTGCCCCGCCAAGATACGCTGCCTCGTGATAGGGATAGGTGCCGAACAATTTCTTACCGCCTACCCGCAATGCAAGCGTCGGCTCCGCCGCGATGCGGCGGGCTGTGAGAAACGTGCTGATCTCTCCGTTCACCGCAGCGAAGCTCGATTCAACATCCAGCGTGGCGGGTATTGCCGCTGCGCCAACTCGAAGGTGTATCCCGCGTGTCGGTGCAGCGGCGAGGTCGCGAGTATCTATGATGAGGTCGGCGCCAACACCCAACTGTGCAAACGGCGCTGAGCCGTAGGGGCGCTGGAGGTCGATCAGGTTGCCCCCGCCGAGGATCGTCCTGGCGTACCGAAACCGGGGCCCTACAGCGAGTCGCGCAGACAGTGAGGTCCCAATGGTCAGTGACGGAGCAAACTGAATTTGCCGTAGAGTCACCTTGAAGAAATCGTCCGGGCCGACTGCTGCTGTCGCGTTTCCGAATCCGTTGAACCGAACGATGTCTATGCCGGAATAGCGGAGCTGTAGACTAGCACCGACGTTTCCGGCGAGGCGCCGGAAATCCCCCGCGTACTGCACGCGGAATCGGCCCGGACCGGTTGCGTAGCCTGCCTGAATAATCGAATGAGAGCTGAAAGGCCTTTTCCTGAAGCCGTAGCCGAACCGAATAGCGCCCATGCCAACAAACACTCCCAGGTCGGGCTGTACTGTCGACCAAGGCGATGGCAACCACTCGTCCCCCCAGTCACGGAACGGGAAAAACAGGCTCTGGGGTGGCGCTTCGGGAATCGAATCCCCGCATGCGCCTGCGGGACGTTCCCGAATCGGAAACGGAATCTCGGGAGGTCTGAATCGGTGCTGGTCGATCGATATCCCGTTGCCCGGTGATTTGTCGACGTCTCCCCGCGCGTCGTAGAACGATGCGGTGGGGCCGGTGTCCACTGACGAAGAGTCGACGAAGACGTCGTCTCCGCCCCCGCCGATGATCCGGAGGTAATACCCCCGAGGCGAGTTGCCACGCAACACCACACGGTCGTCTCCTCCTCGCATGTAGAGCCGAATCTCGTCCGCCTCGATGTTCTTGAAGGTCCGTTCGAAAATCGGCGTGCCCCGGTCGCCACCGGCAAGACGGACGACGATACGGATTCCCAAGTTTCCCAGCCTCGTTACTTCCGCGATCTCGTCGTCATCGGTTGCATGAATGTCGACCTGTCGGGCCAGGAGGGCGTAGTAGCGGTCGGCCGCCAGCGTCAGATCGTCCCGACGGCGTTTGAGTGCGCTCGCGAGCCACTGTCCGTTCGCTTCGTAATACGCCGTCGGAAGATGCCGCACGGCGGTGTCTATCACTGAATCGGAGAGCCGGTGTTGAAGATCGCCGGCGATGGAATCCCACGCGGGTTTGTCGAGCTCGGAAAGAAAACGCCGGTCGAGAGCGCGACCGGTCCAGGTGAGACCGTGGATGCTTCCGTAGGAATCGCTGAAATGGACGAGCTCTTTGATATAGTAGCGTGCTATGTTGAGAATCATCCCGTCCAACTGGGCGAACGCCTGATCGCGATCGCGCGGTATGGGACGCCAGACGAATCCATCACCAAGTGGATAGCGCGCCCATCTCCACTGGTCGTAATGACGGTCCCAATCACCGACGAACACATCCATGAGTCGGGCCCGCAAAAATGCTCGGGCGTCAATGCGATGATCGGGATCGGTTTCGATCTTCTCCCAGACATACTCCGTGCCCTCGATCCTCCTCGAGCCACCGAAACCGGCGGTTCCCGAAGGGCCGTCCCGCGGCCGTTCCTCGAAAAGGCCCAGAACCCCTCCAAAACTCGGTCGAAAGTCGCCGAGCATCTCGGTCTTGGGCATTATCGCGAGCCTCGGAGTAACATGAAGGACACCTGCTGCGTCGAGCAACGGGGCGACGACGAGTGCACCAGCTGGATGGTGTGAGCTGATCTGGTCTTGCAGCAGGTCGGCGACAAAGGTCTGGCGCAGTTCCTTCGGGAGCTTGGAAGAGGGATCCTTGTCAACCGATCGAAATACGTACTGTGTCCCAGTGGTATTCCGCAACCGGAGCGATTTGGTTTGGAGCCCTCCACCTCGGCAGACGATCGAAAGCCCACCGCCAAACCGTTGAAGATCCAACAGTGGGACATCCAGGCTGTCGGTCCACAGGTCGCGATAGTGGTCGCCGAGCAGCGCACGGTGGAACCAGCCGGCGCGATAGTGGTCGCCGGGGACCAGGCGGATGGTGGTACCCAAAGAAGTCGTGTCCGGTGACACGCCCTGGGCTGAGATTTTTGGCACACCCACAGTTGCCAGGGCGGCAACCGTGACGGCAATCAGGTTTTTCATGGCGGGTCTCCCGTCAATCGCTCTCCACGAGCTCGAATGCAGGTCGGTGGCCGCCCGGGGCTCTCGCGACAATCTAGTACATTGTCATGGACACTACCCGGATTCATGTACCGTGCGTGTTGACATCCTGCCCCATAGAAGGAATTTGCTTTCCCCTATTCCAAGTATGTCCCGTGGTAATGGAGGCGTCCAGCCAGTGGGATGAGGGTATCCGGGCAGTCTACCGCCAGCCAAATGCGGCAGGATCTCATATTCCCCAAAGTGCGCCCACATCGGTGACGTGACCCCGCGTGACGCGCCGTGACAGACCGTGACACGTCACGACTCCCCGCCTTGCTCGCCGGCACCGCCACCCCACCGTGCCACCAGAACCGCAACG
>SDBV01013039.1_pt1 | contig 10613 bp, 10 predicted proteins | sample 2277081 | NCBI WGS metagenome assembly SDBV01 (sample SAMN10402039, study PRJNA504765) | marine sediment metagenome | isolation source: marine sediment core GS10_PC15, 223 cmbsf | place: Arctic Ocean: Southern Knipovich Ridge | collected 2010
CCGACTATCTGCACCGCGTCCGTGTCAATGGCAGTCCGCTGGGAAATCCGCAGTACGAGCGCGACGCCGGGAGCGGTTGGACAAACCTGAATCTCGGCTTCATCGATGCGAACGCCATCGCCGTCGCTGTTACGAACGACGAGCGCGTGGCTGTCGTCTACAACCGCGGCGCCAACATCTTCTTCGTCGAGAGCACCGACCAGGGAGGCAGCTTCAGCTCTGAGATCAACCTGGGCGCCACGGTAGCCGTTCCAGCGGCTGTCGCCATCGCCTACAAGAACACCACGGGCGATCTTTGCGTGTTCTGGGAAGACTCGAACGGCGTCGGTCGTCGCCGTCGAACGGCCGGCGTCTGGGGGTCGGCCCTCGTCTGGACCCAGAGCGCGAACAGCGTGAACGGGCTCGCCGCCATCCGCGCCGGCGACTTCTGCCTGGTCGTCACCGGCACAGACACGAGCGATCGTCCCTTTGTCAGGACGCTCATCCTGGGTGACGGCGCCTCGTTCCCGGTCGACACCTGGACCGCGTTCTTCATCGTCATTCAGGCGGAAGACGACCAGGATGTCACGTTCCAGGCCCCCTTCCTCCACGCCGGCCCTGCGTGGTGGATCACCTACGTGGAGAAGTTCTCCGGCAGTCCAAGCTACACCCGTGGCTACTGGACGACGCGCCTGCTGCACGAAGCGTTCTCGCCAGGTGATTGGGAGTGGCTGGACCCTGTGCCGTTCGACAACGATAGCCAGGAAGGACTGGCAGTCAGCAGCGACGCCGAAACGGTCTACTACTCTCGGCCGGCCTTTGTCTGGGAAGCGCCGGTGTCTCCAAGCCCCGGGCCGCTCAACATGAGCGCCGACCTGATCGAGGCCACAATCGTCGAGGACGGACTGCGCGGTCGGGGCGAATTCGTGTTCGACAACGCGGGGGGCCAGTACGCGGGACCGCCCGCGCCAATCGAACTCCACCGCGACCTCGATATCGGCTTGGGCTACGATACGCTCTTCTCCCGCCCACCGAGACAGACAGTTGTGGGCTGGGAGTACCGGCGTTCCGGTGGCCGGAGCACCTTCGTCTTGTTCACAAACGGCCCCGACTACTGGCTGGAGCGCTCACGCTCCCGAACCGCGGTCAGCGTCGGCAGCCTGCCGCTGGCCGTGATTGCCAGGGGCGTGGCTGCGCGGGCGGGCCTCGAGCAGGTGAACGACGGCGCCAGCACTCGCGCACAGGCGTACAACCTGACGTGGACCATCCATCCTCACCAGTCCGGCCTCTCCGCGCTCCTTGGACTGATCGAATTGATGCCTGACCTCTACCGCGCGCTCGGTAGCGCGACGCTCGACATCTTTGAACCGAAGGCGTCCGATGCGGTCGACTACGATTACACGGCCGAGGGCCACCCTCTGTACGAACACCACGCCGCTGATGGGGACGTCGCGAGCGTGGCAGAGGTGCTGGGCGACGGTGTACTCGGGCAGGCGTTCGATTTCACGCTGATGCGAGACGACAAACCGATCGAGGACCGTCGCCGCGATCCTCACGCGACGGCCGCCGTCGACGCGAACGACCACGCGGCCGCTCGACTGAGGAAAGCGCTGCTCAAGCGGGACGGCGGCTACCTCGTCGCGCCGCCGCACTGTGGGCTCGAGGTCGGCGACGTAGTAGCCTACAGCGACGCACTCGTCTCCGGCAGCCAGATCAAGGGCCGCGTCCGCGCCATCCGCACCCGTTTCCGCCGGGCAGGGCCGGGCCCCGCATTGTTCGAGCAGCGCATAGAGCTGGGAGGCATGTAATGGCGGCGCTGATTCATCCCGGAATCTTGAAGGCCTTCGACGCCGGCTCCTACGTGGCCCGCGTGCAGCTCACCGGCTCCATCCACATGAGCCTGGATAACGTGCCCACAAGCCGCGGCATCGCCAGCGCCGAGATGGTCGTCGACCGGAAGGTGACCGTCCTGATCCTGGACGAGACCAAAGCGGACGACGCCGTGGTTATCGCCATCTACACGTAGGCGGCAGCCCCCACTTCGGCCCTAGGAGATCCGATAAGGCTTTCTTGTTGCGCGGGTTCCCGTCATACTTGATTGCGGTACCTTACGCAGGTAGGGAGGCCTCCATGACGACTGACCGCATTCTGGCCGGCGTGCCGAGAGACGAGGAGGAGCCGTTCGAGACGTCTCTCCGGCCGCGCCGTTTGGCGGATTACGTTGGCCAAGACAAGGTGAAAGATAACTTGCGCATTGCTATCGCCGCCGCGCAGCAGCGGGGCGAACCGCTCGACCACGTGCTGCTGTACGGCCCGCCTGGCCTGGGCAAGACCACGCTGGCCAACATCATCGCCAGCGAGATGGGCGTGAGCATTCGCACCACGTCCGGCCCGGCCATCGAACGTCCCGGCGACCTGGCCGCGATCCTCACGAACTTGCAGCCGGACGACGTGCTCTTCATCGACGAGGTGCACCGTCTCGCCCGCGCGGTCGAGGAGATCCTTTATCCAGCGATGGAGGACTATGCCCTCGATCTCGTGCTCGGAAAGGGCCCGGGAGCGCGCAGTGTGCGGCTGGCGTTGCCCCACTTCACGCTCATCGGCGCGACCACGCGCTTCGCCATGATGAGCCCGCCGCTGCGCGACCGCTTCGGCGCGGTCTACCGCCTCGATTTCTACGAGACCGACGCGATCGCCCAGATCGTCGGTCGCTCCGCCCAGATCCTGGAAGTGGCGTTGGACGAGGGCGGGACCGCGGAGATCGCGCAGCGGTCTCGTGGGACGCCGCGCGTGGCGAATCGGCTGCTCAGGCGCGTGCGTGACTACGCCCAGGTGATGGCGGACGGCGACATCAGCAGCGAGGTAGCCAGCGAGGCGCTGGCGCGACTGGAGATCGACGGCCTCGGCCTGGACGAAGTGGATCACAAGGTGCTGCGCACGGTGGTTGAGAAGTTCAACGGCGGGCCGGTGGGTCTCGACACCATCGCCGCCGCTATCTCCGAGGAGGCCGACACGATCATGGACGTGTACGAGCCGTATCTGCTCCAGCTCGGCTTCCTCCAGCGGACGCCGCGCGGACGCGTCGTCACGCGCGCCGCGTACGAGCACCTGGGTGTGCCGCCGCACGGCCGCCCTGACGCCGGGGGCCAGTCGGCGCTCTGGCAGCAGTAGCGCCCAGGAGCGGTTGCCGCTGTTGCGGGCCGCTGGCACACTGAGGCCGTGGGTCTCTCCCCTCGTGTCGAAGCGACATTGGGCGTCCGAGCGCGGCCTCGCGGCGTGGCGCTGCGTCGCGCGTGGCCGCTCGCCGTCGGCCTCATCTTCCTGATCGTCGCTGTCATGAGCCTCGCCTGCTCCAGGCATGGGCGGCCGGCGTTCACGTCCGCTCTCCTCATGCCCGACATGCTGGTTAACATGCCGGTGCGCCCCGTTACCTGGTTCACCGCGACGCCAGTTGTGGAGCGGACGTTTATCGATTACGAGGGTGGAAGGATCCTCGCGGATATCTACCGGCCGCCGGATAACGGCGGCCACGCAGGCCTCATCTTCTCCATGGGTGCCCCGCCTCTTTATCTGGATGATCCGCGTCTTGTGAAGCTGGCGGAGGATTTGGCGCGCGCCGGCCTCGTTGTAGTGGTGCCGTTCTCGGCCCGCCTGGACGAGGAGATGATCGAGCCGGAGGAGGTGGAAGCGCTCGTCGGCGTATTCCTGCATCTCGAGCGGCAGCCGTACGTCGACGCCGAACGCGTTGGCTACTTTGGCATAAGCGTGGGCGGTTCGTTGGCGCTGCTGGCCGCCGCCGACAGCCGGATCGCAGACCGGGTGGACTACGTCGTCAGCTTCGGTGGCTACTTCGACGCGCTCGACACGTTTACCGCCGTCGCCGCGAATCGTCTCGTCTACGATGGGCAGGAGGAGGCGTGGGAGCCGGACACGCACACGGTAGAGGTGGTGGCTCTCCAGATCATCGCGGAGCTGTCCGACCCCGGTGATCGGGAGACGCTCTGCAGGGTGTTCGTCGTCGACCGCAGCGGCCGGGAGGCGCTCTGTGACGCCGCCTTCATCGACTACCGCCCTGTCACGTCCGCTGACATATCTGAGCTCACGAGCGAAGGACGTGTGGCCTACGAGTTCATGACGAGCGGCGATCTCGCCCGGGCGCAGGAGCTGGCCCGCCGGTTGCCGGCATCGGCGCTGATGCGACTCGACGCTCTATCGCCGAGGGGAGTCATCGACCGACTGCAGGCGGAGCTGTTCATCATCCACGATCGGGGCGATGCGTTTGTTCCATACGTTGAGTCGCGCCGACTGCGCGATGCCCTGGCAGAGCATGAAAAGACGCACTTCACGGAGGTCTCGCTGTTCGAGCATGTGGAACCTCGATTGGGCCGGGGTGGTGACATCCTCGTGCTGGACAGCGCCCGGCTCTACTTCCGGCTCTATCAGTTGCTGCTCAAACTCTTGTGAGAAAAAGACGGGCGGCCCTTCCATTTGAGGGCCGCCCGCTCATCAATCCGCTGACCGTCAACGTCCCCGCAGCCGCCGACGTCCAACAGGAAAGATCGCTAGTTCCACTATGCGCTCTGTGAGGTCTCGTCTGCTCCGTTGGCTGAGCGCGACTCGCGCAGCTCCTCGCGCAGGATTTCAAGATCATGGGGCGCTTCGATCCCGATCTTCACCCGCCTCTTACCAACACTAATCACCTTGATGAAAATGCGCCCATCTATCCAGAACCCTTCTTGGATCTTCCGATCGAGTACCAACATCTGCGCCTCCTCTTCTCCCCCGTCACGGCGTTTCAGAGAAACGCGGTCATGAAACGGTGGGCCTTTGCGCTGCCCGGTAACTCTGGTCCCGGCAGTCGATCCCCGCACTACCCAGATTCAGGACTTGACATTCACCCCGCTCATACTGTAGAACCCTGATACCGGATGCAAAACGCCGGATTGTTGAACCTGTCAGTCAACTGCCGGATTTGCGATGCCAGTATTATAGTTCGTAAATTAGTGAAAGTCAACCCCTGAGGAGGAACGAATTTTGGCGAAGTGGCGACTTCTTACGAACCACGCCCTGGCTCTCATGCGCACCTATGAGCATCCGCGTTCGACACTGCGGGAGATTGCTGCCAATATCGGCATTACTGAGCGGGCGACGCTCTCTATCTTGAGGCAATTGGAGGAAGAGGGCTTAGTCTCGCGGGTAAAAGAGGGCCGGCAAAACCGCTACACCGTGCATCTATCAGAGATCCTTAATTCGCGCGCGTTGGATCCGTATACCATCGAGGAGCTGGTCAGGACACTGAAGAGTCTGGCCGATCAAGTCCGAACGAACGAAGGGTAAGCGGGCCGGCGCTGCCGAGCCCTGTCCTCAACTACTCCCGCGCGCTTTGACCGACCCAAGCATCGATAGCCGAGCGTAGCTCCGCCTTCAGCGGGTCGGGGGCGAAGGAGCTGTCGACCGAGTTCAGCGCCAGTCGCCCGTAGCCGGCGCGGTCGAGGCCGAGCAGACGGCCCGCGATGGCGTACTCGCCCACGAGGTCGCAGTCGAAGAAGCCTGGATCGTCCGTATTGACCGATACCAGGACGCCGGCGTCCCAGAGCTGGCGCAGCGGATGCTCCTCGAGTGATGGGACCACGCCGAGGCGCAGGTTCGACGTCGGGCAGACGGCGAGCGGGATGCGGCGTTCCGCGAGCTCGGCGACGAGCGATGGATCCTCGATAGATCGCACGCCGTGCTGGATTCGTTCGGCGGAGAGGGCGTCCAAAGCCGAGCGGACGGACTCCGGCCCGGCGTCTTCGCCGCCGTGGGGGGCGGCTCGGAGCCCGCGTCGCCGGGCCTCGGCGAAGACTTCTTGAAACGGCTCGGGCGGATACTCGTCTTCGGGCCCGCCCAAACCGACCGCGACCGCTTCCGGGACGCCCTTCGCCGCATCGAGCATGGCCCAGGCGATCTCGACCGGCAGGATGCGTGAGAGGCCGACCACAAAGCGCACTTCGACATCGCGCTGCTTGGCCGCCGCCTCGGCAGCCTCAGCGAGGCAGTCGTACGACCGGCCGATGGTCGAGAGCTCCAACTCGGCGTAGCGGATGCCCGAGCGCGCGGCGTCCTCGCAATATTCGCGCACCAGGCGCGCGTAGTCGCCGGGCGATGACATCGTCTGCCACGCCAGCAGGTACGATTCAACGAAGCTATTGAGGTCGGTGAAGGTCCTGGGGACGCTGACCCCGGCGCGGGCGCTGAACTCCTCGAGCGTGGCCGGCCGGACCGTCCCTTCCAGGTGGACGTGCAGCTCGGCCTTCGGAAGGGCCGCTAGGTCGGACGGTGTAGGCATGCTCGGTGTTGGACGAACGAAGCTAGACGCCGCGAACGCGGATTCTAGCCTCGGGGCAGGCCGAGGCCGCGGGTGGCGATGATGCTGCGCTGCACCTCGCTGGTACCGGCGGCGATGGTGGCCGCGACGGCGCTGACGTAGGCGCGCTCCAGCCGTCCCTTGAGCGGCGCCCAAGCGGACCCCGGTGCTAGGCCGCCGTAGATGCCTAACAACTGCAGGCCGGTGTGCGCAAGCCGCTGTCCCAGCTCCGAGCCGAAGAGCTTGCTGATGGATGCCTCGTAGTTAGGAATGATGCCCTGGGACTGCATCCACGGGATGCGGTAGGCGATGTAGGTGCCGGCGCTGAGCTCGACCATGCGGTCGGCGAGGCGGAGGCGGAGCTGCGGGTTGCGGCGCACGCTCTCGGGCTGCTCCTGGACGTAGGCGATGAGCCGCTCGAGCGTCCTTCGGCCGCCGGCGTAGGCCTGAATGCCGGAGCGCTCGAAGTCGAGCGCGACCGCGACCTGGTACCAGCCCCGGTTCACTTCGCCGACGAGGTTGTCCTTGGGAATGCGTACGTTGTCGAAGAAGACTTCGCTGAAGCCGGACTGGTCGGCCATATTGACGAGCGGCCGGACGGTGATGCCGGGCGCGTCCATGGGCAGGACGAACGTGCTGATGCCCTTGTGCTTCGGCGCTTCCGGGTCGGTGCGGGCGGCAAGCCAGCCCCAGGTGGAGCGCTGAGCACCGGAAGTCCATATCTTCTGGCCGTTGATCACGTAGTCGTCGCCGTCACGCACGGCGCTGGTCTGGAGCGAGGCCAGGTCGGAGCCGGCTTCGGGCTCCGAGTATAGGGTGCACCAGATCTCGTCGCCGGAAGTGATGCCGGGCAGGTACTGTTGCTTCTGCTCCTCGGTGCCGTAGAGCATGATGGCAGGGCCGACCCAGGCGACGCCCATCCCGCCGCCGCCGGGCACGCCGCGGTAGCTCATCTCCTCGTTGTAGATGAGCTGTTGCATGTGTGAGGCGCCCAAACCGCCGTATTCCTCAGGCCAGGCCATGGCGAGCCACTTGCGCTCGGCCAGCTTCTTGGTGATGCGCCGGCCCAGCTTCCGCACCGATTCGTCGGCGTCGAACCCGTAGGGGTCGGCGGCATTCCAGTCGTCGGGCAACTCGTTGCTCAGGAAACCCCGCACCTCTTCGCGGAACGCAGCCTCCTCTGCTGTAAAACGAAAGTCCATGATCTCCTCCGATGTAGGCGCTGGTCAGCAGCAATGTAGCAGATATAGTCGGGTGGATGCCCTTGGCATCTCTACCCGTCGCGCTACGCGGGTTGTGCCCCGCCGTCGGGCACGGGCGGCTCGTACACCGGTCGCGTCATAGGCCTGGTGCGGATCGAGCCGGCCATGGCCGCGCGGATACGGTCTTCGGCTACGCCCAGGTACTCGTCGCTGACCTCGGCACCGGCGCTGCGCCGCTCGTGCAGCGCTGCCGCCACGCCAGTGCTCCCGACGCCCATGAACGGGTCGACGACGAGGTCGCCCTCGTTGGTCAGTGACAGCACGAGCCGCTCGACCAGCTCGACCGGGAACTGGCAGGGGTGGTCGGTCTTCTCCACGTGGTTGTGCTTGACGTTGGGGATGATCCATACGTCGCTGGGGTTCTTGCCGAGCGGGTTGCCGGAGAGCTCGCCGACCCTTGGCCCTTTGTAGTGTCGCTTGTTGGGATACTTCTGGGGGACGCGCACGGGATCGAGGTTGAACACGTAGTCGTTCGTCTTGGTGAACCAGCTAATCACTTCGTAGCGGCCGGAGAAGCGGCGGCGGCCGTGGAGGCCGTGCTCAAAGTGCCAGACGATGCGGTTTCGCATCTGGAGTCCTAGGTCCGCAAACGTGGGGTAGAGGAGCGTATCGAGGGGGATGATGGCGTTATCTTTGACGTAGTTGCCCACCTGCCAGCAGATGCTGCCGTCGTCGGCCAGGATACGGACGCACTCCGCGATCACCTCTGCCTGTTGCCGGACGTAGGCATCGAGATCGAGCTTGGTCTCATAGGGCTTGCCGATGTTGTAGGGCGGTGAGGTGACGACGAGGCGCGCTTCGCCGTCCGGCATCTGCGCGAGCAGCTTGCGGCAGTCGCCGCGATAGAGCGTCGCCGGCGCCGAGCGTTCGTAGCTGGAGGGAATGGGGTGGGCGCCGTTGCGCTGCGGTGACGTAGCGGAGGAGGCTCGCGCCTTCATCGTCACTTACTGTACATCTGCTGCCGGATCCGAGCAACTGTGCGAGTTATATCCGCGGCTGAGCACCCATTCGCTGGGCGACGCTCGCGAAGAGTGCGTACTCCTGCGCGCCAACGATAGGCAGACGGCGCTCTCCGTTCTGGAAGACGAAGGTGGGTGTACCGGTAATGCCGGACTGGCGGGCCTCTTCTGTGCGCTCATCGACGAGCGTGGCGTAGCGCTTGGACTCCAGCGCCTCGCGTAGCGCGGCCGCGTCGAGGCCGTTCGCCTCGGCGACATCGGCAAGCACCTCGATATCGCCGATGTCGCGGCCGTGGCTGAAGTAGGCTTCAAAGAGGGCCGTGTGGAACGGGGCGAGGACGCCCTGATCGCGGGCGAACTCTGCCGCCTCAAGCGAGCGATGCGAATTCGAGGCTCGCTCCGGCGCGAGAAGCGTGATGCCCTCCTGCTGGGCGAGCGATGTGAGGTTCGCGTAGTAGGCGGCGCCGCGGCTACCTAGCGACTTCCCTTCAGGCGGGATCTCCGGGTGCAGCTCGAAGGGCTGCCACTCCACGTCGAGCGCGAACTCCCGTTCCAGTCTTTCGACCCGCACGAGGCCGAGGTAGCACCACGGTCAGATGTAGTCGGAGACGACGGTGACGCGGAGCGAGGGCTGGACCATAGCGAGCGCATGGTAGCAGGAGAGTCGGGAGCGCGGCCAGCAGCGCAGACCGGTTGATAGGGTATGGCAATCGTGTATGCTGGTGGTGCTGGCGCCCGAGCGCCGTCTAGTGCCGCCTGCGACACACTGCAGGTCTGGAATCGCAGGTGGGGCAGCTGGCTCCCGAGTTCAAGGAGTTGCTACGTGACTCGAACGCCCTCTGGGAAGCCTCCGGCGACACCGCCTGCGTACGATCTGGAGTACACGCTCAAGGACGGCCAGTTCGACCCGCGTTCGGACAGCCAGCTCCTCTTCCGCCAGATGGACGAGGTCGTGCTCCGAGAGGGCACCGTGGCCGTCGGGCGGACGCTCGACGTTGGCTGTGGCCCAGGCGCGTTCGCGATTCGCCTCGGCGAGCGTGGCGCAGAGGCGTGGGGGATCGAGCCTTCGCAAGACATGCTGGGCATGTGCCGCTTCCTCTACCCGGAGGACAAGGTCGTGCTGCTACGCGGGATCGGAGAGGTCCTGCCCGTCCAAGACGAAAGCTTCGACCGGGTCATCTGCAAAGGCTCGCTGGATCATTTCGTCGATCCGCACGCATTCATGCGTGAGGCGGCGCGCATACTGCGGCCCGAGGGACGCGTGGTGATCGCCCTCCATAACTTCGAGAGCCTCTCCTGCCGCCTCGGGCGCCTTCGCGAGCGTATGGTGCAGCCGTTCCTCCGCAACCGCCAGCATCCTCGACGACGCTACTGGGAAGTGCACGCCGACCACCACCACAAAGGCGAACTTTCCTTCGTACAGGGGCTCGGAGGCCACTCGCTGCAGCTCGAACGCTGCTACGGGCTCTCGCTCTTCTGGCAGTTCCCCCGCTGGGGAGCACTGCTCGATCGACTGCCGGCGCCGCTGGCGAGGGGCGTCTGGCACACGTTGAACCGCGCCGCCTATCGGCGGCCGGGCATGGCCGACATGATCATTTCGGTCTGGCGGCGACCTCCTGGGACGGATGGGCGGCCAACTGTAGCGACTACCTAAGTCCTGGGCAGCGAAGCCCGTCTTCTTTCCCGGTCAGCCATCGCTGCGAACGACTGCAACTAGTCGATAATGACGGTCGTGCAGACGGTCTGGTAGGCGTCTACACCATCGGCACGAAGAGTCCACTGCGCGCCGAGGGTCGCTCCAGACAAGGGCACCAGATCGTCGGCGGAAAAGAATCCGTCACCATGGGCGTTGCCAGCTCGACTGGTGTCGAGGGTCGTTGTGGTCATCGAAAGGGCAAGCTCGCCACCACAGCCGCCTGCGAAGGCCTCAAGCAGCACGTCATAGGCTGTGTTTGGCATGGCTCCGCTGACCATGTAGCGCTCTAAGGCGCCATTCACAGGACCATTGGGGTGTATGTTCACCACGTCGCCGTGCCTGAGGTCGGGATGACCGGCGGCCTCACCCGC
>SDBV01013040.1_pt1 | contig 10613 bp, 9 predicted proteins | sample 2277081 | NCBI WGS metagenome assembly SDBV01 (sample SAMN10402039, study PRJNA504765) | marine sediment metagenome | isolation source: marine sediment core GS10_PC15, 223 cmbsf | place: Arctic Ocean: Southern Knipovich Ridge | collected 2010
AGCGGCGTGGTCAAGAGTAAGGCTAAACTGCGTCTGACTCGAGACGGCGTTGTGCTGAAGGACGACTGCAAGATCGAGTCGCTGAAGCATTTTAAGGACGATGCCAAGGAGGTCCGGGCCGGACTGGAGTGCGGAATAAAGATCGCCGCCTTTGACGACATCAAGACCGAAGACGTATTCGAGGCGTATGAGATTGTCGAGGTCGCCAGGACCCTCTAATCAAATTTTACTGAAGTTTTGAGAAATTGCGGCTTGACACATATGTCGTCAACAAATGGACCATCCAGAAGGCAGGAAAAAGTGGCCCGGGTAATCAGGGAGTCGGTCAGCGATACCATAGCCAATCGCCTCAGCGACCCGCGAATTCAGGGCATTGTCAGCGTGACAGACGTTGATATTTCGCCCGATTTGCGTAACGCCGATGTGTTCCTGAGCATCATGGCGACCGATGAAAAGCATCGCAGAAGAACGATGGAAGCTATTCAGCATGCCGAGCGACATATACAGGCCCGGCTCGGCAGGAAGATGACGTCGAAGTTTTGTCCACGGCTGCATTTTTACGAGGACACAAAATTGAGCAAGACATTAGAGACCTTGCGGTTGATTGACGCGGCAGCCGAGGAGTACAGATCGAGCGAGGATCAGACAGGAGCCCAGACAGAAAACGGACAGGATTGATTTGACGGGCAGGGAGTCATGAAAAACAGCAAACAATACGCCAAGGCAATCGGCAAGCTTCGCCGTTCGTTGAAGAAGAAGTACGGCAAGGTGAAGGCGGTCGTGTTTGATGACCCCGTCGAAGCGATTGTTTATGCGATCATAAGCGAAAACGTCCGGTCGTCAAAGGCCAGGTCGATTCGCAAACGTATCAATGAGCACTTCGTCAACCTGAATGACTTACGTGTGTCACGGACTGAGGAGATATCCGAAGTGTTGGGCTCGGATTCGGCGGCTGCCAGGCGCACAGCGGATCGATTGACCGAGGTGCTGAATGCGATTTTCCACAAGTTTGACAGGCTGGGCATGGAAGAAGTCAAGGAGATGGGTAAGCGTCAGGGACGCAAAGAGTTGGAGAAGTTCCAGGCGGCGGGGCGGTTTGCCGTGAATTACTGTTTTCTTACTGCACTTCGCGGCCATGCAATTCCTTTGACGCCGCGAATGATCGAATACCTCAAGGCCGACGACCTGGTTGACCCAGCGGCAACGGATGAAGATATCGCAAGTTTTCTTGAGAGGCAGATTGCAGCAAGCAGCGATTACGAGTTTTATTCGCTTTTGCGGCGCCAGAGCGAGGCGTCCACCAAGAAATTCAAGCCTCCCCCCGAGACGGTGGCGCACGTGGAGGCCGTCGAGGTTGAGGCAACGGTTGGCAAAGTAAACGAGAAAAAGGGCGCCGCAAAAAAGGCGAAAACGAAAAAGAAGACGGTAACAAAGAAGAAGACGGCGACGAAGAAAAAAGCAGCCACCCCGAAAAAGAAATAGTGGAAAATGAAAGGAACAGCGGGTTTTGGCACAAAACGTATTGAAATTAGGTATTCCCAAGGGCAGCCTTCAAAAGGCGACCTTGGATCTGTTTGAACGGGCCGGTTTCAACGTGTCCGACTATGAGCGAAGCTATTTTCCCCGGATCGACGACGAGGAGATTCAGTTGATTCTCCTTCGTGCGCAGGAAATGAGCCGGTATGTCGAAGACGGCGTGCTTGATGCGGGTCTTACGGGTCATGACTGGATAGTGGAAAACGACTCGGATGTGCACGAGGTTTGTGAGCTTTGTTACAGCAAGGCGACAAGCAGACCGACAAAGTGGGTGCTGGCGGTTCCGAACGAATCCAATATCAGCGGCGCCGAAGATCTCGCAGGCGGTATCATTGCAACCGAACTGGTCAATGCAACGAAGAAATACTTTGCAGACAAGAACATCGATGTCAAGGTAGAGTTTAGTTGGGGTGCAACCGAGGTCAAGGCCCGGCTGGTAGACGGAATTGTCGAACTGACGGAGACGGGCTCGTCGTTGCGGGCCAATAACTTGAAAGTTATCGATACGATCATGACCTCGACGACGCGGTTTATCGCCAACAAGAAGGCCTGGACCGACGAGTTCAAACGACAGAAAATCGATAATATTGCAATTCTGCTCAACGCCGCCATTGATGCAAAGACCACGGTGGGCATGAAAATGAATGTCAAGAAGAGCGACCTCGAAAAGATTGTGAAGATTCTGCCCGCGGAGAAGAGTCCCACTGTGTCGACACTTGCCGACAGTGAGTATGTCGCCGTGGAGATTATCGTTGCCGACGGTATCGAGCGGAAGTTGATGCCGGAATTAAAGCGAGCGGGTGCTTCGGGGATTTTTACTTATCCGCTGAACAAGGTTATTCATTAGGCCGAAGGTGAGCGTTTTTGTTTTAGTGATCTTTGAGGTTTGAGATATGTCAGGACATTCTCATTGGGCGGGTATAAAGCATAAGAAGGCGGCTAATGACGCTAAGCGGGGCAGGGTCTGGAGCAAGATCGCCAGGATGATTATTGTCGCGGCCAAGGCCGGCGGCGGGGACCCTGCGCAGAATCTTACGCTGAGGTACGCTATCGACAAGGCAAAGGCGGCCAATATGCCGAAAGATACGATTGAAAAGGCCGTCAAGAAAGGTACAGGCGAGTTAGGCGCGGTAAACTATGAAGACGTCTTGTACGAGGGCTATGCGCCGGGCGGTGTCGCCATAATGGTCGACGGCCTGACGGACAATCGTAATCGGACGGCGCCGGAGATAAAGAAGATTTTTGAAAGACACGGCGGCTCTCTCGGCGCCAGCGGCTGTGTTAACTGGATGTTCAGCAAGAAGGGGCTGATCACCGTCAGGACCGATGCTATCGCCGAAGACGATCTGATGGAGATTGCTCTTTCAGCGGGCGCCGACGACATGGACAATACCGGCGAAGTCTACGAATTGACCTGTGAGGCGGGCGCTTATGAGCAACTCAAGAAGGGGCTTGAGGAAAAAGAGATTCCCACCGAAGTAGCCGAGATATCCATGGTCCCGCAGAACATGGCGCCGGTTGCCGATGCCAATACCGCCAAAAAGATTCTGGGTCTTATGGAAGACCTCGAAGACCATGACGATGTTCAGAATGTTTATGCCAATTTCGATATTCCCGACGACATCCTCGCAAAGGTCGAGGAGTAGGGGAGCGGGAACCACCCATCTGTTGTCATGCCTGGGCTTATTCTGCGCCGAGTTCGGCTAATCGCTGTTTGGCGAGTTGGTAGTTCTTTTCTCCGAGCCTGCTGAATAGTCTCCGGCCCGGATACATCACCCTGAACTGGTCGCGATAACTGTCTTCGATCTGGACGACGGTTTTGTAATGCGCGATCGCCGCGTCATCACGATTGAGTAGTTCTGCAAGGCGTGCGAGTTTGAGGTGAATCCTGTCCGAGCCGGGATAGCGTTCGACGGCCTCGGTCAGTGTCTCAAATGCCCGCTGCAGGTCATTTTGTCGGTCGCTTTGTGAGGCGGCGGTTTCGGCTTGCAATTCGTAGACCTCGGCCAGTTTCCGGTAGTTCTTGTAGCCTGCCTCGTTTCGTTGTATTGCGCTGCGCCGTCGGTCGGCGCCTACCTGCAGCAGGGTCCTGTCGCGAGTGATTCCTTCGGTGTACTGCTGCAGACAGGCGTTTGCGCTTAGGCTTAGAGGCCTGGGGCTCAGCGGGTCCGCCTTTGCCGCCGCATCGAACAGTTCGATGCGGGAGTATGCGTCGTTGAGGGCTCTTTGGATATTGCGGCCCGACCTGACCGGAGGTATCAGCGCCCAGTGAAACAAGGCGAAAGTCAATACTGCCGTTGTCGTCAGGATGGCGAGGCGAGCGATTTTCGGCGGGACAAATTGCGTACGCCCGGCATCGGTGTGTTGTGAATTCACGGCAAAGAGACAGGCGGTCATCGTCCAGAACAAGGTGGCGACGGCCGGTTCGAAAATGGCAAAGTCGATGAGGTTGCCAATGGCGACGGCGACAATTCCGCAGAAAAGACCGATCTGCGTGGCGCCTGCGGGCTCCAGGGGTGTCCGCTCCGGATACTTCTGCCCGGCCCACATGACATAGGCGGCAAGACACGCAATCAGGGTCCCGTGAATGCCAATAGCGGATGGCCGGAAAACCACCAGACAGGCAAGAAAGAAGAACGCTGCGGTGGCTATTGTGCAGCGAAGAACAGCTTGTATTATTGCAGGCGGCGTTATCTTCCCGGGGCTTGCCCACAGGATGGAATACCATGCGGCAAATACGATAGCCGGCACGACAAACAGAATTCCATAAACGTAGATCATTACATCGGCGCGGTTGCCGAGTTCGCCGCTTACGAAAACGGGTCTGAGGATCACGAGCATGACAGAAACAAAAAGCACCGTGATCAATGGGCGCGTGTTTGATGACGTGCTGCCGATTTTCGGCTGGCTCGCACCTTCGGCGCATCGGCGAAAGGCGACTCTCAAAAGTATTATCACAAAGCCTGCGACAAAGCCGATCGCCCCGAGCGGTCCGTACTGACTGAGCAGGCTCAGGATGAAATTGTGCGGATCGGCGACGGTTTCCGGCGCGGCCGGGATCTTGTAGTGCGGATAATAGTCGGCGAAGTTGCCTCCGCCTACCCCTGTCAGGGGCTTATCGGCGTACATTCTTGCCGCGCCATCCCAGTATTGCCACCTGACCAGCATGGAAGTGCCGCCCGGCAGCGTACCTTGTGACGTTCCGTAGCTTATTACGACGAATGTGCCGGCGGCGACGAGAGCGATGACTATGACCAGCAGCAGCCGGCGCCGGCGGTGCAGGTATCCTCCCAGAGCAAGAGCGACGGCAAACATCACACCGCAAGCCGCACCCGCGACAAGAGCGCCTTTGCTGCGGCAAAGAATGAGACCGGCACAGGCGACTGCTGCCCCAACACCAAGGCAGACGATGGCGGCATGTGATGAATTGTCGCGGCGGTTTCTGAAGGCATCGACGAAAAGTCCGACCGCGGCAAAGGCCGACAGCAAAAAGAAAGAGCCGGTGGAGTTACTCGTGGTGAGGAATCCGCGGACGTCTTTGCCGTAGAGCCGGTGCTCATAAAGCATTTGTTCGAACGAGCCTTCCTCTGCGCCAATGATGCCGAGGTGCTTTTGGGGGTTCTCCTTGTAATCGGCAATCATGTCTTCGTTGCTGGTGAAGAGCTGGTCAGTGCACTGATATGCTGCGGTCGCAGCCAGCGCAAAGACGATCAGCAGGACGAGTATTATTCTGGGCGAAGATCTCAGGATCTGTACAAGGAGGATCGCCGTCAGCATCGGCGCCAGGATAGTGACCATGTCGGTAACGGCAGCGCGTTTGTTCGAGGCGACGGATACGCCGATAAGCCCTGCCGCAAGGAAAAGCCCCGCGCCGATTTCAATGCCACTGAAGCGGTAGACGACCTTTCGTCGGCAAAAGGCGACAAGAAACCATGCCGCGGTGGTCAGGATAAGCGTGCTTGAAAGAATCAGGCTCAAGGCCTCGTTGGTGAGTATCTGTTTGGGGTCCATCAGGCCGCCGTGGGGGCTTTCGACGTACATGGCCCGTATCGCTAACACGCAGAGACACACCGTCAAAAGCACGTATTCAAACCGTTTGAATGAACCGTCGCGAACCTGTTTGATGCGTTCTTTCATTGTGCCCCTTGGCTTGAGTTTTGGTTACTCCAACTCGTCCGACGCCGACGGGTTCCGAGTACTTTCCAGAATCGCGATGATCGTCAGTATCATGATCGTCTGCGCCAGTATCAAAATCGCACCCGTCAAATTGACCTGGTAGAGGAATACGGCGCTGATACCCGTGCAGACCGTTGCCAGATACAGGGTCAGGACGGTTTGCGTGTCGCTGAGGCCGCGTCTTTTGAGGCGATGCGAAAAATGCTGGGTATCGCCCACGAAGGGACTCTTTCCCTGGCTGATCCTGAGAAAGGTTACACTGGCAAAATCGTAAAGCGGCACGGCCATGACGACCAGTGGCATGAGCACCGCGTAAAGACCTGTCTGTAATTCCTGCTGGTAATATGTTGTTCGCAGCGTGATGATGGCGACAAAGTAGCCGACGATCATCGAGCCGCTGTCGCCCATGAAGATTCGGGCGGGCGGAAAGTTAAACAGTAAAAAGCCGAGCAGGCTTCCGATGAAGACCAGCCCGAGTGCACCGATGAAGACTTGTCCCGAAAGGGCGGCTGCGGTAAACAGGACCGCCGAACTGATCGCCGCGATGCCGGCGCTGAGGCCGTCCATGTTATCGAGAAAGTTGAAAACGTTGACAATCAAAACGATCCATACCACCGACAGTGCGGTTGTGGCGATCCTGTTGGGAATGAAGAACTCCACGCGAATATCGGCAAAGACGGCGATGACAATTGCGACGGCAAACTGAACGACGAGCTTGATAAATGGCCGCATCGGCTTGCTGTCATCGCGCAGTCCCATGAGATGCAGAGCAAGCCCGCCGCCCAAGACGATCAGCAGGTCGCCGGCTTTACCGAGAAAACCTTCGGCGTGAACACTCACAGAATCGTTCAGCCAATCGATGCCGCCCGGGGCGATGATGAATTTTACCACGCAAAGGCCCGCCAGGATGAACAGGGCGACCGTCCAGAAAATGGCGATGCCCCCGCCTAAGGCAACGACAGACGTGTGGTATCTGTCGGCGTCCGGGCGCGCGACAAAGCCGGTGCGCAGGCTCAGACGCCGGATGACGCCCGTCAGAATCGCCGAGAACAGGCAGGCGCCCACAAACAGACAAGTCGCCAGAATGGTCATAGTCAAAATGGTTCGTTCTCCTTAAAACTCTTCGATTCGGTCATATCTTCCGTGCTATAATTCGTACTTCCAGCATGGGCGCAATGAGATGGACGAGGATTCTTATGAGTCCAAAGCCCGGCTCGCCGAGACCGAGGCGCTTTGCCCGGACGGCCGCGAATCGGGCATAGCCGAATCTGCCAAGTCTCGCTTGTTGGACGTCGAATCCCACTTCCCGGACAAGGTTGCCGATGGTTTGTACATTCCACGAATAGAGGTGATGATTGGGCTCGTCGGGATTGTAAGAACGATAGCGTCTTTCTTTTTCGAATGGAACGAACAGCAGCAACCGGCCGCCCGGTCGAAGCAGGCGGGCGATTTCCTTCAGGACATCGGGTGGGACGGGCGTGTGTTCGAGTGCATGGTGGCATATGACGACATCCATCGACGAATCTTCGACGGCCTTGATGTCCTTTATGAATTCTATACCGTGTGCGGCGAGGATATCTTCCAGATGCTCGGAAACATCGAAGCCGACCTTTCGTTTGCAGTGCAGTTCGGCAAGGTTCCAGCCCATGCCCACGCCATATTCGAGCACACTATCGTCAGCGTTTACATACGGGGCGATCTTCTTTGCGCGGAGTCTTGCAACCCAGGGGTAGGCCTCGTCGGGGATAGAGCGTTTTGTTTCGTGGTAGGCCCTTCCGTCGGCGCCTTCGTATCGCTGTTTTGCTCTTTGTTCGAAATCCATATTACCCGATGTATCAGTGTCAGACGCTTCTTATCTGTTCCACAAGGCGATCTCTAACCTTGCCAAAGAAATCATGGTAGAGACGCTGTTTGTAGTCGGCGAAGGTATATCTGTAGTCAAGCCATGATCCCTTACTGTAAGTCAGAGTAACTTCTGCATACATGTTATCGCCGATATAGATGCGATGCGAGAAGTTTTTCGTCGAGGCCAATACCAGCTTCGAAGGCTCGATATAGCCCGGATCGAGATTCACCGGGCGCCGCAGGCCCACGTCGAGCTGCGCCGCAAGAGCCTGCTCCATCTTGTTGGTCTTATGCTTGATAGCCGCTAATTCGCCCGGATCGATCAGCTTGTCAATAGTTACGAATTGCCGGAGGATGTGTTCACCCGCCTCATCGGCGTAGTAATCGGTCTGCGTGAAGGGCCAGATGTCGCTGATGAGGTCCGCCTGACCAAATTCCAATGTAATGCGGTCGCCGGCGGCAGTGAGACACCCGGCGTCGGCGGCGAGTATCCCGATAATCAGCTTGACCGGTTCGGGTTTATTGAGCGTCCACATTGAAGCTTTTCTTTCAGGGAGTTTACAATCGCGACGGTTTCATCGGCGGCCTTGTCGAGGTCGACTTTCTCGCTTTCGGATTCGGTTCGCAGCTTGATCTCGACTTGGCCCTGGGCCAGAGACCTTTTGCCCACGGTTATCCTCACCGGTATGCCCAACAGGTCGGCATCCTTGAATTTCACGCCGCCTCGAACGTCGCGGTCGTCGAGAAGGACTTCGACGTCTTTTTCCGTCAGCTCATTATAGATTTTCTCAGCCGCTGCGGCGATTTCATCGGTTGCGCCCGCCGGCACAATAATTACCTGCCAGGGCGCTATGCTGATTGGCAGTATCATACCGTTTTCGTCATGCCCGCACTCGATAGCGGATGCAAGAATGCGATTTATGCCGATTCCGTAACAGCCCATCAGGCAGGGCTTTTCCACGCCTTCGGCGTCAAGGAATTTTGCGCCTAATTTACTGCTGTACTTGGTGCCCAGCTTGAAGACCTGTCCGACTTCGATGCCTTTGCGGAAGAGAAGCTTTTTGCCGCCGAATGTGTCGCCCTCGACGGCGTTGCGAATATCCACGACTTTGACCTTGCTGCCTTCCAATGGGAAATCCCTGCCGGGCACAACTCTTGTCAGATGATAATCGGTTTTGTTGGCGCCGCTGACACCTGCGATCATCGCGGCGACTCCGTGGTCGACAAGGATCATGTCAACTTTTTCGATCATATCGACCGGGCCTGCAAATCCGACCTTTGCGTTGGTCAGCTTGACGATTGCCGCTTCGTCGGCGAGTTCGATGTGTGCGCCGTCGACGATCTGCGTCAGCTTTTCGGGATTGACTTCGTGGTCGCCGCGCACAAGCGCCAGCACGATCTCCTCGTCCATGGAATGCACAAGCGTCTTTATCATATCCCGAGGTTTCTTCTTAAGGAATTTGCAGACATCTTCGATTGTACCGACATTTGGCGTGTGCACTTCTTCAATGGGACCGACCTGGACATCCTTGTCGGGCTTCGGCAGGGGGTCGACGGGACCTTTTTCAATGTTCCATGCGTTGGCGTTGTCTTCGGTGTAGACGATTGTGTCCTCGCCGTTATGACAGGGGATGGTGAACTGGTGCGAACCGGAGCCGCCCATCTCGCCCGACTCGGCTTCGACGATGACATATTCCAGGCCGCACCGTGCGAAGATGCGGCAGTACGCGTCGTACATCGCGCGGTAGGATGTTTCCAGCATCTCCTCGTCGGCGTCGAAGCTGTAGGCATCCTTCATGATAAACTCGCGCGAACGCAGCACACCGAAACGCGGCCGGAATTCATCGCGGTATTTCAGATTGATCTGGTAGAAGTTCACGGGAAGCTGCTTATAGGAATTTATCTCGCCCGCCGCCAGATATGTCATGACCTCTTCGGCGGTAGGGGTGAGCACATTGCCGCGACCGTGGCGATCGGTGAATCGCCCAAGGGTTTCGCCGTAATCGATATCCCGTCCGGTCTTTTGCCACAACTCCAGCGGCTGAATCATCGGGACGGTTATCTCAAGCGCGCCCGCACGATCAATTTCCTCACGCACAATATCCATAATCTTGCGAAGACTCCGCCAACCGGCCGGAAGATACGTATACGTCCCGCTGGCAACCCTCCGCATAAGCCCCGCACGAATCATAAGCTGGTGAGAAGGAATCTCCGCATCAGCGGGCACTTCCTTGACCGTCGGTATAAATGTTTTCGAAAATCTCATGTCAGCCGGTACGCTCCCAATAGACTTATCTTGCTCAAGAAGCAAAATTTATAGCCTATTGTCCCCCATTTTGCAAGACAATACTATTTTGCCGACATTTTGCTGGTTGGTCGGAGGATGCCGAGTTTCCACGGGATTTGGCCGTATTGTTTACCAGCGCGGTCCTTGTCGAGCACGCCCTGGAAGAGGAATCGCAGGTTTTTGGCGTCCACTTCGAGCTTTTCATCGTATCCCGCCCGCAACGGATGTCCCCTGACCTGGTGAACAAACTGTCGAGCACACCGACACAGCACAGATCAGACGTATCGCAATGCCGCGCATAGCCAAAGCCTCCTGTAAATAGCCACTGCCGGCTTCTCAAAGCAATCACGCCTTAAGCCCGGTCGTATCGAATTCGAGCTTCTTATTCTCTTTGATCATCTCGTCCCAGGTCAGCAGCCCGTTTCTCATACCCGCTTCTCTACCTAAGATTGTAGCTAATGTGCTGTCGACACTTCGTTGGAGGGTGTCGTTTTCGTAGTTTTTCTCTCTTATGGCTTTTTCGAATTTGTCAAGATTCCGGTCGATGCCTGCTACGTAGAGGTTCTGGATTTCACCGCCGCGGTAGCCGCCCTTGTTGCCGCGTACCCAGGCTTTGTCGTGGTAGCCGATCTCCGCATAGCCCTGATCCCCCCACGCCGAACACCTGCACGTAAAGCCGTGTGTATTGCGAAGGTGCTCGCCGCGGTGGTTCTGGACCAGGCCGTTTTCGTACTGGTATGTAATCGAATAGACATCCCGCGTGTCGCCG
>SDBV01013041.1_pt1 | contig 10612 bp, 10 predicted proteins | sample 2277081 | NCBI WGS metagenome assembly SDBV01 (sample SAMN10402039, study PRJNA504765) | marine sediment metagenome | isolation source: marine sediment core GS10_PC15, 223 cmbsf | place: Arctic Ocean: Southern Knipovich Ridge | collected 2010
GGTCCCGGCATCCCTCGCCGCATCCAGTTGGTAAGTGACACCAGTGTTATTGTGGAATTCGAGCTCCGCCCCGGGGTACATCACCTTCTCATAGTGCACTCCCGACCTATGGACCGCCTTCTCCAAGTCAGGGATGGTAGCGTTAATACGCTCATCCAACTCCCCGTAGATAGCCAACACTGCTGCTCGTATCTTGGGCACATCCGCCGACGGCGGCGCGGCGCCATAGAACGGCACCCCTGCCCTCAGATCCTGCCGCATGGTCAGCAGTCGCCAGGCGAGGCGGCCGCCCATGCAGAAGCCGATGCAGCCGATACGATCCCTTATTACGAAGGGCAGACCCTGTAAATAATTCAGGCTGGCGCCGAGGTCCCCCAGGGCAATGGCGTCGTCCAGGCTTTCGGATAGCTGCATGTTCTGCTCCACCGACCGTCCGATGCGGCCGTGGAAGAGACCGGGAGCTAGGACCGCATATCCCTGCCGGGCCAGGCGCATGCACACCTCCTTGACATGATCCACGATACCAGTCCATTCATGGATGAGGATGATGCCAGGGTAGACCCCTTCATTTACCGGCTGGGCCAGAAAGCCAGAGATGGCCTGGCCGTTCCTTTTGAACTCCACCATTGATGAGAAGCTATCTGCCATAAGGATATACTCTCCCCTTCCTATTTTGATGGCAATTATCCAGGATTTCCCATTTCAACTAGTGTGACTATGTTAAGACCCCTGCTCGCCGGTTGTCAAGGTCTCTAACTAGCACAAAACTGGCTCCCATATCACCCCCACCCCTCGCCCCCTTCGAATCCAACCCCCGCTACCAAAAACTAAAGAGGTAGGCTATACGCTGCGCGAGAAATTTCTAACCAGAAATTCCCATTTCAGGTTTCGGACGACACACACGCAAGGATCATCTAACAAGAAGGCCACTATACTTACACTTGATAGCAAACACCGCTTAGACATTGCCCGATCGGAATAACCAGTTACGCCTGCACGAATACTACCACGCGCACCAGCCACCGTCATGTACAAATGTAGCCCCAGTTACAAAACTAGACGCGTCAGAAGCTAAATAAATCGCTAATCCCTTTAGTTCTGCGGGTTCCCCTCTCCGCTGCATAGGGGTCAAAGGCACTACCCTTTCTACAAAATCCTGAATCTGCTCTTCAGCCCCAGGCGGCACACCGCCAAGTCTGGTTCCTGCGTGCCAACCTGGGACGATGACATTCACTCTAATGCCATCAGATGCGTACTCTAGTGACCCTTGTCTAGTAAGACCTATCACTCCGGCCTTAGCGGCGCAATAGTTACTTTAGCTCATGATACTCGGGGCAATCCCCACCAATCCTAATATCGAGGAAATATTAATGATTGAACCTCTCTTTTGTCGGAGCATCAACTTTATCCCCTCCTGCATGCACATGAAAACGCTCTGTTATCGGTTCCTATCATAAAATCAGCCATAAACATCTTGATGCCTATTTAGACGAGCTAGAATGGCGGTTTAACAATCGTGATAATCCATATCTGTTTAGGGATACATTGTTAAAGCTAATCAAATCTGACAACCTTCCTTATCATGAACTAACACATCAATCTTCCTGACTCTGCTGTGCACGATTCCTTATTCCAATGATGAGAATAGCTACCTCATCATGGGACTCCTGTAACCGTTTCGGTTCATTACTGAGTATATATTCTGTATGACATTTCAAGCAAACCAATTGGGAATGATATCCAGAAATAGAAATGGTGGTGTCATACCGTACACCAGCTTCAATCCTATCATTATGCTTCATAGATAATGGTGTATAATCTTTTGGGCACAGCGGGCCAATGACATCCACACCCCCCCATATATCACGCCCCCCATCTTCCCAAAGAACACCATCATATTCTTGTCGTGGAGGGGTTCTCCTTTCAACTCGGCGTGCAATGTCGGGGTGGTTAATACCTTTAGTAATAGGATTCCTAAATCTAACTTTAGAAACATATCGAAAAGAACTACTGACGACAGGAATCATGCCATAAACTACCATTCCGATAGCTATTATGGCAAAACCAATTAGCAGGAGTATTGGCAGCTTCACTTCCGCCATCTCCAATATCCACATTATAAAGCCAATTCCGAAGCCGCCGATTGCCGATTTCCCATGCATACCCCTATTCTACCACCATTTTTAGCTCTTGACACCCATGTTGCAAGGTTTATAATGTGGGCGGGGGCACGGGCGGCTAGCCCAATTGGAGGCTATAAGCACCAAATAGATGGGGAATGGTGCCTTTCTAGAACTTGGGGCGTTTTCCCCAGAAAGGAGGTACTTGTGGCTAAAACCAAAAAAGGCAAAAAGATTGTCCCTGTTAAGCCATACACTAGGAATGGTGTCCAAGTAAAACGTCATAAACGTTCTACTAACGACTAAGCAAGGGTAATTCTGCCGCCGTGTTGCCCCTGACCTTGAGTCAAGTATATAATCGTCTAATATACTAAGTCGCTTGTTAGAAAGGTTAATCTCATTACATGAAACTTACAGTAACCCCTTCTCCCGAGCTCTTGTTACCATCTCTGGCTCAGTCCATGGCTTGCTTATACCCAAGTCTTCAGCCACAGCATCAGCCACCAAATAGCCTGCCCCCAGCAACACACAGCCACCGGGATAAGTACAGGAACCCCCCATATAAAGGTTCTTTACCGGCGATCTGTGCGTTGAACAGTATTCATTGGGTCTCATATAGCCCATTTGCAGAGGATGGTATTGCCCTTGCTTGATTGACCCTTGCACCATATCATTGAACTTATTCTCAATGTCGATCGGGGTGGAAACATAATAGTTCCTGATGACATCTTCGGTAATGTTGGGGGCATATCGCCTGAGGGTTTCCAGGCACCTCTGGGCTTGCTCTTGCCTAAACTTCAGTGGATACCACTTACTAGCTCCCCCCTCTTTCAGATTGTAGGGCACCATCCGAGAGATAAACCCGGTATGCTTACCGGGATGGCGGGTCTGAAGAGGGTCGTGTACGGTAGGGAAGCAGCAGTTGAATCCTACCTTCCCATCAACTTCACCCCTGCCTATCGCCCGGTAATGTTCTATGAAATCCTCAGGGGTCTCTAAACCTAGTAGATATATGAATGCCTTATTAATTTCCGGATCAGCCTTGGCTGCTGTGAAATTAGGGGCTTCTTCCAGAGCCATATGGACACCCATCAAGCTCCAATGTTCCCACATCCAACTCTTAACTGTTTCCACAAACTCCTTGTCCAGATTTCCCTCACCAACGAGATTTAAGAAGGTCTGTTGCTGGTCAATGGTACTGACTATAGCCTTGGAGGTCTCATATATCCGGCCGTCATCTAGTTCCACGCCTGTAGCTACCCCATCCTTTGTTATAATCCGCTTAATGAACACACTGGTAAGTAGTTGCCCCCCATTTTCCAGAATCACTTTCATAAAGGCCTGGGCAAGCATGTGAGAGCCACCAACACACATCCGGTAGTTGCTTGCTCGGTTGATGTAAAGAGGGACGAGAAAACCTAACCCTGACTGCTCCGGGTCTAATCCCCACATGCAGGCAATATGAAGCATCATCGCTCTGACATGCTCGTTCCGGAAAATATCGTTGACTATCTCCTGAGGAGACTTCTCCGATAGGACACTTAGCTCTCTCCCTAGCTCCGTCCGCTCCAAAGCCATCGCCTGCTCTATCGTTGACAGCGGCTGAACATAGGTCGCCGGAGCTATAAACTCATCCATATACTTTTTGTATCGGTAGTATATCTCACGATAGGCATCAGCGTCCTCTCTGGAAAAACTGGCAATAGACTGGCAAGTCCTGTCCACATCGGTGTATACACATAAACATTTGCCATCAATCAGAGGCATAGCAAACTGAAGAGAAGGATAGACGTGCTTGAGGCCGTAAAGTTTCTCCAACTCCAGGTCATGATAAGGTGGAGCATAATCCACCATCATCATATATATAGCATGGGTATTGCAATAGAAACCAGCCGACCCTGTTATTTCCTCGGTGGTTAGCCCGCCCCCCATCTCATGCCTTCTCTCCAGAACAAGCACCCTTTGTCCGGCCTTAGCCAAATAGGCACCTGCTGTTAGCCCATTGGGGCCACCACCTATGATTATGACATCGAATCTCCGGTTAAGATTCGCTTCATCAACGATGCTTTGTAAGTACCGGTCAATAGCCCACTCCTCTCTTTTATCAGCTCTATCACGTACCCACTGATCAAGACGCTTTCTCATCTTACCTCCTTAAAATATGAGGCTTCCCCCTTAGAGCAAACTAATAGGGGCGCCCTTTCTCTTCCCAGGGCTTTCTCAGGCCAAAATCTTGGGACATTAATTTATAGATGTTATATCCCTGCCAGCCTGCCGCCCCGTGGTTAGGATGCCAGGCAGCCCCGGTAGCATACAGGTTACTTATGGGCATCTTACCACTTGATAGCTCCAATAAGGGTCTATTTCTACCCATCTGCGGTGGAGTAGAATCTATGACACCGTAGTTGCCGTGCTGTGGTCCAAAGTTCCTGGCATGGTTGGCGGTATAATAGGGCGTTACCGGAAGATAACCTATAACGTTATCCCAGGTCATATTAGGAGCAAACTTTTGCCACTGCCGGATGAAGGCGTCAGCAATGCTTTTCTCTAATTCTTTCCACTCCTGTCCTGAGTAGTAACGAGCCGGCAGAACCCACTGCTCACTGAGGATACAAGCCTTCCCCGGGGGTGCGATGCCAGGGACATAGGACGAATGGTCGCTAACCCACATCTGTGGCTTTTCCATGTCAGGCCATAAGCCTTGCGACCTTCTATAGGCTTCATCCAGCAGGTCCTTCATTCCAGTCTCCTTAGATGTTGCGAAAGCTATCCACCTGGAGTTAGCTATATCGGGGTCAAACTCTTCGGCTATATAACGAGGCCTTTCCTGTAGGGCCCAGGTATACCACGCTATGACAGTCCAATCCCTCTCCAGGTTCTTTATCCTCCTGATAAGCTTGGGGGAGAAATGCTCTTCACCAACTAACTCGAGGCAAAGCTGGTGAGGATCAACCCCTGACAGCACTGCCTTCTTAGCCTCTACCACTGTGCCATCCTCCAGGCGAATGCCCTTGGCTGTCCCGTTCTCTATAATAATCTTCTGCACCGGACTCCTGGTGAATATTTTGCCTCCATTCTCAAAAATAACCCTGTGCGTAGCATGAGCCAAGGCGTGAGTCCCACCGGCAAAGGTGCCGGTATTGAGAATCTCCATCATCACATTTAGGGCAGCTCCTCCACCGTAGGCATGCAGCATAACTCCTAGAGAAAGGAGAAGCCTGGCAAAGACGAGTTGAATCTCTTCACTTTCAAAAAGATCTCTCAGCACTTGAAAGAGGCTCATCTGCAGCCAGCGAGGGTCAAACCCGCTCTCAGGGTTAGCCCTTACTCTCTCAAGCGCATCTGGAACACCTTCCGGCGGAGGTAGACTAAAATTATACTCCCAGACAGCTGGCCTAAAATACCTTGTTAGCTTATCATACAACCATAGCCAGGTTTCAGCATCCTTCTCAGAGAACCTGGCAAATAGTTTGGCCGTTTTCTCCTGGGTCGGGTCATATTCTTCACTATATACTCCACACCATGTGCCATCGGGGAAACAAACTGCGCTACCAAGTGGAGCGACCCTAGGCCGGACACCATACTCTATCCACTCTGGGAAATCCTCATAAATAGGGCCAAAATAGTGGTCAACAGCACTCATGTTGTGGGCGCAACAATTAGCCAGAAACCCTGGTGCTGGGCCTTCTTCACTAGTCCACCCTGCCGCCAATTCATGCCTCTCCTCAAAAATGCCTACACTCATACCACCGTATTTAGTCAGATACATAGAAGCAATAGAGGATTTGCTTCCGCCTCCCACCACGACCACATCATAACTTGCGTCTGCCATCTTACCTCCTTCGTTGCTATTCTATTTGCTATCCTCCCACAGCCGGTGGGATAAAGTAAACCGCTATCTTTTCCGCCAACCTGCTTTCCAGCCCGTCGACAAAATCCATTACTGTCTTCTCAGGAATATCCTCCCTACTACAAAAAGCTTTTGATAGGTTGACCCTCAACAACCTGCGAGTAAAATCACTCATCGTCCCTCCTCTCAATACATCCACTCCCCGCCATCTACGACTAATATTTGCCCGCTGATAAAGTCGGAATCATCAGAGGCTAGAAATACGGCAGCACCTACCACATCCTCTGGCTGCTCGCTGCGCTTAATACATCGTTTCTTATCTACTATGGAGAAGACCCCTTCCGGAGGCTGACCGGGCATCTCAAGGCTGGCCTCAGTTGCAGTGAGTCCTGGACAAAGACAGTTAACATTGATGTTCCAATCCCCCAATGCCCTAGCTAACAGCCGCGTCATTGGAACCATTGCTCCCTTGCTGGATGCATAGTGAAAAAGGAACTCGCAACCGGGACTCCCGCCTACAGTCGTAGACATTATATTGATAACCTTGCCCTTCCCTTGATTCTGCATATGAGGAACTATCGCTTTACAGCATAACCACGTTCCCTTCACATTGACAGCGAACATCCTATCCCATTCTTCTACAGACAGTGAATCCCAAGGTCTACCTCCACTTCCATAGTAGATAGCCGCATTATTGACCAAGACGTCTATCTTTCCAAATCGCTCCACCGTCTTTCTAGCCATCTCCTGAGTGCTGGTTTCATCCGAAACATCAGTATGAAGGGCCAGTGCCTGCCCACCTTTAGCCTCAATCTCTTTCACCACCTTTTGAGCGTTTTCAAAGATGATATCCGGTATTGCGACCTTGGCCCCCTCACCAGCAAACCTCAAGGCATAGGCCCGCCCCAGCCCACGACCTGCCCCAGTAATGATAGCCACTTTGTCTTTCAGCCTTTGTGTCATCTCCCTCCCCCCTTAATTGTTTTTGGCAACAAATACCCGTTTAGAAATCCGCGGGCTCTTTTGCACTTCCCCCCTTGGCGAAGCCCAACAAATATTTGATCATCTTAAAGCTGATGGCTAATCTGACGAGTTTAAGTACATCTTTACGCTGGAGGCCTGCCCTTATACGCCAACGCACGGGGCTAGTAGTTTGAACATGAAGGATTAGTAAATCATTCACCGGTTCCAATCTTACCGGTTCTGCCTGCAACTCAGTCTTTCCTAACCCGGTTGACCGAAATCTCATTATATTATTAACACCTCCATCTCAGGCTGTCTAAAAATCTTCTTTTTCAAAGTAGTATACTCTCTCACCCGCTTCATAACAAACAGACACGAGTGCTTCAGCTGCACCAAATACGTAGAACATACTTATAGACAGCTTATTTGCCACACAAGTTCAAAGGGACAAAGCCCCTTTGAACTTCACGCCCCTGTCTATCAAGATAGAGTGGAGTAAGCACTTAACCTTTAGGAGCAATATCCTACCAGTTTAGTCTACCATGAGCTCGTAAAACTTGGGGGCAATGTCTGGATATTTCCTCAGCAAATCGTCCCACGCGGCCTGGTAGGCAGTTTCAAGATACCATTCGGCATCTTCTGGCGAGAATGTAATAAATTCCCCGCCCATCTCCTTTTCTTCCTCCCTTTCTTGCTCCAAAACTGGAATATAATAAGCTAGGTACTCTGCTTGAACATCTTCCAGACTCTCTTGCATAATCTTTTGCAGATGCTGGGGAAGCCAGTCCCAGACATCTGAGTTGAGTATGTAAACAGTATTATCCTGGTAGAAACCGAGGTCGATACGATACTTAGCTAACTCCCACAACCCAAGAGTACGGTGCAGTGTCTCACCCATCGTATGACCATCAATAACGCCGCGTTCCAGGGCAGGGTACATATCCGGAACGGCCAAAACGGGAGCAGCCGCCCCCAACGCTCTCAAGAATGCGCTACCCGCGGAGCCTACTTGCCCTATCTTCATTCCCGCTAGATCCTGAGGTGTCTCCACCCTTTTGGAAGTCCAAATACGGAAAAGCCCACCTGGCTGCGCATTGCGAGACCTGCCCAGATAATAAAGGCCAGCTCCACTGTGGGTCTCACGTAGCAAATCAACAACCCCAGACTCTCGCTCCTCCTCGGCCGAGAGTCCCGAGATGGTAACGACTTCGACCGCAGGCACTAGCCCCGCATAGGTTGAGGTCCAACTAAGGGACATATCAACCACACCTTTCCTCACTGCCATAGCCTGATCCAGAAGGGCGATCACCTCTGGCCCACCAAGAAATTGGATCATAAGCTCCCCATTAGACCGCTCTTCTACCTTCTCTTGAAACATGAAAAGCACCCTAATACCAGGAGAAGATCCGTAAAAGGACGAAACAGTCTTAATCACATATGGCTCGGCAGGCGGTAACGGTGTTGGGGTAGGAGTTGGTGTTGGGGTAGGAGCAGGAGCAGGAGCAGGAGCAGCACAAGCTGCCATGAATGGTAGCACTGTCAGTATTAGCACCAGGCAGATGCCACCCAATAGGGTAAGTAATTTTGTCCTTTTCATTTGAATCCTCCTTTTGTTTTATGCTGTCCGAAAACCTTTCTTAGCCGATGTATCTTAATAGACACCACCTCCTTTTATCACCTTACTTAATAAGTTCGGGTATAGAATTAATTTCTTATTATACAGTATCTGAGGTAATTGTCAATTCTTATATAGTCAAAAAGAGCCTTGGGTGGAGTAACTCTGGTGGCAAACGGTAATTCCGCCGGCTTGGTGGCATTTGTCATCATAGCACCTCTCTTAAGGCAAGTCTCACAATAAGAAGTAGGGTCCAGATATACTCCGGTCACCCAAGGAATGATGGACATACTCTTCTCAATAGTACTCTCCGACCTACGCAAAGATGGTTCAGACCCTTTATGCATTCATTGGTCTCAGACCTTAGATTGTGCTTTTTAGTTGACGAAGTAGAAATCAAACAGGATGTGTATTTTGTTCGATTTTGTGGGCAAGTCCCAAAAACTAGTGGCGCATTGCCCTTCCTTGAATGTGATTTGAAAGCGAGCTAGGAACAAAGGAAATATTGCATTCTTTAAAAGTACGGCTGGGAGAGGATTGCGCAACCTAAATTTGAGAGCACCCACCTTGACAAGATATTAGAAACGTGATACCTTCTACTTAAATCAGGCAGTAAGGCGTTTACTAACCATGCTGGAAAACGTGGGAAGAGAAAAGAAAGATACTGAAGGAGATAAGACTAGCGATGATAAGGGAAGGTGAGACAGGGGACATTACCATAGAAAGTGACGTGCTAGTCATCGGGGGGGGATTAGCCGGGTGTCGTGCTGCTCTTAAGGCTAAAGAGCTGGTGGAGAATGTGGTGCTAGTTGACAAGGCGGTAGTGGGACGTAGCAGTAATACAGTAGCTTGCCATGCAATCCTAGGGCCTACGCCTGAAGAAGATATCGATGATTGGATGCGAGAGGCGGTCGAGCTTGCTCAGTACCTTAGTGATCAGGATTGGTGGGAGACTTTGTTGCGTGAGCAACCAAAACGACTGCAAGAGCTGGAGGAGTGGGGGGTTCGATTAGTCAGGGATCGTGAAGGCCACCTAATCGTTGAGCAATGCCGGGGTATGAAGGAAATTTGTAAGGGAGTATGCTTCGATGAGCGGTTTTGGATGGATCATGTGCGGAAGAGGCTCATCAGTCAAGGGATTAAGTTAGTGCCGCGAGTGATGATCACCGATCTTCTTACTTCAGATGGTGAACACCCGACCAGCGGCCGGGTGACCGGGGCAGTAGGTTTTGATGTCCTCACTGGCAAATTCCATATCTTTAAGGCGCGAGCAGTAGTTATATCTACCGGACCGATGCAGGCTATTCTACAGACTCACGGCAACATGACAGGTGACGGGCAGGCTATGGCTTTCCGAGCAGGGGCGGAAATGGCTAACCTGGAGTTCGCTTGGGCGTTAGCCTTTACTAGCTTGCTTAAGCCTCCCTACACCGTCGGAGTAAGTTTATTTCCTTTTCAGAACCATGGCGCCTACATTATTAATGCGCTGGGAGAGCGATTTATTGAAAAATACTTCCCTGGCCGCACGGAGCAGGAGTGTGGAGTTGCTGAGTTAGGTCAAGCATTTGTCCGGGAAATCCTAGATGGGCGGGGGCCCCTATTTTTTGACATGCGCCACTGGAGTCGTGACAAGGAGCAACTCTTTCGGATTACTCTCCCCGAGGTTATGACTGCCATAGATAAGGCAGGCATCAACATCCTCAAGCAACCAGTAGAATTCAAGGCGTATGCTACCTGGTTTAGCACACAGGGACATGGTGGTATTAACACCGACCTGGGCGGGCGAACCAATGTTCCGGGGTTGTTTGCCTGTGGGGTCAGTGCAAACGCCCGGGGTGGAGCTGAAGTTTTTGGCAGCGTCTCCCAAGCCAATGGCAATGTCTTCGGCTACCGAGCGGGTGAGAACGCTGGTCAGGAGGCTTTGCAGCAAGGGGAATCTATCGTTCATCCCACCCAGCTGCGGGCGCTGAGGGAGGATACCCTCGGGCCCCTCGGGCGGACTACTGACGTTCTTCCTGAGCAATTGTACTATGCGATAAGCGAAAAGATGCTGCCCTATGAGTA
>SDBV01013042.1_pt1 | contig 10612 bp, 8 predicted proteins | sample 2277081 | NCBI WGS metagenome assembly SDBV01 (sample SAMN10402039, study PRJNA504765) | marine sediment metagenome | isolation source: marine sediment core GS10_PC15, 223 cmbsf | place: Arctic Ocean: Southern Knipovich Ridge | collected 2010
GGAACATCTTCGTTCATAATGACAAGGTTGGTATGATCGTATGCCAGCCAGGATAAACCGGTCCCGGAAAGAATAACCCGAATGACATCTTCCAGTGGCTCTTTATGGAATGAGGCTGTTACCCTAACATCCCGGAGCCAGGTAGTATGATAGTATATTGAAACACCTGTACTGTCACTGATGATATTGAAAACCGATTGTAAAGGAGAATTATCAAATGTACCTGTGAATGCAGTGTATTCAATATTCTGGGCCAGCACATTGAAAGAAAACCAAAAGAAGAAAACCGTAAGTATCTTTCTCATACAACGTTACGGTTAAATTTACCAAAATGCAGGAAAGGGGATGATTTTGCCTTACACATAAGCTTCTGGTTCGGGTTCAAAATTACACTCTAATTTACATAGAAAATCAATCTCGTTCCTATCGTAAATATACTACAAATCGATAGTGGATGTACCCAAATAACCGGGATAAGTCAATAATGTGTAAGTTGGATTATCTGCCCGGTCAATTGGTTCATCATTTTTAAAATCAGGTACCGTTAACCCAGCCTTTAAACCCGGTTTATGCATTGAGTTTTCGTAATGAAAGGTTTAAGTGCAAAAAAATCAAGTGCTTAACGACAATTTTGACTCGGAATCGTGGTAACCATCACGGTGAGAATCAAAATTGGTGGACGTGCTTGATTTTAAAGTAATTAGACCTTGGAATAGATCACCTAATGCATAATCCGGGTTATAAGTATGGCCACAGGGAGGCATCTTTTTGGGCGGTGGGATTACGATAAGAATCATACATATACTGGATTCTGAATTTTTCATTGAATCTTTTTCGAACATTTATATAAGTACTTCTAATACATTTATATCCACCTATTTGCACGTGTAAAAAAGTGAGGTCGTCCTAACTGATTATAGAACCGCTGTTCCACTATTTCATATCTGATAAATTCCCAAAACCGGTATAGGTTATGCAAATGGAATTTTTTATATTTGGATTATTAGCAGCAATGAATTGAGAACGGTCACTACTATATTGATACTTTTCATTAGTACCTGTGCTTACCCTCAAATTTCGGAAGGATCAAAACAGGCTGGACTATCTGCATCACCTTTAGTATGGGTCACAAGTGAACAGGTACAATTTCAGGGAATTGTTCTTCAGGGTTACTATGGTAAGTTTATAAATCAGAAAACATCAATTGGTATTCAGCCTTATTATGTTGCTATCAGCAGCAAAGTAATCGGCGCAAATGGTTATGCCAGGTTCTATCCATTTAATAAAAAATTTATTGGGTTTTTTGAAGGAAGTTTAGGTTTGGGTGTGATTACCAATGACCTCAGTGAATTTTGGAGCGTGTTTGATTTCGCTGTCGCTGCTGGAGGTGGATACGTTTTTAATAAGAAATTCTCATTGGAAATCAAACTCCAATATCAACAATGGAAGGTCTTTTCGGAACCGGGATTTGCAAGGACAATTGTTCCAACGTTTGGTTTGATGTATTACTTCAAAAGGTGACACTGCTGCTAACAATTAGGTAACAAACACAGTGAAGAGCACAGGATGCCGCAGGCGATTGTTAGCCGGTCACTATATTTTTAGCTTGTGTTGACCAATCCTAAAGCCCTGTTGTTTCGGACATGCCCCTGGTCTGAAAGCTGATTTTCAAATGTGTAATATGGAGTATGGTTAAGACAAACAAAAAAGTACAACAACCTAAAAACAAAATACAATTTAGCCTTATATTTAGGGTAAAAAGAGGAACCCATCTGGCTACTAACAGGAACTGGTTCCTATTAGCCATTTGTTACCACACATTAAGAACCACAATGAGATTTTATTGTTTTGTTATCCTTCTTACCTTATTTGCTTGTTCAAGTAAACAACACAAAACTGTGATACAAGGAAAGATACTAGGTAATGTACCTGAAATAATTAACTATACTAATCCAATTGACGGGCTTAACTTTTGGGGTTTTCAAGAATCAATTAAACCAGATTCTGCAGGTAACTTTTATATTGAATTTACTATCAGCGAACCATTATTTGTGAACCTATCAATACCAAATGAAACAGGCAGAACATTCCTTTTTGAACCCAGTGAGAATTATGTTGTTGATTTTGATCTAAGAGGAGAGAAAAAAGTAGTTAATATAAGTTCTTACTCAAAAGTAGGACAGGATCTAATTGACAAATTTCATGTAGGATTTGTTGAATCACAAGCAAGAAAGTTAGTCAATGAACCTGACCTGAGCAAAATAGTGAAAACGATTCAAGAAACTAAGAATAAAGAATTATCGGACTTCACCTTACAACTAAACAGTAATACAATTTCTCAAGGTTTTTACGATTTAGTGAAACTAGACAGGGATTGCTATTATTCCGCGCTGCAAGGAGAGGTTGCACGACTAAAGCATTATCAGGCGATCAGAAACAAAGAGAATGTTAATAAAGTATTACAAATGTGGTCTGAAGTATATGGCAACATTGACATTAATGACACTACCTTGAAATATTCGCCTTGGTTCTATTACTTAACCGAAAACTACCTAAGATATAAGGAGAAAAGTAGCAACAGGGTTACTAATGAAAAGTTAAAGCAAATATTTGATCAAGGAACCTATCATACTTATAGGATTCAAGAAGCTAAGAACTACTTATCTGAACCAATTCAAGAATATTTCGTAGGGGAATACTTATACTTTAATAGTTATCAAAATCGATATGAAAAAGAGTTGATTGACTTGATTACCGAATTTAAAGCAGATTATCCAAATAGCAACTATACAAAATACTTAAATCCTCTTCAAAGCTCAATAGTTGAATACTATGAAATATCAGAAAATCCGTTTAGTGATAAAATTAAATTTGTTGATAAATTCAGAACAATAAATTCGCTTAAAAGCCTAGGGCAACATCTTGATGAGAAGAAGATATTCATTGATATCTGGGCATCATGGTGTAATCCCTGTATTCAAGAATTCAAATTTAAAGATGAACTTAAAATAGCTCTCACAAAAAATGGTATTGGCTTGCTATATTTATCCATAGATAGTGATGACAATGATAACAAATGGAAGAACCTGATTAAGGTATATAACCTTGAGGGCTACCATATGAGAGCCAATAGTGAACTATCTAAATACTTATCTGAAAATTTTGGAAATAGTGGCACACTTTCTATTCCTCATTACATTATTATTGGCAAAAGTGGAAAGGTATTAATACATGATGCTCCACGACCCTCGGAATTGTCTGAACTAGAGAATAAAATGAAAGGATTATAACGTGTGGTAGTCGAGTAGGTAAGGGGAATTTCACCCCAAACCTCTCACACCTGTGTACCGAAGCACTCTGGTGCGCAGGCACAGAACCGTATGTGAATCTCTCAATTCATATGCTTACGCCGAAGCTTCAGCATAGGTGCTACGGCTCTTATCATGCAGTCAATTCTCGATCAGGTTAATTGATTTCCTACAGTCCAGTGATAAAATAAATTCGGATAAGAACTGCATACCCGTCTCAACCAGGTGGCACAAGAATTAGGTAATAAACACAGTGCGAAGGATGCCGCATTAGTAGCCGGTCACTGTGTTCTTAGCTTTTTAGCTTGTGTTGACCAATCCTAAAGCCCTGCTGTTTCGGACTTGCCCCTGGTCTGAAAGCTGATTTTTAAATGTGTAATATGGAGTATGGCGTAGACGAACAAAAAAGTACAACAACCTAAAAACAAAATGCAATTTAGCCTTATATTTAGGATAAAAAGAGGAACCCATAATGTTGCTAATAGAGACTGGGTTCCTGTTAGCCATTCGTTATGCCCAAGCTTCATTAAAAATCCTTTTGTATACTCAAATCTGACTTTTAATTCTTAAATTTATTAACAGATATTGATGTGAAATGAAAACATTAAGGATTTTGTTAGTAATGATTACATTGCTAATCCTTTCCGATTGCAAATATGACTCCGATCTTTATGTTAACCTTAATGTTGAGAATTATATTGAATTACTGAAATCAAACAGTTTTGATTCTATTACTTTGCCAGCATTTACATCTAACGACATCCCAGCACTTCTCAAATACAGAAATGAAAACCAAATAATTTCTAATTTCCCTCATAATCCATTCTCATCATTATATGGACCTGAGTGCAAATTAGGAATGTATGTTTTATGGACAATTGAATCAATCCGAGCAGTTTCTATTAACAGTGAGTACTTAATCATGAGATTCCCTTCTCAAAATCCAGTTCTTGCCCTTCGAAATTCCGATAGACTTGAATTAGTTTTTGACGACACATCTCATGCGATATCTGCCAAAGCATATTTTGACTGGTGGAACGATAATAGTATGAAGGACTTTGATGAATTTAAAAACATTGATCCACTTGATAGTACTGACTATAAATGGCATTGAATCATGAAGCCTGGGCATAACAATTAGGTAACAAACACAGTGAAGCGCACAGGATGCCGCAAGCGATTGGTAGCCGGTCACTGTGTTTTTAGCTTGTGTTGAACAATCCTAAAAATCTGCTGTTTCGGCCAGTATGGACAAAGAAGCAACTAATTCATTGATTCTTGTGTCAAATTATTAATAACCATGATTCAAATGAGAAAATCAATAATCCTTTCTTTTTTCCTGATTACGGTGACATTTAGTTGCAATGATGCATTTGATGAGTCTAAGTTGATAGATTTTGATTTTTTTGCAATTGAAGTGCCATCAAACTGGGAGAAATTCACCTTAGTTGGATATGATTCTAAAGTTGGTGGTATCACAGATGGCATGGATTCTTTAATATATGATTTTGGTTGGTATTCATATGATTTGAGCAATCAATCAGCTGATACGCATTTAAGAACTGTTACATCAATTGACGGTTATAATGCATTAATAGTACAACCATTAATAAAAGGGGAGGGACTGATTGGAGTTACTATTCAAATTGACAGTTTGAATAGGTTCACCATGACAGGTTATAGTGAGAATGAATCGATTGTTTTAAGAATGTTTGAATCAATTAAATTTGACTGATCCGGCAGCTAACAATTAGGTAACAAACACAGTGAAGCCCACAGGATGCCGCAAGCAATTAGTAGCCGGTCACTGTGTTTTTAGCTTGTGTTGACAAATCCTAAAGCCCTGCTGTTTGGGACTTACGCTTGGTCTGAAAGCTGATTTTTACCTGTGTAATATGGAGTATGGTTAAGAGAAACAAAACATGCTAGAAACAAAATGCAATTTAGCCTTATATTTAGGGTAAACAGAGGAACCCATATGGCTACAAACAGGAACTGAGTTCCTATTAGCCATTCGTGTTAGGTACTAAATGCGCGTTATGAGACTCTTATTAAATATCATAGTACTATTAATTGTGACCTCATGCGATAACTCCAAATCGCAGGAAATATTTGTGAAAGGAAATTTGGAATCAAAGTCGGAGATATTTGTTGAACTCAAAATAAGAACTGATTTCATAACTCCTGCAAGTAAGACAATTGCTTTAATTGAATCTAATGAAAATGGTCAATTCAATTTGGAAATCGAAGCAGATAAAACTCAACAATATGAATTATTGATTGGCGAAAAATCTAATAAAATTTATTTAAGTCCAGGATACCATTATACATTACTACTCAATTCAGAATTCGAAATTGTTTCCATTGATTCTGAAGATCCAACAAACAATCAAATCGAGCTTATAGATTCTAAAATCATAGAATTCTTTTCATTCTATATCAAATCATCAAAGGATGACCAAACCACATTAGATTCCATTCAGTCCTTTGCTAACTTGGATCTCGGCAATATCAATAATTATGTAAAAGATTATTTTAAGTATTCTCTTGGGACCCTAAAGTTTCGACGTTATAAAACAAAACTAGATTCGAACAAGTTGGCTTCAATTGAATTGACCTATTTTATCAATTCACAAGTTGGCTATACTAATCCGAAGTATTTTACATTGCTTCGATGGTATTATTGGGAAATATTTAATTCACCGAATTTAGGTCATATACCATTTTCGAGAGAAGCGGAACCGTTTGACCTTTATTTGAAGGAGCTGGAATTTATAACTAACGATACCGTACGACAGGTTGCAACACTAAAAGCAAGCCAAAGTGCATTCAGGTTACCATGGGGTGGGGATAAAAATAAAATAATTCGTGTTGTTGAGTCAATTAAAGACAACTCACTGAGCTCCATAATTTCTGAAATTAGCGATAATCTACTACAAAAATATGGAGATGAACTAATAAGCCAAACACCACCGGAATTCCAATTAATTGAATTAGATTCCAAGGTAACAACCCTGTCTGATTATCAAGAAAAGTACGTTCTTTTAGATTTCTGGTACGTAGGATGCAGGCCATGCATGAAAGCAATGCCCACCAAAAAACTACTTTCAGACTCCCTTCAGTCCGAGCTGGTTGTGTTAAGTATAAATCCAAGGAACGAATTAGCTCGAGTCAAAGAGTGGCTAATGGATTACCCAGACTTTGATTGGACCTTTTTAAGTGCTTATAAAAATCAGTCAATCGTTGATTACTTTCGAGTAAATGGGTATCCTATATATATTCTACTTGATAAGAAAGGACGAATAGTATTTGCACCAAACGAATTTAGGTTAGACGTTTTAAAGAAAGATATTCTAACTATTATCGGAAAGAGTGATTAAGCGCAATCTGTACCTGACATTAACCTATATGCCATGGTTTATTCGATAGTTCTTAGCGCGTTGGCGTACAGCATTAGAGATTTTGGGGTTTTAACTAATTATAATACTCATATTCGTAAAATATGGTGTATTCAGGTTGAAGGTCAACATTATAGATCTCTGTCCTGATTTTAAATCCGTTGTCATTAAAAAAATATTCTCGATAGTTATAGAGCTGGCCATCTAAATAGAATTCTGATCTTACAATTTTACTTCCTTCATGATAGAATCTATATTGAACATCCTTATAAGATATACCAACAAGTTTATCCTCGATATATTGGAAGTTTGCTGATGTGATAACAGTACTATCACTAACAAAATATTTGCGGTGTTCTTCTGGAATAAGGTCCAGGTTAAACTTTCTAACCATCCTGTAACTAGTAATATTGTTATCCTGATATTTAAACTTTTCAATTACAGGTCCCTGCATAAACCTCTGATTTTGAAGTCCTACGTTAGATGTTGTTATTTCTTTGGGAAAACCGTTCATATTGAAACTGGTCGTTGTCTCATAATTAAAACCACTATCATCATAAAGAGGATGTCGTTGAGTTGAAACATTGGCATATTTTCTTGGCCATTGATTGCCATATAAAAAGTTCTTTTCAGCATGGCTCATATGTAGACCATCCATTATTAAAAGAATCCCATCCTCGTTTGGCTCATCCCAAAACTCGCGTACCCTAGACGTTTCTAAATTGTATGGATAAGTCATATGTTGAGTAAACGACCCCAACGTGCCATCCTGATTATAATTAGCCGTTGCAATTACCTTATGATCCTTTTCTTTGGTATCTAATTGGTGACTAATAAATCTTGATGTAATTGATCTAATATTTTTAAATTCGCCTACTGGCTTAAATTCATCGTTAATAAGACCATTACAGCTTACAAGCCAAAAAGCGATCCCAAAAATTGAAATACCTACAGGAATACTCATCGATGAGTGATTATATTTACCATTCATCTTTTTTATTCTCTTTTTCAGGACTTGGGCACTTAAGTTGTTCATGATATTTTGATTTTGAATATTGCAAGAGAGCCTGATCAAATGATCAGAATATGTTGATAGACTTAGTCCCCGGACAAGTCGCTGATCAGTATCAAATTCAGTATTGAGCCGGACTTTATTTTTGATGATCCAAGCAATGGGGTTGAGCCAAAATACGATACAAAATAATTCTGCTACCAAAATGTCGATTGTATGCCATTGATCTTTATGGATAGTTTCATGGCTATATACTGTATTTACTAAGTCGTGATTTGACACTGTGTTGTTGATGAAAATCCAGTTAAAAAAGGATGCTGCAACAAATTTGTCTTTTTCGACTTTGTAGTATTTCCATTCTGAAGATTGAACGATAGTAGAATCGGTTTTTAGTTTAAGAATATTTACAAAACTTATGAGTAATTTTAGAAAGAGTAATACAACAATTACTCCATAACCTAAGAGCATGAATTCCTGTAGACTAAAGATGTTAGCATTGTTTTCACCGATCTCATTGGTGTCTGGAACTGGAATTTCTGAAGTAATTTCCGGACTATCAGGTATATCATGCGATGGATTTTCAAATTTTTCAATGTAGTCATACGCCCCGGTGGGGATAATATTAAGTTTCGATTTTGGAATGGAATCGATTTGAAGAGCGGGAAATAGGATTGCCGCACCAATAATTCCCATAAGATACAACCTAAGAAATGTAGCAGATGATCTTTTTGAGAGTATAAGAAATCCGATATATAAAATACCCGTGCAAAGGATCGATTCAATAAAGAAAAGGGTGATATTACTCATTTTTCATGTTTTTAATGATTTCTTTCAACTCTTCAACATCTTCAGGTTTCAATTTTTCATCTTCAATAATATGTGACATTAAATTTGAGTATGAGTTTCCGAAATAGTCATTTAGTATGGAACTGAATAGTGATTTTCTATATTGCTTCAAAGAAATCAGGGGAAAATATCTATGGGTTCTGCCAAAAGTCTCGTAACCCACTAAATTTTTTTTCTCAAGAATTCTAACAATTGAAGAGATCGTATTATACGGTGGTTTGGGATTTGGCATTTTGTCAATAACATCATTTATAAAGACTTTTTGTAACTGCCATATTATTTGCATAATAGGTTCTTCAGTTTTCGTTAGTTTTTCCATATGGCGATAAATGTATAACTTATATGTCAGTTATACAACTGCATTATCAGTTATTGCGGTATATCTAAAATCTAATAAATCTACTTCATCCTTGTATTCGTTTATCAAACACCTCTTTATTCTATTGATTCGACCTGAAAAAAGTAATATCTGATATTTAAATATCGGTGAGGCTTGGGATAACTAAAACCACCCCCTTCCCAAGCACAAATTTCCTCGCTATTCCCCCGCACGCTGTCGCCGAAGCTTTCAGCGCAGGCGCCCAGCGGGGGACATTGAAACATGGAATTAAACTTTGTTCATTAACAATATCTATATCGTTAGTTCTATTAGAATATATTGTTATAACAGATAAAGTCTGAAATTTAAGTATATAATAATTCAGATTTGAATACCCACACTATACCCTGGCCAAACAGCGTATTTAATGTCACCGCTGCTATTTTGTAAGAAGAACCAATCATTGACAATATTCAGATCATGGACATTACTGATATAGTTATTTAAACTAAGGCCTACATACCAATAATGTATTCCGAGTAATCTGAATCGCCGACCATAATTACCGCTAATTGATGAGTGCAAACTCAAATCAGGCTCAATCTTTTTTGTCCAGTTGATATGCTTAAGAGCAGCACCCCATGAAATAAAATATGCTTTATTTTGAGGGCCATTCTTTCTGGGGATCATCGTATACTTTATATACATCAATCGCTCAAACTTAAGACCGAATGCCCAATGCGGCTTATCGTCCCGCATTGATGATGGATTGTAACTCAATATTATTGCATTTTGGTTAAATTTTTGAAACTTATCGTTTATAGGAAAACCGAATCGGGTTCTTGAGCAATTACTGCAATTACCGGTGGATCGTTCGATATTGTAAAGAAAAAGCTCATTGACAGAGAATCTCATGAAATGTCCTTTTGACCCGAAATTAAGAATTCCTATGGGTACTCCATTATGCACAGCATTGCTTACAGGTTTGGTACTAAAAACATTTATCAACCCGATTTGCGTACCTCCCATTTCTTTGGCATAGTTCACCAAACCAATTTGTGTTCCTGTCATATCTTTTGATACATTCACCAATCCAAGTTGTAAACTAAACCCTTTGACACGCGATGTAGAGTTCTTGCCTACCATTCTTACATTTCTATTTATTAATGACACCTGGGTGCCAAAAAGGGGACCTTTTGTGAAATTGCTTAATAATGATAGTTGGAATCCTGATACTGAACTATTGGCAACGTTATACAACCCTGCGATTTGAACTCCGGACATGGCATAATAGGCAACATTTCCTAACCCTGCAGCTTGAAATCCTACTACGGATCCTTGTGCAATATTAAATCCTCCTGTTATTTGTGATCCTGACACATCATTTCTGACAATGTTGATACCACCAGCCAATTGTATTCCTGTAAAAAATGATTGAAACTCTTCTTCGACAATGAGGTCTCGTTCTTCACGAGGTGTAAGGTTTAAAAATGCATTGGAACCAACCACATTTGCTATACCTGCAATTTGGATACCTGAACTGTAGCGAATGCTAAGATTGGATATTCCCCCAATTTCCAAATATTGTGATCCTGCCGAAATACCCGCCAAGATATTTAAGGAGAACTTATTAAAATACCATCCTGAATGAATGCCATTCGTACTAATTCCAGGTACCAAGCCAAGTTGCAGATCCTTATCCCTATACCGAAGTTTCTTGGATTGAGCC
>SDBV01013043.1_pt1 | contig 10610 bp, 11 predicted proteins | sample 2277081 | NCBI WGS metagenome assembly SDBV01 (sample SAMN10402039, study PRJNA504765) | marine sediment metagenome | isolation source: marine sediment core GS10_PC15, 223 cmbsf | place: Arctic Ocean: Southern Knipovich Ridge | collected 2010
CCGCGAGGGAAAAGTAACGCTGCCCTTGTTGCTCGCGCTCAAACGCTGCACATCTTCCGAGCGCGAGGCGGTCGCGGCGTTGATCAAGAGTGCGTCTCGAATGACCGACCCCGGTGTACAGGCCGTTCCAGAACCACTCGACCTCGCGCCGGTTCTCGACCTGATCGCGCGTTACCGCGGTGTCGAAGACACCGTGCGCCGCGCCCAGGAGCACGCCGAGCGCGCCGTTGCGTCGATCGCTCCGTTTCCGGACTCCGAAGCGAAGCTGGATTTGACCGCGGCCGCTCAATTTGCGGTGACCCGAGACCGCTGAGCGATCGACCGGCCGAGCGTTTCGGCCGCTGCATACCTTCTCATCCCGCTGGTCCCGGGAGAATCACCATGATCTGCAAAACGCGCTGCGGGCGAGTGCTCTCGCTCGCCCTGCTGGCGGCATTTGGCCTGGCTTTGGCCGGCTCGAGTCTCGCCGAGGACGCCTCGCCGCGATTGGTCGGGGTCGTCAACATCAACACCGCAACCCCCGAGCAACTCGAATTGCTTCCGGGGATCGGCGAGGCTCGCGCAAAAGCGGTCGTCGCGATGCGCAAACAGCGCGGCGGCTTCAAGTCTGTCGACGAGCTGACAGAGGTGAAGGGGATCGGTGAGGTCGCCCTCAAGCGCCTTCAGCCGTTCGTTCGCACCGAGGGCAAGACGACGGCTCAACTCAAATAAAGCTTGGGGGGGGGTCGGCGGACACACCGCCGGCCCCCTCAGCGCTTCCGAAAAATTGCCCTGGCGCTCGGGGCCTGGGCGAAATATCAATTGCCAGATGAATCGCTCCACCGGGCTCTCGTTGGGAACCGCGCTGATCGCAGTGTGCTGGGCTGGCCTGTCGGCCGGAAGCGGTCCGTCGGCTCAGTCGGAACCTCCGGTTGAAACCCTTCGGATCGTCTCGATGAACCCTTCTCTCACGCGGATGCTGGTCGCACTCGAGGCTTTGCAAGTGCTCGTTGGGGTCGACGAGTATTCGGCAGACCACGAGCCGGCGGTCGCTGCGCTTCCCCGCGTCGGGGGGCTCTTCAATCCCAGCCTGGAAGCGGTGGTGGCCCTCGAACCGGACCTGGTGGTCGTTGTCCCGAGCATGCAGCAGCGCGATTTTCGCTCGCGGTTGCGCGAACTCGGTGTCGAGGTTCTCGAGCTGGAGAACGCCAGATTTGCTCAGGTTCTGGAATCCATCCAAACACTCGGAGATCGGATCGATCGCTCTCGAGCGGCGCGCGAACGCGTCGCGGCGATTCGCGGTACCTGGATCGAGGTCGCGCGGGAGGCGTCACAGCGGCCTCGGCGCTCAGCGGTGCTGATCGTTCAGCGCGACCCACTCTTCGTGGTGGGCGGCGGGAGTTATTTGAACTCGATGCTCGATGCGGCCGGCCTCGACAACGCGGCCGCGGAATTTTCAGAGGCTTATCCCCGGGTATCGCTGGAATGGTTGATCGCGACCGGGCCGCGGGTCATCATCGACAGCAGCGCCGATCCCGTCAGTGCGATTGAACATTGGTCTCGTTGGGCGTCGATTCCGGCCGTCGCGGAGGGTCGGGTGGTCGCGGTTCCGCAGGGGTTGGTCACGTTGCCGGGCCCCTATCTGGATCGTTCCCTGCGGACGCTGGTCGCTGCAATCCGCGCTGCCGATGAAGCTTCGGACGCCGACGAAGGAGCCGAACCCAGGTGAGAATCCTGACGCCGATGCGGGTGCTGTCGTCGCTCTCCGTACTCGGCGCGGTATTGGTCGGCGCACTGATGCTGGGATTGGCCGCGGGGCCGAGCGGCCTGGGCATGGGCGAGATTCTCTCGGTGCTCGCGGATCGCGATGCCACAGGGCCCGCCGCGGACATCGTCTTGCGCGTGCGACTTCCGCGAGTCCTGCTGGGGGGGCTGGTCGGTGCTTGCCTTGCCGTAGCGGGTGTTCTGTTCCAGGCGATGCTTCGCAATCCGCTCGCGGACCCCTATGTGCTGGGGGTATCCGGTGGCGCCGCACTCGGCGGCATACTCGTCTTGAGCCTCGGAAGCGCCGTCGGGCTGGGGTACGCTGCGGTTCCACCCGCCGCTTTCGCGGGTGGCATTCTCACGACCGCAATGCTCTACGCGATCGCCGGCGTCAACTCCCGGGTTTCCACGACGAGCCTGCTGCTGACCGGCGTGGTTTTCAACGCGTTCGCGTCGGCGGCGATCGTCTTTTTGGCGTCGATGGCCGGCCTGACCGAGGGTGCGAGTATTTTCATGTGGTTGATCGGAAGCCTTTCGTCGATTCGAGTCGAAGTGTCGGGCTGGGTTGCGGCATTTCTGGTACTCGGCCTCGGCTTGACGATTCCGCTCGCGCGCAGCCTGAACCTCTCTGCACTCGGGGGTGATTCCGCCGAGCAGCTCGGCGTCGACATCGATCGCCAACGGCGCGTCGTGTTGATCGCGAGTTCCCTGATGGTGGGTGCGGCCGTATCCGTCGCCGGATTGATCGGCTTCGTCGGGCTCATCATCCCGCACCTGCTTCGACTCATTTTCGGCCCCGATCACCGCCTGCTGATTCCCGCTTCGGCACTGGGTGGTGCAGCTTTCCTCGTGGTCTGTGATGCGCTCGCACGCACCGTTCTCGACGGTCGCGAGCTACCCGTTGGGGCTATTACGGCGCTCGCCGGTGGACCGCTCTTTCTCTGGTTGCTGAGGCGCTATCACCAAAGGGTGTTGACATGACGGGCGCCGCACTGTGTTTCGAAGGCGTCGAGGTGAAGTTCGGCGAGCGCGAGATCCTGCGGGGCGTTGGGTTCGAGGTGCCCGAGGGCGCGGTGGTCGCACTCGCGGGCCGCAACGGCGCTGGCAAGACGACGCTGCTGCGAGTCGCCTCCCGGGTGCTGCGCCCGAGTGCGGGCCGAGTTTCAATCCGGGGGGTTCCGATCGATGGATTCTCCCGCCGAGACCTCGCGAAACAGCTCGCGGTGGTTCCCCAGGACACGCCGGTTTCGTTTCCGTTCCGGGTGATCGAAGTCGTCCTGATGGGCCGCTCGCCGCACCTGGGTGTGCTCGGTTTCGAGTCCCGCGCGGACATTGCACTAGCGCGGGATGTGATGGCGCGCGTGGGCATCGAAGGGTTCGCGGACCGATCGATTCTCGAGCTTTCTGGAGGCGAGCGACAACTCGTGCTGATCGCGCGGGCGCTGGCCCAGGAACCGAGGATTCTGCTGCTGGACGAGCCGACCGCCCATTTGGACCTCGCCCATCGCGTCGCGGTCCTCGATCTCGTGCGGGATTTTGCGCGGGACGGGCGCAGCGCGCTGCTGGTTTCTCACGATCTCTCGCTGTCCGCGCGGGTGTCCGACCGCCTCGTGCTGCTCGCCGAAGGTCGGGTGCTCGACTGCGGTACGCCCGCAGACGTGCTGACTCCCGAGAATCTGATGACCGCCTTCGGAATCCGCGCGGACGTGATCCAGGCCCCAGACGGCAGTCCATTGGTGGTTCCCCGGAGCGCGACCTCGGACACCATGAGCTAGCTTCCTCCGCCGCGCGACTCGTACAGGAGTAAGGATGGCGGAAGTCACGATCACAGCAGTGTCGGCCCGCGAGATTCTGGACTCTCGCGGCAATCCCACGGTTGCCGTCGAAATCACCACGTCGGAGGGACGGCGCGCGAGCGCGGCAGTACCGTCCGGAGCATCGACGGGTTCGCGAGAAGCGCTCGAACTTCGCGACGGCGATCCGAAGCGATTTCGCGGCAAGGGCGTGCTGCAGGCCGTCGCGAACGCGAACGGTGAACTCGCGCGAGAAGTCATCGGCCGACCCCTCGGCGGGCTCGGGGAACAGGCCGCGCTGGATCGCGCCATGCGGGACCTCGACGGCACGGACACAAAATCCCGGCTCGGCGCAAACGCGATTCTCGGAATTTCACTCGCCGCCGCTCACGCCGCCGCGGATGCAGCGGCTGTTCCGCTCTATCGGTTTCTCGGCGGTGACGCCGCGCGGCGGCTGCCGACTCCGATGATGAACGTATTGAACGGGGGCGCCCACGCGGACAACACCGTCGACCTGCAGGAATTCATGATCTTCCCCGTCGGTGCTCCGAGCTTCGCGGAGGCAATCCGCTGGGGGGCGGAGATTTTCCACACGCTACGGGACGTGCTTTCCGAGCGGGGGCTCGCGACCGCGGTGGGTGACGAGGGAGGCTTTGCGCCCGATCTTTCGAGCAACAGCGAAGCGATCGAACTGGTGCTCCGCGCGATCGAGCAGGCGGGCTACGAGCCGGGCAATCAGGTGGCGATCGCGCTCGACCCCGCCGCCAGCGAGTTCTGCGAGAATGGGCAATACGTGTTGGCCGGAGAGGGCACGACCAACGGCACCGAAGAGATGATCGCGTTCTGGGAGGATTGGGTGGCTCGCTATCCGATCCTCTCCATCGAAGACGGACTCGCCGAAGGCGATTGGACGGGTTGGTCTGCGCTGACGCGATCGCTGGGCGATCGAACCCAGATCGTCGGTGACGATATCTTCGTCACCAACCCGGCCATACTCGATCGCGGGATCCGCGAGGGCACCGCGAACGCGATCTTGATCAAGCTGAACCAGATCGGAACGCTCAGCGAAACCCTCGAAACCATCCGCAAGGCGCGCGAAGCGGGATTTGCGGCGGTGATTTCCCACCGCTCGGGTGAGACCGAGGACACCTCGATCGCCGATCTCGCCGTGGGCGCGGATTGCGGTCAGATCAAGACGGGGTCTGTTTGCCGAACGGACCGGGTTTGCAAATACAATCGGCTGCTCTACATCGAGCGCGAACTCGGGGATCGCGCCGTCTACGCGGCCAGCAGCGGGCTCGCCGGAGCTGCAGGGTGATCGCCACGCCTCGATTTCACTGGTTTCGCGACGCGCTGAAGATCGGTGCCGCGCTCTGCATCGGGGTGGCTTCGGCCAGCGCGGCCGTCCCCAGCGCCGAGAAGATTGCGGACGCCATCGCCGAGACAAATCGCCTTTCGGGCCGATCGGTTCCCGTGCTGCTGGAGGTTGCGCTCAGGATCGGCGACGGCGAGCCGGTTGCGACGGGTGTGCTGGCAAGTCACCCAACCGGCCTGGCTCGGCTCGAGTTGCGCAGCCGTCACGGCTTCGTCGAGCGCCATCTATTGCAGGGAAATTCCTACACTGCGAGCCGCGACGGCCAGCTGTTGGATCCCACTCACCAGTTCCTGCCCCCTACCTTCTTCCTCCAGGCGCAATCGGGTGCCGCGTTTCGGGCCGCGCTCGCGAGTTTTGGGGTCGCATCGGGTGAGGTCGTCCTCGGCCGCGTTGGAGATCGCGACTGCTACGTGTTCGGCGGCCGACTGCCGCGCGGCGCGACGGGAGAAGAGCGGATGCTGCCATCCGTGTGGGTCGATATGGAGACCTACCAGATCGTGCAGATCGACCGCCCCGGCGGGGTCCGATTTCGCTTTGGTCCGACGAGGGTCTTCGAGGGGATCCATGCGCCGAGCTGGATCGAAGTCGTGGCGCCCGGCCAGCCCGATGCGCGGCTGGATGTGGTTCGCGTCGCGCCCGCGACTGCCCCGGCCGCCGCGTTCGGGATGGACTGGCTCACCGCCCCCGCCAGTCCCTGAGCACCCGTTGCGAACACGGGTGTTTAATTTTTTTGATTCTCCGCAATTCAGGGCTAATGGAACTCGATAGCTATACCGAACAGTCCTCTCGAAGGTCGGCGGAGCGAAATGCCTAGAGATTCAGGTGGCTTCGGGCAGCGGCCTTCACATTGCCGAGCATCCGTTTGCGCCGGGGGGCGGAGGCGAGCGGTCGGCCGATGTCGGAGGATGGGATGGCATCCAAACAGCAATTGAACGTTCTCGTCGTTGATCACGACGAGGGAAACAACGTACAGATCAAGGACGTTCTGACCACCGAGGGTCACCAGGCGGAGGTGCTGACCGACCCCGAGCAGGTGCTCGAAGCCGTCAAGCAGGGTCGCTACCAGATGGTGATCCTGGACGTCTCGCCCCCCGAAGGGCGCGGCATCGCGTTGCTCGAGCGAATCCGCGCCGTCGATTCCGATATTTGCGTGATCGCGATGACGGGCCTTCCGACGGTCGAAGCCGCGGTTCGCACGCTCAAGAGCCAGGCATTCGACTATCTCCAGAAGCCCCTGGAGGTGGAAGAACTCCGCGCGGTCATCCAGAGCGCGGTCCGCGAAAAGGGCTTGCTCGTCGACCTCGAGGCCCGGCTCAACCTGGTGGTCGGCAAGCGGTTGCGCGAGAAGCGTTCCGGGGCGCAACTCACCCTAAAGCAGCTCGCCAACCGAACCGGTCTTTCCGTCAGCCTGATCTCCCAGATCGAGTTGGGGAAGAGCGCGGCTTCGATGTCGACGCTTCACAAGCTCGCGACCGCGCTTCAGGTCCGGATGACCTACTTCTTCGAGACCGTCTGAAGCGAGATCGCGAGTCAAGGCGGATATGGCTCTGGTGATTCTGGGCGGGCGCCGATTTCTGCCGCCCGCCGAAAACCGGCCGCGCCGCGGTCTCAGCGGCCGGCCTTTACGGTCAGGACCGGGCAAGGCGCCTTTTGGACGACCCGCTCGGCGATGCTCCCGAGCAACATGTGCTGGAGACCCGAAAGACCGTGGGTGCCGATCACGATCAAGTCGGCGCCGCGCTCGGTAGCCTCGTCCACGATCGCCGTCGCTGCGTAGCCCTCGCGGACCACTGACTCCACGGAGCACCCGCTCTCTCGAAGTTTGGTTTCGTAACGAGCGAGCGACTCTCGCGCCTCGGCCTTTACGTTTGCCCAGAAATCGGGCGGCAGATAGGCGCCCTCGAGTTGTTGGAACTCGACGGGCAAGTGGTAGGCGTGAAACAGAACCAGCTTGCTCTGTTGCTCGCCGGCAAGCTGGACCGCCCACTCGATCACCGCGCGGGCGTTGTCCGAGAAATCGATTGGAACGAGGATCGTGCGGATTTCAATCGCCATTTGGAAAACCTGCCATTCGAGAGTCTAATCCATCTGGTTGAATTTGACGGCTGCCAGGTGCCGTCTTACCGTGTCGCGCCTCCGGAGAGGACCAACCGGTTCGAGGGGCCGTAGCTCAATTGGGAGAGCGCCGCGTTCGCAACGCGGAGGTTGGCGGTTCGATCCCGCTCGGCTCCACCAGCAAAACAGCCGCGCGCCCGCCGTGCGGTGCGCTTTGAGCGAATGTGTTCGCATTGTTTTCCAGTTGGGCCGCGCGCCCGAGCAGATCTATGCTCGCGCGCGAGGATCGACTCGCTCCAATCCCAGCCAGGTCTCGTCGCGAGCGCGCGTAAGAGGCCCCAGGGGGCGTTTTTGAAACTGATTCCCGCCATTGTCGCCGCCGGAGACCGGAGGGCTGCGAAGGCTGTCTACGGCCAGAGCAAGGTCTATTTGGAACTCGGGGATTTCGCGCTCGTGGCCCACGTGGTGGTGGCCCTGCAGGATGTTCCCGAAGTCTCAGAGGTCTGGGTCGTCGGCAACGCTGAGCGCCTGCGCGAGGTTTTCGACCGCGAAGAGATCAAACGGAAGCTCCACAAGCCATTCCAGATCGTCCCCCAATTCCGAAACCTCTACGAGAACATCTGGCAGACCTATCGGAGATTGCTGCCCGGGGCCGGACCGACCGGGCGAGACCCCGAGGCCGTCGAAGAGCGGGAGCACGTGCTCTACCTCTCGGCCGACATGCCATTCGCGACCCCCCAGGAAATTTCGCAGTTCATCCAGCGCTCCGCCGAACTCGACTGCGACTACGCGTGCGGGCTGGTGACCGAGGAGTCAATGGAGGCCTTCTACCCAGCCGCTCCGGGCGGGCCCGGCATCCGCATGGCCTATTTCAACCTGCGCGAAGGTCGCTTCCGGGTCAGCAACCTGCACCTGGTGAGGCCCGCGCGGATCGTCAATCGATCCTATGTCGAGGAACTGTACGAACACCGCTATCAGAAACAATTTGGCAACATCGTCGGTCTCGCGGCGAGATTGGTGAGGAAGGAGGAGGGTGGGCTGCGCATCCTCCGCTACTACATCCTCGCCCACCTCGCGGGCATCGCCAATCGGCGCGGCTGGCGGCGGTTGGCGGATTGGCTTCGCGCGTGGATACCCCTCCATTGCGTCGCGGAGGCCTGCAGCGCGTTGCTGCGCGCGGACTTCCGCTTTGCGGTGACGGATATCGGTGGCTGCGCGCTCGATATCGACAACGAGGGCGACTACGACGTGGCAAAGCGGGCCTTCGAACCGTGGCGAGCCGCACAGTTGGAGCGCGCGGAGCGACTGTGCGGACAGCTTCCCGCGACTTCGACCGCCGCCGCGCGCGAATCGGAGCGGTCGAATTGAGCGAAGCGGGTCGAGCCGCTCAGCGAGCCGCGGCCGTCCGCGCGGGTGTGGGAATCTTTCACCTGCCCGATCGGGCTTTGATCGAAGTGGCTGGCGGAGACCGCGTCCGCTGGCTCGATGGCATGCTGTCCAATGGCGTCAGCGACCTGCGGGCGGGCCGCGAAAATTCGGGTTGTTACGCAACGACACTCACCGCCAAGGGCAGAATCGTCGCGGATCTACACGTGTTGGTCCGCGATGCCTCGTTCTGGCTCGAAACCGCAGCAGCCGCGGTCCCGAAAATACTCGAGCACTTCGAACGGCACCTGATCGCAGACGACGTCAGCCTGCGCGACCGGAGCGCCTCCGTCGATCGGCTCGCCGTGGAGGGGCCGCTCGCGAGCCGCTTGCTCGAGCGCGCCGCGGCAAGCGCAATGGATCTCGCGGCCGACTGCTGCAAAATTCTTCGGATCGGCGAAACCGAAGTTGTGGCGGCCCGTTACGGCTGGTCGGGAGAGGTCGGTTTCCAGCTGCTCGCGCCCGCCGGTAGTGGCGAAACCGTCGCCAAGCAGCTCGAGGCGGCTGGGTCCGAATCGGAATCGATCTCAGCGGGTCTAAAAACCCTCGAAATCTTGCGCATCGAAGCCGGCATCCCGCGCTTCGGTGCAGAAATCGACGAGACGGTCTTGCCCGCGGAAGCTCGCCTTGGGCGCGCCGTGGCCCGATCGAAAGGCTGCTATGTGGGCCAGGAGGTGGTCGCTCGGATGGAGGCGGCGGGCCGGGTGAGCCACCTGCTCGTAGGTCTCGCAATGGGCGAGGGCGCGGTTCCGGAGCCCGGCTCGGAAATCACCACGGGTGGAAAACGAGTGGGTGAGGTGACGAGCAGCTGTCGGTCTGCGCTCGCCGGATCGATCGCGCTCGGCTTCGTGCGTGCCGTTCACGCCGCTGCCGGGACCGAACTCCAGGTAGCTGGGCGGCACGTGCGCGTGGCCGCGTTGCCGTTTGCGGGCCCCGGAGCTTCCGCAGCGTGACCAGGAGCCTGCGCGGCGTTCTGCTGGTTTTTGCGAAGCAGCCCGAGCCCGGCCGGGTCAAGACCCGAATGGTGCCGCCGCTATCCCCGCAACAGGCTTCCGATCTCTACTGCGAAATGTTGCAAGACGTTTTGATCGCCTCGGGCCGGATCGCCGTCGAGATCGGGCTCGCCCCCATTCTGGCTGTTCATCCGCTGCGCGCAGGGTCCGCGCTGGCGCGCATGGCACCGACGGAATTTCGCATCGTTCCCCAGCGGGGAGCGGATCTCGGCGAAAGAATGGAATGGGCAATTCGGGAGGCCGCGGCGAGTGGCGCGGATCGAATCCTGCTGCGTGGCAGTGACTGTCCAATTCTCGATCTCGAGCAGATCGAAGCCGCTCTGGTGTCTTTGGATGACTTCGATCTCGTGATTAGTCCCGATATCGGCAGTGGTTACAACCTACTGGGTGTGCGGAAACCCACGCCCGGCCTGTTCGATCATCCCATGAGCACCCGAACTGTGCTCGAAGACACGCTCGCCAACGCAGCCGCGCTGGGTTTGCGCGCAGAAGTGCAGCGGGCTTCGTTCGACGTGGACACCGCGCGCGACCTGGGCCGGCTCGCCGCTGCGCGCGCGGGCCCTTGCGCCGCATCTGTCGCAAAGTTGTGTCCGCGCACGCTTTCCTTCCTGGATGAGGAAGGCCTCTGGCCGTGATTGGAGCGGCCGAAAACCATCTCGCTGGTGCAAAACACCGGTCTAGAGGCTCAGAAACCCTGGTATTAGTGAATGAAAAAAGTGAAGTTAGGGTTTGCAAAACGCTGTTTTTTGAGGTAAATCGCAGCAGCGGACTGCGCGCAGAGCGCTGAAGGTGACGGGCGGTCAGGCCCGAACAGTGATCTGGCAGTTCGCATGGATGGTGGGATGGTGGGGCGATGCTGCGAATGGTGGAACACACCAGGCATCTTCGTAGGTATTTCCCCGCATAGGTTTGTAAATCGTTTGTTGGGCGGAATTCTGCGCTCGGCTCCCAGATTGGGTGCCGGCTAGCGTCGATGGCGGCGCCGGGATCTCGTCCGGATCACGACCACTAGGTAGGAGGGGAATCGCAATGCGATCCAGCCTGAAAACGTTTATCGCCGTAGCGGCCGCACTCTTGGTCGCGCCGTCGTTCGCGAGTGCGGGCGATGTCGGAGATGGGAACGACCTCCAGCAGGTCATCTCCCGAATGTCCGACCTGGAGCAGCAGCTGCAGGCAACCAATGACGCGCTGGACGCGTCAAACGCG
>SDBV01013044.1_pt1 | contig 10609 bp, 17 predicted proteins | sample 2277081 | NCBI WGS metagenome assembly SDBV01 (sample SAMN10402039, study PRJNA504765) | marine sediment metagenome | isolation source: marine sediment core GS10_PC15, 223 cmbsf | place: Arctic Ocean: Southern Knipovich Ridge | collected 2010
ACACGCTCAAGGCTCTGGATGTGGACACCCTTCATAGAGCCCTGAAACTTCTCAGCAGCGGCTATAAGCGCCTCTTCCGCTCGATCCGCCCACTCACACTTGATGTCCATTTCCTCTGCCGCCCATTCTAACACAGGGCTTAACTGAGTGAGCAGGTGGTACAATACTGAGTCGGGAGCGTCGCGTGGCGGCTGAAGCCTTCAGTGGAGGTGCTGCCAGATGCTCGATACCCTAGAACTCAAAGCGAGAGCCGGCCTACAAGCCTGGGGGTTCGATCTCACCCCGACTGTTATTCTTCGCCCCTCAAATCCATGCTCTCGGCGGGCTTGTGGCGGCAGCGTTCTCCAGCTCGGCGGCGGCGACGCGTGTTTACTCTGCGCGAGGCCGCACGGTCGGCCCGACTATGCCGATATGGAGCGTGAGCTGGCGCGTGAGCCAGGGCTGACAGAGTTGGCAAAGGCTGCGCTAGGCTAGGCCCGACTTACGCCACTTCCGCCTTGCAGCCTTTCTAGGGCCGCGCTATCGTGGGAATCGCAGGATAGCTTACGAAAAGGAGGGGACTCGATGGCGGAGCGAATGCTTCCTCTGAATGAGGTTGAGCAGCGGCTACAACTTTCACGCTGGTCATTGTGGAACTGGATTCGTGACGGCAAGCTCCATGCTGAGAAGCTGCCCAACGGCCATTACCGTGTCACCGAGTCCGAGGTTGAGCGCATTCTGAGAGAGCGAAGTTAATGGAGAAGGTGCCGAGCAAGGTCGCGCCTCCAGCGCCGCACCTTTGCGATTGTGGCTGCGGGGAGCCAGTAAAGCTCCAAGGCTCACGCTTCCGGTCGGGACATTGGGCCAAGGTTAAAGACAACACGGAATCTAGTAGGAGTCGTATAGCCCGCACGAAATCACTCCAAGCATTAGAGCAGATTGCGTCAGACGGTGAGCGTCCTGAATGGCAGCGCTGGGTAAGTCGGCGGCTACTAGAATTAGGCATGACCAAGAGTGACCTTGCGACTCGCCTTGGCGCAAGCAAGTTCACCGTCCGCGATAGGTTGAAAGCGGATAACGAAGCGCCAACCCGCACCACCATTAAGAACTTGGAAGCCATTCTAGGCCCAGCCCCCATGACTGCCATAGTGCCCGCGCAGAGGGCTCGAACCCAACGGTGGGCGCGATCCGGCACCCGCAACATCGACCGGCGTAAGGCGCGTGTCGAAAAGTGGAGCCGCCAAAAACTGACCTCAGAAATCAAGGAAATGTTAAGCGGAGACATACCCGATAGCGTCTCGACATTGTTGCGCGTAGTCTCCTATTCAGGCTCCGTTGGTATCCAGGGATACAAAGCGTACATGAGAGCCGTGATGGAGAGGGCGAGGAGAGCACGTCCCGCAGGCAACAAGAAGACACCCCCAGGGAAAAGAACCGATCTCTTCCCTAGACAAATCCTCACTTCAATATTGAGGGGCCTACAGAACCAGCGCGTCCGTATCAAATGCTTTCAGTGCCAGAGCTGCGGGAGCCTCAGATGGAAGAGAGGTACGAACAATTCTGGAACGTTGTGCCTCCCCTGTCATTATCAACATCGGGGACTCCGCCGTTCCTGGCATTACGCAGGTCGCCTCGGATCGCCCCCACCGCTGCCTCGAAGGAAGGGGCGAATAATATCACCCGAAGAACTACGGGATAGGCTTGTCCGGCTCCTCGAACATCGCCTGGGCAAAGTGAGCGATGATCTCCTCTTGAGCGAGGACTACCGGCTGGTCTACGACACAGAGAAGCGCCTACACGCCTCTGATGACCCTTGGTGCCAGCGGGTAGCACATCAGCTAGATTTGCTCCCGTAAGCTCAGCCTACCTCCCCCGCAGACTAATACCCACTAACTCAGGCGAATATTTCCTGTCTAAGACGGGCGAATATTTCATGCCCAACTCAGGCGAATATTTCATCCCCAAGACAAGCGAAAGTTTCCATCTTAGGGTAGGGTGCAGGTTCCACTCCGCTAGGAGTGGTGAGCTGGCCTGACGGAGTGGAATCGAAGAGGCACCAGCTACACCCAGGAGATCACCTAAGACAATGAAGAGGAACGCTCTAGCCACTCACGGGAGCGATGATCCCTGCGTTCTGCAAGTCCTCAAAGAGCCGCTTCTTGGCGACTATGAAATGAGTCTGTGCCCGCTCCGAACACGAGGGTTGGGTTGGGGTGGAGTAGGACAGAGCAGCAGCAGATGGGTGGCTGGCGCAGTAACCATGCCAGAACCGCAGCGCCTCGACTTGTGTGCCGAGAATGGCGGAGACAAGCAGGTGGCCCCAAACCATGACCCGACTTTCCACATCGGGATCAGGGCCACGCGGCGGCTTCTTTCTCAAGTACCAGGGGGGGAACGAGAGCGGCGCTGCAACCTGTTCCAAGATAGCCCAGGGGTTCACGGAGTAGCGTTCGGCCACGTAGTTCCAGCTTCTCATGAAAAACCACACCGCCGAAGTACGGAGTCTGATTGCGTCACGGAACGTCATCACCTTCGCGGCTGGTACTCCATCGTCTGTGCCCGTGATAACGACACTGAGTTGTCGTCCAAGCAGAGCCGCGTCCTCCAGATAACCAGGCGTCAACAAGGCCAAGAAAATACTGTCTACCGCAGAGGCGCTGAGCCTGTCATCGACTGCTGCCTGACGGATGGCGACAACGAAAGCAGCGGCGCACTCCGCATGGATGCTCTCGATATGCTTTTGGAAATCCTCAGCGCTAGGGCTGTCCAGGCCAGCGGGCGGATGCCCGCCCAGCTCCTCGATTTCCAGCTTGAGGGCCTGAATCTCCTGGTCTTTCTCGCGCAAGTCCCTGACAGCCGCCGCTACCTCCTCCGCCGATGGGACGAGCGGCCCGCCGATGGGTATTTGGGTCTTGAAGCGATGCCTTCTCATCACCCAGATGGTAGCAAGCATGAGTAAGTTGGGCAAGTGGCTAGAGAAACTAGTTAGGTTCAGGCGTGTCTGTCCGAACCTAACAGGTTTTCTGAAAGGCTCCCAAATCCTTGACGGTTTCGCAAACGCCTACTGATACTGAAGTTGATGGTGCAAATTGATGGATGTGAGAGGAGTTGTTCGCAGATGAGCGATAGCGGATACGTCAGCCTGGCCGAAGTAGGCCGCGAATTGTCCGTGTCTTACTGGACTGCCCGACGCTGGGCCACGGAAGGACTCATCAAGTGCATTCGCCTGCCCAGCGGCACCTTGCGGGTTCCCCGTGAGGAGTTAGAACGGGTGAAGGCGGCGGAATTAGGAAGCGAGAGGAAGGCGGTTACAGCGTAAGAAGAAACGCCCAGCCAACACGCTAGGCGTATCAACTGAGCGTCACCTATCATGTTTACTATACAGCATCCCCCGAATCCCACAAAATCCCACCCCCCCCGCTGGCCATTCCTCCGGTGCTGCGATTTCAGCGACCACCTTCTCCTTTTGGGCGACCTAGAGCGGGTCTCCGAAGACCCCGACATCAGCTACCTTTTGCCACGGGCTAGACGCTTGCTGGCGGGGCACACCGGCCCTACCACGAAGCCCCCCTGGTGGGCGCGATGACCCCGAAGGGTGGCTCCGCAGAGACAGTCAACCGATCCTCAAGTTGGGAGCCGCCGTGCTGTACTCTCCGTGCTCACGTTCGCCTATTCCTTGAGTTGGCCGAAGTCGCTCAGCACGATCCTAATTTCCATCGCCAGCTCGCCTACGCCCGCCGCCTCCTGTTCGCCGGACGAGCGAACCGATGACCGGCCAGGCCGTTGCCCCTAAGCAAGTCCGCGATAGCGAGCGCACACAGACTCCCTGCCCGTTGTGTGACGAAAGCCACGACGAAGTGCTAGCCATACTCGCCGACGAGCCCACCCGCACCCTGCGGCGGATCGCGTCCGGCGACCTCGCCGACCAGAGGGAGTATCTACGGCGGGAGATAGCTGAGGCGAAGGCCGACCCTGAGTACAGCAAGGGCGTTGCCGCACTTCATCGGCACCGGCTCTCAGTTATCGACGGTGAGCTTGAACGCCGCCGCCGGCTGGAAGCATGGGGCGGGCCGAAGGTGGCTGAAAGCGGTCTAGTCCCCCAGGAAGTCGTTGAGGAGATCAAGCGCCGCATCGATCTAGCCGCCCTGGTTGCTGAAGACCTGGGCGAGCCAGTCTACCGCAGCGGCAAGCCGTGGTTCCGCTGCCGACTTCATGGACGCGACAGCGATCCATCCCTAGCCGTCTACGAAGACGGACATTGGTGGTGTTATGGCTGCGGCAGCGGCGGAGACGTTTTTGATTGGCTCCTGGCGGCGCGGAACATGGAATGGCGAACGGCAGCGGAACTCATCGCCGGCCAGTGTGGGGTCACCATCCCGCAGGCCAAGAAACCATCTTTACACTCTGGGAGCCTGTCCGTTGGCTGATACATTCGATTTCGACCTAACGTTTAGCGCCAAGGGAGCTACCTACGACTTCGAGGATTTCCAAATCACAGGCCAACCGGAAGACGACAAGCGCTGGCGAATCGTTGTTTCGCGGAACGGCTCTGACCTAGGGATGGACATTCTCACACTAGAATCCGCCCAGGGGCGCAAACGCCTCCTAGACTCTCTTCTTGGCATTCATGATGAGGAGCGCAACCAGATCGCAAAAGCGCTTCTTGGGATCACCCCGAAACTCCCTGGCGACTTCCGCCAGCTCGCAGCGGAACACAGAGGCACAATCGAAGCGGAGCGTGAGTCCAAGACCGCTCAAGAGCGCACGGCGCAACTGGCCGAATTAGAGACAGATGTTATACAGCTAGCCAAGAACCCCGCCCTGCTCTACGAGGCATCTCAAACCATCAAGGGCCTCGGAGTGGCGGGAGAGAAGGCCAACCGGCCATTGGTCTACGCGGCGCTAACCTCACGAGTAACCCAGGCACCGATTTCGATTGTGGTGAAGGGGCCGTCCAGTTCGGGGAAGAACAATCTTCTCGGCAAAGCCCTAGAAATGTTCCAGCCAGGGGAGCACTACATCGACCTGACCAGCATGAGCGAAAAGGCGCTGCTTTACGACGAACGCTCATACTCCCACCTCGCCATCATCGTCTTCGAGATACACGGCACCGAGCAGGGCGACTACTACATCCGCACTCTCCAGACCGAAGGCTGCCTAAAGCATCTGACAGTGATTGACGGTCAATCCGTCCGAATCGATAAGCCCGGGCCTACCAACTTCTTAACGACCACAACCGAGGCAGAGATCAATCCCGAAAACGAGACGCGGCTGTTCTCGGTGTTCGTAGACGACTCCGAGGAAACAACGAAGGGAGCAAAGGAGATAGCCGCTAAGGAGGCTGATGGCACAGCAGAGCGACCAAACACGGAAATCTGGCGGCGGTTCCAGCAGTGGCTACAACTACAAATTCCCTACGAAGTCATCATCCCCTATTCCAGCTTTCTCGCTAAGAACACCCCTGACAAGCCCCCACGAATGCGGCGCGATTTTCGGCGGTTGCTGGAGATCGTTAAGGTCACCGCCATTCTCTATCAAGCTCAACGAGAGAAAGATGAGCAAGGGAGGATCGTTGCTACAGTCGCAGACTTTGCTATGGCCCGTCCATTGGCAGAGAGTCTAATGCGGCAGGCTGAAACCGGCCTCAACCCCAAGACTCGCCAGATAGCAGAAGCAGTCTGTGAGATTTACAACGATAAGACGAACGAACTAGAGCGCTGGGTCACCTACAAAGAACTAATAGAGAAGACGGGCTTCACCAAGAGCACCATATCAACCTGGATACAGCCAGCTTATGAAGAAAGTTTCCTTGAGAACCTGGAGGCAATCAAGGGCAAGAAGGCCCGCCTCGTCCCAGGCGTACCCCTGCGTGACGGCGCGGGGTTGCCAGCCATAGAGGACTTGGCCCGCGATTATCCTGACTTGGCTCAGGGAACCTACGTCGATCCCATTGCTGGCGAGGAGACCCACCTCCTCCCCGAAACGGTTGAAACACCTGAAACGGTTAGCGGTGAGGACTCGAATCCGTATCTGCAATCGGCTCCTGATAACCGTTCAGATAGGGAGAAAACGGTTGAAACACCTAGAGATACTGAGGCTCAAGCGCAAAACCTGAGTGTTCTAACCGTTTCCGCTGAACCTGAACGGTCTGGCTCAGATAGCAAGCTCTATCTGGACGAAACCGACCGTTCTAACCGTTCTAACCGTTCGGGCGGAAGCGGCCTCCGCACCAAAGTCCTGACCCTCGCGGCGGCGAAGGGCTGGCCTGCCATCTCCCTAGGCGAGCGGGATGTTAACAATCGCCTCACCGCCGTAGGCGTTCCGGCTGGGCGCTCTGCCTGGGAGCAAGCGATACAACACTGGCCAGACGATCTCCTGAACGAACTGCTGACGCGATTGGAGACTTCGTGAATCACCACAAGAAGGAGGAATTATGCCGACAGAGACGACGCAGATACCGCTCGGAGACGATGGGTATGCCCGCCTGGACATACGGAGGGGTCGCCGCTGGGCAACCGTTCTATTAGACCTCTGGCCAAGCAACTTCAACTTAACCGAGGAAGGGCGCGAGCAAGGAAGGCAGCTCATCGAGGGATACATGGATGGCTTCAAGAAACGATGCCGCCCAGCGGGATCGCGTCGGACAGTAGGCTTCCCGCGACAAGGGATAGGGCTGAGCGCTGGGAAAAGCCTTGTTCATCTAGGCCCCATCCCGAAAGAGGACGCCCAACAGATCGCGGATATGTTCATCGGCCTACTTGACCCCGCGAACTTGGAGGATATTGACGAGACACAGACAGCCGGATAAAACACCAGCCGCCGCCCCTGGGGATAGTGGCGACGGCTAATGAAGGGAGCGCTGCCGTGACGACAGCAGTTACAGAAGATAGGATAGCACAATCGAAAAAGCCCCTACTGGGACAGATTGATTTGAGATGCGTCCACGTGGCGGCTGGCCGCATCCTCAACCTTCGAAGCGTGGCACCATTCCTGCCTCGCACCCTCACCCGCGCCGAGCTTCAGCTCCTCACCCTTTGCGACGCCATTTGTGGACTTGTCCGGGGGGAGTTCGGCGTAGACGCAGAGGGGGCACCCATAGGCAACCTTGTGCTGAAAGAGAGCCTTACCCTTCCCGTCGCCCATCAGCCGAAACTGAGGCCAACTGAGGTAGAGCACGAACTTAAGGTGAAAGGGAATGGAGCCAGAAACACCTAGACAGCCGTTGGACGCGGTGATAGCTTTAGCCCGCGTCCTGGCCCGCTTTGCGACCAGGAGCGTAGGGAGCAACCGTGAGATACGGGATATACGTTCGTCTCAGCAAAACGGACGACGACCGCGCCGTTAGCCTCGACCAACAGCGCGAGGCTTGTCGCCGGTACGTCGCCGAACAGGGCGGCACCATCGTCCTCGAATCTAGGGACGTGCAGAGCGGCCTAGACCCTGAACGCCCCGGCTACCAAACCATCCTTCAGGCGGGCCGCGATGAGCGCATTGACGCCGCCGTTGTATGGCGCTGGGACAGGTTTGGGCGAGAACCAGCAGAAGCGCTTAGCGCCCTGAAAGAACTTTCCGATTTAGGGATAGAGGTTCAGTCAGCGACCGAATCCAGCGAAGACCCGTTCGTGAGGGGCTTGATGCTGTTGCTGGCGAACAAGGAAAGCCGCACCATCTCGGCTAGGGTGAAGCCAGTAATGACGATGCAGGCTAAGTCGGGGCGCTGGCAGGGCCGACCCCCGACCGGCTACGATCTGGTAGGCAGGCTGAGAGACGGCAAGCTGAGAGACAGCAAGCTCGTGCCGAACAGCAAGGCCCCCCTGATCCGTGCGCTGTTCGATAGGGCTGTCGATGGGGAGTCGATAGCGTCTCTGCGAAGGTGGGCGCACTCGGTAGGATTATCCAGCCCGACAGGGAACCCCCCGTCCCGCAGCATCATCCACAAGTGGCTAAAGAACCCAGCTTATTGCGGCACAGTCACCTACAACCGCGAGAGCAAAAGCCGGTTTGAGCAGCACCACAAGCGGCCTGAGTCCGAGTGGGTTGTCGCTCCCAATTCTCATCCCGCCATCATCACCACGGAGACGTTCGCCGCCGTGCAAGCGATACTGGCGTCACATCAGCAGTTTCAGGCTACGGTGCGCGGCAGCAGGTGGCTTCTCACCGGCATCGTCCGCTGCGCTTACTGCGGCTCCCGAATGTACGGCAGGAAGGGTGGAAAGAATAGCTACACCTACTACTGCTACAAGGGCGTAGACTTCGGCGGTTGCCAGCAGAGGTTCACAGGCGGGGCAACGTTGGACGCCTGGGTAAAGGCTGAGATAGAGGACTTTCAGATCACCCCTGAGATACGCAAGCGAGCAGCGGCGATTATCAAGGCCGAAGCGGAACAGGGAATAACCGAGTGGCAACAGCGGCGGGAGAACCTTACGTCGGCCCATGAGCGCCACCAGGAGACGAGGCAGAAGCTCGCCCGCCGGCTGTTCGCCGACACGATCCCGAAAGACATTTACCGCAAGATGGAAGAGGACGAGGCTACGGCCATACACGCCATCGAGCAGGAGCTAGCCAAACAAGAGGCTCCCCCACCTGCGCCCGACCTGACGCCGATCATGGACGTACTGGAAACGCTCAGTTGGAGCACCCTGGACGATGAGGCGTGGAGAGAGGTAGTCGCCCTCCTGGTAGCGAGGATAGACGTTTCCGGCTTGAATGACTACCGCTTGACCTGGACGGACGTGGGCCTGTCCCTGGGACGGGTATTGGAACGTGTGTAGAAAGGAGTTTGGAAATGAAGATCAAGGTAGAGAACACGAGCGCCAACATGAGGCAGAATTGCATGGTCTGTTATAAGTCGTTCAAGCCGTGGAATATCGTGGGCGTACTCTACGACAACGCGGGAGAAATGGTAGGCCCCGCTTGTGAGGGCTGCATGAACTCCAGCTCTGAGGAAATCCTAGCGCGGCTGCTGGCCTTGGCCAACAAGCTTCAAGGATGGGCGAATGAGTGCCGCAAGCTAGCAAGTGAGCCGATGGAGACCCCGCCGCTAGAGGAGTTTAGAAAAGAAGTAGCCGATGACGAAGCCGCTACCCTCGCCACGCTGCCAGCGGAGGAGCAGCAAAGGTATCACTCAGGACAGGAGCGTGTGTAAGAGTGTCCACGATGGCCACCCTTCCTAGACACTCTCACAAGAAGCGTCTCTGCGCCTGCGGCTGTGGCCAGGAAGTTACCGGCCAGCGATCTAAGAAGTTCGTCTCGGACTCGCACCGGAAGAGGTTTAACAGGTCGGGCCGCGTCCTAGAGTCAACACAGCGGCCACGGACAGGCCAGGAGTCACGGACACCTCCTGAATCCGCTACAGGGACACCCGATGTCCGCGCCTTAGATACGGAAGCCGCCTGCGCCGCCTGCGGTTGCCCGATGCCCAAGATATACGGGAGACTGCAAGTAAGCGTGTACTGTGCCGACTGCGTAGGGGCCAACCGCTGCCCCTGCGGTAGCCGCCCTGCGTGGCATCAGTTTGGCCGGTCGCCAGGGAAGGCTAGAGCAGCTTGAAAGGAGTCGTCTAATGGATATAACGGTTCTGGAAGGCAACGCCCTGGCCCTAGAATACGTCGAAATCCTAGCGTGGCCGGTAGCGCTGTTGCTCATCGGGCTCATACTCTGGCTTGCGCTGCGGAGACGCTAAGGGCGGCGCAAAATGGTTAGCCCTGAAACAACTGCGGACTGCGCTCACTGGTGGCGCATAAAGGAGCCGAAAGGCCCCACCTCCAAGGCTCGATGTAAGCTCTGTGGAGCCAGGAGGAAGTTCGATAACGGCTACTATCTCCAGGGGAAGGTCGAGGCGGCGGCGGTTCATACGGCAGCGATCAAGATTTCGTCGGCTAAGCGTGAAATGGAGGACTGAATGGATACCTTCGAGACGAAGAACGAGTTTGGCTCAGGAACGGTGAAGTCGTGGGCGTCCATCCTCGATGCCAAGACGCGGGAACAGGCGGAGAAGGTCTCACGGGTGCCGATCCTAGACGGGCACATGGCGCTGATGCCTGACGCTCACTTTGGCTACGGCCCGCCTGTGGGTAGTGTGATTAGGACTCGCCAGGCGGTGATGCCGTATGCGGTGGGAGCCGATATAGGCTGCGGGATGATCGCCATGAAGACCCACATCGAGAGGGGTAGGCTCGTTGGTGCTGAGGGTAAAATCCTGGGGCAGATCAGAGACCAAATCCCGTCCGGCGTGGGGACTCGCCACGACAAGCCAATACCCGCCGCGCAGGACTTCATTGACGAGCACGGCTGGGCTCCTGGCCTAGACAACGTTGCGGTCATGGGGGCCGCGATGAGCAAACGCCACTCATCTGAGGGTGAGGTGAGGGACGAGCTTACGAAGAAGATCAGGCTGCAATTCGGGACGCTCGGTGCTGGCAACCATTTCGTTGAGGTGTGCGAAGACCGCGAGGGGGTGGTCTGGCTCCTGCTGCATTCCGGCTCTCGCGGGATCGGTAACGTGTTAGCGACCGCCCACGTCAAGCGGGCGAAAGCGCTCTGTGAGGATGAGAACGTGGCGCTTGAGGACAAGGATTTCGCCTACGTCCATGTGGGATCGGGGCTTTTCCATGAGTACATCGCCGATATG
>SDBV01013045.1_pt1 | contig 10609 bp, 11 predicted proteins | sample 2277081 | NCBI WGS metagenome assembly SDBV01 (sample SAMN10402039, study PRJNA504765) | marine sediment metagenome | isolation source: marine sediment core GS10_PC15, 223 cmbsf | place: Arctic Ocean: Southern Knipovich Ridge | collected 2010
GTCTCTTGAAGCAGGAAACGAGCAATAAAAGAGGAATTGCCCTCAAACGCTTCAATGCTGCCTTGAATACTGATTACCTCGGAAAGGTTGCATTTGGATGAAATTTAGATGCGTTTGCCGTGGGGCCGCTATGGACAGGACACATGATTTGATCTAGATTATGTACGGTGGGTAGAAGAGTCAAGGCAACGTCGGAGACGGTTCCGCTTTGAAGGCGGGGTGGGGAAATCATTGACAATTCTCGGGAGCGGGACGTGAGTAAGCTGGTGTGCGCGTTTATTTGTCTTGTTGCCGGCGGCGGCCCGGGCGTAGCGGAAACGGCCGAAGCGGCCGCCGGATTCGATTGGTACAAGACGCAGTTTGGCACCGGCGGTTTGGGCAACTGCGGGCCGGCCTGCGCAGCCATGGCCATTTATTGGGCTACGGGACAGGACATTTCCGTCCGCCGGATTCGGGCCGAGATCGGGGCGACCGGCGGTGGACGGGCCACCAACCTGGCGCAGCAGAAGCAGGCCATCGACGATCACGAAGTTTCGTGCGTTTATACGGAACTGGCGGCAATCCAGGGCTTGCGGGATATTATTGACCGCGGCAATATCGCGGTCCTGTACATCCATACCGCTCCCTTGAGCAGGACGCCGGGAAACGTCACTCGGACCCGTGTCGGCCGTTACTACGCAGACGAGTGCGGACACTACATCGTGGTAAAGGGCTATACGGTGGATGAACGCTACTTTATTTGCCATGACCCTATTCCCGGGGATTGGGCTACCAACACCGTGCGCTATCCGGATGGCAGCATGCTCGGCCGAAACAGGTACTATTCCGCCGCCGATGTTTGGGCTGCGCTGCGATCGCGCAGAGTCGTGGAAGTATCCCGGTCCGCGTTCGAGTGACGGCAAGAGTTGGTCAGCAGCAGTTCTCAATTTGGCTCCGCCAAATTGAGAACTGCTTGTTGGTCAGGGCCCGGGCTTGACATCGGGGACGTGGGGCTATAATATTAAAGGCAATTCGGGGGTGTAGCTCAGTTGGCTAGAGCGCGTGAATGGCATTCACGAGGTCGTGGGTTCGATTCCCTTCACCTCCAAGAACACCGATTATGAATCTGACTCATGGCAGTGGAAGCTGCGAATTTGCTATTTCCCATGACATCTGGTCGGTGTTGCGGGACTCTCCAAGGGAAATTTCAGATTGGGGGACAGGGTGGCGAGTGAGGTAGATTCGGAAGTTGCCGATCTTCTGGGAATCGACACTGAAGCTGACAACTCGGAACCCGACTTCCGGACACTTTTCGGAGAAGAGGCACCAGACCAGGATCAAGATAAAGACGAAGTAGATTTAGCGCGTGAGAAGCTCACGCCTATCACCAAAACGGAAGAAGACCCAAAGCCCTATTTTAAGGACAAAAACTACTACAAGAAGGCCCTGAGTGACATGGGCGAGTCTTCCAAGAAGGTCCATGCCATCCTTACGCAGTTTCTGGGCGCCAAGGACGGGCAGGACAGGTCGATATACAGGTCGCGCCTGACTCCGGCCTATTGGGATCTCTTGGCCGATATAGCCCAGAAAACCGGGGACGACCTCAGCATACAGAAGAGGTTGTGTCTTCGATTCGGCGTACTGTCGCCGACTTTTATCTCGGCGGATCAGCGCAACATGTTCAGCAGAGTCGTGTTCCGGAACACCACGGGCGAGCCGGTGCATTACGTCGATGATTGGATGGAAAATATCGCATCGGGCCGGGTAGTGGCGTCTGAAACCGACGAGCTAAAAGTAACGAAGAAGGGAAGTGATCAGCACCGGGCCGGGGTTGTCGACAAGAAAAAAGGCCAGAGAGAAGCGGAGGTTTCCTTGCTTCAAACCAAGGTGGCCGAGCAGGATGCTCTGGAATTGCAGCTCTTGGAGAACGTCAAGTCCATCGTGGTCCACGATCACCGTCAGGATTATCGTGGGCTCAAGGCGCCCTACGGTCCCGACCAGAGAAGGCTTCTCAGCGGCATACCCGAAATGGCGCGCCGCCTGGCCAACATGGACAGGGATATCGCGCGCGGCTACGCCGGCGCGGACAAGCTCAAAACGGAGATCGACGAGCTCGTCAATAAAGGTGATGGGGTCGTGGTCAGCGAAGTGGATACCGGCGCCATACTGGGAGAGTTCAACACGGTCCGCCAGATGGCCAAGTTGTGCGTCGGCCGGCAGGGCAACCATTTTCCGATTCTCATGAAGCAGTACGTGCGTGCTAATATACGGGATATTTGTACTCGCGAAAACGTCATAAATGAAATGGCCGCCGTGGAGTCTCTCGACGGGGGACTGTTCCAGCGTTCGTTCAAAGGCCAGACCAATCGCATCGTTCCATACGTCATACTGTTGCCTAGCTACGGCGATAAAGGTGTTTGCTGGGAGCCCTTTGCCCGGCGTAACCGGGCAACCAGCAGAGGCCGACTCGCCATCCCCATGTACCCCAAAGACGTCAAGGAAGCCGTAATCGCCGCCTTGGCGGACCTCAGGTGGCAGGTAGCCAAGGAAAAGGCGCAGCATTACTGGATGGAGGAAGGCATAACCGGGCGTTACTACCAGTGGTTTTCGGGTGAGAAGCTCAAGGGCGACGTAAAAGACGCCTTTATCAGAGACTATATCCTCTGGATTACCAAGGAGAGCGTAGGCACCCAGAAGATCGACCGCGAAGTCAGGGGAATTTTCTGGAGAATGATGCCTCTCCCACAGGTCATCAAGGACGATTTAAAGAACAGGGGATTCGTCTATAACGAGCTCTACAAGAAAGACGTGAACATTTCCAAATCGGACGGATACTAGAGCCTCGAGGGCGCGATAAAGACCGGCCGAACACACCCGGTTTTTCAGGTCATCGACCTGAGCGCGCCGGCGGCGAGTAGCCGTCAAGGCTTTCGCCTCTTGAAGATGGGATCGAAGTACTTGTCCATATCGATTCTGGCCTGGATCCGTTTCATGACGAAGCCGTAAACAAAGAAACTGCCCACCAGGGCCCCGAAGAACAGTATCAAGCTCAAAATCGGGAAGACTTTCCCCAGGCTGTCCTTGAATACGGCCAGAAGAAGCAGCAGCGGTATGATAAATAGAATGGCCATGGTAACCAGATTGAAAACGGTAGCACCGAGCACGAACAGCAGCGTGTTTACCTTCTTATTCATTCGAACCCCTCTTTTGAATCAACAGGAGAGAAATAATCATCACTGTTACGGCAATCACGACTGACGAATCGGCGATGTTGAAGGTAGGATAACGCTCCATACCTAATATTCCGTAAAATTTAACACTGATAAAATCGACGACACCGCCCGTCCTTATCAAACGATCGACGAGATTGCCCAAGCCGCCGCCCAATATAGCAGCAAAGCACCACCTCTGTACACCTGTGACGTCCCGCGACCGGAAATAGTACACCAGGAGAATCACAAGAACGGCCAGGGGAAGCAGAGTGAAAAGCACGCCCTTGATCTGATCGGGCAGACCGCTGCCCATCGAGAAAGCGATTCCCTTGTTGCGGACATGCCAGAACCAGAGGAAGTTGCCCAGGATCTCCATTTTCTCGCCGATTCTGAGCGAAGCATCGATCACGGCTTTGGTTATCTGGTCTGAGAGCAGGATCAACAGGGTCAGGCTGAAGGGAATGAGTTTGCGGGCCGGCGCGGTGGTCTTCATCGTGGTTACAGTCCCGTGGGTATGTCCAGGAGCAGCGTGTCCAGACCCAGGGTGCAGCCGGTGTGCTCGGCCAATTTCCTGATGCCCCATGTTTCCGTGTTGTAGTGCCCGCCGAAAATCACGTTGATGCCCGCTTCCAGACTGATGTGGTAGATTTCGTGCGATGCGTCGCCGGTCAAGAAAAGATCGAGGCCCTTGTCGATGGCTTCGTAGACCGATTCGGGGGCGCCGCCGGAAACGATGCCCACGCTCTCTACCAACTCGGCGCCGAAGGGCAGGATTCCCAGGCAACGAGACCGCCCGGCGCAGAGCCTGTCGGCGATTTCGGCCACTTTCCCGCGTTTGGACAATCTGCCCCGGATACCGATTTCGATGCCCTTGTATCGGCCGAACGGGCTCGGGTCCACGAGCCCGAGTTGCCTGGCCAGACCGGCATTGTTGCCCAGTTCAGGGTGAGCGTCCAGGGGAAGATGAACTGCGTACAGGGCCAGCCCGTTGTCGACGAGGTATTTCACCCTCTCGTAGTGCCCGCCGGTAATGGCTACCGGCCTGCCCCAGTACAGGCCGTGGTGAACGAATAAAAGTTCGGCTCCTTCGGCACTAGCCCGCTTGAAACTCTCCATAGAGGCATCCACGGCGAATGCCACCTTGCGCACATCTATGTCCGGTCCGGCCACCTGCAGGCCGTTCATGGCGATGTCTATTTTCTCGAATCGCGGCAGATCGAGCAAGCCGTGCATTTGTTCGTCGAAATCCCTCAGAAGCATGGGCTTCATTATAGCCGGGGTTATTATTTTGACAAGACTGAATGAAAATGCTACATTGGCCGAAGATAGGGGAGAGAACTACGATCAGCTGTCTATGCTGAGCCAAAGGCGGTAAAAAATGCCCCCAGAAGTCAACGTAGAGCAGATAAAAAAAGCGGTCCACAGCCACATTCCTCTAACGATCAAAACCTATACGATGCCCCGGGAGACGGAGCAGTATATCGAGCAGGTGCTCGAGAAACTGCTGGGCGAGATTGGGCAGGACGGTATATTCAACCCAATCGCCTATTGCGTCAAAGAGCTGACGGTCAACGCCAAGAAGGCCAACACTAAACGGGTTTACTTCAAAGAGAAAAAACTGGATATAGACAATAGCTCCGACTACGAAAGGGGCATGGTGAATTTCAAGGAGGAGACTCTAAGCAACATCGGCCACTACCTGCCGCTCCAGAAGGCGGCCAAGCTCTACATCAAGGTCGTTTTCAGGGCGAAGGCCCAGGAGTTCGTGATTTCCGTGCACAACAACGTGGAGATCACCAGGAAGGAGCAGATGCGGGCCTTCGATCGGATAGCCCGTTCCAGGGCTTTTGAATCCATCGAGGAAGCCTTTTCCGCCGTTCTCGACAGCACCGAAGGGGCGGGACTGGGAATTGTCATCATGGTCTTGATGCTCAAGAACATGGGGCTCACCGAGGACGCCTTCGAGCTGGACGTTATCGACGGCGAGACGGTAGCCAAGATTACCGTGCCTTTCTCCGACATCCACGTTGAAAAGATCGACATGCTGGCCAAGGCGGTGGTCAACGAGGTGAACACCCTGCCCCAATTTCCCGAGAGCCTGGTGTACTTGCAGAAATTGATCTCCGATCCGGAGGCAGACATACACGACATCGCCCGCCAGGTGAGCACCGACCCGTCCCTTACGGCGGATTTGCTCAGGCTGGTAAATTCGGCCATCTATATGCTTCCGAAAAAGATCGACAGCATCGTGGAAGCCGTGAAGCTGGTGGGCATGCAAGGTCTACGAAACCTGCTCTTCACCTATGGCAGCCAGAAGATATTCGAGCAGAAGTACACGGAGATGAAGAAGCTCTGGAAGCACTCGTATAAGGTGGCGTTTTATGCATACCACCTGGGCAGCACGTTCAGGAAGAAGACAGATGTGCTGGAGGACGCCTTCGTGGGAGGAATTCTGCACGACTTGGGCAAGATCGTCATCAACGCCCTGCACCCCGATCTGCTGGATAAAATAAAAAAGTTTTGTGTCGAAAAGGGTATTCCGGAAAAGATGCTGGAAGATTTTTCAGTCGGTCTGAATCACGCCGAAGTAGGGGCCAGGATCGCCGCCAAGTGGAATTTTCCCGAGCAGCTCGTCGCCTCTATCCGCTGGCATCACGAGCCGCTCAGCTGCAATCCCGACTTTGCCGAGTTGACGCATATCGTCTATATGGCGAACTGCTTCGCCCACATCGAAAATGGGGATATCTCCTTCGAGCAGATCATGCCGCAGATTTTGCAGTCTCTTCACATAAAGACGGAAGAGCAGCTGCTCGAAATTATGGCGCGCCTGCAGAAAAACTTCTCCGAAGACAGCATGCCCGGAGGCCGCTAGGGCCGGTCCCTGCCGCTCGCCGGCCATCTCACCCGCATTCTTACCACGACCCAAAGCACCGCGCATGAAACCCCGTATTATATTGTAGAGGATCAGTTTTAGCGCGTCAGGGGGTAACAATGCAGGGAATTGTAGTCGACGTCAGAGCTCTCGTGCAGAATGCCAAACTCAAGGTGCGGGCCAAAGTGCGGACTGAGGAGCAGCAGGAACTGGATGCGTTTCTGCCGGACAGGGAGCTTGCGGCGATTCTGCCCAGATCTGTGCTGCTGGGGGAAGCCAAATCGGCGCCCCTTGCGCTGTTGGAGTCTATTGCGCCAATAGTGGAGAGGTTGGCCGGGAAACGGCAGGTCAGGGTTTGGGAGTACAATGGCAGCTACTACTTCGGGTTTCTTTCCTGGAAAGCGGTCAACTTTGTCGAGTAGGTCCTGGTGCGTACCTGTGCCTCTCGCGCGGCCGCCGGCCAAACGCTCAGCCGCCGGCATTCCGTCGGGGCTCGGTCTCCGCCATGAGGCCGGCATACCAGCTCCACATCAAGATCCCAAAAGCTACCGCCACGTTGAGAGACCGTTTGGCCCCCGCCATCGGAATGGTTACCCGGCCGGCCCGACTATCGGCCAGCTCGAGGCTTTCAGGGCTCAGTCCCAGCTCTTCCGACCCGAGCAGCACAATGCCCCGGCGGGGAAAAGAGAACTCCGGGAGGGGAGTTCCGCCGGTTTCGAGGGCGAATACGCCCGGCCGGGCCTCTATGGCCGGCAGATCGGCCGTCTCCCACGGCATCACGTCGACGCACCCTCGGGCGGTTCTCTGCGCCCGCCTGTGGGTAGGCGCGGGCGTGTCCCGGGACAGGAACATGCGGCTCACTCCGAAGGCTTCAGCGGTTCTGAAGAGAGAGCCCACATTGTATGGCGACCGGATATCTTCGAGGTAGACGGCGACAGGAAAAACCCGCCTCTGCGACCGGTCGAGCTCGAGGCCGTCATCGGTCAGCAGATCCCATTCGGCGGGCTCGGCTTCGAGCACCCTGAGTATCGCGTGACGGGCCGCGTTGACAGCCCTGAGCACATGCGTGGGGTTATCATCTCCTGACTCTACGCCGATCAGGGCGGAGATCTTCCTGCATACCTCATCGGGCAGTCCCGCGCCGAGGTTTTCCGGAGAAAAGAGGAATGCATGCGCCGAGAAATCGGGAAAGCGGCCGTGTCTCAGTTCCTGCTCGGCTTTGTGCAGTAGAAGTGAGAGCTTCCTCAACCTGGTTCTGGGCGCCAGGCTCCTCCACTTTCTATCGGACATCAGGGGGGTCCTATCGGACATCAGGGGGGTCAGAATGCCGCCTTGACTATGTCGTACATGTCCTCGATGGAAGCTGTTCTCGGCAGATAGTTTATCATATCGAAGGAGTGTGCCGTTTCGACAGCCTCGAGCATGCCGTCCAGGTTGAGATCGAAATCGCGCAGCCGGTTCGGCAAACCGAGGGATGCGATGAGGTCGCGGATCGACTCGATCGTCCGGCTGGCCGCCTCCACAGTGGGAAGTTCCTCGGGAATTTCACCCATCAATTGCCCCAGAGCGACCAGTTTTTCCGGGCTGCCCTTGGCGTTGAATTCGAGGACGTGGGGTATCAGAATTGTGGCAACCCAGGACTTAGGCACCATGAAGCGCGCATTGATCGCATAGGCGAGGGCCGTGCCCACGCCGAATTCGCTCATGGTCAGGCCCATGCCCGACAGGAAGCCGGCCCTGGATGCGTCCAGCCTGAACCTGGCCCCCTCCAGGTCTTCGACCGCTACTCTTACCGACTTGCCGATGATGGCGATCGCCGTGGTAAAGAGTGAATCTGAGAAGAAGTTGGCCCTGGTCGACAGGAATCCCTCCATGGAACTCATCAGCGTATCCAACATGGTCGTGGCCGTGTATTTCGCAGGTAGGGTGAGGCTCAACTTGGGATCTATGAGGACAAACTTGGTCAGGCCGCGCTGAGTCCTTCCGATCTGGGCCTTACGGTTTCGGGCATCCACCATGATGTATCTATCCACCATCATGAAGGGGTTGCGGCAGGTCGTCGGTACCTCCAGGTACGTGAGCGGCGTTCCCTGCGGGTCTTTTCCGGAGAGGTAGTCGTCGAAACTCGACGATTCGGGTGTCGTCATGGCGATGCACTTGGCGGTCGAGAGCGCGCGTATCCCGCCCAGCCCGACAACGATGTCTATGTGAGCGCTTCTGGCCAATTTGACACCGTCATCCACGCAGGTGCTCGTGGCATTAGGGACCACCTCGTCGTAGACAATTGTGTCTATTCCCTTTCGCCGCAGCAGATCCTGAATCCGTTCGATGATGTTCTGTTCGTAAAGAATGGCTTCCGTAACGAGAAGGGCTCGTGTGCCCAATCCGGACAGCACACTGCCGATCCTGTTCGAGGTGTCCAGACCGAAAAGAATCTGGGCCGGCAAATCGAACACAATATCTGCCATGGCTTCTCCTCATCGCCTGTAACGGTTGTATAAGCATTTTACCGTTAGCCGGTTTTGTCCGCAAGGATTTCGAAAAAAAAGGCGGGGGCCTTGCTCAGGCCTCCCGCCGGTTCAAACTTGAAGGAAAGCAGGGCTCAGAGTCTATATTTCAAAATACTCCATCAGTTTTTCCGCCAGGTCTTCGATCACTTTCTTGGAAATGTAAGTGGGATCCTCCAGCTTGCGCTTGATTTCCTCGATTCTGTCCATCCTGACGTCCGGAGCCATCTTCGCATTTTCGGTGGCGGTATAGATTTCGGCTTTGTATTTGGCATCATCCGAGACGCTGATGGTGTCACTGTCTTGCTTCTTTGCGGGTCTGACAGTTTTTTCTGTCTTGTTGAGCTTGGATATGGGATCAGGTACGCCGACTCTCTCAACAGTCATCTCGATGCCTTCCTTTCACTCTCTAATATCGTCCAGGCAATGGGTTAACTTAAACTTTTTTGCCGGACCATCCCGCAGCCAAAATTTTCTTATAATATCCTCTAGTACCCGTAGCTGCGTCAAGAGTCTGCCGGTTGTCAGCAGTTCTCAATATGACCGTAGCGGGCAGTCAGGTGCTTCATTTTCTAGCGATTCGCAGGCCAATATTGGGCGAATCGACGAAGCGTCGATGGTACGCCACTGCGGGCGCCCGAAAATGCGAGGTTTTATCAATGTTAAGCGGCAGTTCTCAATTTGGCGGAGCCAAATTGAGAACTGCTCGCCGGTTGATTGTTTGTTTGCTTTATATGTGAATATCGGTTATACTAGGGTCAAAGTTAAAAATCATACGATCTTTCTGTTTCGGGAGGTGCCATGTGAAAAATCACCCAAAAACCAAGAAAATGGCCAAGCATATCAAACCGGAACGCGAATCGACGAAACATGTCATGATGGGAAGAGGGAAATTCCTACACGGTACCAGAGGCAAGGAGACGCGGGGGTCCCGGGGTAACAAGAAATACTGATCCTCGGTGTCCTGCTGCTTCTCATACTGATTTTACTCTTGTTGGGTATTTCCGGCCTTTTGGGCGGAAAGCTCCCCCGAGGGGCTAAGAAATCCCGGGAAAGCACCCAGTTGCGCATCTGCCCTCTGTGCGGTTCAAGCCTCGCGAAGGGTGAGCGAGTTCATTCAATCGCTTTTCCCGGCCATTCGAAAAGAATTGTGCATATATTGCACTGCCCGTACTGCAAGGTGGACGAAATGCCGGCGGACGCTCGCAATGATGCTTCCGGTGGTCGGCTCGCCGGGCCTCAGCTCGCCGCGCGTCACCACACCGGGGGTCCACTCGCCGCGCGCCACCTCGCCGGGCAGCCCCCTGGCGAAAGACTCGTACGAAAATGCCCCGTCTGCCACGCCGTGCTGGGCATCAAGGACTTCCTGCTGGGCTACATGTGGTCTCAGAAATCGGCGCCAGGCACCCATGTGAAGGTTATGGGATGCACGCTGTGTCTACGTTCCGTTCCGGGTGCGACCCCACGGACGGGCCCTCCGTTTATTCCACGGTAACACTCTTGGCCAGATTTCGGGGCTGGTCGACGTCCCGCCCCAGTTCTCGCGCGCAGTAGTAGGCGAAGAGCTGTAGTGGAACCACCATCAGATAGGGATAAAAGAGCTCGCTCGCACGGGGTATCACGATTACGTCGTCGGCAATCTCCGCGATCTGATCCTCCCCCTCGATGGTAACGGCGATAACTTTGCCGTTTCGGGATTTGACTTCCTTCATGTTAGAGATAATTTTTTCTTTCAGCCTGTCATCCGGAACCAGAAACAGGCTGGGCGTTCTCTCGTTGATAAGTGCGATGGGCCCGTGCTTTATCTCGGCCGCGCTGTAACCTTCGGCGTGGATGTAGGAGATCTCCTTGAGCTTGAGTGCCCCTTCCAGTGCCACGGGATAGTTGATACCGCGCCCCATGAACAGAAAGTTCTCATACCCGGCGTACTTCTTTGCCAGCTTCTCGATCTCGGCCTTTCCTTCGAGAATACCGCCGATGCGCTCGGGCATGGCCTTCAGTTTGTCGATGAAGTCCAGGCCGGCTTCGAAGGACATGTC
>SDBV01013046.1_pt1 | contig 10608 bp, 8 predicted proteins | sample 2277081 | NCBI WGS metagenome assembly SDBV01 (sample SAMN10402039, study PRJNA504765) | marine sediment metagenome | isolation source: marine sediment core GS10_PC15, 223 cmbsf | place: Arctic Ocean: Southern Knipovich Ridge | collected 2010
CCTCGTTCTTGCCTACCGTATTGACGTAGTATCCCCTACTCCAGAAGTGACTGCCCCAGTACCTCTTCCTCACCTCGGAAAACTTGTTGAACATTCTTATTGCTGTCTTGCCCTTCAGTGTCCCCATTACTTCGGAAACCGCATGCTTCGGTGGTATCGACAGACACATGTGGACATGCTCTCTCGAGACATGACCCCCAAGTATCTCGATTTTAAAATGCGGTATAACCTTTACCGGCTACCAGCATAGCTGGTAGTTTCATTCGCAATGAATGGGCAAAAGCAGCAAAAGAGCCATCATCGAAACGAACATTATCAGAAACCAAGCTTCTACTTAATCAAAAAGATACATGGGGTGTGGGAGTATAGACCGGCCAACGCCATACCCGGTGAGGGAAGCTTGCTCTCAGCGCTCTTAGGCACTGTTCCGGGATTAGAATCAGGAGCTCATACTACCATGCTTTCTTCCCTTGCCCCTGACAATCACGAATTCACCTTTTTTTTCGAGCTCGCGAATGATGGCTACGATCCGCTGTTGAGCCTCTTCCACGTCTGCAAGCCGAACGGGCCCCATGGAATCCATTTCTTCCTTGAGAGCGGTTGCTTCTTTCTGCGGCATGTTGCGAGATATCTTGTCCTGGACCTCAGAATCCACAGCTTTTAAAGCCTTTGCTACGTCCGTGGTATCAACATTACGCAAGAGCTTCTGAACGGCTCGATCGTCTAAGAGCACGACATGCTCGAACATGAGCAGGCGCTTCTTGATTTGCTCCGCCAGCAACGGGTCCTTCTCTGCCAGCGATTCCACTATTAGCTTTTCAGTGCTTCTGTCCACCAAGCTCAGGATCGCTACAGTTTTATCAACCCCTCCTGTTGTCATAACTGCCTCGAGTGTACCGGGCATTATTTCCTCTTCGAGAACTCGCTCGGTTAGCCTGACGATATCGGACGGAACCTGGTCCATAAGGGCAATTCTTTCAGCCACGTCGGACTGTATTTCATGCCGCAGGCTGCATAATACCCTAGCCGCCTTGGGAGGCTCAATAAAAGATAGTATGAACGCGATGGTCTGGGGATGCTCCTGCTGAAGCAAGCGCGTAAGAGGGCCGACTTCGACGCCGTCCAGAAAGGCGAAAGGCATAGCAGGCGGGGTGGCATCCAGCAGGGCGCTCGGTATCGCGTAGGCCTTCTTTTCATCCCCACTTTTACTCGTAGTATCTACCGTAATCCTGCCGCGCGCGGCTTCCCGCCCCTCGTCTCGAGCTCGCCGGGCTCGCAGCCCTTCCGAAACCTGAGACTCACGAGCATCCGCAAGAATCTGCACGCCGAAGTGTTCGTTCTGCACGACGATGTCGCACTCTAACGTCTGCCCGCTCTCGAACACCAGCTCGAAAGGGTCGCTCGGTATGGTGTCGAGCCCCATTATCGAGCCTTCCCCCAAACGCAAAACATCTATAAAACGATGCAGAGTGGACCCGAGGAGAACTCGTCCGCGAACAACCGGTGCGCGCCCGGCCGTATCTTTTCTCCACCGCGCCCAATCGTCTGATTGGGGGGACACCGGGGAGCATGCATCCAACATGCGTACGCCGAAATAGGCGGGAGAAGCGAGATGGCTGATCACTACGACTTCACCGTGGGAAATTCTCGCCGGCACGCCCTCCATGAAAACATCAACAGGCTCCCCCGCCAACCTGTCCAGCTCTATTACGTCGCCGTGCCCGATTTTGGCAAAGTCATCCCAGGCCATCTCGACTCTGCCGATTTCAACGTCGACGCGGACCTGCGCGTTCAGGAGAGCTGCGGCAAGCCGGTTGTCACTAAGCAGCCCCGGGTCCAGGATCTTGGCGACAGTGCCGCCGTTGTCCCCGGCATCGAGCCGAACCCGCGCGCCGCGCTGCTCGCCAAACAGCAGGTCCCCTTCCATTGCCTTGAAGTTCTCGACCGGAACCGCCGGGCATTCAAGGCCGGCATCCTCAAAAGAAGCCAAATCAATCGTTTTTTCTTCAAACCGAATCTTGAGAGGAAGAGGGAAGCTCTTCAGCGTAGAGTGCAGGCTCACTATGCGCGCCCGAATCTTCTCGCGCAACTCGAAAACGAAGGCTTGCTCCCGCCCCCCTTCCGAGCTCTCCTGCTCTATACCCCATTGCTTGCAAAGCCAAAGGCGTTCATTCCCTGTTAGCTTTGCCTCAATAAGGTCGCTTAGCTCGCTGTTCTCTATCCATTCAAATTCATCTGGGAACCACGTCCTCTCGGCATGGTCGATCAATTTTTTGCTTTTCCGGTTTGCCGAGGCCTTAATTTGCGAAATCCGCTGCCGTATCACACTGTCCAGCACAAGGCCCAGTCTCGAACAGATCAGCTGTTTCCTGCTCTCTTTTTCGGAAGGTGTTTCACCTTTTTGAATGATATACAGCCGCTCGGTTTCATCGAGCTCGTCGGCATAAAAAGAAAACAGCAGATCACCCATGCTCTTGCCCGCGATCAGGAGCGAGGCCGCCCCGGCTTCGAGGCCTGCCAAGCTAAACTTTTTTATGATGGACTCCCTGGTTTGCTTGCGTATGCCGGACAGATAGAACAGCTCATCGGACATCAACTCCGAGTGAAAAAAAGAATAGAAGATGGCCTCTGCCTGGCCGGAAAGGTTGAATCGATAAGCGGCCCCGACCATCTCCCAGTCCTGAAGCAAGGCCGGAACGGCGAGCCCGGCTCCAAGCGCTTCAACTTCGCACAAACCGATAGATGTGACTTTGATGCTCACACCCAAGGTTCTCTGCAAACGGTACGTAAACGAGTTAAATACTCTGCTGACCACCGATTTGACCGTGTCATTATCCGCTTGGTCGAAGTCTGGGCCGGACATGATCGCGGCCACTTTGCGGGCATTTTCTTCTGGAACCAGACAAAAGCAATCGCCCTGTTTCCTTCCAGAAAGGGCCATGTGGGCTGTATATACCTTGCCTTCAATTCCGGCCAAAACGGTGGCCCACGGCCCGGAAGAGATAGACATGTTTTCAAGGCCGCATTCAACGCCTGTCAGACCGGAAAGCCCTGCAAGGTACTCGCCGCCTGTCTCGGCAAGCAGCGTCTTCCACAAAGCGCTCACATTCCGCGGTTCAGAGCTACTCATTTTCAGCTCCTCTCGCTTTAGGCGCGGTTTCGTACAATGCCGTTCCCCTACTTTCCGCAAGCACGGCAAAGCTGCTTCCTTTTTTCCATTTCGCGATGTCTTCGAGAGCGAAGCAGCCAGCGACGTACTCCTTATATCTTGTTACAGCCGTCTGCCGCGCCAATAGTTCTTTTGCGGCGGTAAACTGAGCGTCTGCGTTTTCCTTCGAGACAGACTTGGGGTAAGCCGAGGACAACCAGGGCAGCAACGGCGCGATCGTCGTGTGCGGAATACAGATATTCATCACGCCTTCGACCTGGCCGACTCTCGTTTCCAGGGTTACAAGCACCAACTTCTCGTGGGGCGGGACGATGGCTGTAAGTGCCGGATTCGAGTAGATCCTTACCAAACCCGGAACCAGATCAATCACCGGTTTCCAGGATTCCCGCAGCATTTCCAGGAGACGGACAATCACGCTCTCCATAATAGCCTTCTCCAGAACGGTCAGTTCCCGACTTAATTTGCACTGCTCTCTGTGGCCACCCAGCAAACTATCGATTAGCGCGAAAGTGACCGCCGGGTCTATCTCCATGGCCGCGAAGCCTTTCAGGGGCGCCATGCTGATTACCGCGAGCGTAGTCGGGTTGGGAATGGACCGAATGAACTCCTCGCAGGTCAGCTGGTCCACCGAGGCCACATGAACTTGCGCAAAGCTGCGAAGCCATGCGCTAAGGTGATCAGAGCTCAACATGGCAAACATCTCGTGAATTACAGAGATATTGTGAATATGCGCCATGTTAAACTTGTCCGGTCTTTTAAAGTCGTACATTTTGATTTTCACCCCAGACACGTTCGTATCGGCTTCTTCGGCTTCAACTTCGCCACTTGCGATAGCGGCCAGCAACTGATCGATTTCGTCTTGGGACAGTACCTCGGTCCCGCCCGTACGAGCTTTGGTTTTGCTTTTTGAAGTGTCAGTGTTGCCCAACATCGCATCGATTTCTTCTTGGGACAGTGATCCATCTGACACATGTCACCTTCCTTATTGTTCAGGCTTGACAGAGGGGCTCTGGTGTGCTGGTAATTGATAATGCATAGACGGCGCTTTGGGTCGCGGGCAATGCCCTATGAACGGCAGCGCGTCTGCTTCAGGTTATATAGATGAAGTACTTTGGTCTTGCCTAATTGCCTCACGCATGTCGCAAAACCCTATAGGTGGAATAATTGTTGAAAATTGTGCTATACTTTCGATCCGCGAGTTGGCTGGAAGCACTTTATGGCGACGAAAAAATACAATCTTCTTGCATACTTGGACAAACGAGATAAGAGGCCCGGCGATCATGCAGCGGCGCTCGCAGACGCGCGCAAAATTGCTCGATATTTGGCGGAAACCCACAATGTGACGACCATTGGAGTAGGTTCGCTGTTCGATCCGATCAAAGAATTCACAGACAAATCAGATATAGATCTAGTTTTGAAGGATATTCCCAAAGGAATCTTTTTCAAAATTCTGGCGGAAGTCGAATCTCTAACGTCATTTAAAGTAAACATTATTCCCTGGGAAAACGCAAACAGCCTCATGCGTGAAACCGCGGCAGTTTCGGGTATTCTGTTATGACTCACAGCCAAATTTTGCTGATACGGATAAGGAAAGAAATCCAAATAGAGCTTTCCCATCTTGACAGGCTCGAAAATGAATATAAAGAGCTTCCTGACGACGATGCGGCTTCTTATCTGATACGCGCGAAAGCGTCGATTTTTCATGACTTCTATACCGGTGTAGAACGAATCTTTGTGAAGTTGGCGCAGGAGTTGAATGGCGGGGTCCCTAAAACTGATCAATGGCACAAAGAACTGCTTTTCCAGATGACTCTCGAACTTGAAGATGTTCGACCCCCTGTTGTTAGCACGGATCTATTTACACAGCTCGAGCACTTTCTCAGGTTCAGGCATCTGTTTAGAAATGTCTACGGTTTCGATCTCAGCAAAGAAAAGCTGATGGAATTGGAAAGCTGCTTCGAGCCTGTCAATAGCGCTTTTAGAAAACAGATCGGCGTTTTCCTGCAATGGCTTGCGCAGTGCGTCGCAGATGAAGACTCGTTGGAAAACCGGCATTCAAGATAAGTCCTGTTGCATTCCTCATTGGGCTGAATTAGACTTACCAATGTGTAATCAATGTGAATTGAGCTAGTTCGCCCTTGCGCGGGACGATGCGGTCGTCCTGGAACACAAAAAATGGCAGACACAACCGACCATTCCGGCAAGTTTGAATCTCTCCCGGACTTTTCGAGCCTCCCGGAGCCCCTGGCAATCGCGGTAAAGCAGATCGATGCGGAAACGAACCCCTTTCGCAAGGTTCACCGGCTGATCACGGTTTGAGCGAAATTTGCAGCAACGATGCGCGCCTGCCGGCAGCGGCACACTATTTCGGCATCGAAGGCAAGAACGTGATAAACGCCCCGCCACGGCCGGCCCTCCTATAGTCTTTCCAATTGATTTTCATCTCGCGATGGTCTCAACGCTTCCCGCCTGAGAAGACGACCTGATGTATTTCCACGCCACCTGGCGTCGGCCCCAATTTCAGCTGACACAAGACACCGAACGGCCTATGATTGCCATCAACACGGCCAGACACTATAATTCGAAACTATTACAGTGTCGTCACGGCCGCGCTGGTGGGCGTGGATTGCACCTTCTCCGGCACGGAGGAGGTCGACATAGATCAACAGATACGGATCGTGCAAGACGCCATCGATTCAAAGTATGACGGCATCGTTTTGAGCATCATCCTCCCCACAGCGTTAAACGACGCGATCGAACGGTCCTTCGCCGAAAACATCCCCGTGATCGCTTTCAACGTCAACGCCCGGGGACGGGCAGACGACGGACTGACGGAGGTCTGCCAGGATGTGTAGTCGGCAGGTAAAAAGTTGGCCGCGGAATTGAAAAACCGGATTTCCGAAAACAGCCGGATACTGTTTACTCTGCATTCGGAAGGTATATCGGCCCTCGAAGATCGGTACAATGGCCTGGTCGAGGCCTTGGCAGATAAGAATATCACCCCAACGCGCCTCATCACCGGCATCGATCCACGCAGAGCGGCCAACTCAATTTCCACGTTTCTCAAAGACAACGGCGCCACTAAAACCGTGATCGGAACGGGCCAGGCCGATACGGAAGGGGCCGGCCTGGCCGTAGAGCAATTTGTTAAGACAGGGCAATACCTGGTAGCCGGCTTTGACCTTATCCCCGGAAATCCTGCGTTTGATAAGCGCCGACGTCATAGCTTGCACCGTCGACCAGCAGCCTTACGTCCAGGGGTTTTATCCCGTGCTTCAGGTTTCGCAGCTGTGCCGCTACGGCATAAAACCCATGAACATCGATTCCGGCGCGGTGTTTGTAACGAACGAAAACGTCGCTGCGGTTTCCGAATTGTGCCGACAGGGCTACAGGTAGCACAAACCGCGGCGTTCGATCACATCCTGCGATGTCCCCTCCCGCCGGCAATCGCTAATAATGCGCGAAGGCCATCGGACGGGGAAGGAGCCAACAAGGGAGCTGCAAATGCGAGCTGTAAAGACAAAGGTGCCGCCGACCGAGCCCGGTTGCGGCTGGATGAACCGAATCCTGAGGATCGACCTGTCTTCCATGCAGGTCAGTTCCCTAGAATCAAAAGAATATTTACCGGCGTTTCTCGGCGGTCGCGGCCTGGCGGCCAAGATCGCCTGGGACGAGTATCCGCGGCCGGTCGACCCCTTCGACGAGCACAACCCCCTGATGATATTCCCCGGGGCTCTCACAGGCACGCGCTCACCCTACTCCGGCCGCACCATGGTGTGTACCTTCAGCCCGCAGGCCTACCCCCACCACTGGTTTACCCGTTCGAGCATCGGCGGGTGGATCGGCGGGAACATTAAACGGGCCGGGTACGATGGTATAGTCATCACGGGCAAAGCCGAGCAGCCAGTACGCATCCGCGTCATCGACGACGAGGTTTCGATCCTCCCGGCCGACGAGCTCTGGGGAGTCGACGCCCTGGACACCCTGGAAGCGCTGTCGAAGCTCGACGGCAAGAGGGTACACTCCCTGGTTATCGGTCCGGCCGGAGAACATCTCAGCCGCATCGCCACGATCCAGACGGGTACCAGCAACGCCTGCGGCCAGGGCGGTTTCGGGGCCGTCATGGGCGCTAAAAAACTGAAGGCCATCTCGGTGTCGGGCAGCTATGAAGTCAGGCTCGCGCGGCCCGACGCCATTCGCCACCTGGCCCGGCAGATAGCCAAAGCGGCCGATCCGTTCAAGAGTTTCGGCGGTGATATGAAGGCGTTGAACGAAAAGCTGGCCCGGGAGGGCAATGGCACGGCCCGGTACCGGGCCTGCTCGGAGTCCTGCCTGACGCCCTGCCAGGCCGAGTTTCACGACATGCCGGGAAGCGTGCACAAGCGCAGATGGAGCGGCGACTGGGCTTGCGTTGCCGCCGTGCTGTCGATGGGCTTCGGAGACGATGCTCCGCGGCCGCACAGAGAAACTTGTGACTGGCAGCTCGATCGCCGCACGGCCTTCGAGATGAACGTGCTCGCCAACCGCTACGGGCTGAACGAGTTCGATGTGCTGATGGGTATGGTCCCCTGGCTGATAGCCTGCCAAAAGTCCGGCCTTATATCAGAGCTGAACGGAAGGCCCATGGACTGGAGCTCGCCGGAGTTTTGGGACACGTTTCTGCACGCCGTTGCCTACCGCGAAGGAATGGGCGAGACCCTGGCAGAGGGCGGCTTCCAGGCCGCCTGTGAACTCGACATGGGCCTGGAGCATGTTCGCAGCCTCTACCCGGGCTGGGGACAGTGCACGCACTGGGACGGGCGTCATTTCGGTAACTTTTCCTTTCCGTTCTGGATACCCTCGGTTTTGCAGTGGCTGGCCGACACGCGCGACCCGTTCTCCACGGGCCACGGGTCTTTAGCGTGCCGGTTTTTCGCGGATCAGATGGCGCAGGCGCACGACCCTTCGGAAAGAGAGCGGCTGCTCGAAGCAGCGCGCGAATTCGGCCGGCGGGTGTACGGCACCGAAGCCGCGGCAGACCCTTACAGCGGCTACGAGGGTAAGGCAAAGGTTGGCTATTTCCACACGCTTCGCCCCATCATCAAGGACTGCGTTCCGGCCGACGATTTTATATTCCCCCTGCACTTGAACAAGGCGGCGGCGGACTACAAGCACGCGTTTCGCGACATCGACGGCAACGACATCGAGGGGCAGGACGTAGAGTATTACTTGTTCACCGAAGGCACCGGGACCGAGTGGAGCCGGGAAGAGTTCGAGCAGGCTGCCGCGAGGGTGTACAACATCGAGCGGGCGCTGCAGGTGCGCCACTGGGGCCGCGATCGCGCGATGGATGAAACGGTGCTGCCCTACTTCGACCAGCCCGAGAGTTTCCCGAACCTGCTTTTAGAAAAACGCCACAGCCTGGACCGCAAGCAGTTCAAACCCGTGCTCGATGAGTTTTACACCCTCCACGGCTGGGACCCGGAAACGGGACGGCCCACGAAAGAACGACTCGATGCGCTCGGTCTGAGGGGCGTGCACGAGCAGATGACGGCCGGCGCATCCAAGGCGCTGTAACGGCGCCGGGCTGCGCAACTGTACCGGCCGAGATCGACTACTCGGCTTTCTTCAGTTGCCTGTTGCAATACCTGATCCACTCGAAGTTGGCCCGGGGCATGATGCCGTAGTTGTAATAGGAAAACCGGCGTACGCCAAGCGCGAGTCCCCGCTGCACGTTGCGCGCCAGGTCTTCCTGAGATGCGGCGCAGGGACGGTACGCCTGCAATCCCAATACGAGCCTGGAAGCATCGATGCCCTGCTCAGTCTCACCGACCACACAGGCCTCCACCTCGTCGGGTGACGGGGTGTAGGCCAGCGCTTCCACTAGATCGGCGGACTCGGCGACACGCTCTCGGTTCAGCCCGGTCAGCCAACGGTCGCCCATAAGCAGGACAGAGATTTCGACGCCGGCTGCGTCGCGGATCTCCCGTATCAGCGTGGCTACCAGATCTTCGCGCATCTCCTGGTACGCGGTGAGCTCTGCGTGAGATTCGATGTACTCCTCCAGGTTGCCGGGTAACGGTTTCCCGGTTTGCCACATTTCCGACAGCTCGTTCTCGACCCACTTGCGCAAGGCTTCGCCGTCGATGCCTCTCTGCCCGGCTTTCTGCAGGCACCCGTCGGAAAAACTGAGGCTGAAGAGATAGAGCCCGATGGGACCCGGATCTACGCCCTGCTTGACGTGGTAGTGCGCGTGACCGTACGCGCCGAAGTTGCAGCTCTCCAGCTCTATGCGGCTGACCCCGTAGTTGCGGGCGAGGTCCCTGCAGAGAGCGACAGCATAGGCCCTTACATCATCCTCTCCGGGACAGAGACACCAACCGAGGTTGTCGCCATACGCGGTGCGCTGAGCGCAGTGAGCATAACGGCCGGCCAGGAAGCTGTTGTGAAAGCAGACGGTCCAGGCGACCAGGCCCAGAGCTTCAGCGGCGCATCTGTCCGCCAACTGTCCGAACGGATCGCCTTCGCCAACCAGGGGGGCCACATTGGGGCTGATGCACGTGTCACTGTACAGCGACGCTTGGGGCTGAAAGTATAGGTAGGCCTGGTCGCAGACCGCCAGCTTACGGTCCCGACGGTGGGGCCGGATCTGCTGATAGGTGTGGTATGACGCCGCCACACTCACGGCGTCGAGCATCAGATCGTTCTTGAGTAACCGAACCGCGTCATCGATCCCCTCGTCCGCCAGGTCCCACGGGTAAGCCCACAGGCTGGTACGCGCTTTCATGGTGCGCCGGCGGGCAGCTGCGGCTGCGCCGGAATGCCTCGATCGGGTCGAGCGGCCGGTCGCGTTTTCAGATGCGCCGCCTCGCGCCGGGTTTGATGTGTCGTGTCGTCTCTTTCTGGCATCGTGACAGCCTTTCGATAGCAGAGATCCGGGATACTGGCGATTATATTGCTTTCCGCTTCAGGACGCAAATGTCACGGACTCGCCGGCACCCCGAAAGCCCTCCGGGTCGACACGAGCCACGGCTTCTCGGAGGCCGATTCCGAACCCAAGCGCCCCTGCGCAGCCAAAGTTTTTTGGAATTTCACCGGCGAACAGCTTATACTGGGGTGTGAGAGGGATCCCGTTGATGAAAAAGCGGCAACACACAGCCTCCGCAGAGGTTCGGCCTTGGCGCGCGACCGGCACGATTCACCTCGGCTGGTGCCTGTTTGCCCTGGCCGTTCTGTTTTGCATCGGGCTCCCGGTATTCTCCGACGATCCGCCGCCCGCCGCCCGCGCGGTGCTGTCCTCAGGCTGCGAATACGACTACCCGCCCTTCTGCTTTGTCGCCTCAGATGGCTTAGCGGACGGCTTTTCCGTCGAATTGCTGCGAGCCGCGGCCCGAATCATGAATTTCGACGTGACATTCCGGATCGGCCCCTGGGAGGAAATCAAGGGGCTGTTGGAGCGC
>SDBV01013048.1_pt1 | contig 10608 bp, 5 predicted proteins | sample 2277081 | NCBI WGS metagenome assembly SDBV01 (sample SAMN10402039, study PRJNA504765) | marine sediment metagenome | isolation source: marine sediment core GS10_PC15, 223 cmbsf | place: Arctic Ocean: Southern Knipovich Ridge | collected 2010
TGGACAAGATGAGCCAATAGATGCGATTACGCGCGCCATACAAAGGTCCCGGGCCGGACTGAAGAACGCAAAACGCCCGGTCGGCTCTTTCCTGTTTCTTGGTCCAACCGGCGTTGGCAAGACACTTCTTGCGAAATCGCTGGCATCATTCCTTTTCGGAAACGAAGAGGCGCTGATAACGATAGACATGTCTGAGTACCAAGAAAAGTTTGCGGTCTCACGCCTGGCAGGGGCGCCTCCGGGATATGTCGGTTACAACGAAGGCGGGCAACTGACGGAGCAAGTTCGCAGACGGCCATATTCAGTGGTATTGTTAGATGAAATAGAAAAAGCGCATCCCGACGTCTTCAACTCGTTTCTACAAGTCCTTGAAGACGGGTATATGACAGACGCAACGGGACGCAAAGTGGATTTCCGCAACGCGGTAATCGTAATGACGAGTAATGTGGGAACCAGAAGAATTCACAAAAACGTGACATTAGGATTCCAACGTGGCTCTCAGGTTGACCTATACGAGAAGATGAAGGAGCGCATACTTGACGAAGTGAAGAAGATTTTCAACCCCGAGTTCTTGAATCGCGTTGATGAGGTTCTGGTTTTCCACAGCTTAACACACGAACAGTTGATCGATATTGTTGACATACAGGTCGAAGAAGTGATAGAACGTGTTTCAGAACAGGGCATAAAACTTGTCATGACGGACGAATCAAGGGAATTCCTCGTTCGAGAGGGAAGTGATGAGGAATATGGGGCCAGACCGCTCAGGCGCGCGCTTCAGCAGTATATCGAAGACCCGCTGTCAGAGCTGTTGCTCAAGGGGAATTTTGAGTCCGGTTCCATGGTGGAGGTTCGGCCTTCAGATGAGGAAAAGAAACTGGTTTTCGAGGGATGTGTGCCCGTAGCGGAAGGTGCTAATACTTGAAGAAGCTGACCATTATTAACTTTTCAATTGTGGTTCTTCTTTCTTGCGTTTCCTTTGCATACGCTCAAGACTATACTGGGCGTACGGTTGCAGAGGTTCAGCTTGAAGGGCTGGGCCGCGTGAGCGAACAACTTGTCTCTTCCCAAATCGAGGTGCAAACAGGCCAAGAATATAAGGCCGGTAGCGCGTCGCGCGACCTTAAGCGGCTATACGATCTTGGATACTTCAATACGATTTCTGTCGACGCATCCGTGGTTGGCGGCAGACTCATAATCACTTACATCTTCCAAGAGAAGGCCTTCGTCGAGAGAATCTATGTTGTCGGGAACAAAAAGATCAAAACACGCGACATCAAAGCTGTTCTTAATTGGCGAGAGGGCGACACGTTCATTGCCGAAGCGTACGAGAACGAACGCGAAGCCATAATGAAGGAATACTGGGCCAAGGGGTTGCTCAACTCGCAAGTGGATATAATTGTCGAGGAAGCCGGGTCGTCCAAAGTAAACATTACCTATCTCATCGATGAAGGCACCAAGGCGAGGATCAAAGGGATATCGATCAGCGGCAATTCAGTGTTGGCTACCAGAAAACTCAGGAAGTTGATGAAGACAAGACCAGTGCGCTGGTTGTTCCTTGGCGGTAAGTATGATGAACAGAAATTTGAATTCGACTTGCACAACGTGGTGGAGGAATATGCGAACCACGGCAGGCTTGAGGCACGGATTGACAGTACGGAGTTTAGCTTCTCTCCTAAGGGCAAAGACCTTTACATAAACATCAATATTGTGGAAGGTCCTGAGTATACAGTTGAAACGCTGGACATTGCGGGTAACGAAGCCTACGCCGAAGATGAACTGGAAAAGATTATTGAAGTGCGTCCGGGACAGGTGCATAACAAGGGGCAGGTATTCAAAGACGCCAGCGAATTGCAGCAAGGATATGAGGACAGCGGATATGTCAGGGCAAACGTTGCGCCGTTGGTAACGGTTGACAAGGAGAATAAGGTTACCCATGTTGTTCAGAACATTGAAGAAGGCGATCTGAAGTACATCAGACAGATTTCGATAACAGGCAACTCGACCACGAGAGACGAAGTTATACGCAGACAGCTTCAGGTTTACCCAGGGGAAAGGTTCGACGGCGCTAAGCTGAGGCTGAGCCAACGAATGCTTGAGAACACGCGTTTCTTTGAGATGACGCGCATCACACCGGAAAGAATAGCCGAGGAGGACGACTTCCTGGACCTGTTCGTTGACGTCGAAGAAGGGAAAACAGGCAATTTCAGTTTCGGCGCCGGCTATAGCACCGAAGAAAGTGTGGCTGGTTTCGCGGAACTGCGCCTCAACAATTTCGACATAACAAACTGGCCCAAGTTTACCGGAGGCGGCCAGCAATTTTCACTGCGTACGTCCATAGGCACCATACGTTCTCAATATAACCTCAGTTTCACGGATCCCGAAATACTTGGATACCCGCTGTCCTTCGGCTTCGATCTTTACAACGAAGAATACCAATACACCGGCGGCGTAAGGTACACTCAAAAGACACAGGGTTTGCAGTTGCGGTTCGCCAAAGCTCTTTCGCCCTTCATGCGCGTTCGTACGTCCCTGCTCTACCAAAGCATCAACATACAAGATTTTCCATGGTACATTGCGCCATGGTGGCGGCGGGAACGAGGCGGCAGCACAACAATAAGTTCGCTTTGGGGAATAAGCCGCAACACGCTCGATTCGCGTCTGTCGCCAACAAAGGGTTCTAAACACGACATCCAACTCGAAGTAGCGGGTCTTGGCGGAGACAACCAGTTTCTCAAGTTCGAACACGACTCGAGCTGGTATTGGGCTCCTGGAAAACAGGACAAGTTCGTGTTTTCCTTGCGCACTCGGGAAGGCGTGGTAAACCCATACGGCTCCTCAGACTTTGTACCCATTTCCGACAGGTTCTTCGTTGGCGGCAGCAACACTGTGCGTGGGTATGAACAGTACGACATAGGACCTCGTAAGCTCAGGTACCTGTTTTTCTCCAATGAAACCGATGCCACAGGCGGCGAGCTTCGCCTCGTAACCAACTTGGAGCTGAGCTACCGCCTTACAAAGCAACTGAGATTTTACTCATTCATCGACGGAGGGTCAGTATGGGAGACGCCTAGCGATTTCGACATCGGCGACTATAGATACGGTGCCGGTATCGGCTTTGGGGTGGAGATTCCGCGTATGGGCCCGATTCGAATCGACTACGGCATACCGATCAATCCTGACAAAGAGCAGGGTTCGGGCAGGCTCCACATGAGCACAGGCTTGAGATTCTAAGTGTCTAACTCCTTGTCATTCCATATCTTACAATTATTCGCGGCCTTCGCTTGCGACTGTTTATGACGAAATGCTATAATTCACAGTCCGTCTTGAGGGCCAAAGCTAAAACAGAGGGAAAGTTTCACGTGATGAACAATATGACAGTGTATCGCAATATATTGACCATTGCCGTTGTTATGATTACAGCGTCGGCTGTAGGTCAGAACACAGATACAGGTACAAGCTCTGGCAGTGCCTTCAAGATCGGTGTAGTGGACCAAAAGGCGGTTTTCACGAAATACGATAAGCAGGCCGCTCTGTATTCAGATCTTGAAAAGACGAAGGACGGGCTTCAAAAGGAATTAGACGAACTGTCCGAAACGATCGAAGCAGCCAAGACGCGTTATACCGAAGAAGGCAGTTCGTTGACGGACGATGAAAGAAAGAAACTTAAAGAACAAATTGACAGCGACTTTGACAACTACAAATTCAAGACGAATCGTTCTCAAAAAGAAATCGATATGAAGGAAATGGATCTTGTCAAGGAGTTGCGCCAGGAAATCCGCGAAGCCATTGAAACAATAGGCTTAAAGGAAAACTATCATCTCATACTGGAAGGAGACCCCGAGTCTCGCTCCGGTGTGCTCTATTATCAGACAAGACTTAACATGACGGAAAAAGTTGTGGGTTTCCTTAACGAGAAATATGCTAAAGAAAAAGCCAACCCGGCCAACTAGCGATTGTTTTTCAACTTCGCGTGAGATTTGGTTTCACGTATGAATATATCTGTAAGCGATATAGCCGAGCTTGTAGGTGGCACTGTAGTAGGTGATGCCTCGATACGAGTTACCGGACTGAACGGCATAAAGCAGGCCGTCTCTGGCGATCTGACTTTTGTGTCCGATCCAAGATATGCCCAGTTCATTACAACAACCCCTGCATCAGCCATTCTTGTGCCTGATGATCTTTCAGAGCAGGGCAAGACGCTTATAACTGTAGCGGATCCATATACTGCAATGCTCAAGGTTGCCCTGGAGCATCAGAATGATGACTCGCCACAGACACCTGGAATTCATGAGACGGCGGTGATAGCCGAAGACGTGGAAATTGGCCGTGACGTATCAATTGGGCCGCGAGTGGTTGTCGAACAAGGCTGCGTTCTGGGCGATAAGATAGTTTTACGTGCTGGGGCATACGTTGGGCGGTCGAGCAAGATAGGTGACGGAACGGTTTTGTGCCCAAACTCGACGGTGCTTGCCGATGTCAGTATCGGAAAACGTTGTCTTGTTTACAGCGGCGCGGTAATCGGCAGCGATGGTTTTGGATTCGACTTGTGCGACGGTAAACGTCAGAAGATACCGCACATGGGCACAGTGGTCATTGGAGACGATGTAGAAATCGGAGCCAACACGGCGATAGACAGGGCAACCGTTGGCCAGACAATAATAGGCTCGGGAACAAAAATAGATAATCTCGTTCAGATCGGTCATAATGTAGAAATAGGCGAACATTGCATTGTCTGCGGCAAGGCCGGCATTTGCGGAAGCGCAATAATTAAAGATCACGTCATGCTGGGCGCTGAGGCCGGCATAGGGGGCCATCTTGAGATTGGCTCGGGCGCAATTGTTGCCGGACGTTCAGGCGTGACAAAATCTATTGAACCTAAACAGGTCGTCTCGGGATTCCCTGCGGTTGACCACAACATTGAAAAGCGCCAGGTGGCAAGTTTGAGGCGGCTCCCACGAGCCTTACGCCGTGTAAACGAGCTGGAAAAGCGCATTCAGGAATTGGAAGAAAAACTAGATGGCAAAGCAGCGTACAATAGCTGAGACTGTTTCATTTTCAGGAATCGGGCTTCACACGGGCAATCTAACCACCGTAACGTTCAGTCCGGCTGAAGCGGGTCAAGGCGTGACTTTTTACAGAACCGACCTTCCGGGAAAACCGGCGATAAAGGCCGATATAGATCACGTTATAGACGTGTCGCGTGGAACCACGATAGCGGTTAATGAGGCCAAGGTTCACACCGTAGAACACGTGCTGGCGGCCTTGGCTGGGCTCGACATAGACAACGTTAATGTCGAGGTGGACGCCAACGAAGTGCCTGTTGCGGACGGAAGTGCCATGCCGTTTCTGATTACGCTCAAGAAGGCGGGCATAGTCGAACAGGACGCCGAACGCGAATATATAACGATAACCGAGCCGATTTATTATAAGAGCGGCGACGTGGCCCTGAGCGTACTTCCCTCCGACGAACTGCGGCTGACCGTGACCATTAATTACGACCACAAAGCTGTGGGCACGCAATACGCTTCATACGCGATCACGCCTGAAACATTTGAAAAAGAGATAGCGGCAGCAAGGACCTTCTGTTTTTTGCGAGAAGTGAAAATGCTGCAAGAGCAGGGTTTGATAAAAGGCGGCAGCCTGGAAAACGCGGTGGTGATCGGGGACGAGGGAATCCTGAATGACGAATTGCGTTTCCCGAACGAGTTTGTGCGCCACAAGATTCTTGACTTGCTGGGCGATATGTATCTTCTTGGACGTCCAATCAAGGGACACGTGATTGGGGTCAAGACGGGCCATGAAATGCACGTGAAGTTCTCTGAAAAAATCAAAGAGGCCGTGCTGGACGGCCCTGCGGCTGATACACCTGCCGAGCGCGCATCAACTGAACCGGCATTGGACGTCAACACGATAATGAAGGTTCTGCCGCACCGTTATCCATTTCTTCTTGTGGACAGGATAATTTCATATGTGCCGCGTAAACACGCAGTCGGGATAAAAAACGTAACTGTGGACGAGCCGTTTTTCCAGGGCCATTGGCCGGAGATGCCCGTAATGCCTGGCGTTTTGATAATCGAGGTAATGGCGCAGGTAAGTTCCGTGCTCATCTACAGCGGCAGCCCCGGCGAGAAAATGGCCTTCTTCCTTGGAATAAACAACGCGAAGTTCAGACGGACCGTTGTGCCGGGCGATCAGCTTGTAGTTGAAACTGAAATGATCAATGCACGCAGAAACGCATGCAAAGTAAGGGCCGTTGCAAGAGTAGATGGGGATATAGCGTGCCAGGCAGAGATGATGTTTGGCGTAATGGATTCGTGATTCGTTCCGACCGGCAAGCCCTCACGGCAGATAGCTGCTGATTCTTTCTTCGTAGTAGGCTTTGGTGAGCGCAAGCCCTTCTCGAACTTCTGTCTTGGGGGTCCATCCAATACGGTCGCGAATCTTCTCGCTGGATATCACAATGTCGCCCACGTCCAGGCTGACCCACTCATCCGGCCACTCGACGTGGGAAAGGCTTCCCTTGCCGATCACATCCAGAATCATTTGCGCGAATTCAGAGATTGAATGTTCGCCGTCGCCCGCCGCGAAATAAACGTCTCCACATGAATCCATGTTCAACGCCGTTTGTACAAGCGCATCGACGGCATCGTCCACGTACAACACGTTTCGACGCTGATTGCCTTCACCGAAGATAGTCAATTGCTTTCCCTGAATAGCGAGGCCAATGAAGAAATTGAGCACGCCAGCATTACTGCTCTTGATATTCGCCCTGGGCCCAAACACATTAGCCAGACGCACAATGTCCGTTCGTAAACCATAGGAGCGGCTGTATATGAGATGGTATTTTTCCGCGGCGATTTTGTTTGCCGAATAAATGTCCAGAGGGAACTCCGGATGTCGCTCGTCCATGGGTTTTTGAAGCATTCTGCCGCATTGAGTGCTTGTACCTACATAAACTACTCGCGCCCGCGGATTCATTTTTCGTACAGCCTCTAAAACGTTTATAGTCCCCTTACAGTTTATGTCTATATCGAGATGAGGATTGGTGTTGCTGTAGGTGTGCGAGGTATGGCCAGCGCAATTGAAGATCACATTGTTTCGCTCGACCACCGGCGAGACTAGTTCATAATCGCGAATATCGTTTATTATGACCTCTATTCTATCTTCATGGCCTGCAATATTTGCGTGGTTTCCACCGCCCTGCGACATCAGCGAATCGATTACCGTTACCTTGGCCCCCATTTCACAACAGCGTACCGCCAGATTGCTGCCAATAAAGCCCAATCCGCCAAGAACCAAAACGCTCTCACCGCTAAAGCTCATGTCCTCGCTCACCTTAGAATCCCTCCTGATAAAGTCGCAAACCAAGTTCCACTGAACCATAGCCAGTATACATTAGTTGTGCATTGAACTTGAAGAATAAGTTGACGTGGGGCGATAAAAACTTGGATTTTGTGCGGTCTAGTGCTAATTTAGATGCTTGCTATAATCCCGACCAGACAACGGAGAACATGAAGTGAAATATGAATCGTCATACCCGCAAGATCATGTGAAGACTTTCATCGCGCCTGTGCTTGTGTTGTGCATAGTACTGTTTGGGGCGCTGAACAGTTGCGCGGCGGAAAAAAGAGTTGCGTCCAAGATTCTTGAAACTACAGGCGTCAAAGGGGGGATAGTCGTCCAAATCGGTTGCGGCGATGGAAGACTCACATCGGCACTGCGAGCAAACGACCGCTATGTCGTCCATGGCCTGGACACTGATTCCGAAACGGTTGAACAGGCAAGGGCCTACATTAAGTCGCTTGGCAATTATGGAAAGGTGTCCATCGGCCAATTTGACGGCAAGACGCTGCCTTATATTGACAACCTGGTGAACCTGATTGTTTCGGAAGATTTGGGCGGCGTGTCGATGGAAGAAGTGCTGCGGGTCCTGCGGCCAAAGGGCGTAGCCTACGTCGCAAAAAATGGCAAGTGGTCAAAAACCACCAAGCCTTGGCCTAAAGAAATCGACGAGTGGACACACTATATGCACGGTCCCGGCAACAATGCCGTTGCTGAAGATACGGTTGTAGGTCCTCCGCGCCGTCTGCAATGGAACGCGCCTCCAAAATGGACCCGCTCCCACGAAAAGATGTCGAGCCTGCACGCCATGGTCTCAGCCGACGGCAGAATGTTCTACGTGGTCGATGAAGGCTCGACGGCCTCGGTGCAGTTGCCGCCGAAATGGCGTGTTGTTGCCCGGGACGCGTTTAACGGTGTGGTGCTTTGGAAACGAGAAATTCCGCTGTGGCAACCGCATCTTTGGCCTTTGAAAAGCGGACCTGCGCAGCTTCCACGCCGTTTGGTGGCTGTTGGCGGCACCGTGTACATTACGCTTGGCCTTGGCGCGCCGGTTACTGCGCTCGATGCTGCCACCGGGGAAACATTGCGCGTTTATGAAGACACGCAGGGCGCGGAAGAAATATTGTTCTCTGAGGGAGTACTTTTTGTTTCGGTGAGCGAGAACTTCAAATCCGACGTTTTCGATCCCGAAGACCCGTTCTGTTGGTACGAGAAAGCGCGCGCTGAACGGATCGGACAATGGACGTCTGAAGAGCGGCAAAACATTTGCGCGGTCAATGCCGAAACGGGCAAGAAACTTTGGAGCAAGAAGACTGCCGTCGCCCCTCTTACTCTTACCGTTGACCAGCGGAACGTATACTTCAATGACGGACGAAAAATCATTTGTCTTGATCGAAAGAAAGGCCAGGAGAAGTGGGTGTCTGAAATGGACTATGAGAACGCAGCCATTTTGGTCAATGTAGCCCCAACGCTGGTCGCTTATGACGGCAAGCTTTTTTATTTGAACGCACGTAACCTGGCCGCCCTGGATGCCGAAACTGGCAAGTCTCTGTGGTCGTCAAAGCACGCTATATCGGGGCACAACTCTCCTGGGGACCTGCTGATCATAAACGACCTCGTGTGGTCGGCGGGCAGATTGGGCGAAGCCTTCGAGGGCAAGGATCTGGAGACGGGCAAAGTGAAAGTGACCTTTTCTCCAGAGGAGATGGAATGGTTCCATCCGCGATGCCACCGTTCAAAAGGAACAAGTAGATATTTGCTCGCGTCAAGAACCGGCATAGAATTCGCCGACGTGCGGTCGAAAAGTGTCGACATTAACAACTGGATTCGAGGTGGTTGTGTCTACGGCATCATGCCTTCAAACGGCCTTATATACACCCCTCCCCATTCATGCGCATGTTTGACCGAATCCAAAACAACGGATCTTTCCGCCTATGCGCCGCAACCCGAAAACGAAATAATACCTGTTGCTGACACTGAGCGTCTCGAAAAGGGACCCGCCTACGGCAAGCGGCAAGGCAAGCCGAACTCGCCGGGAGACTGGCCGGTATATCGCCATGATGCGGAGCGTAGCGGATATACTTCCGCAGCCGTTCCGGCCAAGATGAAGGTCCTGTGGGACACCGGAGTAGGCGGCAAACTCGTAAGCGTAGTGTCGGCAAACGGAAAAGTGTTCACGGCCTCCGCCGACACACACACCGTACACGCCCTCGACCTGAAGTCGGGCAAGGAATCCTGGAACTTTACCAGCGGCGGACGGATTGATTCACCGCCGACTATCCATAACGGCTCCGTCATTTTCGGTTCACACGACGGTTACGTGTATTGCCTGCGGGCAAGCGACGGCGAACTCGTATGGCGTTTTCTCGCTGCGCCCACAAGGCGGATGATAGTTTCGTATGACCAGTTGGAATCGACCCACCCTGTCAACGGCAGCGTACTGGTTCAAAACGGCATCGTCCATTTCGTTGCTGGAAGGTCGATGTTCCTCGATGGCGGCATGTACCTTTACCGGCTCGATGCAAAAACCGGCGGCATGTTGTCGGTGAACCACATGAACGAAAAAGATCCTGGTTCCGGCCAAAACTTACAAAAACTGCAAGCGGGCTGGCTGGGCCTGACATTGCCCGTCGCCCTTCCGGATATACTATCGAGTGATGGCGAACGAATCTTCATGCGCTCGCAGCAATTCACGCTTGACGGCGAACGAATCTGCGTGGCGCCTGATCTCGATGTGGAACATCAAGATAAAGAAGGTGTGCATCTGTTCAGCCCCGTCGGCCTGCTTGACGATTCGTGGATGCACAGAAACTACTGGATGCTGGGAACCACAAATACATACGGATGGCATATGTGGATGGACGGTGGCAGGTATGCGCCGGCAGGACGCATCATGAGTTTCAACGAAGACCGCGTGTATGGTTTTGCGAGAAAAATGGAGTACTTTGCCCAAACCCCCATACTCGAATATCAACTGTACGCCGCCGACAAGAAACCGGACGAGGGCGGACCCGAACGCGTGCTAAACACTGCCGGGCTTATAAACAAAACCGGCACGAACGCACGCGAACAGAGGGAATTCGACAGGGCAAATTGGAAAAACCGTAAACAGTTTTCCGACCAGGATATGTCAGCCGCAAAATTCCACTGGATAACAAAAGACCCGCCTATTCTCGCACGCGCAATGGTACTTGCTAACGACACGCTTTTCATAGCAGGTCCGCCAAACCTGGTAAACGAGTATCAGGTCTTCAACAACCCCGGCGA
>SDBV01013049.1_pt1 | contig 10606 bp, 9 predicted proteins | sample 2277081 | NCBI WGS metagenome assembly SDBV01 (sample SAMN10402039, study PRJNA504765) | marine sediment metagenome | isolation source: marine sediment core GS10_PC15, 223 cmbsf | place: Arctic Ocean: Southern Knipovich Ridge | collected 2010
TTATCAGAGAAGTAAACTGATCGGACCCAAATACGAAGTTACCCCGGGCAGATTTAAACAAATCATCAACAGTTCCTAATATGCAAGAGTAATGATTCTTCAGAACATTTTTGACTTTTTCATTTGGAGCAAGATCAGCATACCAATGCATCTTAATTTGTTTGAAAGAAACATAAGTTAAAACTTGAAAGACAAGATCATTTTCTTCAAATTTGGCGATATATTTTGTCTCTTCTTCATCGCTAAATCTAGAAGTTCTAATTAACTTTGCTTTGTGTTTATTTTGAAGAGAATTATCAATAAAATCAAACAAATTATGAATTTCTTTAAAAAAGTCGGCACTTGATGATTGAGGTTTTTTTGTAATTATTGTGTCGATATCATGTTCAATATTGCAAGAACCAATTGTTCCATAAGTAAGAATATGCTTTGTTTTTTTGAGTTCTGTTTCTAAAACAGATTTTATTTCTTCCCATGTATATGTTTTTGTCATATGCTTACTTAGGAAAGGTATTTTATTAAATTATCGATTAAGCGCGCTTCCGTCTGGGGTGGGAATATTGATTGGAGATTTAAATTTTTAGCAGAAGAAAAAATTAGACATAACATCGCGATTAAGAGAATTTCTTAGGAGTGCCGAGTGAGTTGAGGTTAACCACAAATCCTCTGGAGGTTAGGGAGCAATTTTCGAAGAGGAGAGGCATCCCACTACTCATCCTGAAAATTGATGGTAGAATTTGGACGGAGCCTGCAAGGCGGAGTCTCTTAATCGCTGTTATACGTTTTTTCTGCAAGAAAAAAAGCCGAAGCGTAGCGAAAAGGCTCAGTTATTTTCAAGGGTGTTCTATCAAAAGAGCGAATGCGATACATCTAAAACAAGAATCAAAGGGCAGTTTTTATTTACCATATTTTTTAATCCAATAGTCTGTTTCTTTTTTTGTGGCTTTTCGAATTAAATGCGTATAATCCTTCACCTTTAGTTTTTCCATTTTAATTGGCTTTACTGCAACAAGTGATACAAATTGATGTTTATCTATTTGAGTCTGTTTAAATGTTTCAATAGGCAAGTGATATACATAAATAAATTCTTGTTTTGGATAATCACCATAAATTCTTGTATTCAATTTACCTTGCTGATATTCATCTATGCTTCCACCTATTACATCTTTACAACCAAGAATAGCCATTACAATTGCTAAATCTTTTCTATCTGTTGCATAAACTCCAAATTGTTTATTTTCTGGTCTTTCGTCAGAATCATCTCCTTGTGAAGGATTTAATTTCTCGCCAATTAATTTATTTGAACTTCCATGATAAAGAATTGTTAATTTTTCCATAATATAATACACAAATTAAAAGTATATATAAATACTACTAAATAAAAACTGCCTTCTTCTATTTTTTAGCCCTTGAAAATAATTGCGTGTAACATCAGGATTATGAGAAGTTCGCCGTAGGCGAATTTGGGTGGAGAAGTCTGCAAGACTTCGCAACCTCATAATCCTTGTTATATTCCCCGTAGGGCTGAAATTTAGTGCAACGTCCCGAAGGGAAATTTCAGAGTTCCGCCCCCTCGACTATTTCTTTCCATGATGAAAATAAATTCTATATTCTACTTTCTGCTCTTTGCAGAATTGTTTTATTTCTTCTTCAACTTTATCCCAATAATCACTTTTAGAAAAGTAAATGCGCTCATAATCTTCTAATAATTTTGGGTGTTTTTCATTGAGCCACTTTTTGACAGAGTCCCAAATATTTCCTCTAATATTCAAATTTTCAAACATGTATAAATCAGAACAATGTTTTGTTTCAAGCATAATCTTTTTCCAATCTGTCAAAAATGGCAATATTGGACCAATAAAAACATAAGATTTAATTCCTGCCTCTTTCAATTTTTCGAGCGCTTTTATTCTATTCTGGACTGGAGAAGTAAATGGTTCAATCTCTTTACGCAAATTGTCATCTAAAGTGGTAATAGTAAAACCAACTTCGCAATGTTTGAATTGTTTGAGCAAATCAATATCTCGTATAACCAAATCTGATTTTGTTTGTACTCCTAAATTTGGTTGTAGAGGAATAAGTTTTTCTAATATTTTGCGAGTAATTTGGTATTTTCTTTCAAGAGGCAGATAAGCATCTGTTACAGAAGCGAGAAAAATTGATTTTCCCCTATACTTTTTAGTATTGGCAGGAATTAAATCGGGCGCATTTACTTTTACATCTACAAATTTGCCCCATTCTTCTTTATGTCCTGTAAATCTTTTCATAAATCTGGCATAGCAATAAATGCAAGAGTGCATACATCCAACATAGGGATTTATCACATAATCTGCATCGGGCAAATTTGATTTAGTGATTATTGAGGATGCTTGAATTTCTTTTATTTTCATCATAATTGTATAAGATTGTAGAATTTTATAAAATCATCGAATTGTAGTAGCGTTAAGGAGAGGGGGCGGAATTGAATATAACAACTATTAAGCGAGATAAATATTCGTTTAATAGTATAAATGGGGGCAAAAAGCGAGATTTTGTATAATTCTTAACATATTATCAAAATATGACAATTGAGAAAAAGAGTCCAGAAGAAAGGCATCTGTTAATTGGCAAACTGATTGAAGAAGTAAAACTCAGAAGATATTCGTCTCAGACTGAAAAGTCTTATATTTTTGTTCAGGATTTTCTGTAAACACCCCACACCTGTTTCAATGCCTGTGTCATTTGGCCAATTGTACACGTCTCAACAATCGACTTGCCTTTTTTATAAGGTTCAAATAATACCTCCAATAAATTATTATCGTATAAAGCTGCTTTTTTGAGTATTCCAAGTGCTTCTTCTGTATCATGCCTGTGTTTATGCTTAAATGCTTTTACTTGATCAGCTTTATACTGTTGTCTTTTAATGGGGGTATGTTCATATTTTACATCTAAAATATTTCCTTCAACTTTATATTCATTAACGCCAATAATAGAGCGCTCTCCTTTTTCAATCTGCACTTGGTAGTCAAGCGAGGATTTTTTTATCCTGCCTTTAATATAATCTAGAGCGTAAATTACTCCGCCTAATTCATCAATCTCATTAAAGATTTTCAGGATTTCCTTCTCAACAGTTTTTTCAAGTTCAGCTCCACCCCAAAATCCTCCTAAGAAACCCATCTGCGGTGTAAAAAGCCCTGTCTCTTTTAATAATATAGAAGCTGTATGGGACGCAATGATTACAGACCTCTCAGTAGGTGTTGTATAAGGTTCATCATAAGAATTAGTATGCAGTGAATTTGTATAATTAAACAAAGCATACAATGCTTCGATTGTTGTTCTTGTAATATTGTTCAAAGGTATCTGCGCTTGAAGAGACCTCCCAGAGGTTTGGGTATGTAACCTTAACATCTGTGATTTCAGGTTTTTCACTTCAAAAGCATCTCTCATACCAATCGCCCAAATCTTTCTTGCGACCTTTGGCAGGACAGTATATTCAGGATCCAAACCAGATGCAAAGAAAAATGAAATAAGTCCTCCAAATTTTTCTGGATTAAGACCTTTCCTGATCCAATCCTCAACATAAGTAAAACCATTAGCTAATGTAAAAGCTGCCTGTTCAATAGGGGTTGCGCCTGCTTCATCAATATGATAGCCTGAAACGCTTATCGGATAAAATTTCATATTCCTGTCTAAATTAAATGAAACCATATCAGATATTAACCTCATATGGTCGTTAAGTGGAAAAATCATCTCTTTCTGAGCCTGTTCCTCTTTAAGTATATCCGTCTGCACAGTGCCCCTTAATTTATCTATATCAAAACCATTTCTTTCAGCGTTTTTTAAGAACATTGCATATATGAATGCGGCAGGTCCATTGATTGTCATTGAAACGCTTGTTTTATACAAATCAAGGTCATGGTAAAGCCTTGCAATATCATCAATAGTGCAGATTGCTACACCGCCTTCGCCAACAGAATCCGTCATGCCGGACTCGTCGCTGTCGAGCCCATAAAGCGTTAATCCGTCAAAAGCTGTGCTTAGTCTTATAAAATCTTGGTTTTCTATTATCAGACCAAACCTTTTTCTTGTATCTTCCGGCAAACCAAGACCAGCAAACAATCTTGTCGGTTCTTCACCCTCATCAATATATTGTGTAGGATAGATTGAGATGCCAAATGGAAACCTTCCTGGTAAATTATCCTCTAACAGAAACCTAAGAACCATTCCTGCTTCATCATATGGGGGTAAAGCAAATGTAGAGATTGGCGTGCCGGATCTTGTCTTTGTAATTCTTCTCCTGATCTCTTCTTTATTATGCGCGTAACCAACAAACTTTTCACCATTCTTAATTTTATTAAACATATCAAGAATCTCTTGCGCGTATTTTGGATCAGACCTACTCTTTTTTACCCTCTCTTCAACAAAAGAATGATATGCATTGATTTTATCAACAACATTACTTAATGTTCCCATTTTTAATGCCTCAGCTCTTTTATTTTCTGGTATAGCAAGGATATCCCTTTATCACGCATGTTCTTTGTACAGTTTGTTCCGATTATATTATCATTAAGACCATGTAACTCTCTTTTTATAACAGTTAATGCTAACTTGGCATCTAACTTGTCCATCTGGTTCATAACCACAATATCTGCATCATACAGCATGGTGTTCTTTATTAGGTTAATTTGGTCGCCATACTCGGGTGTCATAATAAAAACAGATGTGTTAACAATCTTAGTTATTGCATCATCACCCTGGCCAATACCCGCAGTCTCAATAAAGATACTATCATAACCAGCTGACTTAAGAACATAAACGCTGTCATTAATCGCTTGGGCAATTCCGCCTGGACAACCTCTTGTTGCCATGCTCCTCATAAATACTCTCTCAAGGATATTAGAATCAAATATATCAGGGTAACTCATCCTTATTCTATCACCAAGTAAAGCGCCGCCCGATTTAGTATAAGTGGGATCAACTGCAAGGATTGCAATCTTCTTATGCTGATTATCTTGATCCGATAAATAGAACTGCGCAAGCAAATCTGTTAATGTGCTCTTACCGCTGCCCCCTTTACCTGTTAGACCTGTAACATAACCTTGTTTTGGCTCAAGCTGTTTAATACATCCATTAACCCTATTAATATATTTATCAATCCTTATTAATTCAGCACTTAGCTTATCATCTAAGTCAATTTTGTTAGTTATCACGACATCCCTACTAAGTTTAAGCCATTTTGCTTGCCTTTCTTGTTCAGCAAGCGCTTTATTTTCTAAGATGGTAATAAACTTGGCTATGGTTTTTATGTCTCCTTCATGTATCTTTTTTGCATAACTATCTAAGCTTAGCTCTTCTTCCAATATATCATTATGATAGTTTGTATAAATAAATTCAGGCGCTGCGTTTAAAGGTCCAGGATAAAAAACCTTCTTGACACCCATACCCATCAAAATTTGTTCATCTTTTATAGGATTGATTGTGTTGCCGCCACCTATAACTAAATCAATATAATTAGCTCCTTTAGCTTTTAGTAATTTTAATAATTCACGGCAAAATCCAATATGGCCGCCATTTTTACTGCTTAGCCCAATTAAAGCAGCATCTTCTTGTATTGCTGAATTTACTATGTTGTCTATGCTTTGATTCTCCCCAAGGTAAATAACTTCAATCCCATGATCCTTATAATTTTTAGTAACCCTGTTAACAATATCTATTGCTACGTCATGCCCATCTCCGCGTTTGATAGCAGTTAAGAAACGGATTTTTCTTCTAATCATATTTGTGTATTTACCCCCGCATAAGAAATATAATTACTTATAAATTAATTTATATACTCATCCATGTATATAGGAGCAAGTATGATTGCTCTTGTGTCACCATGACCTAAAGATTTTAGTAACTTATAATCATAAAGGTTTCCTTTTCATCGGCTTTGCACATAAATAGAAGCGTTTTGCACATAAATAGAGTATTTGGCTATAAACATTAATTTTAAAAAATGTGCAAGTATACCTATTGCATCTAGGAATGCTCTAAGTTCAACAGAAACCTTTAAATAACAAAAATACTACCAAGAGGTAACAAAATGGCATTAAAAGCTCCGATATCAGCTCAAATCGAATTAACAAGCAATTGTAATCATTTATGCGGACATTGCTACAACTTCTGGAGGTATCAAACAACTGGCCAAAAACATCAAAAAGAAGATAGAACACTACTGCCTGAAATCATAAAAAGAACAATTGAAGGAGAAGTTCTACACGTAGTTCTAACAGGAGGAGAACCACTTCTTTACGCTAAAGACACAGCACAATATGTAAAACAACTAAGAGCCAGCAACGTAGCAGTAGGACTAAATACAAACCTATCCTTACTAACTAAAGAAAAAGAAGACATTCTAACAACTGCCGGACTACAAGGGGTATTAACAAGTCTAACAAGCTATGATCAGGAAACACACCACCAAATAACAAACTCAAAAAATACACACAGCAAAACCCTAAGAGCAATAGAATCACTAACAAGCAAAGGGTATTTTGTAGCAGTTAACATGGTTGTAAGCCAGAAAAACAAAGACCACGTATACAAAACAGGAAAACTAGTACATCAACTAGGGGGAACAGCATTCTGCGCAACTAAAATGACACCAAGCCCAGCAGGAGGCCAAACACACCTAGAACAAACACTCAACAAACAACAAACCAAACAAATGCTAGAAGACTTGCTAAAAGTAGAAAAAGAAACAGGACTAGACGTCACAACACTAAACCCAATACCCTTATGTTTTACACCAGACATCGAACGTTACCAACACCTTCTAAATAAAAACTGTTCAGCAGGAAAAACCAGTGTTGGAATAAGCACTGCAGGAGAAGTAAGAGCTTGTCAACATTGCGATCAAAACTACGGAAACATATTACTTGAACCGCTACAAGATATCTGGAAAAAGATGGAAGAATGGAGAGACCACTCTCTAATGCCTCAAGTATGTAAAAACTGCGAAGGACTACGAGATTGCGGAGGAGGATGCAGAGAAAGCGCCAAAGCACATAATGGGAGCAGGAACAAACCAGACGCATTAGTAACTGGAAAATACAAAAAACCAGCACAAACTAAAGCAAAAGACCTACTAGACAAGACAATACCATTAAGAGTAAGTAACAAACTAACATACCGATTAGAAGAAGACGGAGTCATACTATACAAAACAACTCGAAACTTTACACTAGTTGACAATGAAACATTCAAAGTTGTAACAGCACTACAAGGAGAAAGATTTACAATAAACCAACTAGAACAACACTTAAAAACACCAATGCAACCCATAATCACACACTTACACAAAAGAGGAATAATAATCGGAGGAAACAAAAAATGGTAAAAAAACTAGAAGACATACCAAAAGAGGAAGACGGAAGCCTACAAGACAAACTGTCAATCGTAGGAAATGACTATACACCAAAAATAAACATTGGTTATAAAATAAGCACAGATTACGGAGACAATTGCGATTGCGATTGCAACTGTGACTGCGATGCAACATGCGATTTTTATGACTAAAAAAATTTAATAGGGGCAAAAAATGCTCCTATTTTTATTATTATGAAATCACAAGTAGAAGTAACAAAAGAAATAGAAGACTTTGCTAGAGACATCACTGGCGAAGGATTTGAACTATCTAAAAACATAGGAAGAAAAATCCATAACACCATCAAGAAAATCGAACTACCTGACGAAGAAGAAAAGAAGATGCGCTGGACACGAACAGCAACACAAATTCTAAAAGATGGGTGGGTTGTAAAAGGCAAAGGCTGCACAGACATCACCGTCTTATTTATCGCAGTTGCTAAAGCTAAAGGATTGAAAGCAACATTTGTTAAATTATATTCTATCAAACGTCAAATGCTTCACGCAGCTGTTGAACTACCAGATGAGAACAGCATACTAGATGCAACCACAGGAAGAAGGGAGGACCCTTCAAACGAGATACTATTTGATGAATACAAAGTTTACAAGAAAGGAAGAGACACTTGGGATATAGGATTAAGTAGTGTTGAAGATATGCCTCCAGTAATGAAAGAAATCGGTGAAATGATTAAAGCTAATAAAAGTGCAAACCCTGAAGTCGCACATAAATAGGGTTAATTAAAGTGCAAAGCCCTTTTCATCTACCTTTTTTTAATTTTGGACTTGCCTTTCCGTGTATGATATGTTGTGATAATCAGCCGTTTTGCACCTTTAGCCAAGTCCATCCCACCACCGATTCCTGGGCCGATCCTTCCAGGAAGAGAATTATTGGCAAGATTTCCATACTGGTCAACCTGTAGTGCTCCCATGATTGTTATATCTACATGGCCGCCTCTGATCATCCCAAATGAATCAACACTGTCAAACAAGGATGAGCATTCATTGAGTTGCACATAATTTTTTCCTGCATCAATTATACCCAAGAGTTCTTCGCCCTTTGTTGCATACGAACCCATACCCAGAATGCCGTTCTCAGATTGGAGAAAAATGTCTATTCCTTCTGGAATATATTTGCCCACATCAGTTGGCATACCAACACCAAGATTGACTATATTGCCATCTTTTAGTTCAAGTGCTGCACGTCTTGCAATTCTTTCAAGGTTTTTGTCTTCTGTGGCAACAACCTCTTTGAACTTACCCTTAGGCTTATGCTCGTTTTGTATTACAGCATCAACATAGATACCCGGTGTATGCACCTCGCCAGGTTTCATTGGTTCATCGATGATAAAATCTACCTCTGCAATGGTGTATCTCCCGGCACCTGCAATGCCCGGATTAAAGTTTCGTTCAATGCCTTTGTATCTTAAATTACCAAATTGATCTGCGACAAAAGCCTTTAGAAATACAAAATCTCTTTTCAATAGATTTAGGAAGACTATTAAATGTAACTAGACCCATTGTAAGGGTAATATATGGATTAATACTAAGATTAGAAATAAAAACATTTTCAGTTTTTAAAAATGAACTTTAAAAAACTTGATGAAATTTTGCATTATGCTGAAATAAACAAAAGAAATACTTTGACAGAGCCAGAAGCTTATAAATTTTTACAGGGGGCTGGTATAGAAACAGTAAGGCACTATTTTATAGATAATATTCATTCATTTATGGGTATTTCTTCTGAAACACATTTACCTTTTTCAAAACCCAAATACGTGCTAAAGGTTGTTTCTCCGGATATTTGCCACAAAACAGAAGTTGGCGGAGTTAAGATTGCTGATGCTAACATATCTTCTTTTGTAGAAAGCTATTATGAAATTATAAAAAATATCAAAGAAAAAAGACCTGATGCACAGATAGATGGTGTTTTATTAGTAGACTTTATTGAAGAAGCTGAAAAAGACAGAAATCAGTTATTGGCCAGCTTTAGGCATGATAGGCATATGGGCCCAGTTTTAACATTTGGTCAAGGAGGTATTTTCGTTGAACTTGATAATGATATTTCTTCCAGAATCTTGCCGGCAACGAAAGAAGAAATAAGAGGCATGGTAAAAGAAACCAGGATTTATAAAAAATCTTTAGGGGGATATAGGGGTCTAGATAAATTAGTTGAAGAAGAAGAGCTTGTTCAATTTTTAACTGTTTTAAGTGAGATTGCAACTCATTATTCTGGATTGAATGAAAGCAAAGATGATCCATATATAATAGAAGATTTTGAGATAAATCCTTTGGTAATAAGCAATGGAAAATTAGCACCTGTTGATTGTTTAATTAAATTTGGAAAAAAAGAGCAAATAATAGAGCAAAAAGCCAACACTAAAAACTTAGATACATTATTATTTCCGTAATCAATCGCAGTTGTATGAGCTTCATCAAATCCAAAGAAACTAGGTCATATAATATTTAAGAATTTATTAGAATATGGAACGAAAGCATATTCTGTTAATTTCAAGATGGAAGAGATTTTAGGGCATCAAAGCTATAAATCAGTTAATGAAATTTCAGATAATATTGATTTAGCTGTTATAACCATACCTGCAAAATATACCCTTGAAGCGATGCAGGACCTAGCAAAGAAAAAAGTAAAATCTTCAATTTTGATTTCTAGCGGGTTTGGTGAACTGGGAAAAGAGGGAAAGGCGCTAGAAGAGAAAATACGAGAGATAATCAAAAAAGAAAGTATAAGATCTGTTGGGCCAAACTGTGCAGGGATAAAGTCCCCTAAATACAATACTCTTTTCGTTCCAAAACATAAGATGGAATTTTCTACAATTGGCCCCCAGAATGCATCCATAATTACTCAAAGTGGTGCAATTGGCGTAGCTGCAGTAGATCTTTTACCGTCACTCAATTTCCGGTTTTTTGTTAGTTATGGAAATATGGTGGATATAGACGCTGGAGATTTGATTAAATTTTTAGATAATGATCCTGAAACAAAAGTTATCACAGTATATATGGAAAGTGTAAAAAATGCAAGAAAATTTTATAACGAGGCTAAGGTTGCAAAAACCCCTATTGTCATGTTAAAAGCCGGAAGATGCGAAGCTTCTAAAAATGCTGCAGTTTCCCATACCGGGGCTATAACCGATAATAACAAAGTTTTGGATATTGCTTTTAAACAAGCTGGAATTGTTATCGCTGAAAAACTGGATGAATTCTT
>SDBV01013050.1_pt1 | contig 10606 bp, 10 predicted proteins | sample 2277081 | NCBI WGS metagenome assembly SDBV01 (sample SAMN10402039, study PRJNA504765) | marine sediment metagenome | isolation source: marine sediment core GS10_PC15, 223 cmbsf | place: Arctic Ocean: Southern Knipovich Ridge | collected 2010
GTCTTATAGTTGATAGTCGTTAGTGAATAGCGATTAGTGAACAGACTCTGGAATTGCTGCGGCCTGCCGTAGCGTGCAGCAGTAATCTGGACTAAACACTGAGGACTAAACTGTGCCCAGGTTCCCAAAACGAGAAGCGGATATTGTTGCCTTGGCCGATGCAATGATTGCCGGTTATAATGCCCACGCAGGCGCTTTCCCCAGCAACGTCGTATTTTTACTGTGGGTCTCCCGCGGCGATTATATCACCGCCAAGGACGCACAGATCGAGGCCATGGCCGCAGCACAGGTCGCTACCGACGAAAAGGACACAGCGCTGGCCGCCCTCGCCCAAAAGATGAAAGACGAGTTAAAGAAATCCGAAGTCGATGTTGGCGCCGACTCGGAGAAGCTCGAATACATTGGCTGGGGTCCGAAGGCCCCGCCATCGCCCGCCGACCCGCCGGGTCAGCCGCGCAATCTCGATGCGGTTGTTCAGGGCGCTGGTACGGTTCTTTTGGACTGGAAAGCACCCGCTCGCGGCTCCGGCGGAACGGTGCGGACCTACGTTATCAAACGCCGAGACCAGCCGGAAGGCGGCGGCGAATTCGGCGACTGGTCACAGGCGGGCATCGCATTGGAAAGCGAGGCAATGCTAATGAACCAGCCCCGCGGCCCGCAATTGGAATACCGAGTAAAAGCAATAAACACCGGCGGCGAAAGCGTGCCGTCCAACACGGTGGCTGTCGTATTGTAAAAATAAAACCACAGAGAGTACGGATAACACGGAGTTGTTTGACAGAATAACAGGAAAAAATGGCTTGTGGCTCATACTGTGTGTATATATAATTAGCCCTATTCAGGTTCTTAATGCGGAAACCATATAATCAGTAGTTGATGTCAAGGAGATAAATCATGAGTTCACCAGTAGAATGTGGTACCATGGCACAAGTTGTGTCCAGTCCCAGCACTCGCGTCATGGAGACTTATGTTATGAAGTGCTCAAGCGAGAAAAGGGCTCTCGATACGTATCACCTGATTCTCGCCCCTTCGTTTGGGTGCAACCTGCGCTGTAAGCACTGCTATCTGCCTGATCACGATGCCGCTGGATTGGCCGTGGAAGATGTGTTGCGCCTCATGGAGGAATGGTCGGAAATCGTGGTGGCCGAACGCGGACCGATGGGCGGCATCTTTCACCTCAAGGGCGGCGAGCCTCTGATGCTTTCGTACATGGATGATGTGTTGGAGCGATTGGCAGAGTTAAAGACGCTGCGATTCATGATGACGACCAACGGTATTCTGGGCGACTGGGACGTGATAGAGCGATTGGACCGGTTGAACGTGGTGCTGGACGGCGGTGTGCAGATCATAGTCTCCATCGACGGCAGCAACGACGCCATTAATGCCAAACTGCGCGGAACGGGGAATTTCGAGAAGGCGGTGGCTTTTGTCCGGGGGGTACGCGAAGCGGGCGTCACCGTGTTCCTGAATAACGTTATTCACCGGGGTAATCTGGACGACATCGAAGCGTTTGTGGCTCTGGCGCTGGAATTAGATGCAGCGCAGGTGAACTTCCTTTCGTTCGTACCGAAAGGCCAGGGCGAAGAGATGTGCTTTGGCCGACCGAATCCGCTCGAAGTGTTTGAGCGGATTGATGCCATTTGGAAGCGAGGCGACGAGCGCATCAGGAGCCTGCTGGCCGGCTCACTTAGCGACATACTTCACAACGAATCCTGTGGAATCTGCACATCCCGCGAATGCGTCGGCGGATACCGCGGCCTGCTCTACATCGTCCCCGACGGCACGGCCTACTCCTGCCCGAACCTGAACCATGCGGGACTCGAAGCAGGCAATATCCATGAAAGAGCGCTCGCAGCAATCCACGATGCTATGCTTCGTAAGGTTTATGCCAAGGTCCGCACGCCGGAAGACGACATGCGAGACCGGTATTCGTGTAAAGGGGAAAAACAATTGCCGAATTCAAGTGAGTTTTTAAAAGGAGACTTCGTAGCGATTCAGAAGTTCCTTTCGCAGAGTGGCAATGACCAAGGCTCATCTTATTGCTTTAACAGGAACTGGTAGTTCGATGGAGGTAAGACTAGTGGAATTCGGCGAATTGAAAAACAAAATGAAAGAATCAATTCTTTCAGTAAACGGATGTATTTTATTAGTGATAGTTGTTTTTGCAGTCGCAGCTCCGGTGTGTATTACGAAATTCTTTCCAGCACTCTTCGACCCTATCTACTCAGCAGTACCAAGGGCATGGTTAATTGCCAGCTTGGTACTAACGTTTGCTTATACATGTTCTGTTAACGGAAAAATTTTTGACATACCCAAAAAAGAGATCGCAAATCAACAACTAAAGAACGTTTACAGCCAAAACACATCCATAAAGATGCTCGCAACACTTAATCACCTTCTTCCTGTATTGTGCGGAGCACTTGCCCTTTTGTCTGTTGCACGATTACCGATACGTTTTATTTCGGGATTAGGTTTTGTTATCGCACTGTATGTATTGTGCATGGACATGCTCTTCTTGAAAATCATACAACAGGTAGAGGACAAACGTATAGCTATCGAAGGTGAAGACAATAAAGAAATTGATGAGCCGAGGTTAAGTTATTTACACAGACTCTTTTCCGGCGTAATATTCTTTCTTGATGTTCCTATTGCTATAGGAACATTTATTGCTTTTGTCATAGGTTTAACGATACCCACTTACGCTTCATGGGGTAGTTGGGGAAATGGCTTTGACAAAAGTATGCTGGTATCTCTATCAGACGGTTTCTGCGCTGGGGCAATAGCGATGCAGATTATCATTGGGAATATTGGATATGCCTTGGCAGCAAAACATATTTAGGAGACACGAAATGAAAAGACGCATTCGCTTTTCCCAACTTTTAATTGCTGTTTTGCTCGGGATTACATTGTTTGGTTGCGATAGATCGGAGCCAAAGCAAGAGGAAGATACTAAGAACAAGAAAACTATAGTTTTAGGCATTGGCACATGGGCTGGCTTTGCAACAGGCATCGTGGGAATGGAGAAAGGTTTCTTTGCGAATACGAATGTAGAGACAAAGATTCTCGATAACAACGCCGCTCGCCACGCCGCTTTTCAATCTGGTGCGCTGAACATTATGATTTCATCCATTGATGTCTTCGCGCAAGAAACGGCTCAAGGGATACCAGGTAAGGCGTTTCTTGTTACGGATGAGTCTTGGGGCGGCGATGGAATCGTCGCCAAACCGGAAATCAAGAAGCCGGAAGACTTGCGCGGTAAGAAAGTTGCCTATGCGCGTGGCACGCCTTCCCATTATCTCATTCACAAGGTGCTTCAAAGCAATGGCATGAGCCTTGGCGATGTGGAACACGTCCAAGTGGACAACCCAGGAAAGGCAGGGGACGTTTTCCTGAGCGGCAAGGTTGACGCGGCGGTCACATGGGAGCCGTTCCTCTCTCAAGTCGCCGAATCCGGGAAAGGACATATTCTCGTCACGACGAAGGACTATCCGGAAGTCACCATTGATCTTCTGATCGCCAGCGACAAGTTGGCAGCCAACGAGAAACTGCTGCGTGATTTCATGGACGGATGGCTCAAGTCCGTGGACTACATCAAGGAAAATCCTGAAGACGCGGCAAAGATCATGGCCAAGGGACTGAACCTGCCGGTTGAGGATGTTCAAGGAATGATGGCGGGGCTGAAATTTGCCGACAAGGACCGGAATAAGTATTTCTTTAGTTCGGCACAACCCAAGGATACGCATGTGGCTAAACTGTTCAATGAAGCGGGAGCCTACTGGAAATCGGTGGACATCGTGGAAAAACCAGTGGACGGCGCTACGCGAGTTTCACCTTTGGCGTGCCGATACTTCAACCAGAACTAATTGCCGGGAGAGCTCGTGAGCGCTTCACTGTTATCATCACTTGCATTCGCAGCAGTCATTCTATTTGTGGTATGGATGCTTTTTTCTCGTAAGGGAATTCTCTTTGCCTTCTCCGCTTTCTCGAAAGGTAAGTTGACTGGCTGGCAGAGCGTTCTGACGTTAATTTGCAGTTTTATCATCTTTTTAACAGTATGGGGAATTTTTTCACAGTTGGAACAGGAGGGGATCAACAAGGTTCCCAGCCCCGGTCAAACGCTGGCGGCAGCAGGCAGGTTGATCGCTTCGGGTAAACTGATTTCGGAGGCAGGGATCAGTTGTTTGAGAGTGTTAATCGGTTTCACGGCGGCTTCGCTGGTAGGCGTGGCGATCGGCCTATTGGCGGGTTCTTTTCTGCTGGTCAATCGGCTAATCGTTCCGGTAACGAGTTTTTTGCGATACATTCCCCCAACAGCGTTCATTTCTCTACTAATTGTCTATTTCGGAATTGGTGAGACATACAAATATGCTGTAATCTTCTTTGGTGTGGTGTTCTTCGTCATCCAGATGGTCATTGATGTAGTAGAAGACATCGACCGGCGTTACCTGGAGATGGCGTTGACAAGCGGCTACGGAAATTGGCGAGTTTTCCGGGAAGTTGTCATGTCAGCTTCATGGCCCCGGGTTTGGGATGTTTTGCGGATCAATCTCAGCGCTTCGTGGACTTTTCTGGTGGCCGCTGAGTTGATCGGTGCGGAGAAGGGGTTGGGCCATCTGATTGCTGTGAGCCAAAGGTACTTGCGGATCGATGAGTTGTACGTGGGAATTCTCACGTTTGGGGTAATCGGTATAATAACAGACAGGGGTCTTGATCGGGTCAGCCGGATTCTGTTCCGGTGGCATTACGTGAGCACCAAGCAATAACGATGGCTATTCTTAAATTACAGAATGTTTCTTTCGCTTATTCCGATTCACCGGTGGTAAAAGATTTAGACCTTACCATCGAATCGGGGCAAATTATTTCTATTATGGGGCCTTCAGGTTGCGGGAAATCAACCGTCCTGCGATTGCTGGCGGGACTGGAGACGCCAACTTCGGGGAGTTGTTTGTTCGACGGGCGACCATTGGAGCACCCATCCCCTAAGTTGAGGTTTTCGTTTCAGGACTTCGACGCCTTTCCATGGAAGACGGTGAGGCGGAACCTCTTGCTTGGTGGTGCGAAAGTTAACGGCGATGGCGACGGCTTTGATGTGGATGACTTGTTGGATAAGATCGGACTTTCAGGGCACGGTGATAAGTATCCGGCAGAGTTGTCCGGCGGGATGCGCAAGCGCTTGGCGCTGGGTCGGTGCCTTGCAGGAAAACCGCAGGTCATTCTTCTGGACGAACCCTTTTCTTCCCTCGACATTGATGCTCGACAGGAAATGTATGATTTGCTTCAGTCGCTCTGGGTCGAGTGGCATTGTCTTTTCGTGATTGTTACGCATGACATTCAAGAGGCGACTATTCTGAGTAAGCAGGTGATTGTCTCCGAATCGCTCCCATTTCGGACCAAAGAAGTGGTTGGAATTCCTTTTAACTATCCTCGTTGTGCTTCTTTGTGCTCATCGGCCGAGTTCGTCTCTTTATGCCAACGCCTCCGCGAAATCTTAGGTAATCCCTAAAACTCTCTGCGATCTCTGGGTCCTCTGTGGCTATACAAAGCTCTCCATTTTAGTGTTGCAACTCGTTTGTGTCTGGTCACGGAGTAGTTCGAAGCATCTGGCGAGGGCCGCAACCTTAACGGCTAACTCTCTCGCACTAAGCTACGGCCAAGTAAGCTAACCACAAGCGTGCTGGCGAGGCACGGCGTCACACCGCTGATCTTGTCCATCGCCTCACGTATCTCGCTGATGTGCTTGTCCTCGCTCGGAGCCGAACTGTCGCCACCGAACTCCTCGATCGTCGCATCCGGATTGTCCGTACACCACATCCGCCCCGGCGAAACAGGCTTGTCCTCGACGCCCTCAATCCCCTTGACCAGATACATCTTGAACGCCCCGAATGTGATCCGGCTTGCCCGGTCGCTTAGCCTCGTATTCAACTCATCCTGCAAGGGCATCAACTGCCCCGCATCACTGATGCCCTCATAGAAATAAGGCTGGGCAATGTTCTGCACATGCACCACCGGCACTATCCCTAACGGATTCTCACCTTCGGCGACAAGCTCCTTGTTCTCGTACCGCTGCCACCAGCCGGGCCCCATGACCTCCGTCACCATCACCGACATCCGCTGTCTCCCTGAATCGGAGCCGCCTAACAGCCGACTCAGAAAACCGCCCTGACCCGTCACATCATTCTGCTGTTGATAAAAATTCTGTATGTAGTACCTGATCTTGCGGTAATCATTCTCATCCAGGACAGGCAGTGCTCTTGGTGCCTCGATAAGCTCCAGACCGATACCGGAGGCGATTCGAACAATCGAATCAAGAGATGATGTGTGATGTGAATCAATGGTGTGATTTGAACCTCCTCCCCATTTCGTCGGATCGAAGTGATGAAGGACCTCCTCGCCCGGCCGGACCACGCAGTCCACAAAACCGTAAACACTGCCAAGCACCGCCATATCCTGGAAAAAGCCGTTACCACCATTCGCCAAAAACACAGCCTTTATAATCTGCTCAATTTCTCTGCGTTTCGACGCCTGCGGCGACTTGCTGATCAGTTGTACCCCTTTACCGAAAAGGAAGTCCACCATCGCGTTGATCCGCCATGCGATTTCGTTTTCGATGACCACTTCCTTGCGTTGAATATCCCCAACGCTCCTGCCCGCGTCGGCGCCGTTGCTGTGCGAATACACAACGCCCGTTATCCGTGCCGGCAGCCCCACCTCCTGAGCTTGAATATAGTTGCGTCCCGACTCGCTGACACTGCCGCCGCCGTTGCGACCTTGCACAACCTGACGCATCGGGTTATCGTAGTAGTCCCACAACCGCCCGAAATGAGCACCGCCGGCAACCCACTGCTCGTCAACCAGCCACTCGACAAATGCCTCGTTCAACCCGCCCTCTTCGAACTTGCCAAAATCAAATCTCATGTCAAAGCCTTCTTGTTTTCGTTATCAATTTTTCAGTTTCTCAATTAATTGTCCCTCTACCCTTGCACGAACTTGCGCGAATTGTGCGAAAATCGGCAATTTTTCTTGGGTCCAAAATCGATAAGTCGTTGTGAGCAAAGGAGTAAAATTTTTTTATTTTTTTGCTCCGTAGCAAGATAGTGCATGCGCAATTGGTGTTATGTGGATGTCCTCACTCCTAAATGCCGCCTCGTTTTCCAGGGTACGCCGAAACCGAAAAATCTCATGGACCCAATCACTCTTGTTCTTGCAAATCCACCCCCGACATGATACCCTGTGCCTCAGGTGGCCAAACTGATGCGGCCAGAAAAAAATGCTATTTGAAAGGAGTTCAAATGTATGCAACCTCCGGTCCCGAAGCAGTTACCCCCATCTTTTCCATAATCATGTTACTCGTCTGGCTGGTGTTTTTTGTGGTAGGTACGGCCATCGCACTCATAATCTGGTGCAAACTCTTCTCCAAGGCAGGCTACGATTGGGCTACCGGCCTGCTCGTCCTCGTGCCGATTGCAAATCTGGTCGTGGCTTTCTATCTTGCCTTCGCAGACTGGCCCGTCCTCAAAGAACTCCGTCAACTGCGTCAGCAGCAATACCCCAACAATCCCCCTGCAAGCTGACATCACAAACCTGCACCCGACCGCACGGAACGGTTCAGGGTGATAAAGATGGCTTTGCCGGAGGAAAGGTAATTCAAGAATCATCCAACTGATTCAACGCGCAAAGCGTGCTTGGAAGGGATGCCCACTTTCGCAATCCAAATTGCACATGCTGCAGGATACTCTACTTCCGCAGTGCAACGGCAAAAGGTCGCCGTGCCGGCAATCTCCGGGCCGAAGGCGTGGCGACGGATACGATTCTTCTCTTGCTCCGGCCTATGGGCCCCGGCCTCGTCGGCGCCACTTCTGCCGATGCAGACACCTCGACTAACTCTTCAACCGCTGTGGTCTGTGCCGCATGAGCTGCTTCGATCACCTCGTCCACGGACTCCAGCGTTCTGTCAAGCTCGTCGATCTCTTCGGCGATGGAAGCAAGAAACTCCTCGTCCCTCGAATCCGCCCCCATGTGGTTGTGAACGTAGTCGGCGATATGCCTGTAATCAATCGCACCGTTGCATTTGGGCTCATACTCGAATATCGTCTTGCCGTAGCTCGGCGCCTCGGCCAATTTGATATTCCTTCGAACATGCACCGGAATTATCCGAGCCTCCGACCACGGGCTCGGCGTTGCTCTGGCGCTTTCGAGGAATTTCTCAATGTCGGCCTTGACTTCAGACGACAGTGTAACTCGTGTGTCGAATATACACAAAAGAATCGCACTGATCTTCAGTTCGGGGTTGATCCGCCTGCCCACCAGGCTGACCGTCTGCAGGAGTTTGCCAAAGCCCTGCAACGCAAGAAAGTGCGGCTGGACCGGAATCAAAACCTCCTTGACGGCGGCAAGGGCATTAAGCGTCAACAGTCCCAACGAAGGCGGGCAGTCAATGATCAAATAATCGAACGACTCGACCATGGATTCGATCGCTTCTCGCAGGATCGTCTCTCTGCCGACTATACTGACCAGTTCGCTTTCGGCGCCGACAAGATCGATATTGGCGCCCAAGAGCCAGAGATTGCCCCTGACATTGATCAGCGCCTGCGAAAGATCCGCCGACTTTATCAGCACATTGTATGCACCGTTACCGTCCTTGTCGGCGTCAACTCCGAAATGAATCGTAAGATGAGACTGTGGATCAAGATCGATTACCGCAACCTTAAGGCCCTGCATCGCAAGCGCCGCGCCCAGATTGGCAACAGTCGTCGTTTTTCCCACCCCGCCTTTTTGATTAAGTACAGCAATAGTTCTCACCGCTTCACCCTTCAAAACTAAACTCCATTTCAACTGCGTATATCCGTATATGGCTTACAGCAAGACACTCAAGTCTGCTTTTCTGTCCTCAGATTTCGCAAAATCGCGTCCAGCACTCCATTGACAAATCTCGGCGACTGCTCGCTACTGTATTTCTTGGCGATTTCTATTGCCTCGTTGATCACCACCTTGCCAGGTATATCCGGACAGAACCGAAGCTGGTAAGCCGAGAGCCTCAGGATGCTTCTGTCCACCGACGAAAGCCGCGAAAGCTCCCACTTGATCGCGGCGGTCTTTATGAGTTCATCGCAAACGCCCACATTCGCCCAGGCCTGTCGCGACCACTCATCAGCCATGCCGTAAACCGCATCGTCGTCGGCATTCTCCTTCAGGAACATCCCCAGCTCGTCCAGGAAGTAATCACCTAATACATCCAACTGGTAGAGCGCCTGCATCGCAAGTTCCCTGGCTCTGGTTCTCCTGTCCACAGAAGCTTTCCTGAAATTTCAAAGAATCCTATTTCTGGTCCGTCGGCAATTCAAGCAGCCCGTCGAGGATGTCCTTGTCGACCGCCAATACCGTACCGTGTCGAAAGCCGCTCGGAAAGCTCACCTTCTCGGAAACATCCCGCCAATTCTTCAGGTCCTTCGACATCACCGCACCATAGCGATGTTCCCTGTATTTGTCAAAATAAACTATCCAGTCTTCGCCTATCTTAATTGCCGACGGCCCTTCCGCCCAGTAGTCGCCCGTAATCGGCTCGGTCGCTTTTGAATAAGGTCCCTCCGCCTTGTCGCTAAAGGCCATCCGTATATTCTTCTGAGCCGGATCACGCGTCTCGTCCTTGAGAAACATTACATACCGCCCGCCGCTGGCGACAATCGTCGAATCAATAACATTGAACCCGTCGTCATAAAACAGCTTCGTCGGGCTGAATGTCTCAAAATCCTTCGTCGTAACATAATACATCCGATGGTTGCGATCGCTGCCACCGGCCTTTTCAGTCGCCGGAAACCTGCCCGGAATCGTCGTCGCCCAGAAGATCAGGTATCGGCTGTTTGACTCGTCATAAAAAACCTCCGGCGCCCAGCAGTTGCGAGCCCCCGCCTCATGCTCCATAACGCCGATATGCTTCTGCTTCGACCAGTGTATCAGATCCCTGGAGTTGGCGTAACCGATACCCTTCTCTTTCCAGCTTACCGTCCACACCATGTGGAAAAGCCCGTCGGCGCCCTTTATGACACACGGATCGCGCATCAGCTTATCACCGCCTACCATGGGCGCCAGCAGCGATTTGTCCTCGTTCAGCGACGTCCACTTAAACCCGCCCGTACTGTAAGCCAGATGCAGCCCATCTTCACCATTGCCCTTGAAATAAGTGAACACATAGCCGCCGCCGCTTTCGCCGGCACCAAATGAAAATGCCTTCAACAACTGTATTTCCTTCGCATCGTAGGGCTTGCCGTCGGGATAGAACACATCATGCTGCCACACTTTCGGCATCGGAGAACCTTTTTTCGAGCCCCAGTGCATATACGTCTGTGTCTTGCCCGCCACCAGCCCCCAGTGATAGCCGCCCACACGATTGGCGGCAAAAATCGGCAAAATCGAAGCAAACGTATTGCCCACCTGACGCCTCAGCCATTCGGTACAAATAATCGGCCTGCCATACTGCCGACATATCTTTATCTTGGCGTCAATACCCTCCGGCCCGTCATATCCATGAAACGAAACAATATCCGAAAGCTCCATCAGCCTTTTGGACATGCGGCCACTGAAATTCGACCATGCCCCGATCGTAACAGGC
>SDBV01013051.1_pt1 | contig 10605 bp, 7 predicted proteins | sample 2277081 | NCBI WGS metagenome assembly SDBV01 (sample SAMN10402039, study PRJNA504765) | marine sediment metagenome | isolation source: marine sediment core GS10_PC15, 223 cmbsf | place: Arctic Ocean: Southern Knipovich Ridge | collected 2010
ACAGTCGGAAGTTAAGACCGCTGCGGTTGACAGCTTTGGAACAGTTTTAAAGGCTGCTCCGTGGGCCTGCGATAAATGCCATGAAAAAGGAACCGGCGACCGTTACATCCCGTTCTGGCAAAATGGTATCAAAAAACAATACAAGAAGATGAACGACAGGCTTAACAAGCTTAGCAAAAAGCTCGACACAATCGAGGGCAAGTCTTATGAAAAGGCTGTTGAAGAAAATATGAAACGGGTAAAAGATATCCTCGAATCGGTCCGGTCCGACGGAAGCTGGGGTGTCCATAACCTTAAGTACACAGAGGCTATGCTGCGTAAAGCAAATGACATAATTACAGAATCGCACAATATGATGCGGGATTAAATATATTATGAAATACCCGAAAACAAAATTCGTAGTTGTATTTGTACTAGCGGCTATCCTTGCCGGAAATGCTTACAGCTATGCGCAGGGTGTGCAGGCCGAAACCCTTACAGGGCCTTGGGAGCTATCTGTTCAGGCGCAGCACGGAACGAACGGAATAAGCTTTCCAATTTCGGTAGAAGATGGAAATAAATCAACCAGGCTTAACAGCACTTTGCCGGTTCTGGGCAAACCAATTAGAGTACAGCTTCAGGAATATCTTCCCGACCTGCAGTGGGAGACAAACATTGCCCACAAAGATAACGGCGGCATCATCGCAGAGATACACATAACAGGCAACGGACTTGATCAGAAACTTTTTGTAGATTCAGAAGATGACGAGAAAAAATCGATTACCGCAACCGGTATCGGCGGCCTAAGCGCCCGTAAATTTTACGATAAGAATCTGGTAAAAAAGATCGTCGATCAAATTGCCGATCCAAAAGTATTGGGGATAATTTCTGTATGGCTCAAAGGAAGCGATCAACCGGTTGAATTTCTTGCAACCGAAGCCGGAACCTTTATCATCCCTGCCACAAATTATCGGATAACCATTGGGCAGTACGTTCCGCACTATTCGATCGACACAGATACGCGTCAGGTCGTAAGCGTATCGGACAAACCCGTTAACCCTGCCATCAAAATAAAAACAGAGATCGATGGCGAAGCTGCCGAACAGTGGCTTTGGTCGAAATTTCCATCGCATCCGCATGGCGGAGCTGAACTGCCTTTCCGCATTGAGTACTTTGCATTTAAGCTTGGGGCAGAAGGCGATCACCTGCTGGCAGGCGCAAAAGGTTCACAGGTTTACATGTTCTACGTTAAAGACGGCCAAACCGTAGCTGAAAAGGCCCAAATCGACAAGCCGTACTTTTTCAAAGATGAAACATACTCATTTAGACTTACGGAAATTCGCCAGCAGGCAGCTATTGAAACCAAATGGAGCAATAAAAGCGAATCGCTTAACAACCCGGCGATAATCGCTTCGATATTACAAAATGGACACCAAAGACAAGCAATACTGGAACTGAATAAACCGTACAATTATCAAACCGAGACAGAGCCGATGATCTTTGTTTTCCGAAAGAAACAAGGCGGCGAAAAAATGGAACACCTCGTTAACTAAATAATTTAATTTTCCAATAACTTAGTTTGGATGGCATGAAAATGGATACGAAAAGAACACGATCGTTATTTTTGGTTTTGGTGGTCGCAATTGTCGCAACAACCGCGCTCGCAGTAGAGAAACCGACAACGACACAGCAGACGTGTATCACGGAAGATTGTCACGCTAACTATCAAAAGGATGCTTATGTGCACGGACCGGTAAGCCTCGGCGACTGTAAGTCGTGTCACAAAGAAAAAGACGCTGCTGCGCATACGTATGAGCTGCTCCGTGAAGGAAAAGACCTCTGCTCATACTGCCATCTGGATCAGGTGACAAGCAAAAACGTACACAAACCGCTTGAAGACGGAGCCTGTGCGGATTGTCACGATCCGCATAGCAGTAATAACAAGTTCATGCTTCCGACAAGTACAGTTGCCGGTCTTTGCGAGAACTGCCACAAGACGACAGAAGGCATGGAGTATCTGCACGGACCGGTTGCGATCGGCGAATGCACCGTCTGCCATGATTCTCACAGCTCAGACTATGACATGCTGCTGACGGAAGATCCTGCGGATCTGTGCTTTTCATGTCATGTCGTTACCAAAGAAGAGCTAAGCGGATTCGAGTTCGTACACGAACCTGCAAGCAACGATTGCGCCGGATGTCACGATCCGCACGGCGGAAGTAATGCACAGATGTTAAAAGCAGAAGCTCCGGAACTTTGCTATTCATGCCATGAAAATATCAAGAATATCGCAACTAATTCCAAGTACCAGCATGACGTGGTAAGTGAGCCCGGCGGATGCCTGAAATGCCATACGCCGCACGCATCGACAGTAAGGTACGGTCTCAAAGCCGATCCGACAACACTATGTATGTCATGTCACGACAAACCTGTCGGCCTCAGCAAGACCGAAGTACTTGGATCGTTCACAGATGAGCTTGAAAACAAAAAGTTCCCTCACGGCCCTGTCGCAGAAAAAGATTGTAAAGGTTGCCATATCAGCCACGGAAGCGATTACTTCAGACTGCTGGCAAAAGATTATCCGCCACAGTTCTACGCTCCTTATAAAGCTGAAAACTATGAGCTTTGCTTTAGCTGTCATCAGGAGAGCATCGTAAGAACTGCTGAAACAACCAGGCTTACGAACTTTAGAAACGGCAACCAGAACCTGCATTACTTGCACGTTAACAAAGAGCAGCGAGGCAGAACATGCCGATCTTGCCATGAAACTCATGCGAGCAATCTGCCAAACCATATCAGAGCATCTGTTCCATTCGGAAAATGGTCCCTTCCGATCAACTTTGGCAAGACAGAAACCGGCGGAACCTGTGCTCCCGGCTGTCACAAGCCAAAGGACTATGACAGGAACCAGGCTGTGGATTATTCGAAACCGATAGTTGTCGAAAAGCCGATAAAGACAGTAAAAGAGCCGGAAGAGGACAAAGATGCAATAAGTGACAAAGAACTGGAAAGACTATATGAAGAAAACCAGTCTGAAAAAACTAAACCGTAAAGCTCAATGTGCGTTATCGGTTCTTTCAGTTGTTTTGTTGTTAACAGCGGGAACATTGTCCGGACAATCGCGGAAATTAAAGCTGGGCGACAAAATGCCGGAGTTTTCTGCAACGGATGTCTCTGAGGCGCGTGTTACTTATGAGCATGGCAAAGGCTTGGTGAACATAGTCGCTTTTCTCTCATCAGATCAAAAACAATCCATTCAGGCCGCCGGTGATATTAAAAAGATACTCTCAGATATGGGAAAACACAAGGATCAGATGAATCTTTATGTAATAACCGATAACCTGAAGACTTACAGTTATTTCCAGACGACGGGGGACGATTCTCCATTCATTTTCAATTGCCTGATCGACAAAGATTACAAACATTGGGGCAAATTCGGCGTTATTGCAACGCCAACGGTATTTATATCTGACAAAAAAGACAAAATCACCTGGATGAAAGCAGGTTATGGGTATGATTTTGCACCGGCTATGAAAGAACAGCTAAAATGGGTACTTGGAGTGGTTGATAAGCCCAATGATGAAAAAATTGCCGTCAAAAACCTCTCTAATGCTTCAAAAAAGGCGAAAATCAAACGTCACATCAGACTTTCAAAGATGCTTGAGGGCAAAGGCAGGACAGACTCGGCAATCCAGGAGCTTCAAAAAGCTCTGGAGCTGGAGCCGGGGTCTGTCGATGTTAAGCTGCGTATCGGCGAATTATACTGTAGGTCAGGTCAAAATGAGACGGCGATAGCGTCCATAAGCGGTATTGAGCCTAAAAGCTATGCCGATCAGGGTAGATTTGACCTTGTTAACGGCTGGGCCAAAAGACAGATGGGTCAGTTGGATGAGGCGGAAGCTGACTTGATCGAGGCAACAAAACACAATCCAGACAGCGCACGAGCGTATTTTGAGCTTGGAAAAGTGTACCAAGCCAAGGGTGAGTACGAAAAGGCTGTAGAGGCATTCTATACTGCACTAGCGAAAATATTTGGCGAATAGCACCTATCATTTTCTGAAAAATGCACCAAAAGTATACCAAAAGTATACCGGTTTTCATTTTATCCCTCGATATTTAGCTAAAAATGGGGTGGTTCTGTTTCAGTTCCAACATGCCGGGTGTTCTTAGAGTTGGCACCCCGTCCAGAACAAACCTGTTTCTCAGCACTGAAAAAGCTGATTGCCGTTTATTCTCAAATCCGAGAAAATCTTGGGAATATTTCATAGGCCGACATAAAATCTTTTTTTTATTTACAACTATAAGTCCTTTATTAAAAAAGGCTTATGGTTACGTAGCCAGAAAACCACATTGATTCCAAATATCGGGCACGGCTGTTGCAATAAGTACAGTGGAAGAACGTTTTTCTGTTATGAATAGTAACAGAAAATAAGCCGATTCCGATAAAAAGCGTGTTAAGCCGACAGGGATCGGCAGAAAAAGATTTTTTTTATTGTTTTTGGAGGTTAAATTATGAAGAAAGTTATTGTAATGTTGGCAGTGTTGGCAGTGACAGCCAATGTATTTGCAGCCATCACAGGTTCGGCTCATGACTTCAGAGATGCTGTTGGCGAGGATATTGCCGGCAACACCAAATTCTGTGAGCCTTGTCACGTTCCTCACGTTGCAGCCAATACGGTAGGTGCTCCGCTATGGAACCACGCTGTATCCGTTGAGGTTTTCACACCATACGTAAGTCCTGGCGCACCGCTGGATGGTGCCATTACTGTTCCAGCCAGCACTTCATTGCTTTGCCTGAGTTGTCATGATGGTGTAACCAACATGGACGCATTCGGTGGGGCAGTAGGTACTACAGCGATGACAGGCGGTAATGCTGCAAATCTTGGAACAGATCTTACTACATCTCATCCGGTATCAATCACTTACACCACCGCTACCGCGTCCGCTGACGGTTCACTGTTCGATCCATCAAGCGCATCGTCTGGTGTTGGCCCAGGCACGGTCGACGAAGACATACTGATCGATGGTAAGGTAGAATGTTCTTCATGCCATGACGTTCATGACAAACTTAGTCTAACCGGTATGCTTGTTAAGAGCAATGCAGTAAGTGCACTTTGTATGACTTGTCATGACAAATAACAGTTTATTAGCTTTATTTGTTTAGCAGTACACATATCCGGCTCGATAAGTTTACTTGTCGGGCCGGTTTTTTGTCCTGATCGAAAGCTGTCAATTGATATCTTTTTTTTTAAAAATATTATTTGTTACAGCGAACCAATACACCTTACAACTATAGTAACAACGCTTATCAATACTGATAATTAACTTTATTACTTCTAAATAATTTAACTGCGGACATTCGGACATTATCGGACCTAAAAGAGTGATTGTAATGTTAATGAAAACATTTTAAATGGACGAAAATCTGTTATGAAAAATGTGCAGAACACAGTCATAATAGCAGTTATATTCGCGATGCTTATCAGCGTTTGCGGATGTGAGGAACAAGCAAAAACAACAGGACCAATCGAGGTCGTGGAAGCTAAACCACTTTTGTATCCCCCGCCTCCCGATAAACCAAGGGTCCAGTATCTTACCTCTATCAGCGGTTCCAAAGATCTTGATACCGGCGCGGCGAAGGATGAGATAAGCGGTTTTGAGAAGTTCCTTGTTGGAGAGGCACCGGAACACGCCGAAGATGATATCAAGAGACCTTATGGAATAGACATGTACGACAATAAGATATATGTGTGTGACGTTGAAAAGAAACTCGTTGAAAAGATAGATCTTGTTAGCGGTGAATTCGGTTATCTTACAAAAGAACGCAGGATGACGAACCCTGTGAATATTGTTATCGACAGGGGATGGAAATATATAGCCGATCCTATTGGCGGCGCTGTATTTGTGTATGGAAAGGACGATGTACTTAAGGCGATCCTGGGCAAAGAACTTGAGATCAAGCCGGCGGACCTGGCAGTTCGGGGCAGAAACATTTATGTAACTGACCTTGCAAGCAATCAGGTCGTGGTCCTTGATAGAATAACTGGTGAGGAAGTTAACCGTTTTGGCTCTCGCGGCACCGGCGAAGGAAAGTTTGCGCTGATAACCGGCATTACGTTAGACGGAGAAGGTAATGTTTATGTGACCGATAAAGTGATGGCACGAGTAATAAAGTTCGACAAAACAGGTCTCTTTCAATTTTCGTTCGGTAGTATCGGTGATGCTGTTCACACTTTTGTACGACCTAAGGGAATCGATATAGATAGAGAAGGCAGGATATGGATCGTAGACTCTGCGCCACAGGTAGCTAAGGTCTACAACTCCGAGGGTCAACTAATGATGTTCTTTGGTGGTGCAACCGGCAAGCCGGGGGGGATGAGTATGCCGGCGGACATCCTTATCGACTACGATCATCTCGATCATTTCAAAAAGTATTTTACCGAAGGTGCAGAGATAGAATTTTTGGTTTTTGTAACCAACCAGTTCCTTGACAAGATAAATGTATATGGTTTTGGCCAGTTCCCTGTACAGGAAGCCGAGCTAAAGCTGGAGCTTGAGCAGGTAGAAGAGGAATTAAAACAGTTAGAATTTGCGATACCAGACGAAAGTGAGATGCCCGAAGGCGAGGCGCCCAAAGAGTAATTTTTTATTTCGTAGTTAGGGATTCGGAGATTTTTCGTATTTAGTTTGCACGTGTGCCTATGTCTTCGCTCTTTGAGCTTCGACGTTACATGAAAGCACACCTATATTAAATGAAGGTTCTTATGCCGTGTTTTCAGCGTTTAGATCAAAAACTTTGTGTTTTGCAATATCTATAACGCTGTTGGTTTGCATTGGATGCGATCCTGAAGAAAAACACCGGATACTTACGATTTTTTTTGACGGTGTTCCCCCGCTTTACGAAGAAGTGATTATCGCTACAGACCCTAATTCCGTCGAAATAATCGAGGTAAAAGCCGGCGTAATCTGGTATGTCCATAAGCCCTGGAAAGAAGACTGCGCAATCTGCCACGGTGAGAGAAGAAAAGAACGCACCTTTTCCAGTGAGGTTCAGATGCTAAAGCCGCCTCCTGAATTGTGCTTTGATTGTCATGAGGGTTTGCGAAGCAGCGATAAAAGGTATGTTCACGGACCGTTTGCAGTAGCCCAATGCCTTATCTGTCACCATCCTCATACAACGGCAAACAAACACATCCTTCTACAGCCAGTGCCGAAGTTATGCTACGGCTGTCATGCACCAGATTGGACAAATACGATAGACAAGCACGAACTGGAAGAATACAAGCAGTGCCTTGATTGCCATAGCGGTCATGAAAGCAGATTAAAATACCTGCTAAAGAAAGACTGGGACAAGAAAGAGATCAGTAACGAAACAGAAACTCCATCCGATGATGCGAGAAACGATATTGCGATCATAGAGCAAGAGTTAATTGAGGTAATAGACTACTTTTAGATAAATTAAAAATGGACGACAATTTGACAGCGATGCCGAATAAAAACCGGCTAAGATTCCGGGCGGGGACTGCGCTGTTTTTATGCGCATTGCTGGGTTTTGTATCGGGATGCTCGGTCACTATTGGCGGTAAAAAGATGCCGTTTTTAACACATAGAGGGATACATGGCGAAGTTGTGTTAGAAGCCGAACGGAATATCAATGAGCAGACGACCGGTAATGACACGCGGAAAAACGAAACAACAGAAGTTCGAGAGAAAATACAATTTGAAACGGAAGGTTATATATATCATCCGAATCTTATGACATTCGGTGCCGGTCTTGGAATAGGTCTTTTACAACACCAAGTTGATCTTGACGGCGAGAAAGATAAAGGCAGCGGAACGGTCAACGAGTATAACTTTACAGGAAATATTTTGCCGAATAAGCCGTACCCTGTAAGGTTTTATCTTCGAAAGAATGAAACTTTCACACCGAGAATGTTCAGCAGTTCACTTCGTAGTGAAACAGAAAGTTCGGGAATAAGGATCTCGCTGCGTGAAACCGAATGGCCAATGCAGTTTAGCTACGGTACGACTGATATGGATCAGAGCGGGCTTGGCAATGAGACACAAGATGAGTTTTCAAGAAAAGACGAACGGCTTAGATTTTCGACACAACATCAATTCAGTAAAAATTCGTTGTTTGACTTTGATTTTGAAAGGCAGGAGATCGATCAAAAAAGAAGCACTTTGTCGCACACCCTAAGAAAGGAAGACAAGTATGACCTTAAGCACCGACTAACATTTGGTGAAGATAAGCAGCATCGGCTTTATTCCAATCTTAGTTACTCCGATGAAACGGGCGACTTTAAACTTGAAAGGTTCAGGCTGAGCGAATCGCTAAGCCTAAAACACACAAAGAGCCTGTCTACAAGACATGCGTTTAGTTATTCAAAGTCAACCAGAGACAGTTCCGAAAACGAAACATCCAACCTGTCAACGGGATTTGTCCATCGGCTGTATCATAGCCTGACGACACAAGGGACCTTTAGATATTCCGATGAATCACAGGGTAACAACATCAATACCAAAAGAACCGGCATAGATATCGGTTTTGACTATCGCAAAAAGAACCGCTGGGGCACGTTTGGCAGCAACTACTTCGTAGGTTTTTTGAAACTTGAACAGGAAGGCGGAGGAGAAAGCGTAAGCGTGATAGACGAGCCCCATGCCTATACAACGGCGGGAGCGCAAACCTTTCAGTTGGTCAGAAGGAACATCGATCCTACTACGATAGATATCGAAGGAATAGGATTATATAGCGAACCTGCAGATTATATAGTAAGGCAGGCTGACGGAGTGACATTTATAGAGGTCGTAGGTATAGGAGGTGCTATTATTAATGATGGTGACCAGATACTGTTAGTCGATTACGATTATCTAATCGAACCTGAAAGGACCGAGGATGCGGTAACACAAAACTTCGGTATCCGGCAAACATTTAATAATGGATTAAGCTTGTATTATAAGCACTCCAGAAGAGACGAGGATATAGATTCAACAGAAACAGATATATTGAAAGATGAGTTCAGGACCAACACTTATGGCGCGGACTACCAAAATAAGGGCTTTCGGCTGTCTGCGGAGTACACCGACAAAGACTCGACATTAGTTCCGTACACAAGCAAACGAATACAGACCGGCTATAGCTGGAGGATCAACGCAATGACGAATGCGGGTGTTCACGCATCACAAAACTGGTCGAATTTTGAGGGCAGTTTGCCGCATGAAGTAACGACCTTTATCGCCGGTGCAAGCCTGACCAGCCGACTAACGGATAAGTACTCCGTCTCTTCAAGCGTCAATTACCACAGGGCAACGGATACGCTTGTAAACTCCTCGAATCCGGAAGGGTATAAAATCGATACACATTTGAAGTATGCGTTTAGGCAGTTGAGAGTTTTAACGGGAATAGAATACAGCACGCTTAAAACTGTCACTGATAAAACCGACAGAACGCTTCTGTATATGAAACTTAAGCGTCTTTTTTAGCGTTGAGTACCAAAAGTTTGCGAAAATAATTTAAATTGGATTTTCAGTGAAATTTCTTTTAAGATTTGCTGTAATAACAAGTTATAATAAACTATAATAGCGTGCTGACGGACCATGCATCTGAAAACATGGAAGCATTAGCGGAGTACAGCAATGGCAGCCAATAAAAGTAAGGCTATGAGAATAATATTGATATTTGCGGTTTGTGCGCTGGCAGGGTCGTTATTTTACGGCGGGTGCGCCCAACCACAAGGTGAATTGTTCAGCGATCAGGTTGTTGATCTGGTTTGGCCCGGTCCGCCTGAAGAGGCACGTATTCGTTTTGTCGGAACAATATCGACTCAGGATGATCTTAAAAAAGAAGTGTCGTGGACGGAAAGCTTTGGTCAAATGCTCTTCGGAAAAGACGATACCGGTGTGCTTGTCGGGCCATATTCTGTGGTGATCGATGATGACGACAGGATGTACGCGGCGGATTCGTCCGGAGGTGTGATACAAATGTTCGATCTTAAAGGACGTCAGTACAAGCAGTTTTCTTCGATCGGTGATACGGAAAGCCTTATCACTCCCGTTGCAGTTACGCTTTCTAACAACGATCTTTATGTAGTCGATAGCTCGCTCGGAAAAGTATGTGTTTTTAATAAAGACGGGAAATTCCTGAGATCGATCGGTCAGGGCAAGCTTAATCGTCCATCCGGAATAGCCTGCTCAAAAACAACCGGTAAGATATATGTCTCAGATACCGCGGCCCATACTATATGCGTTTTCGATAAGAGCGGGACATTCCAATTTAATATTGGAAAAAGAGGGATAGATGCCGGCGAATTTAATTTTCCGACGCATCTCTGGACAGATGCCGATGACAAATTGTATGTCAGCGATACACTGAATTATAGAATACAGGTGTTCGATAGCGATGGTAGATTTGTCAAGATGTTCGGCAAACATGGAGACAGCCCGGGATATTTTGCTCATCCGTGTGGTATCGCAACGGATAGTAAGGGAAATATCTATGTCACCGACAGACAGTTTGAGAATTTTCAAATATTCGATAGTGACGGCAGCATCCTCCTTGCGGTAGGACATGAGGGAAATGGGCCGGGACAGTTTTGGCTTCCAGGCGGAATTTTTATTGACAAT
>SDBV01013052.1_pt1 | contig 10604 bp, 6 predicted proteins | sample 2277081 | NCBI WGS metagenome assembly SDBV01 (sample SAMN10402039, study PRJNA504765) | marine sediment metagenome | isolation source: marine sediment core GS10_PC15, 223 cmbsf | place: Arctic Ocean: Southern Knipovich Ridge | collected 2010
AAATTTTATTGATACAGCTTGCAATTACACAGAAGGTACTAGTGAAAAATATGTCGGTGAGTTTGTAGCCTCGGACCGGGACTATTTTGTTATCGCAACCAAGTACACTTTACGATCCCGAGAGGCGAACTCCATGGACCCAAATGCTGGCGGAAATAATCGTAAAAACTTGATGCGATCCGTCGAAGCGAGCCTTGAAAGGTTAAACACGGATTACATCGACCTTCTTTACTTGCATATGTGGGATTACACAACCTCCGTTCGGGAAGTGATGCGTGGGTTAGATGATCTCGTCAGAGATGGAAAAGTACATTATATTGGTTTCTCAGATACGCCTGCTTATCTCGTGGCGAAGGCGAACATGCTGGCGGATTTACAATCTCTATCACCTGTCGTGGCTATTCAGGTCCCTTATAACCTAACACAACGCGATCCAGAACGAGAGTTATTTCCGATGGCCAAAGAAGAGGACGTAGGAGTTACTGCGTGGGGGTTGTTAGGTGGGGGAGTATTAACCGGTAAATACCGTGACGTCAAGGTGGACAAAAGATACGAGAGTGCGAGCGAAGATCGGATGGCAGTTGCTGATAAAGTTGTCGAAATTGCTGATAAGGTTGGTCGCTCCCCATCTCAAGTCGCGATCAATTGGGTAAGACAGCAACAAGACAAAGCTCAAATAATTCCGATAATTGGTGCCAGGACACTTGACCAGATTAATGATGATTTGGGAGTTCTCGATTTCGAACTCTCTCCAGATCAATTGCTTGAAATTGGTGATCTCTCAGATTTCCAAGTCGGATTTCCTTGGTCATTCTTGCATGAAGAGTATATTTTGGAGCTGGTTCATGGGAAAACATATCCAAATCTTGACCTTCATCGCTGAAAAAATGATTATTAGTATCTTCTTAAATGTCCAGTAAATATTGGAAATATACCTTGACGAAACTGGATAATTATAAGTATAATTCTGGCACATGTTGAATAACGAGTTGCTAACACGCGGTGAGCGTTTGAGAGAGAGTCTCAATCGCTAGTTTCGGTTTGTTTATTAAATTAAGACTTAATCAATTTATTCCCATAGATCATTGGATTTAACCCGTTTTAGGTGATAAACAGCTTAAATACTGTGCTGTATAGGGGAATTATTGCCTTTGTTGGATTTATGTAATTAGAAGAGTAATAAAGGAGGCTTGCGAGTGGAAACCAAAGGGTTAACCTCTCTCCGCATCAGTCTGGCTTCACCAGAGACAATTCGAAGTTGGTCGTATGGTGAGGTGCTCAAACCTGAGACAATCAATTATCGGCGCCTGCGACCGGAAAAAGATGGGTTATTTTGTGAGGCTATTTTCGGTCCAACCCGCGATTGGCAGTGCTACTGTGGAAAGTACAAGAATATTCGCTACAAAGGTATCGTTTGTGACAAGTGTGGGGTAGAGGTTACGCGTTCTTCCGTTCGTCGAGAACGAATGGGGCATATCGATTTAGCTGCCCCGGTGGCTCACGTATGGTATACACGGCGAGTCCCCTCATATCTAGGATTGCTACTTGATATTTCTCGCCGCAATCTGGACCGTGTTCTTTATTTTGCCCAATATGTAGTCACCTATGTTGATGAAGAAGCTCGACAAAAAGCGTTGAAACGTCTCGAAGAGAAGATCTCTGTTGTTGAACAAGAAAAGATTGAACAGATCAATTCCAAAATTAATGAAGTAAAGATTGGACGAGATAATCGCGTACTAGAGCTGGAAGAACGAAAAAAAGAGGTTGAAGCAAAATTCGATGAGGTCATTGCCGAAAAACTTGATCCGATCATCAAGGCGGGACAAAGGCTTGATCTGAATTTACAAGAAGATATGGCCTCGAAGCCGCGAGCCGCAATTCACTTCCCGGATACAGAGATAGTTGTTGTTAAAGCGAATGAAACCATCGCCACCAAGCACATCTCCAAAGTTCAAAAGATCGTAAAAGACCAGTTGGAGGGTTTGGAGGGTGGATTAAGAGAACAGAAGCAATTAGAACTCGATCAAGTAGATCTAGAACTTGAGAGCATTCGCGCTCAGGCAGATTTGGATTTGGAAGCCCTTCGCAATCAGCATGAAGATGAAGCTGCTTCAGCTCGAGATCAGAATACTCGCTTACGCGATGAGCTAATTGAACTTCGACCTCTTACCTTTATGGGTGAAAACCGATACAGGGAATTGAAGTCGCGCTGGGGGCAGGTATTCCGAGCAGATATGGGTGCAGAAGCGTTTTATGATATTTTACGGAGAATTGATCTCGATAAACTTTCCGAAGAGCTTTGGAATGAAGTCCGCACCTCCCGAAGTAAGCAGAAAAGGAAGAAGGCAACCAAGCGATTAAAAGTAGTCGAAGCGTTTCGCCGATCGGGGAACCAACCCGAATGGATGATTCTTGCAGTTCTACCGGTGATCCCGCCCGATTTGCGCCCCATGGTTCAACTTGATGGCGGCCGATTTGCGACATCCGACCTGAACGATTTGTATCGCCGGGTAATCAATCGCAATAATCGTTTAAAACGTCTCTTAGAGTTAGGAGCCCCAGATGTGATCGTCCGCAATGAAAAGCGCATGCTCCAAGAAGCAGTAGATTCGTTGATCGACAATTCTCAACGAGGCAAAGCACTCTCCCGACGAGGACGAAGGGAGCTGAAATCGCTCAGCGATATGCTCAAGGGAAAGAAAGGTCGTTTCCGTAGAAATCTTCTTGGAAAACGAGTTGATTATTCAGGACGCTCTGTGATCGTGGTCGGACCTAGTTTGAAACTTGACCAGTGCGGTTTACCAAAGAGTATGGCGCTTGAATTATTCCGGCCGTTTGTAATCTCTCGCCTGGTATCACAAAATTATGCAGCTAATGTGCGAGGTGCGAAACGCTTCATAGAACGCAACCGTCCTGAAGTGTGGGAAGTCTTGGAAGAGGTGATCAAAGAGAGACCAGTGTTGCTCAACCGTGCCCCAACTCTCCATCGATTGGGTATCCAGGCATTTGAACCAATACTGATTGAAGGCAGTGCAATTCAATTACATCCACTTGTGACTACTGCATTCAATGCTGACTTCGATGGGGACCAGATGGCCGTTCATGTACCGTTATCTCAGAAAGCTGTTTGGGAAGCCCGCCAGTTAATGCTCTCTTCACGCAATTTGCTTAAACCGGCCGATGGTGAACCTATCATCAGTCCATCAAAAGATATTGTCTTAGGCGTCTACTATTTGACTACCGAGGGTGCTGATCGAGACCATCCAGGTGATGGGCGTATCTTTGGGACGATGGATGAAGTTGAAATGGCTTATCAATTAGACCAGGTTGAAGTGCATACAAAAATCAAGCTTTACTCTTCGACTTGGTATGACGATGAAGGTACTCGCCTAGCTGAGCCAGAATTTCGTTTAATCGATACAACGATTGGCCGTGTGCTTTTCAACCAGGTTTTGCCAGAAGAGGTCCAGTTCGTAAATCAGGTACTAGATAAAGGTGGCCTGAAAGATTTAGTAGCCGAGTTACATGAGATCGTTGGAGAGGCTGGCACACCTGAAGTCGCTGACAGGCTTAAGGATATTGGGTTTGCCTATGCCACCCAATCTGGTATCACACTGGCTGTATCTGATATCACCATACCAGAGGAAAAAGGTGAGATCATGGCGGCTTCCTTGCAGCAGGCTGAAGGGATCCAGCGAGACTTTCGCCGGGGTTTACTTACAGAGCATGAGCAGAATGAACGGCTGATCGAGATCTGGCAAAAGACCACCATTGATCTATCCGATATCGTTAAAAAGACGCTGGACCCGAATGGTAATTTGGCTACGATGGCAAATTCAGGTGCCACAAAAGGTGGGTACCAGCCAATTTCCCAGTTGGCGGGAATGCGCGGTTTGATGGCGGATCCTTCTGGTCGCATCATTCCACTTCCAATCCGATCAAACTTCCGTGAAGGTTTGACAGCACTTGAATACTTCATATCCACTCATGGCGCCCGCAAAGGTCTTGCAGACACAGCACTGAGAACTGCTGATGCTGGCTATTTGACTCGCCGCCTGGTCGATATTGCCCAGGATGTGATTATCAATGACGAGGATTGCGAAACCCTCGAAGGGTTGACCATCAGAAAATCTGATGATATTGCTGGACAATCGATGGGCAATCGGATTTATGCTCGCTATGCTGCTGCACCGGTTATTGATCTAAGTACAGGCGAGGTTTTGGTCGATCGAGACGAGATGATTAACCAGGATCAAGTACGACGCATCACTGACGCGGATATAGATGAGGTTCTCGTCCGCTCACCCTTGACCTGCCAGTTGGGTCATGGAATTTGTGCAAATTGTTATGGTAAGGATTTGGGACGAGGCAAACTGGTTGACGTCGGTTCTGCGGTAGGTATTGTTGCGGCTCAATCAATTGGTGAACCCGGGACTCAGTTGACCCTGCGAACTTTCCATACTGGTGGTGTTGCCGCCGTTGGAGATATCACGACTGGTTTACCACGTGTAGAAGAGCTTTTCGAAGCGCGCAAGACTCCCAAAGGTGAAGCTGTTGTCACTGAAATAGCCGGAGCTGCATTCGTGGAGCAATCTGACAGGTATAGTGATTTAAGAGTTGTCCGTGTTGAACACAGCGAAATGATCAGCGAAGAATATGATCTTCCTGCCGGGTACACAATCACTGTCGAGGATGGGGGTGAAGTCAAAAAAGGTGAAATTTTAGCAAGCCTTGAAGAGGCAACGATTACAGCTCAGAATGCTGGTAGGGTTCGCGTTGAGCCTACGGATGACAAAGAAGACGAAAAAGTTATCGTTTCATATGAGGTTCGGCAAGAAGAGGAGTATGAGATTCCTAGTAATTCCCGCTTACTGGTAAAGAGTGGTGATCATGTTGAACCAGGGCAGCCATTGACCGAAGGATCGTTGAATCCACACTTAATCTTGCGAATTCAAGGTCGATTGGAGTGCCAGAAATACTTGCTTTCCGAAGTTCAAAAAGTATATCGTTCCCAAGGGCAGAACATCAACGATAAGCACTTTGAGGTCATAATCCGAAAGATGATGTCCAAGGTTGAAATCACTCATCCTGGAGACACGAAATTCTTGCCGGAAGATCTCTTGGATTACCTTAAATTAAAAAAAGAAAATGAGCGCCTTTTGGGTGAAAATCTCCGACCTGCCAGATACATTGAAGTCTTGCTGGGTATTACCAAAGCTTCTCTAAGTACCGAATCATTCCTATCTGCTTCATCGTTCCAGCACACGATCAAGGTGCTTGCTCAGGCAGCTATTGCAGCTTCTGAGGATGACCTGTATGGATTGAAAGAGAATGTTATCATCGGAAAATTAATCCCAGCTGGGACAGGATTTGTTCCCGGTCGCTTTGCTGAGGAAGAGTTGGAAGATGTGCTCCAAGAAGAGGAAGAGGTGGAAGAAACAATTCTCGCAGAAGCTCTATCTGAAGATCGTGTAGGAACAACACCACCTCCCCTAGCTGCAGATTAATAAGAATTCCAGTATTTTTTTAATAATCCCGCCAAGATTTTCCCTGGCGGGATTTTCCATGTACGCCCGGCATGGGCGATAACTAGGGAGTGAAAAACTCCTGCGGACGTTGACCCGACGAACCGCTAGCCAAAGGCAACTGGGTGAGCGTGAGTGAGCGTGGAGAGGAAGGCGGAAGGCAAAACCTGGACTGGATGAACAAAAACTGCGTAGAGAGGCAAGGGGTGCCGGATGAGCTGGCATGAGACAGTAAAGTCCGAAAAGGGTCAAAGCAGCCCAATGTAAACGCAGCCAGGGTCAGGGGAAAGATATCGTACCTTATCCGGGGAGGCCTGCCTTTATTGAGAGGCAGAAGTCAGCCGAGGCGATAGTAGTCGATGGAGTAACGACCATCCGGGGCGGGCAGGGAAACCTGGCCACAGGGCGAAGGGCCGAACGGTTGAGGAGTTGAGCAGAAAGGAGCAGGGTAGCGGCGAGGACAATCGAGACCCGGCAAGACCGGGGCAGACGTGGAAGTAGCGCTGAAGGCGTGAGGTAAGCGTCAGCGATGAGAGGCCGATACCGGGACGAATGGAGAAAGAAATGGCTCAACACGAAGAGGAGTTGTGGGGACGAGTATTTAGTCGGGAAAACCTGTACGCAGCCTTAGAACGGGTGCAGAGGAATGGGGGAGCACCAGGAATAGATGGGATGACGGTGGAAGAACATTCAGAACATCTTCGTCAACACTGGCAAAGCATCCGTGAAAAGCTGGATACAGGGAAATATCGACCGAGTCCGGTGAAACGGGTAGAAATCCCAAAACCTGGAGGAGGAAAGAGGAAGTTAGGTATCCCGACAGCACTCGACCGCATGATCCAACAAGCGCTGCAGCAGGTGCTGAGCGAAGAATTGGAAGGGACATTCAGTGACCACAGCTACGGATTTCGACCAGGAAGAAGTGCTCACGATGCAGTAGAAGCTGCACGAGAATACATCGAGGCCGGATACAAGTGGGTGGTGGACATCGACCTGGAGAAATTCTTCGATACAGTGAACCACGACCGGTTGATGGCTCGGATGAAAGCAAAGATTGCGGACAAACGAGTACTGCGGCTGGTGAACGAGTACCTGAAGGCAGGCGTGATGGTTGGCGGTGTGGTGGTAGAAAGCGAAGTGGGAACCCCGCAAGGAGGACCGTTGTCACCACTACTATCGAACATCGTGCTAACAGAGTTGGATGAGAAGCTGGAAGAACGGGGGCACCGCTTTGCGCGCTACGCGGATGATTGCAACATCTATGTCAAAAGCGAACGAGCGGCACAGCGAGTGTTGGAGAGCACCAGTCGTTTCATAGAAAGACGAATGCGCTTGAAAGTGAATGAGAAGAAAAGTGCAATCGGACTGGCAGTAAAACGACAATTTCTGGGCTTCAGTTTCTACTACTGAAGAGCAGGCGGGGTGCGGATACGCATAGCCCGCAAGAGCCTGGAAAGGGTGAAACGCAGGGTTAGACAATTGACCCGCCGCAACCAAGGACGGTCGTGGTATGAAATCAAAATGCGACTGGAAACCTACATCAGGGGTTGGGTGAACTACTATGCCTTGGCGGATGCCGTAGGACATATGACCCGGCTGGATGAATGGTTGCGGAGGCGAATGCGTCAGTTTGCGTGGAAACAATGGAAAACTCCCCAGAAGCGAAGACGAAATCTACGGGCGCGTGGTGTATCCGAGTATTGGGCAAAACGTGTCGGCGGGTCGAGTCTAGGTCCTTGGCGGTTATCGATGTCCCCTCCGGTGAAACATGCGCTCAACAATGCTTACTGGCAAAGAATGAGCTTACCCAGCTTCAAAGAACAATATCAACTTCGTCATACTTGACCGAACCGCCGGGTGCGGACCCGCATGCCCGGTGGTGTGGGAGGGGGGCGGTTTCCCGTCCCCCTATCCCGATTTTGTAACAGCATTATGTAAGTTTAATATGGTCAATGACATAACCAAAACCGATCTTACTTCATGCAACTTTTCCTAAAATTCCACGTATACTTAATTAGAATGAGCAAAAGTGACTACCATGATTATGTTAGTCACCCAAATAATTGGTATGGTCAAAGGGAGCAATGCAGTGCCGGAAGAGGAATCGGGAAAGTTAATTCTGGCTCAAAAAGGAGATACGCAAGCATTCACTGAATTAGTGGATGCATACCAGGTTGCTGTATACAACTTATGCTATCGCATGTTAGGAGATCCTTACGAAGCTGAGGATGCAGCGCAAGAAACTTTCATCCGTGCTTATAAAGCAATGAAGACCTTTGATAGAAAACGATCATTTTCAACCTGGTTATTATCAATTGCTGCTCATTATTGTATAGATCAGCTCCGCCGAAAACGTTTGAACATTACTCACTTTGAGGACAGTCCATTTCTCGATATTCCAGATCCTGGACCTAATCCGGAAGCATCACTCTCAGAGAATGAACAACAAAATCGAGTACGTTCACTCTTGAACGTCCTCAGCGAAACAGATAGAGCGGCAATGATTATGTTTTATTGGTATGAGTTTTCATACGAAGAGATAGCGAGCTCCTTAGATCTAACTATCAGTGCAGTAAAAAGTCGCATGCATAGAGCCAGGGTACAACTCGCAAAGACCTGGACGGATCAGAAACAAACCTTGTCAGGTTTGGAAAGGCAATCTTATGGGTCACAAGCCCTTTGAATCATGGTTGGTTTCGGAGGAACATCTATCTCCGGATGAAGAGCAGAGGTTGCATGAGCACATCGAATCGTGCAAATCATGTCGTCAATTATCGACCTCTTGGAGAGATGTACAAGGTTTCTTCCAAGAGCTCCCAATGGAACAGCCTTCTGCCGGGTTCACTAACCGCTGGCAAGCGCGTTTGGTTGACCTGAGTGCTCAAGAGAGCGAACAGAAAGAAAAGCGAGCCTCATGGGTGTTCTTTGCTGTTACCGCGGGGGCAGCCCTATTTGTACTCTCATTAATGGTGATTCAATTCTTTAGTTCCGTCCAAACCCCAATACGGTTGTTCATCACCGGAGCGACATTAATCGCCGGCTTTCTAAACCTGGCAAGTGCAATGCAGATCGCGTTCATTCCATTTATTGAGGTGTTAATTGTCAGTGTACCGACAACCTGGTGGTTCATAATTGCATTTACCGCCTGCTTAGTGACATGGGTACTGACTTTCTTTGCAAGAACATTTCTATTCCCCAGGAGGGTATCCGTATGAAGAAGCAATACAAGTACTTAGTTTTTCTGATCACGATCGTAATTCTTCTAATTCCAGGAACCGTTTTGGCAAAAGAATTACAGGATGACCGCGTGGTCGCAGGGGGGACTTTCACTCTCGACAGTGGTGATATATTGGATGGTAGTTTATTCGTGTTTGGGGGTACGGCATCAATTGAGCAAGATTCTATTGTGGAAGGGGATATCGTTGTCTTCGGCGGGATCCTCACTATAGATAGTCTGGTTGAAGGTGATGTGGTCGGTGTGGGAGGAGTGGTTAATCTCAAAGAAAACGCAACCATTGATGGTGATTTGACAACTGTTGCTGGTACGTTACATCGTGAACCGGGTGCTCAAATTAGTGGACAGGTGATCACGGGCGTTGATGTTCCGGCGTTGTCTCTACTTCCCGGCACAATTGATTTACCCACGATACCGCGATTTGAACCAATGTTTAATCCTGCCGGGTTTACCTTATGGAGAATATTCTGGTTTGTTTTCCGTACATTGTTATGGGGCGCATTAGCAGCGCTCGTCGCAATGTTCTTGCCAATACCGACAACCCGGACATCGCAGGTGATTGTAAAGCAACCTGTCATGTCTGGAGGCGTCGGCTTACTAACAGTAATCCTGGCTCCAATTGTATTGCTCTTGCTCGCCATCACTTGCATTCTCTCACCGATCAGTTTGCTTGGCGTACTGGCATTGATGGTGGCATGGGTCTTTGGACGGATAGCTATTGGTCTTGAAATTGGCCTGAGGATTGCAAAAACTTTTGACCGGGATTGGCCTGTCCCATTAGCCGCAGGTGTAGGAACCTTCGGTTTGGCATTGGTGGTCGACGGCCTCTGGACAATCGTGCCATATGTCGGGTGGTTGATCCCAATACTCGTTGGTATGTTTGGCCTGGGTGGTGTTATCTTAACCCGCTTTGGGACCCGTTCATACCTTCCAGAAGATGAAGAAAGTGAGGTTGATGAAGCACCATTCAAGGCTGAGCTAATCGAGACACCAGAAACGCCGTCTCTTGAAGATGAGAACCCGGAGGTAGATTCTTCAGAGGAAATTCCAGACCCGTCTGGAGACAGATAATATTGGAGACTTTTATCCTGTCGCACCCCAATAATTTGCTGTAAAAAAAAACGAAACCCCCCTCCTTGGAAGTCAGATTTGAGCAAAGGCTCGGATCAGTCAGGGTGGGGGGTTTTATTTCTTGATAGAACTTGTTTGTCTATAGTAGAAAATTCAATCCCGCTCCAATCGCGATTGTGATTTGGGCGGGATGATAGGCGATGATAACGAATAGACTCCCATAAATGATTGGGTTGACGAATTTATTCCACGCCAGCAATATATCCGAGATGAAGAATAATATTGCCCCAAAACTGACCAATATAGACGGGAAACGATTCCATTCGCTATTCGGTCCTACCACCGTGAGAAGAGCGGAAACGAGCATTAAGCAGATAATGATAGAGTAGATGAGTATTGGGATCAGCAATTTCTCTTGCCTTCGTGCTTTAAGACCATTTGAAATTCGACGCATTATCACGAAGGCGATCAATCCCACTAAAATGAGTAAAACCAATCCTGCAACCGAAAAAATTGAACTTACGATAGAGAATCCTCGGATATATGCTATGTGGGCTAGAAGGAAAGATATTAAACCTGCGATAAATTTCTCGCTAGGCAACATCAGAAAGATATCACCTGCCAAAGAGAAAAAGAGACCGATTAAGAAGAATTTCAATTGTCCTTGGTAACCCCCATTTGCGATTAGCCAGGCAATTAATGCCAATATCACGCCAGGCTTGGCAATATATTCAAGTTTTTTCCAATCGTTCGCGACTGCAACCCAATCTATG
>SDBV01013053.1_pt1 | contig 10604 bp, 7 predicted proteins | sample 2277081 | NCBI WGS metagenome assembly SDBV01 (sample SAMN10402039, study PRJNA504765) | marine sediment metagenome | isolation source: marine sediment core GS10_PC15, 223 cmbsf | place: Arctic Ocean: Southern Knipovich Ridge | collected 2010
GTCATGTCGCACATGGCCCGGCTGCTTGTCCTCGGTCGAAGGGGTGAGATATGACCTCAAGGGAAAGAGTGATCGCGGCGATTGAGTTTGAATCGCCGGACCGTGTGCCGTATCTGCATGCAGCATTTCCGGGGGCGTTGTGGCGGCATGGCCAGAAGGTGCTGGATCTGATGGCGCGATATCCCGATGACTTCGGCAATCGCGACTTCTACGTTCCCCCGGAGCCGGACTCAGATGATCCGTTCGAAGAGTACACTGACGAGTGGGGATGCGTGTGGCGGCGAAAGAAAGGGTACACAGCCGGAGAGGTCATAAAGCCTGCTCTTGAGAACTGGGAGCAATTGCGTGTTTTCGAACTGCCACCTGCAGAGCCGACTGTTGGTTTCTCGGAGTCATTCAGGCCAAGGCTGTTCGAGACTGGTCCATTGGCTCCGGATCGGGATTGGTACGCCCTCTATGGCTGGTTCGATCTCTTCGAGAGAATGCAGTTCCTTCGTGGGACTGCGAACCTGCTGATGGACATGGCAGATGACCGATCGGAGTTACACGAGCTGGCAGATATGGTCACAGAACGCAATCTGAAGCTTATCAGCCGATATCTTGAGATGGGCGTGGATGGAGTCTTCTTCGGCGACGACTGGGGCACTCAGGAGCGGCTGCTTATCAGCCCGGCTCGCTGGCGGGCGTTCTTCAAACCTCGCTACAAGCGCATGTTCGACCTTGTACGAAACGCAGGGGTGCATGTCTTCTTCCATTCGTGCGGGTGGACGGTTGACATCTGGGAGGATCTCATCCAGTTGGGTGCAAACGTTCTTAACGTTCAGTACAACCTTGTGCCAAAAGATGTCCTGGATGAGAAGCTGGTTGGGCGGGTATGCATCTGTCCTGATCCGGATCGACAACATATTCTCCCTCTAGGCACGCCGGAGGAGGTGCGTCGGCATATCCAGGAGATCGTAAGTGTCTTCGACACTTCACGTGGGGGCCTTATCCAACGCGGGGAACTCGATCCCCAGTGGCCATTCGAGAATATTGTAGCCATGTACGAAGCATTCAACAAGGATTAAGGGCGTCAGAAATAGGAGGGCCGATAGGAATGACAAGTAACAAGCTGTATGTTGCTGCGATTACACTGATTCTAGGAGTCGTGATGGTAGTGAACGTGTGCGAGTCTAGCGCCGCTGATGCCGGCAAGGGCACAAACGTGTGTCTGAATCCAGGTTTCGAGACTCTTAACGCGGCGGGTGACAATTTCCCGCTAAACTGGCAGAGGGTAAGGATGCCGGCCGAAGCGGGAACTGTGGCGATCGTCAAGGATGCCCATAGCGGCGCCGTCGCAGTCAGGATGACCGCTAGCCCTGCCGGGGTTGTGGGAATCAACTCAGATACTGTAGCCATCAGGCAAGGAACAGTCACGTTCTACTACAAGGCTATAGTGTCAGACTCTGCAGGCGACAACTTGCGGCTGGCAGTAATAGGCGCTACCCGCTCAGGGAAAGAGCTGGTTCGATCAGACTTTGTGGTTCCGCGTAACCACGTCGGGGATGGCCAGTGGCATCAAGGATCGCTGGCTTTCAGCTTCCTAACGAATTCTGCAGTCCAATCTATCATTATCGCGCCACGAGTGAACGAACCTGAAAACAATCGGCGAGTGGGCGAGTGGATAGTCGACGACATAGAATGCGTTGAGAGCAGAACAGGCCCCCGCGGGGAGATAGAGGCGTTCTTCATGCCTGCCCCGGTGCTCATTCTGGGACACCCGGCTGAGCTGCTTGTGCAGGTGAGCAACAGCGGAGACGAGCCGATAGGTGACTCCAAGCTCAATCTTGTGCTGCCACCAGGAGTAGAGCTCAGATCTGGCTCACCTTCGGTCAAAGTAAACAACCTGGACGTCGGCAAATCTCGGAGGATTAGCTGGCAGATTGTCGGAACGCGCGTGGCCGATCTCGACTTCACGGTCGAGTGGGTTTGTCCAGGTATCCCTTCAGTGAGCCGGAAGAGGCACGGGGTCTGCCTGGCCAAGCCCGACCCTCGCGGCGTCTATACTGGCGTCGATGGTTACTGGCACCTGATGCCAAAGCCCTACGCTATTCAAGACGGCAACCCTAAGCCAATGAGAGCGCTGAAGACTCTGAAGTCTTCGGAGCTTCCCGACAGCTACATAGGGATTACTGCACACTTGCCCAGGTCCAAAGACCTGGAGGTCATATTCGAGCCGGAGCATCTGGTAGATGGAGACTACGGGACGAGTTGGTCCGCCAGGGCCCACAAAACAAGTGTTCCCGGTTCCGTGGACTGGGTACAGGTTGACCTCGGATCAGAGCACAGCCTGAAAGAGATTCGCTTGGTTCCTTACTGGAAGACGGAGGGATTCCCCGTTGACTTCGTGGTCAAACTGCGTGAGGGCCACAAGTGGCAGACGGTTCACGAGGCTTGCGGCGTAGTCGCTGATCCGTCGTGGGGTGAAGGCAAGAAAGAGGCCTATAAGATACCAGTTCCTTCCAGCACCAAGGCAGACGCCATGCGAATTGAGGTTACCAGATACTATCCTGTATCAGGCTTCTTCACCGACTGTGGCACGACGTACTTCTTCAGGCTGTCGGAGTTGGAGGCCATCAATATTGATGGGCAGAATGTGGCCCTGGCAAGCAAGGGAGCCAAGGTGACCGCGTCCTCAACGTTCCATTCATATTTCAACAGCGCCAAAGTGGTCAACGAGACCTATAAGGAGATTTACGATCTCGGTGTGAAGTGGAACAGGGTGGGACAATGGGGCGATTGGACTTGTTGGGCCGCCGTTGAGCAGAAGAAGGGCGAGTACCATATGGATCCGTTGACCGACAAAGCCATAAGAGACTCGGTGAAGAACGGCGTCAACATACTGTACACTTTGTATGCCGGGAATTCTCTGTATGAAGAGACCAAATGGCTCTCGGATCCCGGGCCGGTCTGGAGACACGGTCACCCCTTTACCGGAGATGGAGGACCCACCAAGCCCGAAACGATTCAGGCATTCGTCAACTATGCTAAGTTCGTTGCCAAGCACTTCAAGGGCGTGGTCAAGTACTATGAGGTCTGGAACGAAGAGAACGGTTGGGCCTGGTATGGAATGCCTCCGGATCCTAGAGCCTATGGAACGCTGGTCAGAGAGACGGCGAAAGCGCTCAAAGAGATAGATCCGGAGATCAAGGTGCTGGTGGGAGGTACTGCCGCTCTCGCTCCTACATTCATCTCTCAGTCGCTTGAGCTGGGCGGGGGGGGCAAGTACGTCGATGGTATAGGGTTCCACCCGTACACCATGCCCTATGCCGAGATGGGGCTTGGCTCGCTTGACGTGATCGATGGCAAGCAGCAGGGCAAGTCCAAGGAGGAGCTCGGGTTTACGACATACGAAGAGATGCTGGAGTTCCTCCGCAAGACGTTCGCACCTTTCAACTCGAACCTCGAGTTTTGGGCAAACGAGTGGAACGTCATCTCGTCGCGTGAGGACGTGGTTTATAGCGGAGGCATAAGCGAGGTCAGTGAGTGCAAACACGCGGCAAGGTTCTACTTGATGAGCACGCTCACCCGAACCACAGGCATCTGGTGGATGCTGGTAAGTGAAAACTACATTTGGGACCTGGGACTTCTCCGGGCCGGAGATCTGAGCAAGAAGCCGCTCTTCTACACATTTCAGGCGTTGACCACGGTGTTGAGCGGAGCGCGACCGGACAAGACCATAGGTGTGACCATTACGGGCGAGGCGCCCGGACTGCGCTGTGAGACGCTACGCGGGCGGGATGGGGAAGCGCTGATTGCCATCTGGTCCGTTATTCACCCCGCGGATGATCGGTACGAAGGCAAGAGGGTATCGGTGAAGGTCGATGTCTCAAACCCCAAGCAGGTCGATGCGGTGGACACGGTCTACTCTGTTGTCCAGACGATCAACTTCAAGGACGCTGGCGGGTCGATCGTGATGGACGGCATGCGCGTGACCGACTATCCGATCATCATAAGGATCAGGTAGAACTCGATCTGGCGTCGCGGGTGTTATCAGAAGGAACACAATATGCCGGTAAACGTGGGGTTCATCGGTGTTGGCTCCATTGCGGGAGCGCACATTGCCTCGCTTTCGCAGATGGAGGATGTCAGCATTGTAGCGTTCACTGACGTCGAGATCGCCAGAGCCAGGGACGCCGCGGCAAAGCACGGCGGTAATGCCTATGCAGATTGCCGTGAGATGTATGATAGTGAGAAACTCGACGCGGTCTACATCTGCGTCCCACCGCACGCCCATTCCGGTCAGGAGATACTGGCGGCGGAACGGGGAATCCATTTGTTTGTCGAGAAACCCGTCGGGCTTTCGCTTGACGAAGCCAAGAGGACGAGAAAGGCCATAGACAGGAGTGGCGTTATCAGCTCGGTCGGCTACCATTGGCGCTACCGGCTAGGGTCGGCACGGGCCAAGGAATTACTGGCGACACGCGATACCGGAATGGTGCTGGGATACTGGATGGGCGGCTTTGCTGAGGTCGCGTGGTGGAGACGATATGGCCAATCCGGCGGCCAGATGGTTGAGCAGATGACTCACATTGTGGACCTGGCCAGGTATCTGTGTGGTGAGATCAAAGAGATCTACGCCGCTTATGCCGTGCGGGCGCTTTCGGAGGTCCCTGATCTCAGCATCTCGGACGTGGGCACGTGCACGGCGAAGTTCGAGGATGGCAGCGTTGGAAGCTTCTCGAACACCTGCATCCTCGGGATACCTTATACAGTGGGCCTGCATGTCGTGTGCAAGGACCTTGTGGTTGAGATCGCCGGTGAGACAATCATCAGGCAGCCTGGGATCACGGAAACGGTGACGGACTTATGCAGCCCTCATCATTCAGCCTGCGAGGCCTTTATCGTGGCAGTCAGAACGGGGAACCGGAGCGGGATAAGATCATCGTACAGCGACGCCGTCAGAACACTGGCTGTCACATTGGCAGCAAACGAATCGGCCAGTACCGGTGTACCCGTTCAAGTAGCATGACACACTATGCAGGTGCGGCCGGTGCAAGAACGGACGACCGGCCCCAGTCTGAGGCGGACAAGCAGGGCTGGGCGGGATACCTGCGCGAGCGAGTCCTGTTCGTCAAGCGCTTCCCATGCGTCGAAGGGGCAAAGTACCCGGACTACGGGTGCAATGCTGAGACCTATACAGAGGGCAGTTTCATGGAGCTCGAGAGCCTGGCCGCGCCGGTCGCGCTCCAGCCAAGGGAGTCCGTGACACACGTCGAGCGCTGATATCTCTTAAAGAACGTCTGTGCAGGTCCGTCCGGAGAATCCCTGGGCACGGCGATTACACCGCTGGTGAAGCAGACGGCGAAGTAGCTCAGGACTTGCCATCGAGATCGTGCGCGAGCAAAACGGGCTCCGGACCTAGTTGATGTCCCCGGCAATAGTACGCAGTTGATAGCCGAAGAAGGAGGAGGAAGTGTGAAGGCTGCGGTGTTCCATGGTGTAGATGATATCCGACTCGAAGATGTCCCTATGCCGACGATACGCGACGATGAAGTGCTGGTGAGGATCTTCGCCTGTGCCATATGTGGCAGCGATGTGCGAATCTTCCACAACGGGCACAAACTGATAACCCCGCCTATGATCACCGGCCATGAAATGGCCGGAGAAGTTGTTGAGGTAGGCAATCAGGTCGATGGATGGAAACCTGGCGACAGGTTTACCGTGGCTACGAGTGTGCCCTGTCTCAATTGCCGGGCCTGCGAGCGTGGTTACTTCAATGTCTGCGAAGACCTTACTGGCGTCGGGTTCAACTTCCCCGGAGGTTTTGCAGAGTATACCATCATACCGCAGCAGGTGCTGAGAGCCGGCAACTTGCTGAAGCTGCCGGACGCATTGGGTTACAGAGAGGGAGCGATATCTGAACCGCTTGCCTGCGTTGTCAATGGCCAGGAGTTGTCCAAGGTCGGCAAGGACGATGTGGTGACCGTGATCGGCGCCGGCCCGATAGGGTGTATGCATATCGCTCTGGCCAAACAGCGGGGAGCAAAACAGGTGATCTCCGTCGGGATCTCTGCTCCGCGCATTGAGCAGGCACGGAAGGCCGGAGCGGATGTCTGTATAGACGCCGAAGCAACAGATGCGGTGGCGGCTGTGAAAGACGCGACAGGCGGCTGGGGAGCGGACTGTGTTATAGTCGCCGCGGGATCGCTCAAGGCTCAAGAGGACGGGATCAGGATGGCAGCACGCAGGGGCAGGGTCAACCTGTTCGGAGGTGTACCCAAGACCGCAGGGGCGTTGCCGCTGGACAGCAACTTTGTGCACTACGATGAGGTATTTGTCCACGGCTCGTACGGTTCCACCAGCAGACAGCATGCTCACGCACTGGAGCTGATGGCATCAGGCAAGATCGATCCGGGCCTGTTTATCTCACAGGTGCTTCCGTTTGACCGGATACTAGACGGTTTCGCAATCGCCGAACAGGGCAATTCGCTCAAGGTCGTTTTGGACGTAGTGAAGTGACAGGACACATGAGAACAAGATTCGCGACGGTATACGGTCCTGGCGACGTCAGGATAGAGGAGAAGGAACTAACCCCGACCGGCCCGTGTCAGGTACTTCTCAAAGTTGAGATGTGCGGCGTATGCGGTACGGACCTCCTGATCAACTCAGGCAAACTTCCTGTCAAGATTCCCTATCCCAACCTCGGCCATGAGTATTGCGCCCAGGTCTGTGAATCAGGCAGCGAGGTCGGTTGGCTGAGTCCAGGAGACAGAGTGGTCATAAATCCCAACTACTGGTGCGGGCACTGCAAGATGTGCCAAAGCGGACTGATCCATCTCTGCACTGAGAAAGCAGGCCGCTGGTCGAAGTCCAACGGGGGTTTCGCCGATTATGCGCTGGTAGCAGGCGATCTTGTGCACAAGATCCCTGCTGATCTCCCAGCGGAGCGGGCGATTTTCGCTGAACCGCTGTCGTGCTGTCTTCATGGTCTCTCGCGCACATCCATGAAGCCGGGAGACAGGATCGCGATACTGGGCGGCGGGACAATCGGTCTGCTTACGCTTCTCGCGCTCAGACACGGCGGCGACAACTGCATCACCGTTTCCGAGCCCGTCGCAGGCAAGCGCGCAATCGCCGCCGCACTGGGGGCTGAGCGTGTGCTGGACCCACTGACGACGGACGTTGCCGGCGAACTTCGAGACCGGATGGACGTCGTGATCGACTGCACCGGTTGTTCCGAAGCGCTGGCTGTCGCTGCTGTGATTGCTGCTCCACGAGGAACCATCCTCGCCATATCGCTCTATGAAGACGGGCTGTCCAGCGATCTGCAGCCCGGTTTCATCAGTCGGAAAGAGCTGGTCATCGTGGGGGCCATATTCGCCCCCTTCAGGTTGCCGGACGCGATCAGGCTCCTCTCACGCAGCAGCTTCACAGCCGAGAAACTGATCGGCTCGACAGTGGAGCTTGCGGATCTGCCTGGCGTGATGCAGAGCGCCCTGGTACGCGAAGCGGCAAAGATCGCAGTAACGCCATAGGGAGTTTTCTGAACTGCAATGCGGATCACAAATCGCGAGATGATCGACATGTTGGAACGGATGCTGCTGATCAGGTATTTCGATGAGGCAGCAGGAGACCTTTACGCGAACAAGGAGGTCGCCGGAGGCACGCACCTGTATATTGGTGAGGAAGCCGTGGCGGTGGGTGCAGTCTCCACGCTCAATCCCGACGATTACATGACCAGTACGCACCGCGGCCATGGACACTGTCTTGCCAAGGGGGCGGACCCGAAGCTGATGATGGCGGAATTGCTCGGCAAAGCGGACGGCATTTGCAGAGGCAAGGGCGGTTCTCTTCACATTGCCGATGTCGGCACGGGGAATCTTGGAGCGTCCGGCATAGTCGGCGGCGGCTTGCCGATCGCCGTGGGCGCCGGATTGGCGAGCGAACTGGGCAAGACGGGGCGAGTCGTCCTATGCTTCTTCGGAGACGGAGCAGCGAACACGGGCGCATTTCATGAGGCGATCAACCTTGGAGCCTTGTGGAAGCTGCCTGTCGTTTTCCTCTGCGAGAACAACCTTTATGGCATGTCCGTGCCGCTCGATGAGGCATCGTCGGTACGAGATATCAGCACACGAGCCGTCGCCTATGGAATCCCCGGAGACAGCGTGGATGGGAACGACCTGCTCGCAGTCAGGGAGTCAGTCGCAAAGGCGGTCGCACGAGCGCGCAAGGGCGATGGCCCCTCGCTTATACAGTGCCTTACCTACAGATGGCGAGGCCATGCGGCAAGCGATCCAGGGGCTTACCGAACTCCAGAAGAAGTCGCGGAGTGGAAAGAGCGATGTCCCATAAAGCGGTTCAGGGGCTATCTGATTGTGGAGAACGCCCTTGACGATGCCGGCTGCACCCGGATCGAACAGAAAGCGAAACGTGCCATAGACGAGGCCGTGGAATTCGCGAGAAGGAGTCCCTACCCGTCCGAGGATGAGCTTCATACGGACGTCTTTGCGCCTGCCTATGTCGTGCGAGATGGACCCGCCCCCAAGGCGGTCAGGCTTATTCACTACTGGAAGGCAATTCACGAAGCCCTTACCGAGGAGATGACGAGAGATGAGTCGGTGATTCTTTTCGGTGAAGACGTTGCCTTGTTCGGCGGCGCATTTGGCGCCACGCGGGACCTGTATAAGGTCTTCCCCGGCAGGGTGCGAAACACGCCCATCTCGGAGGCTGCGATTGCCGGCGCCGCAGTGGGAGCGGCCCTCTGCGGCATGAGGCCGATCGCAGAGATCATGTATATGGACTTCATGCCCATCGCCACTGACCAGATCGTAAACCAGGCGGCAAAGATCAGGTATATGTTCGGCGGAGATCCCATCCTGCCGATCGTGTATCGCACCCAGGGAGGTGGCGGCAAGTCCATCGCCGCTCAGCACTCTCAGAGCTTGGAAGCGTGGTTCGCCCATATACCCGGAATCAAGATCGTTATGCCTTCCACCCCGTATGACGCTAAGGGCCTTCTCAAGACCGCCATACGCGAAGACAACCCCGTGCTCTTTGTGGAGCACAAGCTTCTATACAAAACTGAGGGCGAGGTGCCGGAAGAGGAGTACCTGCTGCCATTCGGAGTAGCCGATGTAAAGCGGTCCGGGCGTGACGTGACGGTAGTGGCAACGTCTCGAATGGTCCACCTGGCGCTTGAGGCTGCGGAGACGCTGTCCCAAGAGGGGGTCGAAGTAGAAGTGATCGACCCTAGAACGCTGGTACCGCTGGACCTGGAGACGATTGTCCAGTCCGTTAAGAAAACGGGGCGAGCCTTACTTGTGCACGAGGCGTCTAAGACTGGAGGCGTCGGCGCTGAGATCGGAATGCAGGTACAGGAGGCAGCGTTCGACTACCTCGATGCGCCGATCGCGCGAATTGGCGGCCTCCACGTCCCCATGCCGTGCTCTCCAGCGCTCGAGAGACTCGTGATACCCTCAGCGGAATCGATAGCCGCCGGGATCAGGGCACTGACACAACGCAACGCCCTCTAAGGAGGAAGAATGAACCCCGTCACACTTGGAGTCATAGTCGGGAATCGCGATGTGTTTCCGGGCAACCTAGCCGAGAGCGGTCGCAAGGAGGTGCTGCGGGTTCTTCGACAGCTTGGGATCAACGCGGTGATCGTGCCAGAGGACCAGTCCCAGAGCTCTGCAATCGGCGACCTGGCACAAGCCAGGAAGTGCGCAGACCTCTTCAGCAAGCATCGAGAACGCATTGACGGCGTGCTTGTCAGCTTGCCGAACTTCGGCGACGAACGCTCGATCGCCGATTCGTTGAGGCTGTCGTCCCTGTATGTACCTGTTTTCGTGCATGCGTTCCCGGACGAACTGGGCAAGATGGGGGTTCACCAGCGGCGCGACAGTTTCTGCGGGAAGATCTCGGTCTGCAACGTCTTGAGGCAGTACGGCATCCGCTACTCGATCGGGGCGACACACACGGTGTCAACATCCTCGCAGGAGTTCGCTGGCGATCTGGGATGGTTCGCCGGAGTGTGCCGCGTCGTCAGGGGCATGCGCCGCGCCCGCATAGGGTGCATCGGAGCCAGGATCGCACCTTTTAAGACTGTGCGCTACAGCGAGAAGCTCCTCGAGAAGAGCGGCATTTCCATTGACACTGTGGACCTCTCAGAGATATTCACCGCCATGGAGAAGGTCGACGACGCTCAGAGCGATCTCATCGCGAAGGTCAAAGCATTGTCGAGGTATTCCGACACGGCGTGCGTGGACCCCGGGACCTTGCGCAAGATAGCCAAGCTCGGCTTGGTGATAGATCGCTGGGTTCAGGAGAACGGTCTTCAGGCCGTGGCGGTGCAGTGCTGGCCGGCAATGCAGGGCGCTTTGCAGATATTCCCGTGTCTCCTGATGAGTCTGATGAACAGCTCGCTTGTGCCTGCCGCGTGCGAGGCAGACGTGGCCGGTGCCGTGTCGGCCTACGCGCTTCAGCTCGCATCTGGCAGGCCATCAGCGCTCATGGATTGGAATAACAACTACGGAGATGAGCAGGACAAGTGCATCCTTTTCCATTGCGGCCCCGTGCCCCCCAGCATGATGAGCCGTAAGGGTAAAATCACCGACCACGCC
>SDBV01013054.1_pt1 | contig 10603 bp, 13 predicted proteins | sample 2277081 | NCBI WGS metagenome assembly SDBV01 (sample SAMN10402039, study PRJNA504765) | marine sediment metagenome | isolation source: marine sediment core GS10_PC15, 223 cmbsf | place: Arctic Ocean: Southern Knipovich Ridge | collected 2010
TTGTCTTATCTGGCCATAAGCAGTTGACCCAATCCCAAACCATGCCAACCAGCTCGGCGGGTTCTTCATCAGGACACCATGTATATTAATTGTGGCAACTCCACCGTTGACCGTCATAGCCGCCGGCTTGTTTGTCTGGATTTCTATTGCCGATAGTGCTTCCAGTGATTCGGTGGTCATTGAACTTAATTTTTCATATAGCACCGCCAACATTCGCGGCTCCATGATCCATATATCTTTTTGCAGTTCTGCACAAATTTGATTAATCATTTTTAGTCCTCATTGTTATTTTGCGTTGTTTTATTCTCATCTTCCTCCTCTGGTGGAATCTCGACAGTTCCCGGGTCTTTTAAACCGCAGAAAATCTGATAAGGCACATCGAACCCTGTGGCTTTCTTGATTGCCGTGACCCGGGCAATAGCATCTTCAATCTCTTTTTGCCGCTGATTAACAACATCCTCGCGATCAGTGTTGAGCGTTTTACATACCTGGGCATGAGTCGCAAAGCCGCGAGACACTTTTTCGCCATAAGCCTGCACTTCTTTCAGCTGATCTATCCAGGGAAATGTCGGCTTAATCAAATCAAATTTATATTGATTCTTGTTTTCTTTTAGAGCTCCGGACGCTATCCATTCGTCAATCTTCCATTTAATCAATGGCTGATAATAGTAATCCTCCAGGATGATTTGGTAATCGAGAAAAACCTGGTAAGCCTGCTCTAAAACTGCTCTGGATTGTGAGTAGTTTGATTTGGTCCAATCCAAAAGAATTATTTCAAGCGGCAAGCCCAAAGGCAAACCCATCAGCCTCAAAAACATTCTTATAGAATTACTAAAATCCTTGCCGGGTATATTGCGATCGATGCCTTTTATTTCCTCACCAACTTCCGCCTGGAACATTAACGCATAATCCAGTTCGGTAATCCGTGTGGTCAATTGTCCCTCCGTAGCCGAACCCGTCTTGTCGGGGTCTGCTTTGCTTTCGTTATATCCCTGCTGAGCACCTTCTTTGCGATTAATTGAAACCGCAAGCCTGGCCAACAGCTGCCAGGCTATTGCCTCCGAATCGCAAACATCATTTATTCTATGCAGCATCGGGAAAGCTGATTGACATGGAGGGACACCGCGTATCGAACTGGGCCGCTCCGGATTTGTTAAGAAAAGTATATTTTTCGGGTCATACCCTTTTGCTTTCGATGTGTCTACGCGACCACCTCTGCCATAAGGGGAAATCCAATATTTATTTGGTTGACCATATTGGTTTTTTGTAATCCCATCTTTTGGGTTGGTTTTTGCTAATTGCTCAGCCTCTATAAGTTGAATAAGTCCGTCCTTGTTAGTTAATATAACAATCATGTCACCCGCTACCATTATCTCCTGACAAACCATCCGGTCGGTTTTTCCGCCTGAAAGTATTCCACGAAGTTCAGGCCTGCGGTGAAAATCCTTCCATAAATATTCCACTTTTGCGTTATAATTTTGATTACCCGATTTCATCTGCAGGGTAAAACCGTTACCAACAATGTAACTAACCGCCCGACCTATCATCCCCTTATAAATTGAATTGTCACGCATGAATGTTCTTGACTGATTTATGAGTTTCAACCTGTCATATAATTCATGCCGCTCACCAGAAGCCGAAACATATATTCTCCCGTCCCTTGCAACACCTTTTGCCGCTCTATATCCAAGCGAACCATATACACCGCCCGCCTTAATCATAACGTGCTTTCTATCGCGGTGCCTTTTCGCGTCTGCAGTATTTGTTTTGTTTTTACTTTTAGCCATTATCTAACTGGCACCCCACGAACAAACTGTGATCTATTAACAGAATTACCGCTGACCTCTATGAATGATTCCAGCTTCGATTTTTCTGCAAGCAATGACTCGTAATCCGCTGAACGATTCCCCCTTGATACTTTTGTTGGCCGGTTAACAAGTAACCATCGAACCGCTTCCAATGCAAGCCCGGCTTTTGTCGCATTGCCCTCCCAGGTGAGATTGTCATTGTACTGTGCTAATGCCTCAACTCTTGTCGATGAGCTTGTTAGTGACATCATTCTCCCTAAAAAAATAAATAGATACCTGTTATTTTTATCGGTCTGATGATATCACAACATATAGTACGTCAACAAACAAAAGCACAAAATATGGTATAAAACGCAAAACTTTTACCAAACTTGGTAAAAAACTTGCTTCTTAACCGCTGATTTTAAACCTTTTTTCCGAACATTGTGTATTTATGCCGACAAACCGCCCGCCGACACTGCCTGTATTGTACCCTGCCTTTTGTATTCAATGCTACGGTGTCGATAGCTCTGCATCGAGGACACCTTGACCTGGTTGGAAAAGAAAAGACGGCTTTTGTTTTTTTAGTTTGCCCCTTCGGAGCCTGGTCAGCTGCAGTTTGCTCACTCTTTGCGTCCGCTGCATGCGGCTCACCGCCTCCCTGCTCTTTTTCAGCCAGGACCTTAGCAGCCTGGGCGTCTTTTTCGGCCTGGACGTTCGCGGCTTGTTTGGCCTGCTCTGCTTTTACTTTCGCTACGCTCTCCGCTTTTACCTTTGCGGCGTGTGATTGCTGATCTGAATTCTTTCCCATTTTTGTACCTTTCAAAATTAATATTTAGTTGTCATTTTTTTGGATCCGTGTTTTTTGATTTGCTGGGTTTGGGGTTTTGCTTTTTGTGTCACTGCCGGTTTTAAAAATCTAACGCCCGCCAGCTCCGCAGCTGCCGTCGCGTATACGTCACAATCCCAATAATGATTTGCACGATAACCATCTTTTTTAACCCACACATTTTTGAAGTGACGACCTGTGCGGATTTTTCTTTGTTCTTCGCTGGCCAACTGCCTGATTATTTCTTCGGATGTTTGTGAGTGTAAGTGCATATACCCGGGACCCGGGATGACCGATTCATGAAGCAACCTATACAACCTGTCTTTTAAAACATTGACGTTCAAATCATATCTGATGAGATTTATAATAATGTCCCTCGCTTTATCAACGATAACCGACTCCCTTGTAGCTCTGAATATTCTATTTTTTACAGAGCCGTCACCGCGAACCGGAATAAGAACATCATTATGTTTAACACAAACATCCTTCACCACGTCCGGTCTGTAATTACAGTCTATCGCCGCTTTGAAAATCCCCATCGTATGAGCTTTGTTTTTAGTAAACGGCCACTGCATTTCCAATAAATCCTCAACCAATTTATAACTTTCTAACAAACTCGTATCACCAGTTTCCAATCTGGCCTCGTATATACTCCAAACCTCCGAGCTGTGACCCCATCCAAGCACCCGGACATATACATGATCCAGCTGAACATCAAAGCCGGCAGTGATCATCTGAACACCCTCCGGAATTATCTCCGGCGGGTAATTCCCGATGTGAGTTATCAACACGCTTTCGTGTGTCTCTTTTTCCCGCTCCTCGAATGATTCAGTAAGATACGCGTTGATAAAATCCTGCAGGGGCCCAATGTCACCCAGCCTTTTTTGCACCTGGGCATAAGCCCACTTAGCTGCTAATCTATCTATCGTCATGAACCCAGGATAAAGCATAAATGCCGTTTGCCTAAAACTCTTATGCGTTGTTATGGGGACCTTGCCAATTATTGCACCGTTCTTATCAACAGTACAACCATCCGGGGCAAATTTTCCATTAGTTACCGCGTCCCATCGATTCTTTTCTGTCCATTCTTTTTTACATAACGGACAAACGTACCTTGCATGACCTCCCCTTTCGTATTGTTTATCGGTTAGCAACTTACCATCCTTCCTTTTATCAAGCTGCACGTGTGCCCATTTAGAAATATGATGTTCCCCACAAAATGAACACTTTACCCAAAACTCATGCATATCCCCCGCTTTGAATTCGCGGTCGATAAGGTCATTTTCTTTTACCGGCGTTGATAAACAAAACAACTTCGAACGTCCGAAAAAAGTAGTTAGTCTATCCTTTGTTAAGCTGACTGGATCAGCCTCTTTTCCTGTTTTTAGCTGCATCTTGCCCGCTTCATCCACAACAGCATAACATACTGGATTATCACCCAAAGCCGCGGCACTTCCAGCCCAGCCGATATATAATATCAGGTTATCCAGGACAGTTTCTTTGCCAATATTAATATTGTCAATTTTTTGTCCGGGCAAATGTGTGAGTAGTGTTGATGTTGATTCAAACATTGGTTTGATTCTTGTATTAACCCGCCTGTTGGCATCGTCTTCGCGGGGCATAACTATCAGAGTCGGTCCCGGTGATTCATCTACAATCCAACCAAGAAAATTAAGGGATATTTCCGTGCCGCCAGATTGAACACTTTTCATCAACGTCACCTGTGTGACTCCGATATCGGATAGTGCGTCCATAATCGGAACGGTCCAAGGATTGATATCGTGCGACCAGGGACCCGAGAAATTAGACGTCTTCGGAGATAACACCCGCCGCTCGAGTGCCCATTGAGAAACTGTAAGCTTTTTACGCGGGCTTAGAACCTCCAGCTCCTCTGGCTGCATCGCCAACGGCTTGGGAAATTTCGATTTGGTTTGTTTTTTCTTCATCCGCTCTCTGAAACTAAACCCTCGAGCAGCTCCTCGAGCAGTTTGGTTTTTTCATCAGATAATTTCAGGGATTCCGGTACTTGGCATTGCTGACTTAATATATTATCGAAAAAATCGTTGATTAATTTGGTGATTTTTCTTTGCGGCTGACCGTGGGCCAACATCGCCAGCTCCTCCGCTTTATGACGGAGGGCATTAATTAAGTTCTGATGCCTGGCTATCTGGCCGGTGATGACCTCGGTCCTGTCAAGCAGCTCATGTTTTTCCTTTTTCAAAACGATATCCAACCGCTCAGCTTTCTTTTGCTGAAAAGGATTGATACTATTCACTACCCTGGCCGGCAGCTTCTCAACTGTGTATTTCTCAAACCATTTCAAAAAAGACGGTAACCAGAAATTACCATCCGCCTCCCGTGGCAAGCCCCTTTCCAACCAATCATATATCGTCCTTCTCGAACGAACCGTTATATCAATCAGCTGCATCAAAGTGACTTTCCGGTAATCTGTTTGCGCTGGACCGGCGAACCGCTGTTTAATAATATCCTCGATTCTCTGACTTACCGCGTTTTCAAGGGCGGCTTTTACTCGAGGGTATTTTTCTAAATCAAAATGATCCTCGAACTGCGAATCCAGCAGACCTATCGATTTCAATTCTCTGGCCAGGTCTGAAAGTTGTTTGTTTTTTTTGCCCCCGGTACCGGCTGGTTTGGATTTGCTCTTTGTGGTTTTGTCCGACTTGTTTTTTTCGCTTTCAGCTTCCAGGGCTGACAGCTCTCTAAGCTCCTTTTCGGTTAAGGGTTTGCCGGTATTTACTTTAGACAACAAAAATAGATGTCTTCGCTTTTTAGCGATCTCCATGACATCAAGCTTTTGTTTATTTTTTTTCAATGGTACCCAATGCTATTTTACATCATCGGTTGCGGTTGATATGATTTTAAATCTTTTTTCAGCATGTACGGTTTACCGAGCTGGTCTAGATGCTTCGTGACGCGGGCAACATATCCCGCCCAGTCTTTTATGCGACTCGGAAAACTGGACACCTTGCCCAGCTTATAAAAATCGGCAAACGGTGCACTCGCGTTGATAAGTTGATGTATTTCTATTTCGTCCAGTGCCGGCTCCAGGCTAACCCATGTTTTAATATCTCTCAGCTTAGCTTGTTTCAAGGATTCTATTCGTTCCTCTGGCAATGCCGCGAATGGCTCAATTGCCTGGGATCCCTGCGGGTCAAAAAATGTAAGTGACACCGCAAACTTATCACCGGGTCTATACAAATCAAATTCATTGACCGCATGCAATCCACCTTTTGTGAGAATTTGGAAATTGACATTATTCTCCGATAGCAATATTAATGCCTTGCGAGTTGTAAAGTTCTGCGGATCATCCTTCACGTCCGGCGTATATGGATCACACGTAAAGCACAACAATACCGGCTCTGTTATCTTAACGGTACCGAGATCGCGTGCCAGGTTTTTAATTACATCTTTTCTAACATTGACCTTTGCGTGAAATTCCTGCCGGTCCTGGCGAAGACAATTCGGAACGTAGCAATATTTACACCCATGCCGGCACCCGGCGTAAAGATTTAATGCAAGGGGTGAATATTCACCAGCTCGACCGCTGGGCCTGTAGACCACTCTACACTTTCCGATGTCTGTGGTTTTTTCCATTTTTATTTTCCTTCCTGCTCAACAACAAACGTTTTTAATTCTTTGACCGTTTTACCATGTCTAATTTTTTTGCCCTTATGATATAAATCATATCCATCCCTGCCGGGCGGTGAAAAAAACAAACCGCACGTGCTGCATATCTCCCATAAGTGCCAATGCTTCCCCATAGTATAAAACTCACCATCGAAAATAGAATGCTTCCGAGCATTGCGACTATATTCCCATTCGAACTCACTCATCTTTTGTTTTGCTTCCAGGTACCGTTGATGTTCTGCCAAATTAATCTCACTACGAACACAGCAACCAACACACCAACAGCAGACCAGAAAAGTAACTTAAAATTATTCTCTATGAATTGACTGAATGCATCCATCTTAACCACCTTCCCTTTCATGCTCCTCTGTTTTTATAGGCAACAAACTAACACTGCTTATTACAATCCGCATTTTCAATCTTCTCGCGACAACCACCAGCTGCGATAGTGTCGGCTGAGCGTTCCTGTCTACTGGCCAATTAGCCGGCAGATCAAAGCCAAGGCCGAGGCTGTTGTAATCCCCGTTGATATTGAAACCAAACTCTTTCATCCTGATGTTTATTTGGTCATACAACCCCAATCTAACATCAAGACCCGCATCAATTGATACTATCCTTTTTTCGTCTGTCATTTTAAGCCTCCCTGCTCTAATCTGTAAAAAATAACATTTGGTTATCGTTTTTTTTCTTGCTCATGTTATACGCCATTTTCGTTTATCTACTTGTTTTATTAACTTTCTGACCTCCGGTGTCCCCGCCGTACAGCCAACTGCAAGAATGATATAAGGTTTCCCGAATGAATGTCCGCAACAATGGTATAGGGTGTCAATGCCCTGTGACCATAAGTGTAAAAAGATGTCTGCGCAACAAGAATCAACTTCAATCGTCGACCGCCTTTTCCTTTTCATCCATAAAGGCGTTGGCAAATACTTTTTATTTGTTTTCTCGCACATATTTATCTCTCTTCTTTGCTTTTTTCTTCGATGTTTTTTTCTTTGCCGGTGACTTAACCTTTGCCGGCGTTTTCTTTGGTGTGCCATCCTCGTTTAGAGCCGACCAGCTTTTCGGTTCCGGGTAAACCTCCTTTGACACTTTCTTAAATATGGCTGTGATGTCAATACCGCAGAACTTGCTTGCTGCCCTTGCCGCTGAAATTAATTCATCCGGGGTTTGTGTGATGGCTCCACAGTAAGTCAGATTGCTAATGATAGTAGCCCGGACCATCTGCCATAGTTCACCCATAACAGTTTTTTTATCTTTTCTTAAAGCAAGTCTTCCCCACGATCTCTGCTGGGTTTGCCCGGTACCGAACAGGACCGTCAAACCCATGACCGTCAAAATCGGGTCCTTCGTGACCAGGTCTTTTGAATCAGTTTTTTTAATGGCGGTGATCAGTTCTCTTATGGTGACAAACCATCGCTTCTTATTCAATAACACCCGGCGTTCTTTTAGTGGTGTTGGTTTGCCTGTAGTTTTAGATGTGCTCTTGCCGCTCAATGCGGACACGTTTGATTGTTTAATGGTAATCCATTTTTGAATTCCGATATCATTACCAAAAACAACCAGTGCCGGCACAGCGTTTTTGGCACCCTCCTTTGAAGCTTTCCAGTCACCATTGCCTATCACCTGATACCCGTCTATTATGAACTCACTAGATATCTTTCGCTGGTCCCAATAGTCTATATGCTTTGTAGCGATAAAAACAACGCCCGGGTGTGTTGCTTTGAGTTCGGCATATCTTTTCTTAAGCCAGGAAACCGTTTTTACTTCCCAACACCGACGGTCCAAACATCGGTCATTTTTCTTAGCTATCTTTTTGTCGGTGGTATCGTCAAATAATCCCGGCACAAAACTACTACGCTTTTTACAGCTGGCACAATCCTTCGCGGCTTTCAATAACGTGATATCTTTCAGGTCCCACAATGCCTTGTCCAGCTGCATGAGGCGTTCGGATATCTCTTTTTCCAACGCCTTAATAGTTATCACACCGTTGACATGTCTAAAGCCGCTCAGTATTTCATCCTGAACATTTTTCGGCAGTGCTGCAACCCGCTGTAAATGAGAAACCGTCCAGTGCTTACATGTTGCGTCTTCTATGATTGCTTTTTTCCAGCCCGGACTTAAGTTATTATTTATTGCTCTCCTCTGCAGAACCCACGTTATAGATTTGCCCATCTTCGAAGCCACAGCCTCCGTGTCACCTTTATATTTGACCATCAGCGTCACAACTGCCTTGCCCTCCTCGAGCGGTGTTAAGTTTTCCCTGGCAAAGTTCTCCGCGAACGTAATATTAAACGCCGCTTCATCACTTATCGTCCCGTGATTCAGTGCCGGGACCGATTCCAAACCAATCTTTCCGGCGGCTAATATTCTTCTCTCACCTGCCAGGAGCTGAAATTTGCCCACTTGTTTCGGGTGTGTCCTTACCTGGACCGGCACCTTTATCCCCATCGCCTTGATGCTATCTATCAAATCCTGAAACGATTTGCTTTTTTCGTTAACGATTCGGGGATTGTCTGGATTAAGAGTGATCTGATTCGTTGAAATACTTCGAAGAACATAATTTCCTACCGTTTTTAACTCTGACATCTGCCTACCCTTTCAAAATTAATATTTTCTAAACATTCCAGACCTCGGCGATCAACCGGGACCCGTATTTTTTAACAGCTAAACTTTTCTTTGTTCGGCCAGAATATATGCCCGGCCAGGACGCCCAGCCAAACCCGCAGGAAAATCCAAAGAAAAGACAGCTTGAATATCATAGAAACGATTATCATGAGAAACAACAAGTCCATTTTGGGGCTAAAACATTTTTGATAAGCCTGCGATATCGTGGGTTTGCCCTTACCGGAAAAACATAGTTTATAAATCACCAGCCATTGCAGACCAGCGAATAACAACCAATTAATTATCTGTATAAATATACTCATTGCTCACCTTCAATTTTAGGAGCCATCAGCCCCGGCGACGCACCGGGGCATAGGCTCTTACTCGAATCATGCCGTGTCTTCGGTTTTTGTTTTCAGAAAATGCAGCATCATCGCAAAATTGGCAACATTAACGTAATTGCCTTTTTCCACCTGTTCTAAGAGTTTTTGCTCAATCTCTTTTGTATACGATTTATCATCCCAACCGAAGTATTCTTCGGCTGCTTTATCGAACATTTTATCCCTCATCACGTCTGCAAATTTCAGGATGGCAAGCTCTATATCGTCTAAATCCTCCCAAAAATTATTTTTGCGAATCGCCCCTGATGTTCGGGTCCGAGGCGGTCCTTTTAATTGTCTTGCTTCCTGTAATGTATATTTTTTTGCCATATCGTCACCTCTGTTTGATTATTTTTTGGGTTTTGCGTTCTTACCACCAAACACCCGAACGGCCATATAAACCCACGCCGCCCGGACCGGCCACATGCCATCGGCAATACAAATCTCTCTGAGCAGTTGGTCGGCATATTTCCGGTAGCTATAATCCAAATACCCCTCACGCATGAGCTGGTATAACACATCGTGAATCAACGAACCCCGCATAAAGTTTTCCGTGTCAATTGCCGGACCGCTCGGACCATCCCACGCGTAGCCCTTATGGATTATCAGATGTCCGGACCGGAATAGTGTCACAAATGGAGTGCGTATAGTAGGCGCATCAGTCTCAAGCGTCATCGTGATATTTTCCAACACCTGGTATTTCCAATGCTTCGGAATTTTGCGATATTTAATTTTCATTCTTCACTCCCGTGTCGATTATTTCAATATCCTCATCGAACTTCGTGTGATAACAAAGAGCACCAATTTCCCCTACCTCATACTTACCCTTAAAATAGAATCCAGGATGTGTGCTACCACCACCGTCCCAATGCAAAGATTCACACCACTCAACCTCACCATAATTCGTTGTACTACCTTCGTATATCTCCTCGCCATTCTTATCTTTGATATCGATGTATTGCCCCACTGTTTCGGGGTCAACCTCAACCCCGCCACCAATTACATCAACAAAATGGCAGGGAGGTTCGGAGACATACATTTCCGCGTCATCAGGAATGATAAAATGTTTGCTTTGAACTACACAGTAATGCCCATATTCCCATTTACCGTCATTGAGTCTTTTGCCTCTGAATTTTATAGGTCTCATTCTTCACCTCCAACGCCAAACTTAGTCCCGGCAAGTTCCAATAAGATATCCAGGTTTGATTTTTGACGGGCAAATTCAAACGTATAACCACCGCTACCATTGGCATCAGGAGTGATTAATTTAAAACCCTCTATGCTCTGGTTGAATAACCGCCAATATTCTGCAGAGATTGCCGAGCCATCCGGGAAAGTTTTACTGACCTTAA
>SDBV01013055.1_pt1 | contig 10603 bp, 11 predicted proteins | sample 2277081 | NCBI WGS metagenome assembly SDBV01 (sample SAMN10402039, study PRJNA504765) | marine sediment metagenome | isolation source: marine sediment core GS10_PC15, 223 cmbsf | place: Arctic Ocean: Southern Knipovich Ridge | collected 2010
AGACAAACAGGTAAAACGCCAGTAGCCGCTGGGTCGAGGGTACCGGCATGTCCAACACGCCGCTCCCCGGTCAGCCGCTTTACCATAGCTACAATGCTAAAAGAGGTCTTACCCCAAGGCTTGTTAATATTTAGTATACCGTCCACAGTCAACCCATAGGCTGGTCAGGAATGCTATTTGTGCTAACCTCGTCAATTAAATGAAGGAGACGATCTCCCCGCTCAATAGAATCATCCCACTGAAAACTTAGTTCAGGAATACGCCGCAACCTCAGATGTCTAGACAGCTCGTTACGGAAGAAACCTGAAGCAGCAGTTAATACGCTTAGTGTTTCTTGCCTTTCTTCCTCAGTGCCGATATGACTTATGAATATCCTAGCATATTTCAGGTCAGGGGAAGTTGATACCCCGGTTACCACCACAAAAGTGCCAAGACGTGGGTCTTTAACTTGGCACCGGAGTAATTCGCTAATTTCCTGGCGAATAAGACTATTCACTCGTTCAACACGACGTATCATAATTACTGCCCTTAGCCAGCTTGCTCCCTTCGGAAAAACTCCAGTACATCACCAACTTGAAACTCGTCAAAGTCTTTGATGCCCACACCACCCTCATAGCCAGCAGCCACCTCTTTAACATCATCCTTGAAACGCCGCAGGCTGCTAACCGTAGACTCACTCACCACCTCTTCCCCACGCCGCACCCTAACCAAGCTACCCCGGCTTACCTTACCTTCAGTAATATAGACACCAGCTATCTTCTGAATCTTGCCACTGGTAAAGACAGCCCGTACTTCAGCCCGCCCATCAATAACCTCAACATATGAGGGCGCTAACATACCCTTTAACGCCTTTTCCACATCATCTACTAAATTATAAATCACATCATAATGACGGATGTCGATACCTTCCACCTCAGCTAACTGTCGCGCTCCTGCCTCAGAGCTAACACCAAAACCAATAACGAGCCCCTTAGAGGCAGCAGCCAACATAACATCGCTCTCAGTAATATTACCAGTGCCACTATGGATAATTCTAACCTTAACCTCCTCTGCTCCCAATCGCTCCAAGGAGTTTCTTATCGGCTCAAGGCTACCTTGAACATCAGTTTTAAGAACAACATCAAGCTCTTTTACCTCGCCAGCACTTACTTGAGCAAAAAGGTTATAAAGGCTCACCGAAGACTGCTGCACCTCATGTTGACGCTTTTGTATTAAAGCCCGGGCTTGACTCTCGCTAGCCACCGCGGTTAGGGTATCTCCGACTTGAGGCACACTATCTAAGCCAAGGAGTTTAACCGGGACGGCTGGCTCAGCTTTCCTCACCCGCTTACCTGCATCATTAAACATAGCCTTGACTCTACCCCAGGTATTACCAACCACTGCCATATCGCCAAGTCTTAAAATTCCGCTTTGAATTAATACCGTAGCTAAAGGTCCCATAGTCTTGTCCAACTCAGCTTCGATAACTGTCCCTACCGCCGGTCGGGATAGGTCTGCTCTAAGGTCCTCCATTTCAGCCACTACCAGAAGGTTTTCCAGCAAATCAGAGATGCCCTTCTTCTCTTTGGCGGAAATTGGGACACAGACCGTATCGCCTCCCCACTCCTCAACAACCAAACCGGCATCAGCTAGCTGTTGCTTAACAAGCTCTGGATTAGCCTCGGGCTTGTCAATTTTATTGATAGCCACTACGATAGGCACTCCAGCCGCCCGGGCATGGTCTATAGCTTCCAGGGTTTGTGGCATTATTCCATCATCAGCAGCCACTACCAAAATGGTGATGTCAGTTACCTGTGCTCCATGAGCTCGCATCGCGGTAAAGGCTTCATGACCAGGAGTATCCAAGAAGGTAATCTTTTGCCCATTGACCTCCACCTGATAGGCGCCAATATGCTGAGTAATGCCCCCAGCTTCGCTAGCCATTACATTAGTTTGCCGAATAGCATCAAGGAGTCTAGTCTTGCCATGATTAACATGCCCCATAATCGTAACTACGGGAGGTCTGGCACGTAGACCACTAACTCCCTCACCTTGGAGTTGATGACGCTTCTTAATCTCACTGATACCACCGGCCAGCTTTCGCGCCGCTCGCGGCTCGGGGTGTGCTTCATAACCTTGGTCAGCAGCTACTTCGGCGGCTATTTTGTAGTCAATGACCTGGTTAATATTAGCCATAATGCTTTTTCTCATCAGTTGTTTGATAACGTCTATGGCACTAATCTGCAGTAGGGCAGCTAGCTGTCTCACACTTAAAGAGTGCGGAATCTCAATGGTGATTGCCTTCGGCGGTGAAGAATTCTCAACAACACTCTCATCTGAAGGCTTAGCAACTTCACTCGGTTTACTCGCCTTTGCCACTATTGACTCCTTCCAGGTCTTTGCTATATCTAATAAGCTGTTCTCGATTATCCGGGGTAAGACTAGTCCGCAAGGTATGCTCTAGCCGATTACCCTTTAGCCCAATTTGCCAGCATTCCCACTGGCAACATAAATAGGCACCACGCCCTGCCCTCTTCCCACTGATATCAATCTCTACATTTCCCTCAAGAGTACGCACCAAGCGGACTAGCTCACGCTTAGCTTTTACCACCCGGCAAGCCACGCAAGTCCGCTGTGGTATATGTTTAACAGAAACGCGATGGGAGCTAATATGCCTCCCCCTCATCATCCTCATCCTCAACAACTTCGGACACTCGGCGGGCTTTTTTAAGCTTGGCACCTTCCTCATCACTGGCTCTGCTCCCAGCGCCTTTCTTTTTTCTCTTCTTTGATTTAGCCACAGGCTTGGTCGGTCCGGGCGCTAAAATATCCTCGGCAAAACGAATCTCCGGTTTTTTTACTGTTACCTGTGGTTTAAAAGGAACCCCTGGAGAAACAGATGTAGTATCAGGAGCCGTTAAAGGCTCAGCCGTTTCAGCCACTGATACACTGGCAACAGCCTCTGCCGATAATAAAGCTGGTTCCAGAACATCTGGTATTTCAGCAGGAAGCCCCTCACCAACTATAGCCTCCTCTTCCGTCTCAACTAGTGGCTTAGTTTCTGCCGCCTTCTCTACCTCAGCCGCCGAGGCACTCTTAATGTCAATTCGCCACTCACTGAGTTTAGCAGCAAGTCTAGCATTCTGCCCTTCTTTACCGATGGCTAAGGAGAGTTGCCTATCAGGAACAACTACTGTAGCTACTCCCTCCTTCTCATCCAGCTCAACATTTAATATCTGGGCTGGGCTAAGAGCATTAGCAATAAAGACGGAGACATCTGGACTCCACATAACGACGTCAATCTTCTCACCATTTAACTCACTCACAATATTCTGTATCCTAATACCACGCAAGCCAACACAGCAACCAACCGGGTCAATGCCATCCTGTCGCGCGGCTACAGCTACCTTGCTCCGATAGCCAGCTTCACGAGCGATCGCTTTTATTTCTACTGTCCCGCTAAAAACCTCAGGAACCTCCAACTCAAAAAGTCGCCGCAGCAAATTGGGGTGGGAACGCGACACTATCACCCGAGGTCCCCTGCTGGTACGAATTACCTCTAAGAGGCAGACCTTAAGCCTTTGACCTACCCGATATCTCTCATTAAACACCTGCTCAACTGCCGGCAGTACCGCTTGTGTTCTGCCCAAATCAATAAAGACCTGCTTGGGCTCAATACGCTGCACCAACCCAGTGACAATATCGCCCTCTTTATCCGCATATTCCTCAAATACGGCACTATGCTCTGCCTCATGAAGACGCTGCAAAATAACCTGCTTTGCCGTTTGAGCAGCAATGCGCCCGGCGTTGCGTGGGGTAGCCTCTACCACTATGGTCTCACCAACCTGCACATCTTGCTTAACCTCCCGTGCCTCATCCAACGATACCTCACGGCGAACATCAGCAGGTCGCTCGACCACAGTCTTCTCGGCCCATACCTGGACCTTACCGGTAGTAGGATTAATCTTAACCGAAATATTCTGGCTAGCGGCAAAATTATCCTTCTTATAAGCCGATACTAACGCCGCCTCTACCGCAGTAAGAACCACCTCCTTGGGCAGGTTCTTCTCAGCCGAGAGTTGAGTGATTGCGATCAGAAAATCGCTCTTCATCTCAGATTGGAACCTCCAATTTTACTAATTTCCGAGACAATAAAAAAGTGGGTCTCAGCCCCACTTAATAACTCAACCTTTTTCTAACTAAAGTATACCATAATCAAGTTTAAGATGCAAGCTAATCATACTGAGATTATCTATTTGGGGCGAGGTTAATTATTAATCTTCTATGCGCAGCTATAACAACACTGGCAAAGCCTAGAAATCCAAGTTGCGTTAAGCTATAATAAATACTATATTGTGGTAGTTAGAGAATCACCCTCAGAGTGGAGAGGAAAGTTTGGATACAAACAAATTAAAGGCTTCAATTATAGGTGAAATCGACGCTCACCGCCACCAACTCAGTGAGCTGAGCCTAAAAATTCACTCCAGTCCCGAGTTAGGTTTCCAAGAGGTCAAGGCAACAGGGTGGTTAACCCAATACCTTGAGGAAAATGGCTTCTCTACAGAACAAGGCATTTGTGAGCTACCGACCGCCTTCCGGGGGAGCTATGGACAAGGGAAACCAGCTATCGCTATTCTGGCTGAGTATGATGCCCTACCTAAACTCGGCCACGCCTGTGGGCATAATCTGATAGCTGCCTGCGCTGTTGGTGCCGGCGTAGCCGCTAAGCCAGCAGTTGACCTATTCGGGGGCAGTATCCTTGTCATCGGCACTCCGGCGGAGGAGTTATATGGAGGCAAGGCAATAATGGCTGACCGGGGAGCTTTTGATAATTTGGATATGGCGATGATGGTACACCCTAATCTACATGATACTGCCACCAGCCAAACCCTTGCCTGCCTGTCTCTAGAAGTCGAATTCTTTGGTAAGGCGGCTCACGCCGCCGCCCAACCAGAGGCAGGCATCAATGCTCTAGAAGCAATGCTCCAGTCCTTTGCCGCCATCAATTCACTGCGCCAGCACATTAAGGATAAGGCCCGCATCCATGGTATTATTACCGATGGTGGAGAGGCAGCTAATATTGTCCCCGCCCACAGTGCCGGAACTTTTCTGGTGCGTGCCGAGGATAATGCCTATCTCGATGAACTAAAACAGAGGGTTATAAACTGCTTTGTCGGCGCGGCCACGGCTAGTGGCGCTCGCCTAGAATATAAGTGGGGAGACATACGCTATGCTCCCCTGCGTAATAATCTAACTCTAGCCCAATTATTTAGCCAGAATATGCAGTCCCTGGGACGCAAGGTGCAAATTGCTAACCCAAGTAAAACCTTTGGTAGCACCGATATGGGTAATGTCAGCCAGCTAGTACCCAGTATCCATCCTTCGGTAGCCATAGCTCCCGCGGATGTACTGCCCCATTCTCCCCAATTTGCCTTAGCGGCGGCCTCAGAGGCAGGTATCCGCGGTCTCCTTGATGCCGCCAAGGCTCTAGCTATGACCGTTGTCGACCTAGTCGCCAATCCTGAAATAGCTGCCAAGGTTAAAGAGGAATTTGTAAAGAATAAATGATTAAGATAGGCATTCCCAGAGCGCTACTTTATTACCAGTATTACCCTATGTGGAAGACCTTCTTTGAGGCACTAGGGGCAGAAGTGGTGGTTTCACCACCAACCACTCAGGCAATACTGTCTGCAGGCGCTTCACGGGTAGTAGCTGACACCTGTTTGCCGGCAAAGGTTTTCCTGGGTCATGTTATTTCCCTGGTAGAGAAGTGCGACTACATTTTTATTCCGGCTATCCGCAGTGTGAAAAGCAAGGTCTATAACTGCTCCAAGTTTCTTGGTTTACCTGATATGAGCCGAGCGGTCATCCCTGAATCTCCTCCTATCCTTGATATTGATATTGATATTAACAAGGGGAAACGCACGCTGTATCAAGCTATCTATAAACTGGGACGGCACTTCACCCGGAATCCATTTAAGATAAGGCAAGCCAGCATAGCCGCCTGGCAATCTTACCTGAATTATCGCCAACTAATGCCCAAGTATGGATTAGCACCGCCACAAGCAATAGAAATAATATCAGGCATACCCGAGGCAGAATCAAAAACACCTCCCTCAAACCCAATTTCACCGCAAGCTACTATTGCCATCATCAGCCACCCCTACATTCTTTACGATGAGCACATAAGTCATCGTCTTATCCACCGGTTGCAACAGCACCGTAATAGAGTGTTAACTCCCGAGATGCTCACCACCAGGGAACTTGAATCAGGCACAACTAGATTAGTAGGCAAGGCCTACTGGACATACGAAGACGAAGTAGTAGGCGCAGGAGGACACTACTTAGAAAGTGGCGTTGACGGCGTCATTGGCATAGTGGCCTTTGGTTGCGGGCCTGATTCGTTAATGATGGACGTGGTACGCCGGCAGGCGGCCAGGCTGAGAACTACTGCCTTTATGAGCCTTACCATCGAAGAGCATACCGCTGAAGCTGGCATAGTTACTCGACTGGAAGCCTTCCTTGATATGATATACAGAAAGAAAAGGAGACAGAAAAAAGTATGCGCATAGGTATACCCCACATGGGTAATCTATACATACCCCTTAAAGCTCTATTTGAAAGGCTTGATGTTGACCTTGTGATACCTCCAGTCAATAACCAGCGTACCCTGTCCCTGGGTGTCAAGTACTCCCCTGAAGGATTGTGTATCCCATTCAAGCTGACCCTGGGCAACCTGATTGAAGCTGCCGAATTAGGCGCAGATACCCTGCTTATGCCGGCCGGCTATGGTATCTGTCGCTTGGGCTACTACGCCAAGACACAGGAACAAATTCTTCGTGACCTGGGATATAACTTTGAAATGATTTGCCTGGGTGTGTCGCAACGCAAGCTGTTTGGCTTCCTCCAAATAATTAAACGCCTGTCAAACAACGCATCTTGGCTTAAGATTATTTCAGCCTTTCGCTTTGGACTGGCTAAACTAAACGCCATGGATAGAATAGAGCGAATAGTCCAGAAGGTGCGTCCCGTAGAGCAGGTAAAGGGAACTGCCAATCATCTGTTTGCCAAAGCAATTGAGGCGATCGACCGGGCAGCAGATTATGATACCCTGAAGAAAGCACAGATAGACTACATTGACCAACTCAATCAAGTGGCTAAAGACCCTTATTTTCAACCACTGCTAGTGGGCATTATCGGGGAGTTTTATGTAGTACTGGAGCCATTCTCTAATCTAGATGTAGAGATTGAGTTGGGGAAGCTGGGAGTAGAAGTAAGGCGGACGACCTTCGTTTCCGAGTGGGTCAAATTCAGCCTGTTCCTTAATCCCTTAGGCATGAATGAGAAGGACAGAATTCATAAGGCAGCTATGCCCTACCTCAAACGGGACATCGGTGGTGATGGCTGGGAATCAGTGGGGGAAAAGGTGCTCCATGCTAAGGAGTATGATGGCTTAATACACCTGGCTCCCTTCACCTGTATGCCTGAAGTAATAGCGCAAAATATCATGCCGTCAACCAAGGAGAATATCCCGGTGCTAACCATACTTTGTGACGAGCAAACAACCAAAACAGGTATGATAACCAGACTAGAGGCCTTTGTTGACCTGTTGGAACGAAAGCGACGAGCACACCAAAATAACCGACAACGAGTACCCGTATAAGGAAAATTTATGAAAGTCTATTTGGGCCTTGATGTTGGCTCAGTAACTACCAAGATTGCCGGGCTGGATGAAAATGATGAGCTTATTGCCCACATCTACCTGCCGACACAGGGCAAGCCCATTGAGATGACGCAGTTGGGGCTGAAGCAGATCAAACAGCAATTGCCTGAAGATGCTGACATTTGCGGTATGGCTACTACTGGCAGCGCCCGCTATTTGGCAGGAGTTATCGTTGGCGCTGATTTAGTCAAGAATGAGATTACCAGTCATGCGGTGGCTGCTCTCCAGTATACTCCTCAAGTACAAACCATCATTGAAATTGGGGGGCAGGATAGTAAGATTATCATCATTAGAGACGAGATAGTGACCGACTTCGGGATGAACACCGTATGCGCCGCCGGTACCGGCAGTTTCCTTGACCACCAAGCACTACGCCTCAATATGAGCATTGAGGAGTTCAGCCAACGAGCACTGAGGAGTGATATGTCAGTGCGGATTGCCGGACGATGTACCGTTTTTGCTGAGTCAGACATGATTCACAAACAACAAATGGGGCATCGAACTGAGGATATCCTCTACGGCCTGTGCCAGGCGTTAGTTCGTAACTATATCAATAATGTCGGCTTGGGCAAGGATATTCAACCCCCAATAGTATTTCAGGGTGGGGTTGCCTTTAACCAGGCTATAGTGAAGGCATTTCAAGAAGAGCTTAATAGGGAAGTCATCGTCCCACCCCATCATGAGGTCATGGGAGCAATAGGCGCTGCCTTATTGGTGCATGAGGAGATGACAAGTAATAACAATAGAAGCAAGTTCAAGGGATTCAGCGTAAGTGAAATACAATATCATACCTCCTCATTTGAATGCAAAGCCTGTCCCAACCTATGTGAGATAGCCCAGCTTGGTTTGAACGGTCAGGTTCTTGCCCGGTGGGGAGGCCGCTGCGACCTGTGGGAGAGAAGCCCAATCAATTAAAAATCTTAACCGAGGAAGTGGATGATAATTGCCATTGATGCTGCTGGTGGAGAGTATGCTCCCCACGAAATCGTCAAAGGGGCCATAAAAGCGGCTCAAGAGCACGAAGTGGAGATTATTCTGGTGGGTAAGAAACCCATACTCCATGTGCTAGCCAGCCGCTATTCAAAGAAAGCAAGCTTTACTATCATTGAGGCCAGCCAAACTATTGAGCTTCACGAGTCACCGATGAAGGCAATCCGCAGCAAGCCAAACTCCTCAATAGTAGTCGGCATTAACCTGGTAAAAGATGGCACCGCCTCAGCCTTTGTCTCTGCCGGCAACACCGGGGCAGTGGTCGGCGCTGCCCTTTTGAACCTGGGGAAAACAGAAGGCACCGAGCGCCCCGCCCTAGGTAGCATCATTGACATTACTCCCTCAACCCCGGCTCTCCTCATTGATGCTGGGGTCAATGTCGATTGCCGACCAAGCCATCTAGTTCAATTTGCCCAATTGGGCACCCTCTATGTTAACCAAGTTCTCGGCATTAGTTCGCCGCGTGTTGGCTTGCTCAGCAATGGCGAGGAGGAAACAAAGGGAAACCATCTGATTCAGGAAAGTCACCGGCTTCTCAAAAAGACTAACTTGAACTTTATTGGCAATATAGAAGGCCAAGATATCCTGAAAAGAGCAGCGGAGGTCATTGTTACCGACGGCTTTACCGGCAATATAGTGCTCAAGACCATTGAGGGTATGAGTGATACCTGGTTATATTCGCTCAGTCAAGCCGGGCAAGTCTTTGCCAAAGCCTATCGCCTGCCATTACGAGCATTGCACCGTGATATTGATATGGGCTCTTGGACACAAAGATTGGACTATAGAGAATATGGCGGGGCATGTCTCCTCGGGGTGAAGGGAAATGTCATAATCGCTCACGGACGTAGTCAGTCTAAGGCGATTAAAAATGCCATTGGTTTAGCCAAACGGACCGCAGAACGAGACATCTCACAAAGAATTAAGGAGAAAAGCTATGAGTAAACCGATTGTAATAGAAGACAGCAACTTTGACGAAATTGTATTACAGGCAGAGACACCAGTGCTGGTAGACTTCTGGGCACCCTGGTGCCGACCGTGCCTTATGGTTGCCCCAATACTGGATGAGCTGGCTGAAGAGTATAGCGGCAGGATAAATATTGCCCGGATAGATGTGGACCAGAATCCTAAGACTGCTGCCAAATATGGCATAATGAGTATTCCTACTATGCTTATTTTCAAAAAAGGGGAACCAGTTGGTAATATCGTCGGCTTTAGACCTAAAGTCGAGCTGAAGCGAAACTTGGATGACGCCCTTGGTTAAGCATACGATTCAAATTACCATTGTAGATGATAGTAAGGGTGAGAAATGCGAGGCTCACTGCGGGGTAGACTGGTCTTCCGCAGAAGCTATTACCTTAGCTAACCAGCGAATTAAAGACAGATTCGGCGACAAAATACAATTAGCTTACCATGACCTATCTAAACCTGAGACTGGTCACCATGCCTTAGAAATAGACCAAAGAATCAGGAATAAAAACTTGTCCTTACCACTACTGGTTATCAATGGTCATCCCAGAATCGCAGGACAATTTGATATTCACCTGCTACTAGATGCTATTGATGCCGAGATAGAGATTAAATCATGAACAAAGAATATGAAGTAATTATTATTGGCGGTGGTCCAGCTGGACTCACCGCCGGACTTTACACCGCAAGAGCCAGACTCAATAGCCTGCTTATAGAAAAGGTAGCAGTCGGCGGTGAGATAGCGAACGCTGAGCAGGTAGAGAACTACCCCGGTTTTCCTGAAGGTATTTCTGGTATTGAACTCGGTGAACTAATGCACCAGCAGGCAACAAAATATGGACTAGAAACTGCTATCGCCGAGGCAACCGGTATTGAGCTCCAAGAGGAACAGAAAGTGGTAAAGACCACTGAAGATAATTTTGCCGCCAGAGCACTGATTATAGC
>SDBV01013056.1_pt1 | contig 10602 bp, 8 predicted proteins | sample 2277081 | NCBI WGS metagenome assembly SDBV01 (sample SAMN10402039, study PRJNA504765) | marine sediment metagenome | isolation source: marine sediment core GS10_PC15, 223 cmbsf | place: Arctic Ocean: Southern Knipovich Ridge | collected 2010
TCATGTACAAGAATATCTGCACCTCTGTAGAACTGAAGTATTTTCTCATTTTCTTCTTTAGCAACAATTTCCCCTTCTTCAGCAGCTGCTTCATCATAACCGGGGTCCTCGGGATCAGTGGGAAAGAGGTTGAGGAAAGGCTCGTTATCATATGCCGTACAGAATGTTTTTGCCTTGTACTCAAAACGGTATCCCAGGCAGAGCACCGGGTGGTTAAGATATTTGGTAGTAACAAACAGACCATCTCCCAGATCCATTGTGCACTCTTTTAGTGGATAATAATTGATACTGGCTGACAGTTCACTCTGTTTTATAGGGAAATATCTGTACCTTAGCTGGCTGCCTATAATCTCATCGAGACCCTCATCCTCATATGTTACAGGACCGTAGATATTTATCTCTGTACCTGGAATGTATATGGGGGTAAAAAACGGGAAACCCATAATGTGATCCCAGTGGGTATGGGTTATAAAAATATCAATCTTTAATGGTCCTTTAGGGAGATCATTTTTCATAAGATAATCTCCGAGGGCCCGTATGCCGGAGCCGGCATCAATTATTACAAGTCGGTTTTCCTCGCCGAACCTTAGTTCAATACATGCTGTATTGCCTCCAAATTCTACAGTGTCCGGGCCTGGACATGGAGTAGAACCTCGTACTCCCCAAAATTTAATTTTCATCATATCATAATCCTATTTTGTCAGATTAAGGAAAATTCTTGCTTTATCAATTTCTGCATTGACGCTGTCTTCAATCTCTTCAAACCAGTCTATTGTAACATTTAGTTCACTAAAAAATAACTCAGGAGGTTTTTCAGGGTATCTATCACCGGAAAAACCAATCTCAAAATAATTTGAGAAGTAATTTGCAGCTGCTATTGCATAAACTATCTCTTTATTTTTTCCTTCATAACTTTCCGGGGAATGATGGTATACTACTGCATCTTTTATTTCATCACCAAGTTTCCATGAATGCACAATCAGATGACCTGATTCTGTATGATTTATTGCCATGGCTTCTGTTTCGCTTTTTACCAAAGACTGATGGGTTCTATCCGATATACTTATGGCCTGGAGGTATTCGGCAGGTAGTTTATTGTTCAGAGGAATTTTTCCGATATCGTGTAAAAGTCCTGCAATAAAGAAACTTTCCAGATTCTTTTGATCCACTTTTATATGTCTGGCAATAAGTTTTGCCGCAGCACCAACACAAAGCGAATGTCGCCAGAACCCGTCCATATTGAGAGCTTGAAACTGGTCTTTTGTGCTCAATGTGCCGAGTATTGCAGTGGATAAAGAGAGGTTTTTTACAGTGTTGATTCCCAGCATTATAATAGCACGAACAAGAGATGTTACCTGGTCTGATAAACCGTAGTAAGCTGAGTTAATCAGTTTCATGACATTTCCCATAAGAACCGGATCTATTCGTATTACACTGTTTAAATCAGCCGGTGAAGTTCTGGGATCGTTACATATTTCTATAACTTTAGTCACAGAAATGGGAAGGCTGGGCATTTTATTTATATATCCGGCAATTTGCTTTAATCTGGTTTCTTTATCCATCTTTTTTTCTCATAGTTTCAAGTATATACTGAATTCTGCTTTTCATGGCAGAGCCAATTGATTTATCTGGAAGAAATGTTGAAAGTTTCTCAATATAACTAAATGCATTTTCAACTTTGTCTGTTGTAATTTTAGTTTTACTTAGTTTAGGTATGATTTTATGTTTTTTCTCTATTTTACTTGATAGGCTTTCCTTTCCACTAATTTTAGCTCTAAGTGTTTCAAGTTTAAGGTGCATATCACTGGCTTCAAAATTGAGCCTCTTTTCTTCAGGAAGAAATTGGGTCAGATTTTCGAGGTACCCAAGGAGGTTTGCAGGATTGGATTCTTTTTCTTCATGATGTTCTTCCTCTTCCCCTTCGACCCCTTCGACAAGCTCAGGGACCGAAGGCTCAGGGGCCGTTACTTTTTCCGGAGCAAATCCATCTGTTTTTTCAATATTCTCTCTTCTTTCACGTACAGGTACAGGTACAGGGATAGGGATGGGTGGAGATGGAGGAGGAGGTGGGGGCTGTATATAAACAGGTGCCTGCGTTGCACTGAGCTTGTCGAAGTGTTGAATTGGAGGAGGCTGTTGGACTGGAGGGAAATATTGCCCGGGGGGGACTTGTATCTGGGGAACCGGTATCGGAATATACTGAATAGTTGGTTGCCCTTGTGTATTCTGCTGTCCGGCCTGATTTGCGTTTACTGCCTCTCTTTCCTTCCGGGCTATTTCACGAATTTGTGTAAGCTCCCGTTCCATTTCCATTTCAACTTCGTCAGGAAGATCAAGATCCTCTTCCATTTCTGACAGGAACATTATTTCTTCATCTTCATTAACCTCAATAATAGGTTCAATGCCTCCTATGTCAATAATAGGTACAATCTCATTATCAAATTCAGGAATAGTTTCAACAATGATACTTTCCTCCTCTTTTCCTCCCTCTTCCTCCATGGATTCGCTGATTTGTAAAATAAATGCCTCTAAATTCCTATTCCATAGGTTTTCATATTCTTCAGCATATTCATCCAGCATCTCATCATAAATATTCAGGGTTGAGCCCATTTGATTCAGAGCATCGGAACCCTCTGAGTCTCCCTGCAGAGAAATAAGTTTCTCAGCTGTTTTAATTGCAGAGTCTCTTTCTCCCATATTTTTATAGGTTTCAATGAGTGCTGTTAATAACTCTTTGCTGTCATTATTCTCTTCAAGAAGTTCAAGGAACAGATCCAATGCTTGTTTGTAAAGTTTCTGTTTAAGATATAGTTCACCTAAAAGAAATCTTGCCTCGTAAGATTTTGGTTTATCATCCAGAATTTTACTAAGATCTGAAACACTTTTATTATATTCTCCCATATCCCGTAAAGTGAGGGCTCTTTGGTAAAGTGCCTCATAATTTATAGGATCCAGATCTATAGAACGGTTAAAACAGGTGAGGGCTCTTTTCTTTTTTCCAGACCTCAAATTTAATAACCCGAGGATCAAATATCCACTGGAGCTATTTGGTATAATTTTTAGAAGTCTTCGGATATGTTTTGAAGCCTCAGTAAATGCTCCTTTATCCATCAGTAAGTTACCGAGTCTTAAAAGAACTTCCGTATTATTTTCATCCCTTTGAAGTAGTTTTCTGAGGCTAATTACTGCTGCCTCTTTTTCGTCTTGTTCTTCCATTACCTTTGTAAGGTTTAGAGAAGCACTGAAATACCCGGGATCAATCTCAAGAGCCTTAGCTAAATGCTTCCCGGCCTCTTCCAATCTGCCTAGATTTGTCAGAACTACTCCTATGTTATTGAGACCTTGAACACTGCCAGGTTCCACTTTCAACATGTTTTTGAATGCATTTACTGCTTCTTCTTGACGTCCAAGCTTTTGGAGTGTAATACCCAGATTATTAAATCCGTCTGCCCAGTCAGGTTTACTTTTAAGTGCTCTTTTGTACTCTTCAAGGGCTTCTTCAAACTTGCCCTCTGATTCCAAAATGACACCAATATTGTAATGAAGAGTTGGATTATTTGGGTCTACATCCAAACCTTTTCTGTACCATTCTACTGCAGATTTGGTATCCTCATTTTCGTCATAGAGGGTTCCAATATTATTGTAGACAACTGTAAAATCCGGTTTGAATTCCAGTGCTTTTTTGTAAAACAGGACTGCATTAGTAAAATCTCCTCTTTGTTTATAGAGATTTGCTATGTTATAGCAGATATCAGGACGTTCCGGAGCCAGAGTATATGCTTTCTTAATTGCCGCAAGAGATGCAGATAGATTCCCTGATCTTCTATATATTACAGCAATATTATTATATGCTTCCGGATTATCACTCTTCAGCTCAATGGATTTCTGAAAGTAGTTAATGGCTTTTTTATTTTTATCCGTTTTCGAATAGATATTACCAAGAAGCAAGTAGGCCCCGGACATCTCCGGGTCGAGTTTAATTAATTCCAGAGCTGATTTTTCGGCTGTTTCGTAGTCTCTGATTGCTATTGCCTGATAGGACTTATTCAGAATATCCTTAATGGGCATCAGTTGTCCCTTGTGACAGCGGGGCGAGAGGTTATTTCGTTTGAAAATTTTCCAGGATATTTTGTTCCTGCACTGTCATAAGCGGCTATTGCAAAATGATAAAGTTCACCATTATTAAGACCATGAACTGTTAAACTGGTAATATTTTTATCTGGTACCAGCAGAGGTGAAGCACCTTCTATGGCCCCTGAACCAAAATATTCACCTTTTTTAGTCCCATAATAAAGCAAATAACCTTCAATATCAGGTTCACTCATACGCGGCCACGAGAGAATAACACTACTGTTTTTCCCTTCAGCATGCAGATATGCAGGAGCAAGGGGTGGTAGATTTTCTTCATATCGAATCTGTATATCAGAGACCAGGGGTGTCAGTATTTCTTCTCCATCCGGACGAATCTCCAGTTTGATTCTAAGGTATCTTCCCCTGTTATTATACAGTAACCTCTCTGCAGGGAAGAAATCCATCCATTTTGTTTCATCAAACATATCTTCAAGTTTATTTGAGATATTGTAATGGAAGAATATAGCACTATCCCCCGGGATTTCATGTTCTACAATAATCTTTTCCAATTTTGAATCAAGCCTACCCAGATCGACTATTTGTGATACAGCACTGCCCCTGGTTCCCTGATATCTGAAAAGCACAGGATTTTGGATGAAAGACTTCGATACTCTTATTTCATCCATATAACCGGTAAAATTTTTTCCCAGAGTAAGTTTCGTGGCTCCTGATAAGGATATCAATGGGAAGTGTATAGAACCATCTTCTACTCCCGATTTACTGGAATATTGCACTGCCTCCAACTCACCATCAACAAGATACTCGATTAAACCGGATGAACTATCAAATCTGAGTAGGTGATGATGCCAGATACCTGGAATGATGGAAGTTAAACCGGATAACTTTATATTTGTATTTTCTCCATTCATATAAAATAAATTTGTAAACTCCCATGTAAGTTTTCGATTTTTCATGGAACAGATCAGTTCCTGTGGAACCAGCTCACCTTCTTTATCTCTTAAGGTTCCCTGATATGAGATTAGAGCGGAATCCTCACTGAATCCGGATGGTTTAAGCCAGAATTCTATTGAGAAACTGTTCAGGAGTAGTCCATTTGAAAACATGGACTCTGAGCCAGGATAGAGAATAACTGATTCTTCAGCTCCTCTAAATACACCGGACCCATTTCCCATAACCTTTTCCATATCAGTGGTTGTAATCCGGGATTCAACCATATAATTGCCGGAAGCATCATAAATCCCTGAATCATCGAAGTGAATAAGCAGATCTGTGAATTTATCAGGTTCATATATAGAAGATTTTAGGCCCAGGCTGCTGTATTCACCATTCCATGGGTACAATTCTATGTTGTCTAGTTTTTCAATTTTTCCCCATCCTGAGTCCCCTCTAAGAGAAAGATCTGTGCTTAGGGAAAATAAAGAAGATGCTAATAATAGAAATAGTAATAATATGGATATAGATTTCATGGTTTTGTATTTCATTATCGGCAATTCCCTTGTAAAATTGACGCCCTACAGTTATTTTATTATGGATATGTTAGAAGTCCTTAAAGAACAGGTAAAAGAGTTCCCGGAAAAGTCCGGTGTTTATCTTATGAAGGATAGGGGCGGCCGTATAATCTATATCGGGAAAGCCGGAATCCTGCGTAAGCGTGTTGGTTCATATTTTACAGGTACTAGAGATATAAAGACAAGGATTCTTGTAGATCATATAGATGATATTGAATTTATAGTTACGGTTAATGAATATGAAGCACTTCTTCTTGAAGACAGTCTGATTAAAAAATGGTCGCCCAGGTACAATATCAATCTGAAAGACGGGAAGTCTTACCCTGTAATTAGAATTACAAATGAGGAATATCCCCGGGTTTTTCGTACAAGGTACATTTCAGAGGATGGTTCCGATTATTTTGGACCTTTTACTTCTGCTGGTAAGCTGGATAGCTATCTGAATATTGCAGATAAATTGTTTCTTTTAAGGAAGTGTAAGGGAAAGCTGAAAAAGAGAGATAATCCCTGCCTCTATTATCATATTGGAAGATGCAGTGCTCCCTGTGCGGGTAAAATTAGTCAGAAAGATTACATGAAAAGTGTAAAGAAGTTAAAAAAACTATTATCCGGGGATGCTTCGGAGATAATCAGCGATCTTGAAAAATCTATGAAAACAGCATCAAAGGAATTGAATTTTGAAAAGGCAGCTGAATTTAGAGATTTAATTGACTCTGTTCAGACTGTTGGGCAGCAGACAGATGAAATTGAACTGGATATAGAGAGCAGGGACTATATAAGTTGTGTAATGAGGGATAATCTATGCACTTTTTCTGTATTCAGATTTTCTGAAGGAAAGATGGATGACAGGTTTCTATACAGGACAGAGATCTATACAGGAGTAGACGAGGCTCTGTCTGAGTTTTTTCTTCATTATTATGATAAAGCATCAGGAATTCCTGAAACTATATATCTTTCAGATACTCTCGATGTAGACTTGATGGAGGAGTTTCTTGGAACACGCAGGGGGAAAGAAGTTAGAATTGAGGTGCCTGATAAAGGAAAACATTCGCGTATACTTCAGATGGTTCGGGAAAATGCTGCCATGGATATTGATAGAAGATTCAAAACAATTGTGAATATTGAAGGGCTTGAGGAGTTAAAAACAGTTCTGGGACTTTCAAAGCTACCAAGAAGGATTGAAGGCTTTGACATTTCTCATCTTGCAGGGAAGCATCCGGTTTCTTCACTGGTTTCATTTTATAATGGAGTTCCTGACAAGAAAAACTACAGAAAATTCCATGTAAAAACTCTGAATGGAAATATAGATGACTATGAATCAATTCGGGAAGTTGTAGCACGGAGATATACCAGGGTAATAAACGAAAATCTTCCAAAACCGGATCTTATTGTCATCGACGGCGGTAAGGGGCAGGTCAAAGCAGCCCATGATATTCTTTCTGCCCTTGGTCTCGAGGATTTACCGGTAATAGGTCTTGCAAAAAGAAATGAAGAGATTTTTCTGCCGGGATTTTTAGATCCCATGGTTCTTCCGGAAACTTCGGAAGCCTTAAAAGTAATTCAGGCTGTTCGGGACGAGACCCATAGATTTGCAACAGGGTTTAATCGGAAACTTCGTGAGAAAGACATCTTTCTTTCAGAGCTCGAAAAGGTACCGGGAATTGGAATGAAAAGAAGCAGGAACATTCTTGTAGAATTTGGTTCTCTTGAGAATATACTAAATGCAGGAGGGGATGCGGTGGCCCGGAAGGCAGGCCTCTCCGAAGAAGCTGCAGAACAGGTTATAGAATATTTGAAAAAAAGCACACAGGTATTGGGGAAAAATATTAGAGAATAACCTGTTTTAGATATTTTGCAAAAATCTTTAGAAAAAATTTGACAAAGGCGAATAGGGGGTATACATTTATAGCAGAGGTAATTGTTCGAGAATATATAACCTTTTGTTAGGAGGTAGCAGATGCCGCCTTATGTTGACCGCCGGTGGAACCGGCAAATAGAGTAAAATAGCTGGGGCCGAGTCCCCATAAAAAGTGAGATCTGGACTTTTGAGTAGAACCTCAACTTCCAGTTTCCCTAAAAGCCGGTAACAACGCCGGCTTTTTTAAATTTGTCCTACTTTTCCCTCAATTAATATTATATAGAAAAAAAATGATCATTATTAAAAGATAAGTATTGACATCAGTAACCTTAGGGGTTACGTTATATAATGATAAAAACATTCAAGCATAAGGGTTTGGAAGAATTCTTCTATACTGGCGGTAAAAAAGGAATTAGACCGGAACACGCTAACAGACTTGAGAGAATCCTGGACAGACTGAATGCAGCAAGTGAAATAAAAGATATGAATTATCCTGGTTCTTTTTTACATCAATTACATGGGAACAAAAAAGGTCAATATTCTGTCAGGGTATCAGGTAATTGGAGAGTTTTTTTTAAATTTATTAAGGGTGATGCCTTCATTGTTGATTATGATGATTATCACTAAAGGAGTAAAATAGTGAGAAAGATGGAAAGGAAACCTACACATCCTGGGAGAATTATAAAAGAGGATTATCTGGAGCCATTATCCATTGCAATCAAGGATATGTCTGAATCCCTTGGTGTTTCCAGAAAAACATTGTCAAAAATTATTAATGAAAGAGGCTCCATTACTCCAGATATGGCGTTACGTCTATCCCGTGCTTTTGATACGACACCTGTCTTCTGGTTAAATTTACAGAGAAATTATGATTTATGGTCAGCTGAAGCTGCTTCTAAAGAATGGCAAAATGTACAACCCATATCATCTCATTTACTTCATTTAGAGGCATAGAGTATCAGGGGAAATGCTTATGGTTAAAGTGTAGACAATAATTGCAATAAGAATTATGCAAGATATTTTAAAGAGGCAATAATGTCAAAGAATTCATCTATTGAATGGACAGAATCCACCTGGAACCCCATTACAGGTTGTACAAAGGTTAGTAATGGTTGTAAAAACTGTTATGCTGAGCGTATGGCAAAGAGATTAAAGGCAATGGGACAGCCCAATTATATAAACGGATTTCAGGTTACTTTGCATGAACATGTTTTGGAATACCCCTTGAAATGGAAAAAACCGCAAACAATCTTTGTTAATTCCATGAGCGACTTGTTTCATGAACAAGTTCAGGAATCATTTATATTTAAAATATTTGATGTTATGAAAGAAGCTCATTGGCACCAATTTCAAATTCTTACTAAAAGATCTGTACGTTTGAGGGAGCTGGCGCATAAAATTGATTGGCCGGAAAATGTTTGGATAGGTGTCAGTGTTGAAAACGAAGCAGTGAAATCCAGGATTGATGATTTAAGGAATGTTCCTGCTGCTATTAGATTTTTATCATTAGAGCCCCTCCTTGGTTCTCTTTCCCATCTTGACTTAAAATACATTGACCGGGTAATTGTAGGAGGCGAATCCGGCCCAGGGGCGAGACAAATGGATAAAGAATGGGTAATACAGATAAAAGAGCAGTGCGGTAAACAAAATACACTATTCTATTTTAAGCAATGGGGTGGAGTTCATAAAAAGAAAACTGGAAGATTGCTGGAAAGCAGGACATGGGACGCGATGCCTTCTAAATTAATTATTCCTGAAGAAGAAATAAGGCATGCAAAGTCACTCCGCCTGGCTACTATTCGATAATGTGCTAAAGCAGTGATTACCATGTTGGATTTGGACACAGGGAAATAGTTATGTTTTTTCGAATTTGTTGTAAAATGAAGGAGAAATTGTTGAATCAATATAGAAGCAGTTATAAGTCCTTTCATTAAATGGGAGTATAATTTTGGATAAAGATACATTTGAGTATGATGTCTGTTTATCATTTGCTGGAGAGGATAGACCATATGTTGAAAAGGTAGCAGAAACACTCAAAATTGAGGGTATAAGAGTCTTCTATGACCGCTATGAGGAAGTATCATTGTGGGGGAAGGACCTTTATGAGCACTTAGATGATATATATAAAAATAGTGCACGCTACTGCGTTCTTTTTGTTTCAGAGTATTATGCAAAAAAATTATGGACAAATCACGAACGGAAAAGTGCTCAAGAACGTGCTTTTAAGGAAAATTCAGAATATATTCTTCCGGCCAAATTCGATGGGACTTCTATTCCAGGATTAAGAGATACTGTTGGTTATATAGATTTAAGTCAAAAATCTCCAAGTGAATTGGCTACTTTAATAATAGAAAAGGTTGGTGGTCGGCAAATAGAGGAATATTTACCACCAGTTCCCAATATTCTTTTTGAAGAATTTGATGCTGAGTCGGAAGAAGAAAAAGAAGAAATATACTCAACTGCTTATAAATTCATGTCAACAACTAAAAGAATGTCACTTGAAGAGCGGAAATTATTATTCACGTTTTTCATTCATTCTTGCCCGGCTGAATTACCAGAAAATATCCATATAAATATTGATCTATTATCAAGAATAACAAACCTAACACCATCCAGGATTATTAGAATATTAGGAGGAATAAGTTCTTTAGGCTTCTATACTCTATTGCGAGAAGACAATGAAACAGATGGACATATTGGAAAACGAGAATTACTTGTTCTTGAGTGGCATGATTTATCGATAGATGGCATCGGAAATGCAACAGTAATTGCTAATGGGATAATCGAAAAGGTATCTGATAACTTCTGTGAAGAACACGCAATTGATACATTATGCAGGCTTGATTTTTCTCAATTATCGGCAGTAACAGCCAGTGAAGGATGTTAATCATCAGCTGTCTGGGGGTGGAGTGCTAATAAATTGTTATGCTTGACCGTCTATGACTATAAGATAAAAAAATATGGACGTATTATCGAGATGAATATATGAAAAACTATGTAAACCAGAATCCGGAACAGATCGCCAGGGATAAAATTGATAGTATGTTAAAAGCTTCCGGCTGGGATGTTCAATCAAAAGATAAGGTGAATCTTTCTGCTAAAAGAGGAGTTGCAGTAAGGGAATACCAGACAGATATTGGCTCT
>SDBV01013057.1_pt1 | contig 10602 bp, 7 predicted proteins | sample 2277081 | NCBI WGS metagenome assembly SDBV01 (sample SAMN10402039, study PRJNA504765) | marine sediment metagenome | isolation source: marine sediment core GS10_PC15, 223 cmbsf | place: Arctic Ocean: Southern Knipovich Ridge | collected 2010
TTGACGCCAGCAGGGTCAGGAACACGCATTTTACCGGAAACGTACGAATCGGCCGGCTGGACGGGACAATATCGCTCTACGGCGGCATAGCCGGACCTGCCGGCATCTACAACGCTGCGATCCATAATTGCACGCTTGGAAACAATGTCTACATTAACAATGTCGAAAACTACATCGCCAACTACGATATCGGCGACGATGTTGTCATCAAGCATGTCTCGGTGCTCGCCGTGGAGGGCGAAAGTTCTTTCGGCAACGGTGTCGAAGCGGCCGTCATCAACGAAACGGGCGGCAGGGAAATCCCGATCTACGATCATCTCTCTTCCCATACCGCATATATCCTTGCCCTCTACCGCCATCGCCCCGACGTCATCGACAGGCTAAAGAAGATGATCCGCCGCTATGTCGAATCGGTAACATCATCACGCGGTTCGATTCAAACGGGGACGCAGATTATTAACTGCGGCACATTGAAGAACGTAAAGATAGGCCCATGTGCGAGGCTGGAAGGAGTGAGCCTGCTGGCCAACGGCTCGATCAACAGTTCGCAAGCCGACCCGTGCATCGTGGGCACTAATGTCATCGCCAGGGATTTTATCCTGTGCAGCGGCGCGCACGTAACGGATAATGTGATTTTGAATCATTGCTTTGTAGGCCAGGGCACACAGCTTTCCAGGCAGTACTCGGCGGAGAACTCGGTCTTCTTCGCCAATTGCGGAGGCCATCACGGCGAGGCCTGTTCGGTTTTTGCCGGTCCCTACACCGTGACGTTTCACAAGTCCACACTCTTGATATCGGGGCTCTATTCGTTCCTCAATGCGGGCAGCGGCTCGAACCAGTCCAACCACATGTACAAATTGGGCCCCGTGCATCAGGGTGTGGTGGAGCGCGGTTCAAAGACGGCTTCGGACTCCTACATTCTCTGGCCCGCAAGGGTGGGTGCGTTTTCGCTGGTCATGGGCAGACATTACGGCAACAGCGACACATCCGATCTGCCGTTTTCGTATCTGATCGAGCATAAAGACGAAAGCGTTCTTGTGCCCGGCGTCAATCTGCGCAACATCGGCACCGTAAGAGATTCGAGGAAATGGCCCAGACGCGACCGACGAAAAGACCCGGTCAAGCTCGACAGGATCATTTTCAATCTGCTCACGCCCTATACTGTCGAGAAAATGATGAGGGGAATGGAACTTCTCGGCCGCCTGAAGGAATCCTCCGGCCTGACCTCGCAGAACTTCTATTACAACGGCGTAAGAATCAAACGGTCCTCATTGGAGCACGGCATCAACTTCTACCGGTTGGGCATCGACAGGTATCTGGGAAACATCCTGGTCAGTCGACTCCGTGAAAGCGGATTCGAGACCCTCGAACAACTGCAAACGATTCTCCGGACAAAGACGCCAAAAGGAACCGGCAGGTGGATAGACCTCGCGGGCCTCATCGCACCACAAGAGGCCGCCGAAGAGTTGTTGGGCGATATTGAATCGCAATCGGTCGATTCTCTGGACTCTCTCGACGCCCGGATAGACGATCTCTACGCCGGCTTTGCAGATTACGAATGGACATGGGTGGTAGATGCCTTGTCAAAGAAACTCGATAAGCCCGTCGACGACTTCACATCCGCCGATGTACAGGCAGTCATCAGCGACTGGATCGCCGCAGTGGAGGAGCTTGACAGAATGAGGCTCGCCGACGCCCGCAAGGAGTACGCCGCCGCCTCACGGATCAGCTTCGGCATAGACGGCGACGAGCAGGTCCGCAACGCCGATTTCCAGGCCATACGCGGCACGCCCGAGGATAACGACTTCATCATCGACATGCAGCAGCGACTGACCAACAAGAAACAAACCGCCCACGATCTAATCACCAGACTCCAGCAACTTGCCTGACCAGACCCAGTTTTCTCATTTCTCTGTTGACACGCCGCAATAATTGCAGACAATAGCCGATTATGGCAAGGTCGAAGCGGTGGGTGAAAAGGAATGGACGATCAGGATGGCGGCGAGATCAGGCCTTGAAGCAACGCTGCGACCAAGAGGGAGACCCAGAAAAGGTGTCTGACCAATTATCCTGACAGTCTGGCAAGCATTACCAATTCACCTTGGTTGGGAGTGATATAGTGGATAAGTCGAACAAAGGAAATTCTTGGGGGCGTGGAAAATATTTGCTTGTAATTCTTCTGGCAGGTATAATCACATTTTTGATCTTTGCCAAAACACCGGCTCGGTATAAGCAACTGGCAATTCTCGCTTTTATAAAGGATACCGTTGAAGAGGCAAGAGCGGCTGGTTCCGAATTACCGACACAGCTATCTACGTTTTCTCGATTTCCAAAAAGTGTTCGAAATAGACTATCAGTTTCACCCGCTATGCGACCACAGAAAAAACGCATGGTAATCATATATAACTCGAAAGCCACTGATATCTCATCGGATTGGATAGCAATTGTTCGGGGACGAGACTGGGAAACGATCTTGAAAGGCTCATTTGTATTGTGGAGTAATGGCAGCATTTCTCGAGTACGAAAGCCTGAGGAACTAGTAAGAGATGAAGCACAGGTGGAAGTTTGGGAGTTTAAGTAAACTAAAGCTCCGAAGGAACTAAAAGGGTCAGGTCCAATGGCGATGTCAAAAGAATTGACGGGTGTCAGGGCTTGATGCCTATATCGGGGACGATCGGCTGCCAGTCGATTTTTGCCGCTCCGAGGAGGGTGCCTGTTGCTTCTGCGAGGTTTACTGTTGCTATCTGGTAGTTTGCCAGCGCGCGGATTTCGGCGCTCTGCGAATCGGCGAAGTTGGTCTGTGCTTCGAGGACATCCGTCGATGTCCTCATTCCTAACTCGAATTGTCGCTGCTCGGCCTGGTAGAGCCGGCCGTCGAGGATGGCGCTTTGGCGGTTGGCGAGTATCTGCTGCCAGCTTGCCTCGAGCTGGTCAAGGGCGTTTAGCACCTCCTGTTCGACAAGGGCGCGGCGTTTTTTGCGTGTGGCCAATTGCTGGCGTCTTCTGTAAAGCGCCTGTCGCAGATTACTCCTGGCGGCCTGGTTGCCCAGGGGGATCGTCAGTCCCACGCGGATTCGGTGATCTTCGAAGTCCCTGTTGTTGAGTATGTCAAACGAGCTGCTTCTTGTCTCACCGAGCCCATGCACAACATAGTCATAGTTGAGACTCAGCAGTGGCAGGGTCTGATTCCTCAGAAAATCGATGGTGCTGAGGTTTTGTGCGATCTGGAGCTCCAGCTCAAGCATTTCCATGCGGTTTTCGATTCCAAAATCCACAAGCTTTTTGCTGTCCAGTTGATAGTGAAGCGGATCGGGCTGCGTGACGGGGATCAGCACCGTGGGGGTCTCCATGGACAGACCCGGCTTGTTGAGCGTTCGCTTGAGATCTCGCTGTCTGTTGCGGAGGTCGTTTTCGGCGGCGATAATGGTCGCCAACTGTCCTGCAAGGCCCGCTTCGGCTCTTATAAGGTCGACCTGCGGGTTCTGGCCCGCCTCGACGAACCGACGGGCGCGCGCGAGTTGGGCTTCGGCGAGTTCGTACTGCTGTTCGCGGACTTCGAGCACGCGTCTTGCAGCGTACAGGTTCCAGTAGACACGGTCGGCGGCGGCTATGACTGTGATAACATTGAGCTTGGTGGTCGCGTCGGTTATCTGTGCGTCGTACCTGGCGACGCGGATGCTGTGCATGTTCACCCGTTTTCCGGCGTTCCTCAGAAGCGGCTGACTGATCGAGAGCGTGAAATCGTTTTCATAGGACGGATTTAGTAATCTTCCACTAAAGTCGGTCTTTGTGCGGTTGTCGGCAAGGTCGAACGTCACTGTTCCGCCGGTTCGCAGCGGCATTTGCACGCCAAGATCGACACTGGCAAAATCCACCTGCGAGCCGACCAGCGAGACGGCCGTTGCCTGAGGCCGGTCGGTTTTGACGAAGGAGGCGTTTGAAAAGAACGCCCATTCGAATTTGGCCTCCTCGGCGTTGATGGCTTCGGCGGCGATGGTCGGGGCGAGCAGGTCAACTTTAAGATCAAGATTGTGTTGCAGCGCAAGCACCCTTGCCTCTTCCAGTGTAAGCGTCAATTCCGGCGGCGCGGCGTTCGGCTCTGCGGGTGTATCTTCTTCGGACTTCATGTCCTTAAGGTCGAGGGTCTCGATTTGCCGAAGCTTTTCTCGCGGCACCTTAATCCCGCGGAACCGGTCTTCCGGGCGGAGCCTGGTGCAGCCGGCGACCGTGGTCAGCAAAAGCGCGACAACAATTAGAACTAAAACTCTTTCTGCGCTGTTTTTACTCATGTCTCAATGCCTCAATAGGGTCCAGTCCCGCGGCCTTTACCGCAGGGAACATACCGAAAAAGATGCCTACACCAGCCGAAAAAGCGAATGACATCACGATCGCCCACCCCGGAATGTAAGCCTGATCCAGAGCGGCGTTGGGAATCTTGGTGATGGCGAACGTGATTAGTTGTCCAACCCCGATGCCGAACAGCCCTCCGACGCAGCAGAGCACCACCGCCTCAATAAGAAACTGCGTCAAAATCGCCGAACCCTTCGCGCCGACAGCTTTCCGCAGCCCGATTTCACGGGTACGCTCTGAAACCGATACTAACATGATATTCATGATGCCCACACCACCGACAATCAGAGATATACCAACGATGCCGCTGGCCACAGCAGTGATGGCAGCCATGACATTCTTGATGACGCGAATTTCGCTTTCGACGGTCATCACACGGAAAGTGTTGGGATTACCAGGTTTGATACGTCGGGCCTTTCGCAGAAAAAACGTTATTTCAGCTTTGGCGTCGTCGGAAAGCGCCGGGCTTCTGCTCGCCGCCATCACCTGGAACCACGGTTCGTCCATCCGGTAGTGAGTAATGAACGGTATGAAAACTTCATAGTTCTCCCCGCGTCCACCTCCGCCACCGGCAATGGCTAAGGATGGGCGTCCTGCGATCACACCGATAATCCTGAACGTGTTGTTTCCGATCGTGATGAATTCGCCAACACAGTCCTTGTCCAGGTGAAGTTTGTCTCGAAGCATGGGATCGATCAGGCAAACCCTTCGTCCCTGTGTTTCATCGACCACCGAGAAAGGCCTTCCTTTGAGAAGTTCCCTCGACTCGATCTCTATCCAGTCCGCATCGACTGCCGTTACATGGGCGCTTTCGATGGATCGGTCGCCGCATCGGACCGATTCATTGAAGTCCGCGACTCGTGTAAGACCCTCAACCGATGGGCAGTGTTGAAGAAGAGTCTCGAAGTGTTCGGGTTTGAATTTTATGAACCGCCACGAGGCTTTTTTCAAGGGTCCTGAATCAGGCCATACAGGGTAGATGAAAATCTTGTTCGTTCCGAAAGTTTCCAGGTCCGACATGATCGTGGTTTTAAGACCCGTCAGCGCAGCAATCACCGCCGTCACCGAAGCAACGCCGATGATGATACCTAACGTCGTCAGCACCGAACGAACCTTGTTGGCCCAGATCTGGCTTACCGCAAGACAGACGCTCTGGGCGACCAGGCGAACAAAGTTCAACGGTATGGACAGCAGGAATCTCACAGTCGTTGTCCTCCGTGGCGATATTTGTAGGCGTCATCCTGTTCGATGGGCAGATCGCTGACGATTAGTCCGTCTAACATGCGAATAATCCGTTTGGCATGGCAGGCCACCTCCGATTCGTGGGTCACCATGATGATTGTCTGGCCGTCTTTATGAAGATCATCGAACAGACCGAGTATTTCGCGGCTGGTCTTTGAGTCAAGGTTTCCTGTCGGCTCGTCGGCTAACAGAATGCTGGGGTTGTTAATCAGTGCGCGTGCGACGGCGACACGTTGTTTTTCTCCGCCGGAGAGTTGATTCGGCCGGTGGTGCATCCGGCCTCCCAGACCGACACGTTCCAGGACTTGTTTGGCTTTCTTTCGCCGGGTGAAGCCGGCATTGCGAGCATAAATCAGCGGCAACTCCACGTTCTTAATGGCGTTTAGCTTCGCCAGCAGCTCGAAAGACTGAAAAACAAAACCGATTTTTTCGTTGCGCGCCCTGGCAAGCGCCGCATTGCTCATCTCTGTCGTGTCTTTACCGTCCAGCTCATAAGTTCCGGCAGTCGCACGGTCAAGACATCCGATCAGGTTCATCAGCGTACTCTTGCCCGACCCGCTCTGGCCCATCACCGCGACATATTCATTAGCCCCGATGTCAACCGTAACTCCGTCAAGCGCATGAATACGCTCACTGCCGACTTTGTAAATCCGCGTGATATCGTTGAGACTGATTAACGTCTTGCCATTCTTCACTTATCACTCTTTGCTAAGGCTTGTTGGGCTCTTTGTCGGCCTGCTTGCTTTTCTCTTTTTTCAATTTGGCTTCCTCCATTATTTCCTTCTCGTCTCGTATCTTTTGACCGTGTCGGATGCCCCCTCCCATTTTCAATCCCCGCAAAGGCCGTCCCTCCGTACTCGCAAGCACCTTGTACGGACCTGTCACAACTTTGTCAGCATCACTGAGACCGGACTTTATGATGATATGCGTCATGTCGCTTGCCCCGATAGAAACGGGCGTTACCACAGCTTTGCCCTCCACGAGGCGGTAAACAACCAGGCAATCGGTCTTACCCATATCGACGTTGGGATTGTCCTGGCGAATGTCCAACGGAAGGTCATCGACTTTTCTTGAAACCACCGACTGGCTTGGCACTTTCAGGACCCCCTCATGCGTGACCGTTTCGATATCGACATCCGCCGTAAGTCCGGAGTGTAGTTTTTTGGCGTTTTCATCCAGCAGTATTTCCGTCTTGTAGTACTTTGTCCGCGTAACCGATAAATCGTGTGTCAGCGCAATCGTATCGACGATGCCGGTGAACTCGTCATCCCAGAACGCCTGGACACGAATCGTTGCCTTCTGACCTACCTCAAGGTTGCCCACATCACCTTCATCAGTCTGCGCCACAACCAGCATTTGCGACAAGTCCGCAACCTGCAAAATAATAGTGCCCGGATTGTTCATCGTCCCGGTCATCACCATCTCGCCCACTTCGGCGTTGATGCGCGTGACAATGCCGTCCATCGGAGATGTGATTGTCGTATAGCTCAGTGCCTCCTTCGCCTGCTCGATCATTTCCTTCGAGGCGTCCAGGTTGTGCTGCAAGACCACAAGACCAAGCTGCGACGCCTTGAGTGCGTGCTCTGCCGCCGCATACTGCGCCTTCAACTCATCCAGTGTGCATTGTATCTGATCGAAGTTTGCCTGACTGATGTCCCGGGATTCAAGCAGTTTCTTTTGCCGCTGGAAGTCACTCTCGGCCTGTTTCAAGCTTGCCGCGGTCCCCTCCAAACTTGCTCCCTGCCGCGCAATCTGCGCCTTGTCCACTTCAATCTGCGCCTCTTGTCCGTGGTAGCTCGCCTCTGCCGACCGAAGCCTGCTTTCAAGGTCCTTCGAATCCAGCTTGATCAGCACCGAAGGCGGTATTGGGGGCTCGGCGTCAGGATCGCCTTTTGTCACGTGATCGCCTTCCTCATACGGCAACTCCATGACGCGAGCGGAAATCTTCGCACTGATATCCACCTTCGTAAGGGGTTCAATCTCCCCAGGCGCAGTGACGAACTCAACCAGTTTGGAAGGCTTGACAACTTCAATCCTTACAGTGGTTACGTTCTCCTTGCCCTTGAACTTTCTCTTGATATACCACTTGGCGCCGGAGACAATGACGAGAGTCAGAACCACTGTAACGACTATAGTTGTCTTAAAATATCTTCTCACAACAATACTCCTTGGCTGAAGGTTTAGAATCCTCCTGGCAGACGTTGAAGACCCCGCATACATTGTACCCGGAACCCTGCCAAAAAGCAAGCTTCATGACCGCTTCGGCATAAATACAGACGCACAAGCGCTGGTTTTATTACCCTTTTTTTGAGAATTCTTTGTTATCGAGCGGATTATTGGACCTGCCCGGCGCTGGGCATCTCGACGGTGGCGCAGGCTATGAGGAACTTTACCGCCGATTCGGTCTGTTTGGCGATGGTCTCCAATTGACCGGTAAGCGGCCTTTCGACGAATCCGCCGACCGATTCCGGCAGGTTATCGATGGTCATCTCATTGGTGTAGAAGATGCTCTGCAACGTCGCCGATACCGGTGCGACCTCGACGTGCGGGTCGCCGCCGCGCCGGTGCGCCGTTACGGCAAACAAGGCCGTTATCAACACCGCTGCCGCCACACAGGCCGCCGCAACGCTGCGCCGGACGCCAAAGGGCGGTTTGGGCGTCTTTCGATTGCTGCTTGAAACCGTCAAGGCGATCCGCTGACGCAGTTGGGCGGGGACGTCGGGGCACGTCAACGCCGCCTCTAACGACAACCGCTCGCCAAGGGCTATCGATGTCTTGAAGAATTCGCCGCAGCGTTCGCATTGAAGCAGATGACGCCGACAGCGGTCGGGCAATGACCCGTCGCCGTCAAAGGTATCCGATATCTTCCATCTGTAAAACCAGCAGAGCATTATGCACCTGAACTTTCGTGAAAACTATCGTTCATTTTCCAGTTAAGCGCCTCGGAGGCGGCCTCGGTCCTCCTGCGACGCCTCAGTTTCTTTGCCATATTGATCCGTGCGCGATGGAGCAGGACCTTGACGCTGACGGGCGACCTGGACATCACGCCGGCGATATCCTTGACGGACATATCCTGGGCGTACCTGAGCCACAGGGCTTCGTATTGATTACGCGGCAGCGTTCGCGCCACCGACCACAAACTCCTCCGCAGCAGGGTCGTCTCGAGAATATCTTCTGGTCCGGGATAAGGCGATATCAGATTTGTGCTCAACCTTAACGATGTCTTCCTGCCGAATCGGCTGGCGGCCAGATTACGCGCGATAGTGTAGAGCCACGTGGTAAACCTGGCCCGGCCGTCGAACTGGTTGAGTTTGAGATACGCCCGGACGAATGTGTCCTGCACGAGGTCTTCGGCGTCTTCGACGGATCCCGTCCTGTGGTGCAGATACCCCAGCAGCCCCGGTGCGCAGCGGTCGACAAGTTCGCCGAAGCAATCGGCACACCCGTTCTGCGCCGCATAGACTAACTCTTCGTTGGACATCCTCGCCAGGACATTATCGTCGGAGGCGATGCGAAGTTCTATTTGCCCTTGTCTTGCGGTTCTGTGTCGGCCTTGCCTTTTTCGATCTGTTGTGCCTGTTCTTTCTTCCATTCTTCCTTCAGGAATGCGGCGACCTTTTCGACATCTTTTTCAAAGCGCACCCGTATGGACTTCCTCTTTGTCGTCAGCTCAATTGCCCCGGCTAATTCGGCGACTTGCGGCTGGTCTTTGCCCGCCAGGTTCAGCAGGGCGATCATACCCTGTATCATCTGTGTCAGTTCGGTCGCCGTTTCCGACGACGTCGCATCGAGGTTCAGATCGATATAAAACATACCTTTGGTTTCACCGACAAAGAGGCAGGACTGATTGGTGTTCTTGAGCATGACGGCCTGGTCCCATTGTTCGGCCATCTTGCCCAGGCCGTTTGCCGCCGCGACAACAACTGCGCCCTTGGGCGCCTTCTTCAGCAGGCGGAAAACTTTTTTCTGTCTGGCGTTTTTGGCCTTGCCGTCGAGCACGTCGAGGCTTTTCTTCACGGCACTGAGACCTGACCCTATGACGACCGTGTCAGCGCCGTGAAAACTGCCATACTGCCTTTCGGCCTCGTCGCCTTTGTGCTTGTCGTCGATCCAGCTTTGAATCTGATACTCACCGTGCTTGACTTCCTTGTGCGCGGCGTTTTGCCGCAAAAGGTTCAGCAGTGTTTCCTTGACGAACTTCGCCTGGATGACGGCAACGGCGTTTTCCTTTTCCTTGCCCCTTCCGTAGATGGTCACATTCCTGATGTCGTCCAACGGATTGAATGAAAAGATCGCCTTGAAGGCCTCCAGCTTCCGCAGTTCGCCCGTTTCATCCAGATGCCGGCGAATTATCTTGCCGATCTCGGTGTTGTTAAATCCCTCGACATCGAGGTGCGCGACCCAGTTGGCGTCGCCGCTGACGATGTTCTTGTTAAGCCTACCGGCAAGCACTGCTGAAGCGGGCAGCAATGCACACACAACCAGAAGAATGACAAATGACTTCCTCATAACTTCTCCTTCCTGCAAAAAAGCATTATAACAATTTGGCAGCCAATAAATCAAGCCGATCGGCCTGCAAAACACTTCAGCAAGACCCCATCCGCCCTCTAACACCATATCAGACAAGAACATACAAAAAAAACAATTTCATTGTCGGCCAGCAACTTCTTTCCCCCCTTATACACCCCGAAGGCCGAAAAGGTTACACCTGCCCTTGGGAAAAGCCCGCCCAACCGTATTTTTCTGCCGCAAATTCGGTATGTACTACGTGAGAGTCTTCGGGGAAAGACAAAGCGGATACACAACATGCAGTCTGTAACTCAAATCCTGGAAGCCGAACGTGCGAAAATGGGGACAAACACTTATCAAATAAACACTTGTGCCAACTGCGGGCGACCAGAATCGAACTGGCGTATCCAGCTTGGGAATTGTGATGTAACGGGTTTTGTTGCCTGAAACCGGTTTCGCCACGCCATTATGCCGCATTGCGGGGGGCTGTCAAGGATTAGT
>SDBV01013058.1_pt1 | contig 10602 bp, 10 predicted proteins | sample 2277081 | NCBI WGS metagenome assembly SDBV01 (sample SAMN10402039, study PRJNA504765) | marine sediment metagenome | isolation source: marine sediment core GS10_PC15, 223 cmbsf | place: Arctic Ocean: Southern Knipovich Ridge | collected 2010
CGCCGATGATGTTAATCCTTACCCAAAGAAAGCTATGCTGATGCCGGCCAAGCCTGATGGCGTATTTGGAGTCCCTGACGAGCTGGCTATATGACAGCTTCTACCGCACAACATGGTGGGCGAAAGTGTATAATAGACAGAACCTTTCAGATCCGGTTTAGTTTGACCACCTGACTTTTAATCAGGTTGTCCTGGGTTCGAGACCTGTACGGCCTACAAAGCTAAATAGACCGCCGCTGCTGGGGAAGCTTCAGAAGAATCAGGGTGTCAAGACGCTACGTCAACCGACACCCTGATTTTATGCTATTATTGCTAAAATATCAAACAATCAGGGCCTAAAAGCGTTCCATTCTCCAGATCCTTTCCACTCTTTTGTGATTCACCAGACGTCCCCTTGGATTCTGATTGAGTAACGCCGTAATCCTACGATAACCATACCTGCCATACTGGGTCGCCAGTTCAACGATCCAGGCTCTTAGCGGTTCTTCCTCGTCCGCTATATGTGGGGTACGACGCGGTGTCTTTCTGGCCTGCCCGAGCACTATACACGCCCGCCTCTCGGAGACATTAAGCTTACTCTGTACACACAGAATGGCCTTGCGTCTCTTTAACGGGCGTAGAAGTTTCCCTCCGATGCCTCTTTAAGGATGGCGTGGTAACAGCCCGACCACACTACCATTCTCATTAGTAGTCTCAAGATAGGGAGGAAGTATGCATTTAGACTGGATCTAAAAGTATTTCAGTGCATTCAAGATGGCTGACGGCTTCAATTTCAATGTCTGACCTATTTCAGCATAACTCAAATATCCACAGTTCTGGCACAATTTTGGGTCCCCAGGATACCTACAACATTCATACACCTCTCCTTTTTCGTAAACGCGACAGATATCTAATGGACGCTTCCAATCATTATTTAGTGCTGACTTTAAACCTGCTTGCGAGTTTAGTATTTTGTATTGCCTTCTTAGAGTTAATAATCCGCCTAGAATTTCATTTCTTTTAGTAGGTTCTATATACAAATCATCATACCCATAATATGGTGTATGAAAATAAAAAAATACTCCACGTATCTGACTGATTCTATTTATGTGTCTGCAAAAATTCTCAATTTCATCTTTGTTATGGCTATTTATTGTGAAGTTTATGAAAAGAGAGGGATGTTGTGATTCACAAATATTTTCCATTATTTTGTCAAATGTTTCTCCACGTAAGTAATCATGAGTTTTTTGAAGCCCATCCACACTAATAAATACGGTATCGGCTGATGTTTTTATTGGCATTGTGCCGTTTGTAAAAATAATAGCTGCGAGAAATCCTTTTTCATGAGCATATTCGACAATATCTTCAAGGTTATGTTGTCTGTCATGCCAAATAAATGGTTCGCCACCTTGAAGGTAAACCGTACGACCTCCTTCTCTGTAAAATGAATCAAGAATGGTAACCGCTTCTTCAAAGCTTAGATCCTCAGCCTCACGGTCAGTGACCCTGCAGTGGCGGCACCGTAGATTACATTTGTTCGTGACAGTTAAGCCAGCTAGGAGGGGAGTGGTTTTTTTAAATATTTGACGATTAATGATGTATCTAATTCCATAAATCATTTGTTTCATGACTCTCACAAGACTACTCTTTCAGGCCATGGCTCTTGCTTCGAAGTTCCCCACAACTTGCTAATGTAATCTATTGAAAATAGATCCTCCAAGGCATGTAGCCAATATGCTCCCCTATCTGTAAGAACTATTCGATCCCCATCATCCTTTAAGAATCCAAGGAAAGACAATGGTCTGATGTATTTCCCATAGACCTCGTCAAACTCTTTCCCAAATCTTTTCTTGAAATCACTTCTCTTAAACTGTGTTTCATAGATTCTCCAATAAAACCAGCCTGCCATTTGCATATTTTCTGAGAGCTCAAGGGATAGAGCGATTGGCATTCTTCCATTTTCAAGAGCTTTAATATATTCGGCAACGTTAAAGGTATTGAGGTAGAAAATGTCCTTCAGATAAGAGGCTCCGCTGGCACCAAGACCAACGTAAAGAGGCACGGTCACAGAACAGTATTTTGGGACTCCCTGTCTAGTGAATGCCCAGACAGATGTTCTTTCAAAGCCAGCACTATAAAATATATCCTCCAGAATGCCAAGCATTTTTCTTCTCTCAAATATGCTGGAGATTTTGTAGTTGTTCACACCACCAGCCCCTCCCATTCTGGTGTATGGAAATCTAAAAAGAGGGTAAGCCGCAACCTGGTCTACACCCATTTCAACCAGGGCTTGGCCTGCTTGCTCTACTTCGCCATAAGTCTGGTCTGGTAATGCAAAAATGAAGTCCACATTGACGCATTCGAAGTTCTTACTAACAGCCCGTTCGACTGCTGCCTTTACTTCTTCCGTAGTATATGGCCTGTTTAAGGTCTTTAGATGCCTGTCTTGCAGCGCCTCCACTCCCACACTCAGATGCTTGACGCCCATGGCGGTAATGGTATTGAGATTGTCCGATGTCAAATGATTGGGATGGCTTTCCATGTGGATATCGCACTGCATATTAAAGGTCTTGAAGGTATACTCCAAGATCTCCTCAATGCCACTAAAAAGCATTGTTGTGGGAGTTCCACCACCAATATAAAAGGAAGTAACAAGCCTATCACCAACCACCCCAGAATAGAAGTCAATCTCTCTTTTAATAGCGTTTGTGTATCTCCTGGCTACATCAGGATTATAGATCTCTTTGTTATAAGGACAGTAAGGACATATTTGTTCACAAAAAGGGATGTGAAGATAAAGCCCGAATTCATCAATGTCTTGGAATCTTCTTCCCAGATCCTCAAGTGAAGGATTTCTATCTTCAAGTGCCAGATCTTTCTCTTTAGTTAATAATCTCCTAAGATTTGTTCTTAAGACACCTTCAATCATGCCAAATACACCATAAACTCCCTTGAGATTGGATACTAAAACTAACAATGCGTGGTTGACCTGCCTCCGGTAGTCAGAACTACTTTGCCCTGCATAGTTTATCCACCACGCTGAACATTACGCGCAAATGCACTATACCATCAGTGCAGCATTCTTTATTTGGATATTATACTCTAGAATGATCGATATTCAACCAGCTATCTGTAGGCAGAATTTGTGGGCTCGATAATCACCTGGGAGATGTGTTTCCTCGTCACGTGCATCTCTCCTGATGCTAGAGTGCATGGCCGTGCGTAGTTGGCCTGTGGCTTGAGTCTAGTCCTCTCTTGAGAGCTTGTCAATCTTAGACCGTGCGTGCGGAATGTGGTTGGGGGAAAGGGTAATAGTCAGCACTCACTTTCTGTCTCAATAACTCCTTCTGGATACTTCTTCTCCTTGAGCATTATATAGTGCTGCCGTGTCAGGGTCTGTGTTGTTCCAGATGGTTTTTCCGTAGCTGAAGCTAAAACCACCGTGTTCCGAGTGAGTTTCATTTGTGTAGACTCTAGTGCTTTCCCCTGGAGTCAAAACGTACGTGGGAAAGGTGAACGATTACACTTTATTCCATCTTCTGTCTCAATATCATGACCACCACGGAAGCAACGAACAAGGCAATGATAACGAAGAAATCTATGGCGAGCTGCGAGGTGTCAGTACCAGTGAACCCTATCTCCGCGAACCAGACTATGGCTCTTGATATCAGCGCAACACACCCAGAAACAAACAGAATCCAAGCCGTTATTGATGCTAGAGTCTTAAATATTTGTGGCATTCTACTACCTCCCGTTAGTAATATAAATAAAGTATATACCGCAATGGCGATTTGTCAACCCCCCCAAGTTATTCAAATTGATACACTACCTGGCTTTTATTGAACTTGCGGATACGGAGCTTATTTTAGGCCAGAATGTGCAATGCCGATAAGCTCGATAAGTTGACGCCTTGACTTAGGTTAAGGGTGTCAATACCTCTCATATGTGGTATCGGTATACCGCAGGGAAACGTAAAACTGGTTAAGCGTAATATGAGACGCAATTACTTCTGTAATAGAGTGAAATGCATCGTGTAACACGGTGGGATGGAAGATGGAATGAAACAGGAATGAAAGATGGAACGTGATGGATTTTCCCCTGCAAACGAGGCTAAATACTGAGAAGCCCGTATTTCATCTTCCATTTCATCTTCCATCCCATCTTCCATTTCATTTGACCTTGCGTTTCCCTACTACAGGGTGTGAGGTCGGATGGCAATAGTGGACACCAAATCTTTCATGCCGCCAGTAGTCCTGCATAGAATCTTTGCTCATAGGTTACCGTGACAGGAATCCGAGTCTTGCCTGTCGGCGCTGCCGGTTATAGAAGACCTCGATATACTCTGTAATGTCCTGAATCGCCTCCTGTCTGGTTCGATAACGGCGGTGATGGACCAGTTCCTGCTTGAGTGTTCCCCAGAAACTCTCCATCGGAGCGTTGTCAAAACAGTTCCCTTTGCAGAGTTGCCGTCCTAAGCTGAGGAGGAACGCAGGCAATGACAGTGACAGCGGAGACGGTTGGCTGTTGGCGCCTGGCAGTCCTGACTAGTTCGTTCCTGTCATCTGTCCGCAGGTATAGCCAGTCTTTCCATTGGATGCGAAGCCATCGAGCGATACCAGGTACGTCAATCCGGCTGGAATCGCTCCCGCCACATTCACCGTCTGTTTGCCAGCTAGACAGCCCCATCTCCCGCCGTGACCCGGTTCTCTCTTCAGAGTCGTAGCTACATTTGACTTCGATACGCGATCAACCTGACATATTCTGCTCATTTCCGTTTCTTATTATAGACATGGGTTAACAAGCCTAGTGGAGATAGCAGGTGGTAATTGATACTACGATGGCTCCTATGCTCACGGTTAGAGAAGTAGCCAAGATTCTTCATGTACATCCTAACACCGTTAGACGGTGGAGCGACCGTGGAATGCTAAGAGCAGCTCGCATTACGCGCCGCGGGGACCGAAGGTTCCAAAAACAGGATGTGAGTATTTTCCTGGCTGAGCTTCGCAAACACAACGGTAATCACAAGGAAATCATGCAAGCTTGGCTGTAGACCGTCACCAACAACATGATTAGGACAATGGCGGTTCCCTATGACATTTCTTCTGGTGGGGACAGGGGTGAGCGTGACGCCCGGGTAGAGAATAGTGTTGGCCGAGTGTAAATAAGCCATCACATACATTCATGAATCTGGTGGTCTATGTCGCACCTCAATCGTAGTGTCTGTCCAGGAGGCCAAGGAGATGAGCACGGGCACCGGAACCATAAGCCAATATGACAGTGGCTGGTGCCGTACTTAGTTTCAACCACATTGGTCTAAGTCAAAACAAAAACAGGAGACAACCAAAATGGCAAAGGTGGAACGGACCATCACTATCAACACTCCTGTGGAGAAGGTATTCTCCTACATTACTGGCCCACGGAACGAACTGGAGTTCATTCCAAGTATTACTGATGTCAGGGACATTATCGGGCAGGGACTAGGCCAACGTTATGGTTGGACCTACAAAATGATGGGACTACCTCTAAAAGGAGAAGCACTGGTTATCGAGCATAGCCCAAACAACCGACGTGTTGAAAGAACCACGGGTGGCGTCCTGAGCACATGGACATGGACGTTCAAACGCACAGGTGGCAGTACCTTGCTGAACCTGGTAGTAGAATACACTATTCCTATACCAGTACTCGGCAAGGTAAGCGAACAATTCCTGATACATCAGAATGAGCGGGAGGCCGATATGGTCATGGCGAACATCAAGGCGAGAATGGAGGAGTACATGCTCCCCCAACCGACCCCTTCTGATCTGCCCCAAGAAGGAGTCCACCTGCAGAGCTAGGCTACTGATTGAAAGAAGGGCTCTTCGATGTCTTCACGGAGCCGACAGGTAAGACGACGACTGACAATGTATCGTCCTAGTTGATCCGCTTGCGGTGAACCAGCTCCACACATTTCCCATTCACCACGGCTGAGGTCGTATCGTGAGGCAGCATATTGATAAGGAAGATAATATTCTGTTTATGATGGCTGATATGCATCTTGACCAAAGACAAACAGATAAAGTCGTCAAGCTCTTCCATGAGATAGAAAGCGCTGACAAAAAGACGGGCAACCCTGGTGGAAACGAGAGGTAGATGAGGGCGGCAGGCTCTTTTTTGCTGAGGACAAGGGAAATAGCAGGTTCTTTGTTTTATTGGAATAAGGCTACAGCGTCTGGACGCAACGGTCAGAAATTTGAGCCGTCCCGCAACGACATCCGGTGACAGTCGCTTCTGCAACCAACGTAGCCAAAGCAAATCTGGTGCTCATCCCATAGTCGATTGCACAACACGTCAGAATGTTCAATAAGGGAACAGGTGTTAATACCCTCTCCCCTGAGCCACCATAACGAAGATGCTTCCTTCTTTAGATACTTGACAACTAACAAGCAGAGGCCTACCATTACCCGCATCAGTTGAAATGGGAAATCCTAACTCAAATAGGAGGGACCAAGATGAACTTTGTTGTAACTCATACTCATACCCCGGAACAGTGTCCCAGCGGAAACCCGGAGATGATGACGGTGCTTCGAGAGGTTTGCCCATCTACGGAGTTCGCGGAGAAGTGTGGTGTGAAGGTGCTATCCAGCTGGATAGCAGTGCCGGAACACATCATGTACTTTGTCGTAGAAGCAGATAGCTACAACTCAGTGGTGAAATACTTTGAGCCCATAATGAGAATTGGAACTGCGAGAGTAACTCCTGTGCTCGATTACGCTGAGGCTGTAGGTCTAGTTGGTTAATAACGTGTGATAAGGATCGAAGTATCCGTCCACTAAGAAGGACTCCCGAAGAGGTGAGGTAGGATGGAAAAAATGGATACCAAAGTCAGGTAAAATGTTGCGTTCCTTCACACCGTACACTAAAATCGCCAGTGGTCTGAGACCCAAAGCAATTGGGGCAGACCAATTGATCCAAGGGCAGCAGCTCAGCCCAAGAATTGACGGGAAACATGCGTGGAGGACATAGTAGGCAAGAAACAAAGGGAATCGATTCTGGCGATGATGAGGGGGATTAGGATGGCCAGACAATCGAAAATCTTGACTCTGATGCTTTCTTTGATAATTCTAGTAGCAATGGTTACCGGCTGCACTGGACCTGCTGTCACACCAACGGAAATCTCGTTGACTGCGTTGGAGATTATCGATAAATCTAGCGAGAAGATCCAAGGAATCAATTCTTTTCACTTCGTACTAGACCACGTGGGAGGGGGTACCCCCATTGCAGCGGGCTTGGAGATGGACAAGGCTGTCGGTGACGTAGCTAGACCTGATAGACTGAAAATGACGGTCTCTGGAACCATAACTGGCCTGTTCCTCGAGGTACAAATGATCAGCGTGGGCGAAGTGACGTACATGACGAATCCTTTCACCGGTCAGTGGGAGTTGCTTCCGACTGAGTTCAGGGCTCTTAGTGTGTTCGATCCGAATACTGGTGTTGCTGCTATTATGAGAGGCATAGCTGACCTTACCAAGCTCAGCGACGAGGAAGTAGATGGTGTTCTCTGTTACCGCTTGGGGGGCAGTATTGATTCCGGTGACCTGCGTCCCATAACTGGCAGCTCTGTCGAAGGGGTGGCAGTCGCCACTGAGGTTTGGATTGGGAAAGAGGACTTCTTGGTGCGTCTTATCAAGCTTGAAGGCAAGATCACCGAAGCTGAGGTACTGGGCATTGTCAGGGCGCTAAAACTCTCCAACTTCAATGAAGAAGTCAGTATTGAACTGCCTGAGTAGAGTATTATCAGCGCCAAGCTGATAAAGAGTAAAGCAAATGTGGCTTCTGACCAGAAGGCCTTTTCAGCGGACTTCTTCACCTAAACTTATCCTAGCAGTAATCTGCCTTGGTATCTTCGTCGCCGCGCTTGACCAAACGGTAATATATGGCGCTCTACCTGACATGATGACTGATATGCGCCTTCCAGTGACGAAGCTAGACCAAGCGGCATGGATCGTCGTCGGCTACCTCTTGGGTTATACCTTCGTTATGCCCCTCATGGGTAGGGTTTCAGACGTTTACGGTCATGGCCGAATCTATATCCTCTCCCTGTTAATCTTCATGCTGGGCTCAGCATTTGTAGCCCTGGCGACTAACCTTCAATGGATGGTTGGTGCCAGGATTCTACAGGCAATAGGCGGGGGCGCGGTAGTGCCCGTGGCAATGGCAATTGTAGGTGATGTCTTTACTGGGAGAAGCCGGGCCGTTGCTCTGGGAATTATCGGTGCAGCTGTAGAAGCGGGAGGCGCTGTTGGGCCGTTATACGGCGCAGCGCTTACTCAGTTCTGGGGCTGGCAATGGATATTCTGGATTAATCTGCCAATCAGTCTCATGGTGATATTGGTCGTTTTCCTTTTCCTGGGCCCCAGTCCTCGGGCCCGGGGTAAAATAGACTATATCGGTGGCTTTTTGCTAGCTGCGGCGCTTGCCCTTCTCAGCTTAGGTTTATCTCAACTATCCGGACAGCCCTTTTTCTTTGCTGCCTCTTTGCTCTTTTTCGGCTTCTTCGTATTGCGGGAGGTCAGAGTTTCTAATCCGCTGATCAAGCTTTCGATGTTCAAGAATATCACCTTTTCCACTGCCAACGTAACCAACCTATTCACTGGTGCCGCTCTCATCATCGCTATGGTCAACATCCCTCTTATGACTAATACCATCATGGGCGGCTCAGCACTGGAAGGAGGACTGAGGTTGTTGCGGCTCACTGTTATGCTCTCTGCCGGAGCCATTATCGGCGGGTTTTTATGTAAACGATTTGGCTATCGGCTGCCCACAATACTGGGGTTAATCTTGAGCGGCATCGGTTTCCTTTTTATGAGCCGCTGGACTCTGGTCACCGCTGACCCTCAGATGACCTTCCACCTCGCTATCGGCGGGTTTGGATTTGGCTTAGTCATCGCCCCCCTGGCTACGGCGGTTATGGACTCGGTTGGAGAAGAACAAAGAGGGATTGCCTCGTCACTGGTAGTGATGATGCGCACGATAGGCATGATAATAGGGCTTTCGGCAATAACCTCATGGGGGATGGGTCGCTTCCAGTTAATAACGGCCGGCATGCCCTTAACAGAGATAATGGCTGCCCCTGAACAGCTTACTGGCTCGCTTCTAGCTTTGTTCCTTGACTTTTTCCGGGCTTCAGTGGGCATATGCTTGGTCGCGATACTCCCCGCCTTATGGTTGAGAAGAAAAAAGAATCCGTCCGCAATCACAAAAACTGGTGTCTCTTAGTTCAGGGGGAAAAGAGGCTGGCTCGGCAGCTTGACTAACATATCGCAATACCTGTTTGTCGCTGTTAACTTAGCTGCGTTGTACGCACAAGCATTGAACAAAAGGGCGTTTTGTTCAGTCGCAACCCTGTCATGGATAAACGATGAATTCCAATAGGTTTCTATCAGGATCTCGAATGTATACACTGATGCCTGTGTCGTTACCACGACTGCGCCCACCAGTTCGCTCGACGGGGCCCTCGATGATTTCTGCCGACATCTTATTGAGGTGTTCGACCAGCGAAGCCTCCGAACCGTTCCAGACAAAGCAAAAATCCCCGCACCCGGGTTGAGACATGGGACCTCGAAGTGTGAAACGTTTCGATTGCCACAAATCCGGGGCATGAAAATTGATTCTGTTGTCTCCGAAGTGAACAGAATAGACCAGTGGCCCTGAATCATTCACGGTGAATCCAAGCTTGTCGTAGAAAGACAGCATCTCTTTGACGTTCTCTATCGGGATTGCGACATGATCAAAACTGGTGATTGCCATCGTAGCGTTCCAATCGCATAACGATCTATGACTACCTGGCAGTATTATATCACAATTTGGGAAAATGACAGCGCGGTTGTTGGCCGATAACATACAACGCCCTGACTTAGATCAAGGGTATCATTTGCCATGATTCAGATTGGAACGGTCGGGTGTGACTGAGTGGTTCGATGAAAGGTCTGATTCCCTACGCAATAGGCCAGAAAGCCCAATCCGCAGATGGTCCGTAGGACTTGGTGCAATGTGGCCAAGCACCCACGCATTTCGGGCCACCCCAAACTTTAAGTTCTTCAGGTATACTTGGAACATAATGATAAAACCTAATAATAGCATTCCTTTATTATGGAATGAGCCGACGCCTGGCCCCTAGGCGTGGGAACGATCGGACCTTTTTTTGTAGCTTTGACGGGAGACTCCCAAGCTTGACATCCTCAGGCACCAGTCATAGACTGTGGACACGAAGGGTACAAGTGTGACCGAAAGGAGGTGAGATGTGGAAGCATATTGCATGAAGTGCCGTGCTAAGAGGGAAATGAAAGACACCAAGGCCATAACCATGAAGAACGGCAAGCCAGCGACGCAGGGGGTCTGCCCTCAGTGTGGCACCAAGATGTTCAGAATTGGTTCGACAAAATAACAATGTACCGTTCAGTTTAGCCCTAGACGTCAATAAGTAACTAAGTAAGGCAGGGGTGTTAGAGAGCCCTTGCCTTAGCGTTTGACACCCTGACTTAGCAACTGTATTTGATTAACAATAGCAAGGACCAACTAATTGAGGTGAATAACAAGTCCATCTGGTGCGATTTTTAAGCATTGCATTCAGAATACATAGTAATT
>SDBV01013059.1_pt1 | contig 10602 bp, 2 predicted proteins | sample 2277081 | NCBI WGS metagenome assembly SDBV01 (sample SAMN10402039, study PRJNA504765) | marine sediment metagenome | isolation source: marine sediment core GS10_PC15, 223 cmbsf | place: Arctic Ocean: Southern Knipovich Ridge | collected 2010
TTCTTTGTCGATATCCTCGAGTAACAGGTTTACTGTATAATGTCTCGCATCTAGATAAAAAAGTTTAATAATTTCGGAATAGAACGCACCAACATACATTGCAGCAGAAGCGAATAATTTAGTAGAAGTGGAAATATTAATCCAAATCTCCTCTGTTTTTTCCTGCTCTATCTCATTTTTTATGATTTTACATAATTCTTCGACAGTTTTTTCAAGTGTAATGACGTTAGCTTCTTTTACAATTGGTTCACAAATCTTTGTATTGAGAAAATGTTTTTTTAGTTTTTCCACAAATGTGTTTGCAATTTCTATCAGTTTCTTATTTGGATGAGACTCTTTTTTAGTTGGTTTTACACTTTTTAGTAAATAAATGATATTACATGAATGTTGTTTAACTCCTTCGATAACCCTATCAAACTCAAATCCAACCGGACAAATTTGAACCGTTCTTGTCATGATCTTACCTTTTATAAAGTCTTAACCTTTATGAGATTAGTAAGAAGGTAGGCATTTAAATATTACCATTATCTTTGTTAAAATATAGGTTAAAATAATAAAACAAGGTTCTCAAAAAATGGAAAATAATAAGAAAAATAATTTTACTAAAACTCTGCTTCAAACTAATATTATTACTAAATGTGAAAGAAGATTATTTCATGAGCTTAGTAAAAATAAACCTCATTTTTGGCTAAATCCAATTCGCCAACCAAAACCTTCCAAGAGAATTCCAATCGCAAACGATCTCTTAAAAGAATTAGGCAAGGATTATGAACAGAAGGTATATAATCAAATAAAACATCTGAAAAATGCTATTTATAATGAACAAGGTGGAAAGATTAAGAAATTGTCTATAAACTCAGTCGAATTTTTAGATATTTTTAATTCTTTGTTGAAACATCCTAATGAAGATTTTATTTTGTTAGAATACCAATACCGGATTCCTTCAGTATTTTTTAAAACACTATTTCCAGCGAAAAATGGGGTTAAAGAAACACCTGTAGATTATGGGAGCCAAAGACCAGATATTTTGATGATAGGTAATTCTGTGAATAGTAATGAGGAAAAAATTTATGAATTATTGTCAAATGGTAAATTCAGAAAAATTCCGGAAGATCAACTAGATTCTCGGTTTGGTATTGGGATTTTTGACATAAAAAAAACTCAAGAGAGGAGAATCGGGACAAAACATTTTATTGAGATTTTCTATTATATGTGGACTTTTGCATTATTCCTTAAGGCAAATAAATTAACTGATAAGTTCTATGTTAGGGCGAACTTCAATGGAATTTTTCATGATTCTAATCAAGAAAAAATACGCTTAATTACATCAATCCAAGATATTATTAATCGTGAATTGATAACTCTTATTCCTTGGGAGGAATCAAGGAATATATTTATGAAAATTATCACTAAGATTAGAAAGTTGTGGTCTAATAGTCCTCTTCCGATAGACTCTACTAGACCGAATCTACACCAAGGATGCGGATATTGTCAATATATTGAAGACTGCAAAGAAACTCTTGGATGCAGTGATGATTCTAATCCCTCAGACTGGTCAGTAAAATTAATCCCTTTTACATCACCTTCTATTGCTGAACAATTAATTAGGGAGTATAAGTGTGAGACAGTTGGTGATTTATATAAAAAAATAGACACTATTCCAGTAGGAAGTGTACCACGCCCGTTGTACCCTGAATTACCCTTTTTAAAACTTAAGGCAGAATCCATTATTAAAAACAAATTTATTTATCCTGAGTATGACCAAACTCATTCTTATGCAATTCCTCGATATTCACCGATTGCTTTAAATTTTGGAGTAGAATACGATGCGAATAACGATAAAGTATTTGCTGCTGGTCTTTATCTTAAGATGTTTGTAGCAAAAGAAGTTAGATATCATAAAAGATTTGATATTTGGTGGAAAATATGGAGGGACGCTCTTAAAAATTCTGATTCTTTTGAAAAAATTTGCTTTCAATTAGATAATATTTTTTTAACTCAGCTACCTGAAAAAACTGTGAAAAAATTTCTCTCACTTTTGAGATCATTGAAAGGGCTGAGAATTTCTTTAACAGGAGAAAAAACTGATGCTGGAACAGAAATAATTTATACTTACTCAAAAATCAATCAAGATTTAACTATAAAAAGCGAAGCAAATTTGATCAAAGATTTGATATCTAAACTATACTATATCCTTGAATTATGTTCTATAATAGAGGATTATATTATTGTTGAAAGAGAAGAATACCCCGGTGAATATATAGGACCTATTACATCCCTTTTTTATTGGGGGCAAAATGAATTAAACCATTTTCAAGAATCTATTGATAGGAATCTGGAGTATATTATATCTGATGAGAAAGTAAGTGTTTATTATCAAAGACTTCTGTTATATTTTAGCCCTACGGACACCGAAGTTGCAAATCCATATCAACATAAAAAAATGTATGATGTTCAGAAATTTGCTGAATCTTTTGTGGGTGTTCCAGATATTATTAATTATACTTGGCACAGTATTGCTCGAAAATTATTTAAGCTGGATTTTAGTCCTAAATTCTGGATTCCGCATTTCAATTTTTTAGATTTAAATAATTGGCTTCGTTTCCTTTCTTCTAAATTAGATCCACACAAAAAAACAGAATTGAAGAATCAAATTCGAAAGCAACAATTATTAAAACTTATAATGATAGATCAAATACGCTACCAATTTCAGAGAAAAGGAAATTCTGCTATTTCAATAAACTCTCGACCGATTAATAGGACTACTTTCAGAAGAGCAGTCCTACCTATAGATTACCATGCAATTGTGTATGTTTGGCATATTTTTTCATTAAGGACGGCAGCATTAGAGCAACAAGAAACAGAGCGTTTTAGATCAATCTTTCCTGATTATAGCATAGGAAAAATGGTGGCAGGGCGAGTAAGCGGTTTGCGGAAAAGAATTGTTAATGAAAGCTTATATCGTTATACGTTTACTCTTGAGGGTCTTTCAAGCAATATGAAGGTTAAAGAAAAAGACAGTGTGCTCCTTATTCCACATGCAAAACGCGATTTGTTTCCCAATTTCAAGATGTTTGATTGGAAAGTAGTAATAAAATCAATGGAATGGGGACCATCTATTAACGGATATGAAGTTATAACTGAAGATATAAGGAATGACCTGTATCAGCAATGTGAGGATGAAAGAATACCTTATGATGGGGATTGGTATCTTTATCCCTTTACATTTGATTCATGGTCCCGAAAATTATTTAATGCTCAAGACATTGGATTTTTCCAAAGAGATAATTTAGGATCTTCTTGGTTAGGTCACCGTCTTTCTTACCTTTGGAAGATAAGAACGAATCCGGAGTTATATTGGCCAACTCATTGGGATTTTACTTCCCCCTCAATTTATTTATTTGCCCCAGAGTTGCTATTTAACATAAATAAACTTGAGACAAACCAGGATTTGTTAACCAATATCTTTCCTGCCCCAGATCCATCTCAAAAACATGCAATTAAAAATTCGCTCGATAATATAATTTCAGCAATTCTTGGGCCTCCTGGTACTGGAAAGTCACAAACTATTGCAGCTTTAATTGATGAATATTTATGCCGGAGAAAAAAGGAAGGAAGAAAAACTACAAGAATACTTGTTACCTCCTCTTCGTATGCTGCTCTACGAGTTGTCATTGATAAAATCCAAAATGAAAGTAGAGACAAAGATGGTAATTTAACTCTTTCTTCTCAGACACAAATAGTTTATTTACATTCTCAAGGACAAAATCCTTATGAAACTAATAGTGGGTGTAGAAAGGTAGATAATTTGGTAAGGAAGAGCTCAGGAGCATGGACCTTCAATGGGGAGCCTCGAATCGTAACGCCCTCCAATTTTTTAGAAGAACAGTTAGAAGATAATTATATTATCTTTGCAAACGCCCATCAACTCTACCGTCTACGAGAGAGAGTAGATATTGAATTTGCATTTGATCTAATTTGCGTTGATGAAGCAAGTCAGTTGCCTACAAGCCATTTTATGGCAAGCTTGGGATTTATCCACAAACAAAATCTATATATAAAAAATCAGAATTGTAAAGGTGGGAAAAATATAAAAGTTGAAAATATTGCTGCCGTTCAAAAATTGGAATTAGCAGATCATCGAGCAGTAGGGGATTTAACTAAAGTTGTAATAGTAGGAGATCACAATCAATTGCCTCCTGTTATGAAGATTTTACCTCCAAAAAACCTAGAACCTGTTATTAGTAGTCTCTTTAGCTATTATGTTGAAGGACATAAAATCCCAAGCTGTCAACTAAAAGTTAATTACCGTTCCCATAAAGATATTGTAGAATTTACTTCCTCTTTGGGATTTTATAAAGATTTACACGCACATGAAAGAAATGCAACAAGACTTTTGGAAGGAAATCTTGACAATATTAAGGATAAAGATTTGTGGATTAAAAAGATTTTATCAAAAGAGAAAATTGTTTGTTCCATTGAACACAATAGAAAGTTTGAAATAGGAATAAGTGAGTTAGAGGCTGACATTGTAACTAAGTTACTATTAGGGTATTACCATATGACGAATCCTAAAAATGAAAGAGAAGAAATCAAATTTTGGAGAGAAAAAGTTGGAGTCGTTGCACCTCATAACGCTCAAGGAAGAACTATTATCAAGAAACTGTACCAAGATATTGACCCTTACACTCATTTAGATAAAGACATATTAATGGAACATTTGAAAAACAGTGTTTATTCTGTAGAAAAATTCCAAGGATCAGATAGAGACCTTATTATTACTTCTATCGGTCTTTCCGATGTAGATAAAATAGACGAAGAAGCGGACTTTATTTTTAATATAAACAGGTTCAATGTTCTTACTTCACGAGCAAAAAGTAAATTAATTTTTATATCTAGTAAAGAAATACTGAATTTTATTCCTGAAAATAAGAAACTTATTGAAAATGTATCAAAGTTTAATTTTCTCGTTAATAAGTTTTGTAATAAACAAATAATCATTAAATTTAAGAACGATAAAAAAGAATCTACTAGAATTAAATTTCGATATAGACAAGAAGATGAAATAAAATTATGAAAAGTGAATTAAAAATAGCACCTAAACCATGCAATTATTGTGGTCAGTTTATATCCTGGGATAAGAGAATTAATAACAAATTTCCTGTCCATGTTGATTCAAGTGGAATAATAATCGGGGATGGGAACTGTCCTAAATTTCAAAACCGGGTTCTTGCACCGAATTCAATAAAATCGGTAAATTCAATACAACTGTTTAAGGTAAAAGAGTTCAATCGGTTTATTATGAAAAATGATAAGGAAAAAGCTTCCCTTCCTATCTTTAAAAGCAAAATACCTCTAATTCCTCGCTTTTATGTAGGTAAGATTATTCTCGATCTAAAAGTCTTCAAAAAAATTATTAAAATTCCCTTAATATTTAATAAATTCAATGAATATGGGTTAGCACATGGTTTGGTCAGGAAACTCCTTGAACAGAAACAAACTTTTTCATTTTTCAAAATTATTAGATTAGATGACTCTGAAGAGTGTTTCATTCATCTTTTTGTTATTCCTAGTGTGAAGTTTGTGTTAGAGGAAGGAGATGAATTTATAATTGAAGTGTTGGATAAAGCAACTTCGGGCGTCAAATTTACTAAGAAATTCATAGTGAATAAGGATTATATCGAAGAAATAATTACAGTAGGAAACATTTCTAAATATGAAAGTAATTTAAAACACTTTTTTGGAGCTTTAACCTATCCGTTAAAGTATAAGATGACAGATGGAGAGTATATCTACACAATGCATCATGATCTAATAGGTAATATCTTATATTTTTATGTGGATGTTGATGCCGTGTTTTTTATAAAAGGGGCTCCAGCTACAGAAGAAGATAAGGGAAAGTTCATTTTTGGGGAATTGAAGGATAAAAATAAAAAATATCTTCTTATTGATATTACCTCATCAAACGTTTCTACTCATTTAGAAAGTGAGGAGTATCGAGAATTTATTGAATATTCGCAAATGGTATTTGAAAGTAAGGGTTATTCACGAAAAAAAGATGAGACTCATGACTGGACAATCAAAGATTATTGGGAAAAGATTAATAATATTGAAATCCCTGCTGATGATCTTATTACAATAGTGAGGGGGTACAATGAAAAAAAACTATTTTTTCCTTTATCCCGACTCTTCAAAAATGAGAAAAAAGATGTTCCAAGAGAAGATCGGTTCATGGCTATTCAAAATGCTAAAAAAGAGCTCTACAATGCATCAAAAATTAAGAAGGATCTTATCGCATCGTATTCACCCTCAATAGCGATAGTACTTTCAGAACAACTGGTCCCAAAATTTTTCGATTTAATGAGTTTTCCCTTATATATCGAATTTGCAGAGGGAAAAACTATTCAAATTAAAAGAAATGAGGCGAACCCTTATTTGTTAGACAGAATCCCACAAGAACTCTTGAAGTCGAAATCAAATCAGTATCATCCCATAGCAGGTAAGTTTCAGTTTATAATTATCCCAATTATCCCAAAAGATATATCACCCATAGAAGACCAGAATGTACAGAACTTACTCAACGATATTGCTTATAATCTTAAAACATATAAATTAGCAAATATGGTACAATTTGGCAAATCCATTTATTATGATTTCAACCGGGATGTGATACGCCAAAAGAAACAAAATATATGGGGTGTAATATTTGAAAATCAGATTGCTCCTAATCTCTTGGCTATTGACAAAGATATTCGATCTAAAGAAATTATTGCTGTTCCACTTATTGGGTTACGAGAATTAGGGACTTCATCAAAATTATTTAAAGATTATCTACAAAATGAGTTTTATCGGTTACTTAAGACTGACTTGAGCAAGAACCATTTTGGGTTTATCCAATCGTTTTTAGTTAGTGAATATAAAAAATATAAAGGTTCGAAATTAGCAGGGATGTTATACAAAAATAGTTTATTTAATATCGGTGCAAATTGTCCCCATTCTGAGATTGCAAAACGAATCGAAAATGGAATTCTATTCAGATTTAAATACCCGTTCGGTACAAGAGATATATCGAAACCTTTAGAAAGTATAGAAATGCAAGCTGGATTTGATGCTTCAAAAGCTTTATTTGTAGAAGATTCAAAACCTCGGGGAGCGGTTGTAGTTACTCTTGATCCGTATGGTAAGCAAGTAAGATCGAAATATATTCGAGATGCCCATACTCATAAAGGACTTATTAGTGAAACTGTAATCAGAGACCTGATTATTGAGATTATTAATCACCAAGATCTAATGATAGAAAAAGGATTAAAAATTCAAAAAGAGCTTCCCAAAAAAATAATATTCTTGTTTGACGGTGATATTAGCAATAAGCAAAAAATCCTGTTTGTTAAAGTATACAAAGAATTAATTGAGAGCGGAGAATTACCAATATTACCTGATTTCTATATTTTTGAGGTTCTTAAATCCCATCCAAACCGATTATATTTGTTAGAAAACTCTAAAATTTATGATATGCCTTTTGGGGTTTTGGCTTTGTTAAACGATAGAGAATTTTTGATAAAAAGCCATATTTGGAGTAAAAAGAGTATGTCTCAACCCCAGTTATATAGATTTAAAATGTGTTTGTCTCAGCGGTTTAAGGGTAATGAGAAATATACTATTTTGGACCTTGAATTAATAAATATAGGACTCCAACTGTTTCAATCTACTCTATTTAACACAGGTAAAAGCGGGAGACCTCTTAAAGAAAGTTTTGTCATTCATGAGAGTCATAAGTTATCCCAAGAATTTGCTACTAAATCAGATTCGATTGGAGTTTTATTCTACAAGGACTAATGTTATTTAAAATTGCTTAATATCTTGTCTTTTGTATTTTTAAAAGTACTTGTTATATCTAAAATTGTCATTATGTCTTTTTTTGGAATGTCATATATTTCAAAAACAAGTACTTCTACTTTGACTTCTAACTCTTGAATCCTATTATTGATAAAAATTAAATCTTCTAATTCGATATTAATATCATTATTTGATTTCCATTCTTCAAATTTAGTTTTTGTGTACTTAAGTAAATTAGAGGTCTTCTCCCAGATATTTGGTCTGATTGTTGAAATAATGGTTTTTGAAAGTACATCTTTCAATGTATTAACGATTTTACGAGAATTAAGCAATCTAAAAACCTCAAGATATACGATGTCTCTAAATTCTTTTTGCGTTGTTTCGATATCTAATAATAAAACTTCTTTTTTACCAAGAATCCCATAAATCTGAAATCTGTTTTTTTCACATCCAAATACAAAAAATTTCTGAAATTTACGAATCTGGCCCTCTTCTTCATCATACGAAAATGTTTTTATATTGGAAATCCATAGTTTTTCAAATTCACCGTTTTGAATTTTAATTTTATCATCAAGAATTAGTTTCTCAAAAGAAATTGTTCCATTCCTATATTCTTCTGATATCTCGTGCCATATTTGTTCAAATTCATATTTTAATTTGTATAAACTTGAGATTTCAGAAACTAACGAGTCCATTTTTTCTTGTTTTTCCTTATTAATTAAAGCTATTGGCATCTTACTTAGAGGGGTGGCGAAAAATTCTAGAATTAAACCCTTTGATTTTCCTGCTTCTTTGTACCAAAAAGTTAGCAATTTAGAATTCAATAGCCCTAAAAGATAATTTAAATTGATTGGGGAATCTGCTTTTGGAACCAACGCGTACATGTCTGTGGTTCCAAAATATCCTTTTTGGTCTATAGCAAATCTATTTTCAAGGGCTCTATATGGACATAAAACTTTAACTTCTGAATTTTCAAATAATTCAACATTTTGAATTCGTTGATATCCAAACCAAGGATATTTTTGTTCTTCCTCATCTTCAATAAAATCATATCTTTCTCTTAACTCCTTGCCATATACCTTTAAATACTCACGAATTCCCGGAAAATTGTTAATATCCTCCCTTCCTTCTTGTAAAGGGACGGTGTAAATGAGATATTCATCACCCGGAATTGTATGATATTTGAGTATTCTACTATTGGTAATTAATGGTTTAATGAATTGAAGCTCTAACCTATATTCCTCTCCATTCTTTTGGTTTATGACGTTAAGATGATTTTTTTCTTTTCGTGTCCAATACCCCCCTGCTGTTATGGTACTCCCTTCTGGAGAGATTCTGAACTCCTTTTTCCTCCCTGGTACAACACCTTGACCCACTTCGCATATATTACCAAGCAAGACTTTATCTGTTCCAATTTTTTTAAGTATTTCTGTCTTATTTGATAAGACCCATTTTGATAATCCTAAACCCTTTTGATCAACAGTAAAGATATCTATATATTCATCTGAAAAGGGAGTTTTTTCAAAATTATCAACAATATGCGAAAGTAACTTTAAATTATTCTGTTGCTGTGTACCTATTTGATAGTTTTTATTACAATAGATATATTTGATTTTATTATCATCCTTCATAGCCTTTTCGAATATCAGGATACAAGTATCATTATCTGCATCCTCGAATATCTTTTTTATTTGTCCAAAGTTAATTAAAATCTTGATAGAGACATTATCTAACAAATATTGTTTTAATCTATCAGCATAGTCATTCTCGATCCAGTATGATTCAATTATAAAACCAAAGTTTCCAGATGTTTTCAGTAAATTAATTGATTTTATAATGAAATAATAGTAAATATCAGATTGACTCCTAAAATGGGTTTTCCAATCTTTTGCCTTTTTTAAAAAATTATAACTATTAGCTTTTACTAGAGTACCTGTCCCTTTTCCACGAATTGTAAAGTATGGAGGATTTCCTATAACAGAGTTAAACCCGATATTTTCACGTGATAAAATCCCTATTGATTCATCAAAATACACAAACCAAAAATCCAAAGACCAGTAAAATGGTTTGGTGCTATTTAATATTTCTAAATCTATATTATTTTCTTCGAGATATGGTTGAAACAACTTGTTGAGCTCTTCCTTTATTTTAATTTTTATATTTACAATCTCTTTTACTAGCTCAATTTTTGCTGGATTGCTTATGTACTCTCCTCTTAATACATTCAAACTATGCAATTCCTCAGAAAATTTATCAGTGATAAAGTCAATAACAATTTGGTCAGGTAACCCAACTAACGAATCCCCATTGCAAAGATTCATTTCTAAATCTGGAAGTATATGATTAGTGTCTGCGGGAACTTTATCAAATTGAAATTCCTTTGGTGATAGTTTAATTGCTTCTAACCATAAATTTAATTTGGCAACCTCAATAGCATTTATATCAAGATCAACACCGTGTATATGCCTAATGATAATGTCAGAGATTAGTTTCCTCTTTTCCTCAAAATTTAAAAGATTTTTGAGTCTTAAAATTTCTTGAAATTCTTGCTCTATTTCATCAGATCTTTTTATTTTTCCCCTGAAGTCACTAAATTTCTTATAGACTGATTCAATAATGTCATTGATAATATTATAATTCTTAAATATGATTTTTAATGCTTTTATTAAGAAAGATCCTGAACCACATGCAGGATCTATTACTTTAAAAGAAAATACTTCATGTAATAAATTAATACATGCTTTATAATCTTTAACGTGTAAATGC
>SDBV01013060.1_pt1 | contig 10601 bp, 11 predicted proteins | sample 2277081 | NCBI WGS metagenome assembly SDBV01 (sample SAMN10402039, study PRJNA504765) | marine sediment metagenome | isolation source: marine sediment core GS10_PC15, 223 cmbsf | place: Arctic Ocean: Southern Knipovich Ridge | collected 2010
GAGGAGAACTCTCTTGAAAGATAACATGATTACGATTTTTTATAATACTTCTTTAAATCATGAGCAATTCCAGATGGAAGTTTGAGTCCCAAGCAATCACATAATTCTTTACCTCGTATTGCGTATAAGCTATATTGAGATTTTGAGGCATTTCCCAATGATTAGAAATAAATTCGTCATTTGGCTTTGGTTGTTCAGCTAATTTAAACACTTCAGAAGCACAAGTAGCGATAATTTCATTCTCTTTTATTTCTTGCAACATTTTTTTGTTATTTGTCAGAGCAAAGTTAAAATGACACCTTAGGAATAAGGAGAGCTTAGTTTTAAAAACACAAACTATCCTTCTTTTTTCTGAGAGAAAATTTGAGCCCTATTTCTCCTGTAACTCTCAGTCAGTTGAGTTATATCATTTGCCTCTTCAATCACTCTTTTTGTAAGAACTACAAATTTACCGTCATTATCCAGTTGAGCTATTATATCATTTGCCTCTTCACTCATTCCTTTTGAAAACAAAACTTTTACAAGCTCATATATAGCTAAATTTTTAAATAACCTATCAGTAATTTGAGCTATTATATCTTTTGCCTCTTCAATCATTCCTTTTGAAAGCAAAACTTTGACAAGTCCATGTTGAGCGCGTTCTTTAACCTGAAGTTCACTAGTCATTTGAGCTATTATATCTTTTGCCTCTTCAATCATTCCTTTTGAAAGCAAAACATTGACAAGTTCTTGTTGAGCTTGTTCTTTAGTCTGAAGTACACTAGTCATTTGAACTATTATTACTTTTGCTTCTTCAATCATTCCTTTTGAAAGCAAAATTTTGACAAGTTCTAGTTGAGCTTTTGCTTTAGACTCACTTACAGATTTACAAAAAATTATAGTAGGCATAGTATTCAACAATTTATATAAAACTTTTGCTCCAATTAGACCTATTTTAAAATCTTTAGCAAAAGGAAATTGCCTTTGAATTAACTGACAATAAAATTGTTCAGACATGGTTATTTTTTCAAACCGTTTAGATACTAACGGTAATGCACTTATATCATCTCTTTTACAGTTATTTTCAGGAACAACTTCAACAAAAATTTTAGCTAAAAGATCATCTGGTAATTTAGAAATTCTATCTTTATTGATGAATGATGATAAAATTCTGCCATCAAAAGAACTTATTGAAAAACTTGACATGATTATTTCTTCCTTTTTTAATTATTTTATTATTACAATTCAACTATTTGTTATAATATTAACATTTTAATATATAATTTACAATAAAATTTTTAAAAATAATGATAATGCCTCTGTAAACGCCTGTATAACAGCGGCTTATGTTATTTTTTATTTATTATTCTTGTAAAAATTGACTTTCACAGTTTATAGACTGTCAGAGCAAAGTTAAGATGATATCTTAGGAAACCGTTGCAAGCTAGTTCTTTAGGATAAATTCTTCTAAAATTTTCATTCATTCAAAAAATATCCAAATGACTTTTTCAATTTCTTTGCTATTTTCTCCAAAGTCTCCAGAGACGGCAGAGACAGTCCATTTTCATATCTTGAAATACTCTTCTGCATTATCTCTGTAGCTTTAGCTAAATCTGCCTGAGTCATATCAAGCTCTACCCTGGCTAGCTTAATTTTTTTTCCTAATTTTTTAGCATCCATATTTTTTTTTAAATATTTTATTTTGACATAATATACCTTTGTAGGTATATTTTATTCATTCATTGGTATAATTAATATATTTACAAATTAATCTTACCTCTGAAAAAAAATAAAAACAAGAGCTATGAGAAACTTAGCAACAAACATACCGGATCCTGAAGAAGAAGACTTCCAAACAAACCTTGACTGGAAGACAAATCCATCTTCTAAAAAATTACTCGACGCCATAGTTTCCTCTCTTGCAGAAGAGTACATCGAAACAGCAAAACAAAATCCCGATATCTTTACACAATAAGGAACAAATATGAAAGTAGCCATTTACGCTAGGTATTCATCTGAAAACCAAAGCGACAAAAGTATAGATGACCAAATCCGGGTCTGCCAAAAATACATCGAACAAAACAATCATTCACACTCTGAAGAGCATATCTATACAGATGAAGCTTTATCCGGTTCCCTTCTTCAAAGACCTGGCCCGCTAGCTCTGGAAAGAGCTATGGAAAATAAAGAATTCGATGCTGTAGCAGTCGATGACTTATCAAGACTTTCACGTAGCAATCACCAAATACTAACTCTTGTAAATAAATTCAACTTTCATCAAATCAAAATCATCTCAGTCTCAGATGGTATCATTTCAGATGATGAAAACTCCAAACTCGGTATTCATATCGGTATTCATATAAGAGGCCTCATCAACGAACTTTATCTTGATGACCTAAAAAAGAAAACTATGCGTGGGTTAGAAGGACAAAAACTACGCGGATATAGCACGGGGGAAAGCGTTTATGGCTATAAATCTCATCCTGTTGGTGAATCAAAACTGAACAAAAAAGGTCAGCCAAAATATGAAGGGATGGTCCATAAAATTAATGAAGAAGAAGCTCTAATCATCAAAAGGATCTATAAAGAATTTATCAAAGGAAAAAGCATTCACAGCATAGTAAAAGGATTAAATGAAGATAAAATGCCAACCAAGAAAAACCGTGCAGGAGGCTGGGCAACCTTTACTGTTACTAGAATTTTAAAAAATGAAAAATACACAGGTCGCTGGATCTGGAGAAAATGGAAAAATGTACGAGATCCTATGACCGGTAAAACCAAAAAAATCGCCCGCCCCGAAAAAGAACAAATGGATTTATTTAAAGAAGATCTTGTAATTATCGATCAGAATACTTGGGACAAAACCCAACTAAGATGGAAAAGCCTTGAAGGTGCTTGGCCCATGCATAAAAAAACTAACAAAACTTCCAAACAGCCCATAAGCTACATCCATTCAAATCCTACCTATCTTTGCAGGACTTTTAAAATGTAAATCCTGTGGAAGCGCTATCGTTCAAATCTGCGGAAAAAGCGGGAGCTACTATGGCTGCTACAACGCTAAAAGAAAAACTTGCACCAATAAACTAACCATACAAAGAAAACGCCTTGAAGCTATTCTTCTACAAAACCTCAAAGAAAAATTGCTGACAGGCGAAAATGTGAAATATATCTTTGATAATGTCGAAAAAACAATTGCCAAAACTCTAAATGAAGTACCTGAAGAAATAAAACAGAAAAAATCCCAAATGGAAAAAATTCAAACCGAACTTCAAAATCTGCTCAACTTCATTAAAACCGGAAATTTTTCTAAATTAGTCTCCGAAGCAATTGTCGATGCAGAAAATCGCCAGGGAAAATTGAAAGGAGAAATACAGGCTATGGATTTTCAAAGAACCAATGCTTTTAAAGCCCCGCCAAAAGAATGGATAGAATTCAGATTAGAAAGATTTCAAGACACTCTTAACAAAAATACCAAAGCTTCAGCCCTGGCTTTAAAAGAACTTTTAGGAACAATTGAACTTGAACCTGTCCAAAGTAATCCTATCGTTGAAAACGGCTGTGTAATCGAATCCAAGCCCTATTATCTTGCCCATTCGAACATCGCAACCCTTGCTCTTCTTGATGAGAAGCACAAGGGTACGAATTGGTACCTACTTCGGACGCGGTGGGATTCGAACCCCCGGACCCTTGCGGGACTTCTGTTTTCAAGTCCGATTCAACACTAAAATTCTCAATTAAAGCCAATTCTCAACATAAAAATTTAATTGATAAAATAATAACCTACATTTCAGTTGAGTGTTGATAATTTTAGCTCATTATTGCCTCTTAGTGTGCAAAATTCGTGCCAAAAAAGCAAATGAAAATAATTACAAATCACTTTTGAAATAATCAAATCAAATGATCTCTTTAATTAAGAAATAACACAATCTTGATCATCAGTATTGCTATTCTTTTTCTTCTCTATAACCTTTAAATCTTCTTTTTCTTTTTCACTCAAAATAGCACCATATTTTTCTAATACTGATATCATTTCTTGCTGTTTATATTTATAGGCATAAAATAAGGCAGTATGACTATTATTATCCAAAATTTTATAATCAGCACCATTTTCAAGTAAAAAAATCAATGAATTTAGATACTGATGTGTATCATTCATCGAAGCAAGAACAAGTTGACTGAATAGATCCTGACTTGTTAAGAAATCTTCACTCCTTGGATTACATGTAATTGAATGAAGAGCGGTGAATCCAGCTTTTGATCGTTTATTAACTTCAACATCTGCTCCAGCTAAGAATAGTTTTTTTAATATATTTAAATAACCATTAGAAGCTGCTGAATAAAGCGGGGAACATCCAGCGTCATCAATATGATGAACATTAGCATCGGCAGAAATCAATAAATCTGCAATAGCTTCATTTGCTACCATATCAAGAGGTGTAGATCCTGAACTATCTTCAGCTTTCACATTAGCTCCCGCTTCTAATAAGATTTTTACAATCTCATAATGCCTTTGAATAACAGCGTGATGCAAAGGTGTTTCTTTTCTAGAATTAATACATTCTATATTTGCTCCTGCTTTAAGTAAAAATAAAGTCATTCGTACATTTCCATGAGCAGCAACTTTAAAAAGAGCTGTCTCTTCTTTATAATCTGCTTTATCTACTCCGACTTTTAGAATTAATAATTCATGAATATCAAAGTGATCATTTAAAATGGCTGTAGACAAATCTGCATCTTCAATTTCCGCTCCTACACCGATTAACATCCTAACTACCTCAGAATGGCCTCCTCTAACTGCAAAAAAAAGGGCTGAATAACCATTTTTATTTTTTAAATTAACATCAATTCCTTGATCAATAAATTTTTGAACTTCTTCAAAGTTACCTTTTTCAGCAGCTTTATGTAAATCTCCATATGGAGCTCTCTCTTGTTCTGCAAAAGTCTTTATTGCTTGAAATACTTCGGGGATAGACATAATTTTCTCCTTAATTATACTTTTATAGTTTAATTCTATGTAATTATAAAAAAAGAAAATCTATAAATCAAGTTTTATATCTAAATCTATAGTGGACCCCAAAAATTAGACAGGTCATTAAGTTATACTTTCTGCTAAAATAACCAATTAGGCAGAGGCATTTAAAAATGCAAAAAAAAGACTTTTCTATCCGCTATTTTCAAGAAAAAAGTAGCATTAGAAGCTGTTAGAGAAATTGAAATAATAAATGAAATTGCGCAAAAATATGCTGTTCATCCTATTCAGGTTCGGCAATCGCTCTCTTGGTTATGTTGAATTAAATGATATTAAAAAATACTTCGGAAAAAAACTAAACAATGAAAAGTATTAGGAGGACCTCTTATGATTGAGAAACAAGGGATTGTGTCTTATGTCTGAATTTTTTATCCTGGACAGAGATTTTGATTTACCTATTAAAAATAGAGTTCGATTCTCTCCACCTCCATTGGGCTTTAAGCTCCTATTATTTTCTGGATTAATTGCTTATATGAAAAAAAATAAAAACCTTCTTTGACCATCAAAAATTCTCAGCTACTCGCCTTCTAAAACTCGAAACTCACGTTATTTTAAGATGCGGGGTCGCATCAATACAATTTTTTACGACTCCAACATCTTTGCCCATTTCGTATGCCTCGTTCATTTTATCTGGGTGCTTTCGAATTTCTCCAGCTTCGTGGACGCCTAAACCACGAATAACACCAGCCAATTTTGCAAATTTCTGACATTTCACCCAAACACCGCTAAAATGCTTTATCCAATCTTCAATTTTTATTATCACTTTGTCAGAAAATTCGTTACTTTCTCCTGATGAAGCTGTTAACAAATACACATCTTGAAACCTATGTGTCTGTTCAAGGTTCAACTTCCATGGGAATAGTGGATACGTACGATCTAACAATGTTTGCATTTGTCCACTTACTCCGCCAAAATAAACAGGAGCAGCAAAAACAATTACGTCTGCTTCGTGTATTTTTTTCACGATTTCACTTGCGTCGTCTTGAAGAACACATCTTTTTGTGTTTTGACAAACATCACAACCTAAACAAAAGTTAATTATCTTATCTCTCAGAGAAATTTTTTCTACTTCGTGTCCACTACTTAAAGCCCCTCTTATGAACTCATCAGCGAGTATGTCAGTATTGGAATTATTGCGCAAACTTGACGATATTGCCAAAATTTTTTTACTCATAGCGATTCCTTCTAGTTTTTGATTTAGAAACAACCTATGAAATAGCATATTTCATCTGCAAATTCAAGACTTTCTTTCCAGAGTAACCTCATAGCTTTCTTTTTATTAATCAATTTATGTAATTTTTACGCACTAGGCTAGACAAAACCAGAATAAAATAGGATCTATAAAAATCATTTTAGTAAAAGACTTAATATTTACAATTATTGCAATAACATCTCATCCATAGTTAAAACTTTTGATATTTTTATGTTTTTCAGAAAAAATCGTCCAATCAAAAGTTCTGAACGCGTCCAACCACCTCCAAAACGAAAAAAGCCGGGAATTTCTTCCGGCCTTTTTTCTATTGTACTCAATCTAAAAGTAGGTAAGCCAGAACCTAAGAAGGGCTGTGACTGTTTGCGGCATTTCAATTGGACTCATATGCCCTGAATCTTCTACAATGGCCAGTTTAGCATCCTTTATCTGATTGACTAATTCTCTATGTTCTTTAAGAGAAAAAACTTTGTCCTGTGTTGCATGGATCACTAATGTAGGACAAGTGATACTGGGTAAAATAGATTGGCATTCACTTCTTATAAGCATAGCTTTTTGTTGATAAATAAAGACCTCTTTACCCAGATCTAAAAACATTTTTTCTACATTTTTTTTTACAGTAGGATTAAAAACGAAATTCTCTACTATCTCCTTTATAACTTCTCGAAACTGCCCCTTTTCAGCTTTTAAGATCATTTTTTGACGTCTGATCCTTTTTTCTTCTGAATCCATCCGTCCGGTCGTATTCAATAAACAGAGCTGACTCACACGAGAAGGTGCAGCTCTCATGACCTCTAAACAAAGCCAACCTCCCATAGAGTGGCCCGCGAGAGCAAATTTGGAGGGGGCCTCCTTTAAAATAGCTTGAACCATTTTCTTTGGGGTGTTTTGGGAAGGAGAGATAATTTGAATTGCGGCTATGTCACTTAAATGACATGTTTGGTGATACCAAAGAAATTTATTAGATACCAGCCCTGAAAGTAGCACTAGAGGAATTTTCATTTTTACCACTTAAATAAGATTTGCAAGAAAACTCAAAAAAGAATCTTCTTATCATCAGTTTATACAATAAATAAATAAATTTTTTATTTTTTTCCAATTAAAAGTTCTGAATGCGTCTCTCCACCTCCATTCTTTAACTTTCTTTTTATTAGTTATTTACCGACATACACACAGCTTGATTTACGCAAATTTTACGCACTAGACTAGAATAAACCAGATAAATTCAAAGACAGAAATTATCTAAAAATTTTAAACTAGTTATTTCAATCTTGAAGTAGCAAGACAATTGAAAATCATAGATAAAATCCAGCCTCATCTTATAAAAATATTTACCTGAAAAATATGACAACTTTCATTTTTAATGTGATAAAGTATTAAAATATGAAACAGCTATTCAAAGATCTATATATCAAAATCTTCTAATGTTAAAAAAATTGCAATCCAATACTTAAAAAATGGGTTTGTTTTGGAATTATTCCTATAGAATTACTTTTGCTTGCTTATTGAAATAAATATTTCAAATATACACCTTATTTTTGAATCGATAGTATTTAAAAATTCTATTGAAATTTGAAACAACAACCATCTCATCAACCTAAAATCATTTGAGATACAATTCAATATTATCAAATAGACATTGTACAAAGAATACTTTTAGTTAAAAAATGCACAAAATCGAAAACAATATGTCAACGCAAAACTAAAATGTCACTATCTTCTGCAAAGCTATAATGTCACATCACTCCGGTCTTAAGAAGATATATTTTTATAAGTTATTAATACTCCCATTAGCCCCCTCCCTAGGGAGGGGCGACGCTCTATCTCCATGGATGGTTTTTTTTCGGTTTACAATTTTTTCTTGGCATCCAATTAAGAATCTTGCTATCAACTATTCACCCTTGTGAAGGAAGGTCATTCCATTTAGCGTATTTTATATTTTTGCCTCTAATAGTCTATTTGTATTTCTCCAGAGCCATCATCAATAATTGTTACTCCGGAATATTTCATGCTATAATGAGGTTTTTTTTCTTTTATTTGATAAATAGTTCCTTTGTACTGAAAAGATAAATCTTTTGATAATTTCTTTTATAGAACAAATGCCTTTTAAGTCTTCTTCAGAAGACATTTTTCTATGCCTGTCTTCTTTATCCAAAGGTTCTTTCCCAAATTTTTTATTATATACTTTGCGATAACTTCCTAAAAAACATTACCTTCTTCTATTGAAGATACGTTTTTAAGGCGCATTTCTTTAATAAGACGATCTTGTAATATGCCATTAGCTCTTTCTACTCTTCCTTTAGCCTGAGGAGAACTTGCACATATAAGATCTATATCCAATTCTTTTAATACTCGTCCAAATTGTGTTATTTTACCGCTGACTCCGCTAATTTCATCCAATCAAAAGTTCTGAATGCGTCTCTCCACCTCCATTCGTTACAATACACTGTGCAAATTAAACAAAAGGGGCTATGCTTTTTCCTATACGTATTTATTATAAGAAAGGAATTACATGAGAAGCAATAGTATGAAAAAATTATTTTATATATTTATGATTTTTTGTTTTATTATAAGCCAACGACTTATGGCCACAACAATTAAGACGTCTGAGCTTGGAAAAATAGCGAAGGGGTTGAATATTGAAGGATATCGACCTACACTAAGTTTGCCTGAAGGATGTAAGTGGTATAATATCATACAAGTAATAGATGAGCCTTTAAAAGGTGTGAATTTTAATGATGTTATGGGTATTGTTTATGAACATAAACATAATTTCATTGAAGAAGCAGTTGGTATCGATATAGAAGAATTTGTTAATACTCTTGTCGATATTATAAATGGCATTAAAACAGAACATAAAAAGCTTCTTGTTCATGTGCATCAGTATAAGGGAACTACTATCCTTGACAAGGTATTACACGAAAGAACGGGAGTTGATGTTATATTAGATGAAACAAACTTCTTTGACAGTCCTATAGTGTATAAGGATAAATATCCAGATATAGATGGATTGCTATCTATTTCTCAATGTGCTGGTTTAGATACCCCCGCTGGCGCTTGGATAATCCCATCGGGGTTTATGGAGTTTGATGTGACTCATAATATTATATTCAGTAATAGAATCGCACCAGAGAATGGTATAAAAGACTATATACCTAGCACATTACAATATATTGATGGAGATATTCTTTTTGTAAATGATCTATGGAATCCTGTTAAGGGTACTAATCCTAAAATCATAATATTAGACAGTATCGGCGCCCAAGTGCTACAATTCGTTGTTAAAAGCACTCGACCATTCGATGAATCTCATAATTGGAAGCATGCTATACAGGTAGCTCATAATGCATTAGATATTATTGATTCCAAAGAAGCATTGTATCTTGCTCTTCTCCATGATGTTTGTGACCATAAATATAGTGAATCTATTCCAAGAGAAGAACTTTCTCGATTCATAGCTCGAAACATTCCAGAGTTCGGACATATCGATAGTTTGATAGATCATGTATCATTCAGTTCACAGAAAACAATGGACAAAGTTCATCCTGTTTTGGAAGCGGTAAGAGATGGTGATAGATTAGAAGCCATAGGAGAAATCGGCTTAATACGCTGTGCACAAGTCACTATAAGTAGAGGTGGTAAAGATCCAGAAGACGTTATCAAGCATTGTTTCGATAAGCTCTTACGATTGGTGCCTGAGGAGTATATAGCAAATAGAACCACGGAGGCAGTTCGCCGTCATAATGTAATAGTTGATTATTTAAAACAACACGGTTATGACGTTGAAAGGCTAGATGATTGATACATATTCCCATCTTTTTTGTATTGCTCTATTGGATCTTCTAACAACAGTACTAGCTAGGATCATAATATCATCATGATCAACTCTTCCAGCTGAAAGATATACTTTAATTCCCCATAGAATATAAATTTTGCCATATTTTCTATTTGTTCATTTTTAAAAATGTTTTTTTTATATTTAGAATTTCGAAAGATATCAAAAAAATTGTAGATAAGCTATATAAATGCAATATAAGCTATTCTTAATTAAAAAAAGAATTTTATAAAAATTTTATATGAAAAATAATTCTGAACATTTAATAAAAAGCTATCTCAAATTACTTCAAATAAATGTGAAAGAATATGAAAAAATAGAACATGAAGAGGCTTTAAGTTCGACAATTTTTAAATTAACTACAAATAATCTCACTTCTTTAATCCTGAAAATTTCATTCGATAAAAAAAGATATCAAAGAGAAGTCTATTTTTTAGATTTAGTCAAAAATTATATCCCAGTTCCTAAAATTATTAAAAAAATTGATTCGACTCAAAATTTATGCCCAGCTATTTTAATGGAATACATAGAAGGAAATCTAATTTTAA
>SDBV01013061.1_pt1 | contig 10600 bp, 7 predicted proteins | sample 2277081 | NCBI WGS metagenome assembly SDBV01 (sample SAMN10402039, study PRJNA504765) | marine sediment metagenome | isolation source: marine sediment core GS10_PC15, 223 cmbsf | place: Arctic Ocean: Southern Knipovich Ridge | collected 2010
TAGAAGGAATCTATTTAGTTATGTAAAAAATTTTACAATATTATACCTTTATTATTTTGTCGTAGGGATAATTGTTTTGATAGTTCTAATTTTGATAGTTAGGTTCTATAAGCCAATTATGGATTTTCTATTGGAAGAAGATAGGAAGAAATAAGAAATGGGGACGTAGAGATTTGAACTCTAATCAGCCGCTATCGCCATATTATTTCATTGTCTTGCGACTCATTTTTCCAGTTACTGGAGGCGGCGATAATAGCCAGATTGTACGGATTATCATCCTTTATACGACGTCCCCATAAGACAAAGAATTTTTTGTAGTTATATAAAGATTATTATTTTTTGTTAATAAATCAAAAATCAATTCTATCTCCTAACTTTGTCCCGGATTTTTTAATCAGTCCTTTTGGCAATTCTACCACATACATTGCTTTTTTCTTTGTGGCATGGAATGAGAATGGTTTAAAATTTTTTTTGGCCTCAACAACTTTTTTATTTTTATCTAAAAATAGAACATCAATTGGATAAAAAACGAATAGCATATGCAAAGGAATTATTTTTTCTTCTCTAAAAATGAAAATTAATGATTTTCGTTTTAATGAGAACATCAAACCAAAAGTTTTTGAAAAAATACTTTTGCAAATTTTAGTATTTTTTGCTAAAATTCTGTTTCTAGTTGAATTTTTTATCATTAACATAAAAATCAAATTCGAACCTTAAAAAACTTTTTGAAAAATATGGGTTTGTTACCCCCGATATAAGATAAAATCGGCGAAAGATTTAAATATTAAAGCAATTCATCAAAATTTTAAAGGGGATGGTTGTTTTTATTCAAAAAATAAATAAAAACGAAAGCTTTAAATATATCATATTAAATAAATTAAACTGATACATCATAATAAAAGCATTTAATTTGGGTTTAATAGTGCTTTTTATACCCCGCTATAAAAAAAGAGGAATTTTATAATGGAAAAAGAGGGTAAGACTAACATTAAGTTTATTACTTTGATACTATTTTTCTCTTTGTTAATGGCATTTCTGGTATTTGCAGTTAATGTGGATAGACTTCCTTCAGACTTAGATATACCGCCAGAAGGACAAATCAATAACCCTAATGCAACAGGAACACGAAATATAAATTTCACATTCAACGTTACATGGCCTGGTAATGGAGAAGTTGTAGGCAATTGTAGTCTATGGACTAATTTTACTGGAATATGGAGTGAAACAGTAGTAAATAACACAGCAAATGCAGTTATTTCTAACGCTTCCATAAGCTGGATAAATTATACATTCACGCGTGATCTTGCTGGGTTTGTTTGGAGTGTTGCTTGTAATAATGGTACTGGTTCAGGAACAGTCTTAGATTTTACTACTAATAGAACTTTATCTGTTGATTTAGTTCCTCCAAGAGTAATTCAGACTGCTGAATTCTTTAGATTGTTTAATACATCCAGTGCAACACCAGACATAAGAATAAACCTTACAGATATTAATGGTACAGGTATAGATTTATCAACTTCCGGAACACCTGTCACTTTAAATATTACACTTAGAAGTGTAACTGCTGGTGCAGATAATATTCTAAGAGTCTATAATCTCAGTAATGGAGATCTAACTTGTGATTCATCAGGAACTGGGACAAGTTCAGCCCAATGTACACTTGTTCCTTTAGCCTTGTCAAATGGCACTAAAAACATTACAATTACAGTGGCTGACAGGGCTGGCAATGTAAATACTACTTCATTTGTTTTTACAGTTGATAACATACCTCCTGTTGTTGATTATTATAATTTTACTAATTCTTCTAGCTATCCTACTTATGGATCTGGGGATGATATTCATAATCGTTCGATAGGACTTGGTACAGCTGCTGGCGCTTCAAGAGCACAAGGTGACGGAGTTACTGGAACAATATTTGTGACAGCAAACTGGACCGATAATTTAACAACACCACTCAAAGCTCTTTTACAATTCTATAATACAACCCCTTCTACTCCAGTATGGACAACTCTTAATACAATAAGTGTATCTCCATTCCGAAATGGTGGTTGGTCTAATACGTCTTTCCTAACACCCTCGGGACATAATGAATTTGAAGGAAAGAATGTAAGCTTTAGAGTTATTGCAAACGACACTGTGGGAAATATTAATGATTCTGCTAGTGTTAAGAACTTTACAATACAGATTAATGATACAACCGTGCCAACAATATCAGGATTAAGCATCCTTAACAACACTAATTCAACTGACATTAGACCTACTTTTAATTTTACTGTAACTGATAGAATAGGTTCACGAATAGCATGTAGTTTAATAATTAATGACATTATCAATTTATCCGGTTTGGATATTATTACCGGCAATTTTAGTGCAAATACGACAACAGCAATGGCCCAAGGCAGCCGTAATTACTCCATAAACTGCAGTGATAGTTGGGATATACCTAATAATAAGTTTAATACAGGTAATATAACATTCACAATTGACACAACAGCCCCTACAATTTCAGTTTCGCCAACTAACAATTCAAATATGACTACAAACGGGGAAATTACTGTTACTGTAGGTGATACTTATACAGCTGTTAAGACAAGGAAGTTTACTACAAGCTGCAGTCCAAGTACAGTAACTACATTTACAGGAACAACAATCAAACCATTCAATTCTTCAAATGGTAACTGTGGTGCAACAGGAACTGTAAGAACATTGACACTTAACATAACAGACCACGTTGGCAACTCAAATGTCTCAAGATTCTTCTTCGGAGTTGATAATACTGTTCCAGTTTTAACCCCGACATCTCCAGCCGCAGGCAGTGCTGTAACTAATCTTGTAAATGTTAGTGTAAGTGTTTCTGAAGCATTTGTAAGAGTATCCTATATTGGGTATTGGCTTGATGATACTGACACAGCCCCAAATCAGATACTATTTGACAGAGATGGTTTAAACTTCACATCAGGGACAATAGTAGGGAATGCCAACATAAGCGTAAATATATCTGGGGGTACTCATACAATTATATTCACTGCAAATGATACAGTTGGTAATATGATCAACAGCAGCCCTGTCACATTTATTGTAGAAGCTCCAGTAGATTTGGATCAGTTTAAGATAGGATTAAATGCAACATTAGATCAAAATGAACTCTTTTCTATCACCTTTAGAACCTTAAGTGCAGGGGCATACAGTGAACAAACAACCAGTGCATACAGCAATGAAACTTATGAAGTAGAAGTAAAATTAAATACCACTGGAAATAATATAACATTTGTATTATCGGAATTAGATGGCTCAACCGCAAACTGGGAGAGACTTAATACAACAAGATTAAGTAGAAACGAGTCTAACTTTTATAAAGGCATACAAAATAATTGGACAATGGACATACTTCAATTGTTGTGGGTAAATGATACTGTTGATACTTTTGCGACAGATGAAGATGCATATTTTGGTAAAGTAACTTTCCCAATCAACAAATCATTAGTGCAGTTCTTCTGGTGGATCAAAAATAATTCTGATTTTAAATCAAGAACGAATATAACAGAATGTACAGTAGCTTTTACTCCATCCACTGACAGTCCATGCTGGAATTACTCAAATGATGTTGTAGGAGAAACTATTCTATTTGTTCCTCACTTTAGCGGCATTATTGCTGGCAATGATACACTAGCTCCTACTCTAACAGTAAACAAACCATCAACTAGCCAAGGTGTAAGTGGATTTATTCCGAATATAACTACAAGTGCAGATGCAATAACTTGCAAATACGAACTTAATTTGACAGCTCCAACTTTATCTTCGGTTACAAGTAATTCATCATCTGTAAAAAATCCAAGTTTTCCTGATAAGATTTGCACATGGGATCTGATTAATTTTAAGAATGGAGTAATTAATATGTCCTTCAATGCAACAGACACATATAGGAATGTTAATTTAACATATGCCGTAATTACAATGAATGATGACACAGCGCCAGGAACTGTAGGTTCAATAACAACAGGTAGCGTGGTAGTAGCAAGTGCACTAGTAACAATATACTCAAATGAAACATCTAACATTACAATACTCTTTGGCACAACTAATACATCTCAAAGCTCTAGGGCTCATCAAACAGACTTTGCCTTCCGTCAGGTTGTTCAACTAAGTGGATTAACAGCAAGCACAAGTTATTTCTATAATGTATCAATATGTGACTATAATAATAATTGTGCAAATAATGGAACATTTAAATTTACGACAGCTGCAGCAGAGGTTACTCCAACAACAGAAGAAGTAAGTGGCGGAGATAGTGGCGGAGCAGCAGTAGCTGTAAGCAATATACAAGCAAAAAAAATACAAGTATGGCAAAATGTACCATCAGGATCATCAGTTACAATGAGCATAGATAAGACAGATATCGCTGTTACAACAGTCACTGTAAGCGTAAATACAGAATTGAATAACATGGAAATAAAGGTGGCAAGCTTGAAAAGCAATCCAGTTTCTAAACAAGCAGCAGGCAAAGTTTACCAGTACTTACAGCTAACTAAGAAGAATATCCAAGATACAGAAGCTGATAAGATAACACTAAGCTTCAGAGTTACAAAAACATGGTTAAGCGACAATAGCCTGCAATCAGCAGATATAAGCTTATACAGATACAAAAATGGTGAGTGGAGCGAACTAACTACAAGAGTTATAAGCACAGATTCAACATATGTGAATTATGAAGCTGATACACCAGGATTCAGCTTCTTTGCAATTGGAGCTAAGGCTGTTCTAGGAGTTCCAGAGGAAGTGCCTGAAGAAGTTCCAGAGGAAGTACCTACACCAGTAGAAGAGCCAACACCAATAGAAGAAGCCGCAAAGAAAATACCCTTAGTCTTGATAATCTTAGCAGTGGTTATAGTTATTGGTATCGTTGGTTACATTATCTATAAGAAGAAAGAAGAAGGCAGTATGTAATTTAAATTTTCTTTTATTCTTAATAATTTATTAATTAAAAAATGAACAAAAACGTAGATAATAAAGTAATTATTTTTTCTTTAATTTTTTGATTAAACCAATATACTTCTCCATTATAATGTCCAATTTTTCAATAGCTATTTGAGCTTCTCTAGCCCCTTCTTTACGTTTTATATCAATATTCTCCATTAGGACTCTCTCCGAAAAATCCATCTATAAGGAGGTTATACTAAACTTGTACAGATACAGCCTTCTCAGCAAAACCAAGTGCGTCTCTTATAGTCTTGATTACCCTAAAGTTAAATAAGAAGAAAGGAGTAGTGATGACTACAAATATTGGAGTTTTATTTGAATATCTCTATGAAAATTAAAAAATAAAAAAAAAGAAAAAACAATTATGGTTCCACTCTGGTAGTTACTGTCCCTCGACTTGTATGGGTCAGTCCTGTTTCTGCATTTTTGTATCCAAATGATACATCTGCACTAAATTTAGCACCGTCTGTTAACCCTGCAGGACATGCAGCTGACAAGAATGTACATTGGTCACCATTATTCATGGCTATTGCGCCAGGTATGTTAGCGTCACAATCTCCTGCTCCTGTAGTCGCTACTGTTGGACAACCTTCTATAGTAACAGTGCCAGTATTGATATCATACCCAAGTCCGTTTTTTATAATCAGTGTTACTTTATCAGTTCCAGCTGAAGCTTGGTGGTCAACACAAGTAAAACCCGCACCTAAATTACATTTGCTTGGCAGAAACCTGTCTGGGTTTAGCATACCAAAATATGCCAATGCTCCTATAGCTACTAAAACAACCAGAATAGCCCAACCATAAGTCATCAAGAACTCCATGGCGGCCTGCGATTTTTTGTAATTTTTCATTTGTTTTCACCTCCTTCCTGTTATATCATATCATTAAGCATGATTTATTCTATTTTTGTTGCAATCTGACCATATCCTGTTTTATTAAGATTAGAATAGCCCAGCCATAAGTCATCAAGAACTCCATGGGCTGCTTGGGATTTTTTGTATTTGACAAATATTGGCCGTATTATGCACCTCTTTTTTGTATAGTACTGACTTTATAGAGACTATACAATAACTACTATTTAAATATTACGTTTTTGTATACTAATATATAGATATAGTTAAATGTATATTTTGTAGTTTATATTAAAATTATAGATAACTTGCTATAAAAAAGTTCCAATTACCAACCCCAAGCCAGCATCTACAATCAAAAAAAGTATTATTGTACTGATTATGAAAATTGGAATGTACTTGAATCCTTCCTTTGCATTTCCTTTCTTTATTGTGGATATAATCACTGAAGAAAAAAACGATGTTATTATCAAGGATACTATTGCAAATATTTTAAAGTCTACAAATCGAATACCCGAGCCTGAAAAGGAAATTGAAAATCCAGCGCCTGCTGCTCCAGTCGCACTTCCTAAACTGGTTATTACCTTTATCAGCACTCCTGAGAGGGCAAATAGCACTGGAGCAGCAAGCACAGTGGCAAATGTTATGAATATAACATATGTTGTTACATTTGCGGCCATTTCTTTTCTCATTATCTTGTTTTCCTGTATGTTTACAGCAATCTTATTCAATAAACCCCCAATTTCACCACCTGCTTCTATTCCTTCTATTAACAAGCTAATGGTCCTTTTTAGCAAAACAGAATCATATTTGTCTGCAAACTTTTGCAGAGCAGTTTTTAGATCTTCTCCCCTCATAGTTTCTTTTGCCACAATCTCTATTTCTTTTGCCAAGACCCCAAATTTCGGCCTTACTGCATACCATAATGCCCTGTCTATTGTCATGCCAGCCTTTATGTTAGATGCTGTAAGCTGGAGATAGTCTGGCAAGACTTCTTCAATATCAATTTTTCTTCTGAATATCTTTAGGTCTACTGTCAGGTAAAATAAAGCCCATAAGACAAAAATCAACACAATAAAAACCAATATCCATAATGTTGCTATAGATACAAATATGGTTGACCATGTAATTCCAAAAGTTGTAGAGAAGTAATAGATTAATAGAGCTGAAATTATGAGGTTAATAATAACACATAAATTGAAAATTTTTTTTGGTAATGTTTCCGGGTCAATTCTCAAGTTGGCTTTTTCAAGATAAAACCTAAGTTTTTGCCTTCTTTCTTGGATTATTGCTTTCTTCTCCTGTTGTTTTTCTCTTTGTTTTTTGAAATATTCTATTATACCTAGTTTTTTCTCTTTCTTTTTTTCTCTCAAATACTCAAATATATTGAATCTAGGGGGCGAAAACCTTGGGCGTATTTTTTCACCAGCAATTTCCTCTTTTTGAGATTTTTTTACTAAGCTTTTTGATTTAGTCTTCACTCCCTGTTGTTTTGTTTTTTTATTCTCAGATAATTCATCAGGTATAAAAGCAGAAAATCTTCTATTTCCAACCCTTTCCGAAATTTTCTCTGAAGATTGCAAGGTTTTTTCTTTCTTTATTTTTGTTTTTTTACTACTAGTTAATTTCTTTTCCTGTTTTTTCTTCAAAAATTTCTTTGTATTAGTTGCTTTTAGCTTAACCATTTTCAAAATTCGATTGAGGGCCTGGAAAACTTTATTATTGAAAGAAACATATACTGGACAAAGGCCAATAAGAATGCTATAAATAAAAGAGTTGCTAGGCTAAGTTCAAATTGTATAAAAGATGAGAGGATTATCAACATTGTGATGCCCAAGGAGGGCAATATAACTGCTATTATCATATAAAACATAGCTAATGGATTCAATATTCTTCCATACTTCTTTACCTCTATTGTCTGTTCCCTCGCAATCTGCTCCAATGCCAGTGTTAGGGATTTTGAGATATCAGAGCCGGTTCTTATGGAGTTAAGAATCTGCCACAACAATCTTCTGAAATTTTCAGAAGGGATATATTCTACAGCCTCTGTCAACGCATCCTCCATGCTTGTTCCAAAGTTAACTTTATCTATTATCTCTTTGAAATATTTGCCAACAACTGGGTAGTTTTTTGATATGTTAATGAAAGCATTATATAGAGGAACTCCTGACTCTAACTCTATTATAAGGTGCCTTCCGGCAAATATTATCTCTCTTGTTATTTTTTTTTCCTTTTCTGAGGTTTTAACTTCAGGGAGCTTAAGAAGCCAGAAGAAAAGCAGAAAGAAAATTATTGGAATAAACACGATCATTATCCCTTTAAGTACCTTAAATTTTGCCAATATCAGTCCAAAAAAAATTATAATGCCGGTTGCCATATAGAATGCAGACATAAACGTTCTTTTGACAAATTCTTCAGGCTTATAGTTTATTCCTGCTTTTTTCAGATTATGCTTTAATTTAGGAAAATTTCTTGCAATTATCTGGAAAAATACATTTACCATCTTAAATTAAAGGCTTATTTTTTTTAACAAGTTTCATTAGATAATCTGGTTGAGTGTAATATTGTGCCATGACTTTTCCTACATTATCAACAGTATTTACATTTTTCTTGACCAGCCATTTGAGAATAGCTTCTTTTTCTCTTAAGGACTTATTCAATTCGTTTTGGTTGAATCCTGTAAAAAGCTCAATTGTATTCAATAGGTTTTTTGACTGGCTTATTTTATTCAATTTTCCAGTTTTTATGTCCAGCTGTATCAAAACGTTTGTTTCTGAGTTGGGCAAAATTTCAGAGATCTGGAATGTCTTTCTGATTCCGGTTCTTCTGTTTCTATACTGCACAATGATCATAGAAATAGCTGGCAGCATTGTTTTTGGGATTTCTATTGGAGGATTTGTAAGCCTTGTTATTGTTTCTCTTGTGTCGTCTGCATGTACTGTAGCATATACAGAATGGCCTGTGTGTATAGCTTCAAATAACACCTCTGCTTCTCTTTTTCTTCTTATTTCTCCCACTATTATCCTATCAGGTCTCATTCTTAATGAGTTTACAAGCAGGTCAAGCATTGAAATTTCCCCTTTGCCTTCCGGGTTTGGAAGCCTGGTTATCATAGGCACCCAATGCAGAAATTTTGGAAGTTGTATTTCTCTTGTATCTTCAATGCTTATTATCCTTTGATTTGGAGGAAAGAAATTTGCAACCACATTAAGCATGGAGGTTTTTCCAGTCGCAGTTCCTCCAGATATTAGTGCTGCTAATTCATATTGGACTCCTAACCATATCAATGCTGCTGCTCCTGGTGAAATTGTTTCTGATTTTATAAAATCAGTTATTGTCCAGGGCTTTGCAGCAAATTTTCTTAGGGTTATAGTATTTCCATGGACAGATATTGGCTCTAGGGTAGCATTTACCCTGTCTCCTGTCAGAAGATGAGCATCCATTAGCGGTTCAAGTATTGTAATCTGCCTTCCAATCTTTCTGCCTATCATTGAGGCATAGTGTCTTATCTGTTCTTCAGTTTGCATCTTTATAGTTGTTTTTAGCCATCCAAGTTTAACATGGTAAACCCAGACAGGATCCTCTGCACAATTTATTGCAATCTCTTCCAAACCTGTATCGTCCATCAGAATCTCTATTTCTCCAAGGCCTAAACTTTTTTGTATTAAATACGATTTTAAAAAGTTGATTGTGCGTTTGTCTGTATCAGGAAAATGCTTGTTAAGCAAGGTTTCTACAGCCTGAGTAAACTTTTTTTCTATAACACCAGTATCTTTCACATTTAATATATCCACCATGCCTAAACTTACTTGAGAGGTAAGTTCCCCTCTTATTTTTTCTAAAACAATTTCGGTATTTTTGCTTATTCCAGATATAGAAATATCATAAATTGGCACAAATTCGCCCTTTTTTAAGTATATCTTTATGGTTATGGGCATATCTATAGAGTTAAACTTATAAGTAGAAATGACTTTAATATCTTTAGTTGCTGTTTTAGAAACATCTACTTCTCCCTTTTTTAAAGAAGGAAGGCTTTCACTCTTTTTTTTATCTTTTCTCTTGAATTTCAAATAGTCCACCTCTTTTTATAAAAATGAGTATCAACACTCACTTTAAATACAAACTTAGCTTTTCCAATTCTTTTTCAAACGTTTTCTTTTTCTCATCCACTTCTTTGAATTTTTTTCCTATATCACCAATCTGAACCCCTATATCTAAACTTTTGGAGCTTAGCTGGAATGATTTAGCCTTTCTTATTAGGTCAATTAATTCTTTTTGCAAATCATTTCTGTCTTTATTTACCTTTTCAACGAGTCCTATAATGCCCATCTTTTTATTAAAAAGTTCCCTCACCTTTTTTGATACCTTTTTTGCCCCCTTAAGTTTTCTTTCTTTCTCTTTCATCTTGTTTATTACTCTGTCCTGCAGTTCTTTTATCTTTTTGGTTTGTTCTTCGCTTCTTTTGACCAAGGGAGCTATCGATTCTTTTTCCTTTTCTATGCTGTTTCTCGTATTTTGAGCCACAAGGGCCAGTCTTTGTATTTTTTCCCCAGACAGCTTTATTTCTTCTTTTCCTTCTACTGCTTTGTTTTCCACATTCTTAATCATTTCCTTAAGGCCCCCAATCTTGTCTCTGATGAGTTTTTCACTTTCTTCTAGAGATCTTACTCGGTTCTCATCTTTTTCTAGCTCCATTTCTTCTTTATTTACCTCTGATAATATGCCTTCATACTTTTCTAGCTCCATTTCTTCTTTATTTACCTCTGATAATA
>SDBV01013062.1_pt1 | contig 10600 bp, 10 predicted proteins | sample 2277081 | NCBI WGS metagenome assembly SDBV01 (sample SAMN10402039, study PRJNA504765) | marine sediment metagenome | isolation source: marine sediment core GS10_PC15, 223 cmbsf | place: Arctic Ocean: Southern Knipovich Ridge | collected 2010
AAGATGGGCAGCTGATCAGACAGTTAACTCTCGACCCTAACCGTAACTATCAACCAATAAACGGTGAAAAAGTGTCTACTATGTCCCGAGACATGTGTCCAGCATGTCCCGAGACATAACACCTATAGCGGGGGCAGGATTCGAACCTGCGACCTTCGGGTTATGAGATCGCAGTCACTGATTCCAACCAGGGCACAAGCCTAACTCCCGCGAAGCCACCGCTCAAGATCACGGCGATGAACAATCCCGAGTACGAGCGTTACATGAGCCTCATCGATTACATCAAACATGACGCGATAATCCCCAGTACGTAATCGAAAGAACTTATCACTGCGTCTGTGTACGACTTTGAGGCTCTTCCCACCACGACCGCCTGCTGGTGAGGTCGCAATCTTTCCTAGGGCCTTCCGAATCGAGGCCTGCGTTTTCACCGGCAGCTTTCTGAACTGCCGGGCCGCAGCTGTAGAGAGACGAACCTCGTAGCTCACAGATCGTCAAGCGCGATAGATTTCCCGTCTTTGTGCTCACGTCGACCTGCTAGACGCATCCGTACAAACTCTTCCGCGTGAGCCAAGACGAAATCTTCAGCATCCTCCATTGACATAATCACCGCCGCGGGCCGACCGCGCTTTGTGACCACCACACGCTCACCGCTCTCCACATCCTCGATTACCCTGGATGTGGTGTTCTTCAATTCCTTGATGCCGATTTCAGCCATTATCGTCCCTTGGTAGCTACTTAAGAGGCTACCTGATCGACCCGACCAATGCAAGACCGCACACCTGAAGTAAGCCGCACCTGAAGTCCGCGTGATCTGTCTGCCGATTAACTCACCGAACCTAGATGGCATCAGGGCGGAAGCAGGTCGCAATCACGTGCAGCGTTTTACCTATAGCGGGGGCAGGATTCTCCCTCATGACTCTCGGATAAGGAGACGCAAGCAACAGCAAACATCGCAGACATGGTGATCACTAGGGCCTAACCAAGGATCTTTATCTGCGAGATCTCAGCTTGATACGGGGCGTCACCACCAAGTTTTGTGATCCAAATCAAGTAGTAGCGATACTTTCTGTTAACAGTGTCTAGCTTGTAACGCTCTTTCTTCGAGATGTCGTTTTTTTCGGCGAGCATGGTCCAGCCGTCACCAATATCTTTAGGAAGATCGTTTGCTCCAAATATCCTCGCATCGTAACCTGCCTTGGGCGAGGTGATATCCAGCTCTCTCGCGGATATCGGCTTGCCTGTGTCTATCACAAGGCCCACCCCCTGTTTTTCACCGAGATCCGGTGACCTGTATCGCTCGGTATCCCAAGTTGTATTCGGCAGCCCATCGACAACATTCCCGACGACGTGGGCGTGCTCCTGTTTGTCGCCGGGTGGCGGATCGTAGTCGCTGACGCTGCTACGGCTCAGCGTGACAGCACCGAGTGTCTTGTCGTTATTACCCTGTTTTGGCTCCTGATCAAATACGCCAAAGAACGCGATAGCCGCTACAGCAAGCACCAAAACAACGCCGGACGTTGACAATCCGACCAATATCGGGTGTCTGCGCCTGAACGACTTTCTGTGCACCCCATCTTGATCGGAGATTGTGTCAAGTACAGCTGTGGCCTCAGTGGTGGCGGATCCTGCCCTTGAGACCTCGAAAGCAAGGACATCCTCTAGATCATCGACCATCGCATCCATGCTCGGATACCTGTTCTTTGGCTCTTTTGCAGTCGATCTCTCGACGATTGCCGCCAGTGCCGCAGAGACGTCGCTTCTTCTTTGAATATTGGGGATCTCTTCGCGCACGTGCTTCATCGCGACCCCAACCTGTGAGTCACTTTTAAACGGAATGTCGCCGGTGAGCATCTCAAAGAGAACGACACCAAGCGAGTAAATATCGGAACTGGCCGTTACGTCATGTCCCAGGGCCTGCTCCGGTGAGACGTAATCGGTTGTGCCGAACACCTTTCCAGGCTCTGTAAGTCCCTCACTCCCGAGCGAGCGGGCGATGCCAAAGTCTGTCACTTTTGCATGGCCTTCCATGTCAAGCAGTACATTCTGTGGCTTGATATCACGGTGCACGAGCTTGTTGTCATGAGCGGCTTGTAGGGCTCGCCCTATCTCGGTCGCGTATGCCACCGCATCGGCGATCGAAAGAGCGCCCTCTCTTTTGATAAGTTGCTTGAGGTCCTCGCCCTCAATGTACTCAAAGACGATGAAAGGGTGTTTCTCATCCTCACCGGCGTCGATCACCGTGACTATATTTGGGTGTGAGTACTGTGCAACAGAGCGAGCTTCCTGTCGGAATCGCTCGATGAAAGCATCGTCACTTGCATACTCACGGTGCATGAGTTTGACCGCTACTTCACGCTCCAACACTGTGTCTGTAGCGCGGTAGACGCTGGACATTCCCCCGGCACCGATCTTGTCGGTGATATGGAATCGTCCTCCTACCGTGGTGCCGATAAGAGGATCAGATTTCTTATCAGGCATTTCCGCTTGTACTTTCGGCTCCCTCTACGAAGATCTCCCCAGGCCTGTCGTTAACAATGCCGATCACTGCTGTATTCGGGTAGTGACTCTTCAGGCATTTAAGCGTTGTATCTACGTCTCCGGCTGGCACTATGCAACAGAAGCCGCATCCCATGTTGAACACTTCAAACATTTCATCACCAGAGACCGACCCGACCCGCTGGATCAGCGAAAATATGGCAGGCGCAGGTAGAGGGTCGGAGATCGAGTAGCCGACCTGCGAGTTGAGTCTAAGCAAGTTATCCACACCGCCACCTGTTATGTGAGCAAGTCCCTTCACCTCGGCAGGCGATTCGAGTAGATCAAGTATGGCGCTGACATAGATCTCAGTAGGCCGCAGGAGTTCCTCGCCCAAACTAAGCTCAAGCTCCTCCGGCTTGTCGCCCAACTTATAACCGGAGTCTTTGAAGAGAGCCGCGCGTGCAAGAGTCATACCGTTGGAGTGAATTCCGCTTGAAGGCAAGCCGATAATCACATCGCCAGGCGCGATATTTTCACCGGTAATAATCTCCTCCAACCCCACCGTGCCAAAACTCGACCCGACGAGATCAAATCCGTACGGAGAGGGATGACCCCTGATCAGTTCCCCTAGCTGAGCAAGCTCACCGCCAGGAATCTCAATTCCCGCTAACTCGGCACCTGCTTTGAGCCCAAGCGCAATCTCACGGAGCATCCCCTCCTCGGCCTGCTCGACGGCCAGATAGTCCACAAGTGCGATCGGCTTGGCTCCAATACATATGAGATCGTTTACGTTCATCGCGACGCAGTCGATTCCTACCGTGTCAAATCGGCCCATCTGCTCGGCGACGATCAACTTTGTTCCAACTCCATCTGTTGAGATGGCGATACCAGTCTTCTCATCTATGGCTAGAACGTTCGCATAGTGCCCAGATCTAAGGACCGTTCGCTTTGGGCGCCCCGGGTCGATCGACTGCAACACGTCCACCAAACCGTTGATTGCACTCTCTGCCTTGTCGGTGTCTACTCCGGCTTTTGAATATGAGGCTGAGTTAACTGGATCCATTGGCGTCTACATTGTAGGCGGGTCTTGTGAACACCGATTGAACACTACCCGGCGGATCTTCGTACTTGCACACTGGACGTATGCGCGACACGATGCCGCAGCTGTTTCTTATGCGCTGGCTTCTTCGGCGTTTGCCGTGCCACCGCGGCGGTTGTTGCGCCACTTGATCAGAAGATAGATGACGCCAGCAGCTAGTAGAGCAAGTACAAAGTAGTCAATTACATGGAGCTTGTCGCGCCAATCCTCCCAACGGCTACCCACCTCCATGCCGATGAAACCGAGCATGAGTACCCAGGGGATGCAACCCAAAGTGGTCAGGACCGTAAAACGCCAGAATGGCATTCTGGCCACGCCGGCAGGCAGTGAGATAAAAGTTCGCACGATCGGCAACATTCTGGAGAAGAACACGGTGGCGCTGCCGTACTTTTCGAACCACCGGTCAGCCCTCGCCATCTGCGTTTTTGAGACGTGAAGCCACTTTCCATGGCGCTCAATCAGCTCGATACGGCCGAAGTACCCGATGCCGTATGCTATCCAGGAGCCGACGACGTTCCCGAGCACTCCCGCTGCAACGATCTCAAACAGCGTCATCTTGCCTTCGGTCACATTGAAGCCTGCGAACAGCATGATCGCCTCACTCGGAACCGGTATGAGGGCGCTTTCGAGTGTCATCAACACGAAGACACCCCACACGCCCATCGACCCGATAACGCTCGTTGCAAAATCCACGAGCGGCTCGACGACAGCATCTGTTATGGCACCGAAGTAATACATATCTTTAGAGACTCAAGGGCGGTGACGATAGCGAGCTAGATCGATTTACGCACTATCAGACACCTCAACCGGCCCATCGGGCACCTTTTCGTCGCACATCTTTTATCGTTTATGCAGATGGGAGTCTCACTGTTTAACAATCGAAGCAGCTATCAGCACCTCGAAGCCGAGATCGCGGAGCGAATCCAGCGTGTGATCGAAAGTGGACGGTTTATTCTCGGTCCAGAGGTGGACGCTTTTGAAAGCGAGTTTGCAGCGCACCTGGGAGTGAAGCATGTAGTAGGAGTGGCAAACGGCACGGACGCGATAACGATCGCTTTGATGGCCATGGGTATCGGTAGTGGCGATGAGGTGGTGGTTCCTTCGTTTACCTTTTTCGCAACGGCGGAAGCCGTATGTCATGCTGGTGCAACTCCAGTTTTCTGTGATGTCGATCCAGAGACCTACCTGATGACGGCGGAATCTTCGAGCAAATCGATCACCGATAGAACGTGCGCTCTCATTCCTGTGCACCTCCTTGGAAACGTTGCGCCGATGGACGAGCTTATGGAACTTGCCGAGGAACGCAATATAAGCGTGATCGAAGACACAGCTCAGGCTACTGGTGCAACCTTGATGAACAGGAAAGCCGGGTCGATCGGTAGCGCTGGAACCTTCAGCTTTTTTCCGAGCAAGAACCTCCCCTGCTTTGGTGATGGAGGTGCAATTGCAACGAATTCAGAAGATGTTGCTTCAGAAGCGAAGCTCTTGCGCCTTCGTGGCTCTCGAGACAAAAGGAGCTTTTTCAAGGTCGGGCTCAACTCGAGGCTCGATGCGATTCAGGCGGCTGTATTGAGGACGATGCTCCCCGAGCTCGACGGTTGGAACGATCAGCGAAGAGGTGTCGCAAACACATATTTTGAGCACCACATTGAGCAGTATCAGGTACCTCAAAGAACAACCAACGGTGCAGAGCACGCCTACAACCTTTTCGTCACCAAGTGTGAGGGGCGTGACCGGGACGATTTGATCGAGAAAATGAATGAAAATGGAATCGAAACGCGTTCGATGTATGCGACCCCTGTCCACCGGCAGCCCGCTATGAAACAGTACTCTGAGCACGTCGATCTGCCGGTCACAGACCATCTAGCGGAGTCGAGCTTGGCACTTCCCATGGGTCCGGATCTGGACAACGAATCGGTCGGACAGGTAGTAGAAGCTCTTACCTAACGTTAAAAATCTGTCAACCTGATAGCAGCAGATTGGCTACTACCTTCTAGTACAAGCGGAGATTCCTTTAAAATGCGCGTAATGCGGCGGCGAATTACGTCTATCTATTCACCTGCAACGCGTCACCGAACAGTTCAGGTGGTCGTTGATGCGATGCTGATCATGGCGGCATACAGCCTGGCATACCTGTTGCGATTTGACTTAAACGGCATTCCCGAACGCTATCAGGAGCTTCTTTTTACGACGATCGCTTTCGTCGTCATCGGCAAGCTCATAATCTTTGCGCTCTTCGGCCTCTACCACAAGTGGTGGCGCTACGTGGGAGTGAAAGACTTAGACGGCATCATCAAGGCTGTGACTGTTTCAAGTCTCGTGCTGCTTGTGGCACTGTTTTTCTTTTCAACGAAATCGGTCGGTCTACCACGGTCGATAGCTGCACTCGACTTCCTACTCACGATGGCTTTCATTACCGGAGCTAGGTTCATCGTTCGGAGCGTTGTAGAAAGACCACCCTCCGGATTAAGGGAGACGGGCAGAGGAGTTCTGCTGGTTGGTGCCGGTGACGGTGGTCGTCTGGTTGTGCGCGAGATGGTAAAAAATCGAGAGCTTGGGGTAAGGCCGATCGGTTTTGTCGACGACGATCCACGTAAACACGGAATGCGTATCGACGGCCTCAAGGTTTTGGGCTCGATAGACCAGCTTCCAGACATCCTCGACGACAGTGACCCAGATGAAGTAATTATCGCAATACCCTCTGCGCCCGGCATACTGCGCCAAAAAGTTGTGACAGCGTGTAGGGAGCGCAGTATTCCAGTTAGAACTCTGCCGACAGTATTCGAGCTTCTATCCGGTAGCGTGAACCTCGTCCAGCAGATCAGAGACGTAAAGGTTGAGGACGTACTTGGCCGAGAGCCGGTTCATATGGAGGTAGAGCAGGTCGGCTCTTATCTGGCCGGCAAAGTGGTCCTGGTTACAGGCGCAGGAGGTTCGATTGGATCCGAGTTGTGCAGACAGATATCACGCGTTGGTGTAGAAAAGCTGATTCTTCTTGACAATGCGGAGTTCAACCTGTTCACAATTGAACGTGAGCTAGTTGAGCAGAGGCACTTTGCACAGTTGAAGGCTGTATTGGCGGACTGCAGGGAAGAAGACCGCCTACAACAGGTGTTCGAGCGTTATCGACCTCAGACCGTGTTTCACGCCGCTGCCTATAAACATGTACCGATGATGCAGTTAAACCCAGTTGAAGCGGTTCGTAACAACGTTCTTGCGACGAAAATCACAGCTCAGCTAGCCGCTGAAAACGGGGCCGAACGGTTCGTACTCGTATCGACCGACAAGGCGGTAAACCCAGTCACGGTAATGGGTGCATCCAAGGCTGCGGCCGAATGGGTTGCCGAGGCGTGGAGCTCTCGATTCCCCGGTACGGACTTCGCAAGTGTTCGCTTTGGAAACGTGCTTGGATCGAGCGGCAGCGTAGTGCCGACATTCAGGCGACAGATTGCGACCGGCGGGCCTGTAACAGTGACACATCCAGAGATGACACGCTACTTCATGACGATACCCGAGGCCGTGCTACTGATCATCAGAGCCGGGAGCCTTGTATCGGAGGAGCCAGAGCATAGGGGCTCTACGTTTGTGCTTGAGATGGGTGAGCCGATCAAGATAGTCGACCTGGCACGTAAAATGATCCGTCTATCGGGTCACGAGCCCGATGATGAGATTGCGATAGAGATCATCGGCCCGCGTTCCGGCGAGCGGTTGCATGAAGAGCTGTTCAATAAAGACGAGACACGACTTGCGACGAATGCAGAGAAGATATTGATGGCTAAATCGAACAGGCTCGACCCGCACTGGGTGTTTCAGACACTCCTTCAAATCGAGCAGCTGGTACTCGAAGGAGACGAGGACGTCTTAGCTGGAAAGATGGTGGAGATTGCAAAAGAAAGACGCCGTCACGACTATGAGGATGAAGGAATGATTGCATGGCAGCAAGACCAACCACAACCGGAACAACCGCCAGTATCTGACTGAGCTAGGAGAGGCTAGAGACATGGAACTCATTGAAAGGGTAGGTGCGTATGCAGGAGTAATCGCCTTTTTCGGTATGGCGCTTCTTGTACTTCTGTACTTTTCGGTCGGTAGGGACATACGCAGGTTACGCGAATGGGCAGGGCGGGCTCCCGAGAGACCCACCGGTGTGCCTGAAAAATTTACCAATGACGCTGCGAAAGAGGCGAAACCAAAGAAGGCAAAATTCCGATTACCAAAACAGGCTCGATATATCGCGCTACTGGTAGGAGGAATAGTCGTGGTTGGCGCGGCCGTGTCTTTTGCGGTAGTTGAGATAACTAGCGACGACACGAAATCGGCGAGTAAGAAAGATACGAAAAAGAAAAAGTCAAACTCCGCCAAAGTGTCATCAGTGCAGCCAAGCCAAGTGACCGTTGCGGTTTTGAACGGGACCGGTACTCCTGGACTCGCAGCGTCAGTTGCAAGCAGTCTCAGGGCCGCCGGATTCAAAGTGGGGAATGTGACAAATGCTGGAGAAACGGACGCGCGTTCGACAAAGGTCTTGTATAAGAAAGGAAATAACGCTGAGGCGAAAGCAGTATCGAAGCAGCTCAAGGTACCCTCGCGGAGGGTAAGCAGCATGGACAAGTCAAACGGTTCACTGGCCGGAAGCGCGGACGTTGCTGTGGTAACGGGCGAGGACAGAGCGGACGAGGCACCCGCTCCTCCACCTGCACAGGCTCCGCCAGCCGCAGGTCAGGGAGCTACAGGCGGAACGGTTCAACCCCAGTGAACGACTTTCTGGAAATACCCAAACGAGATGTCAAGCCACGCAGCCGGGGACTTACCTTCGTGCTCGATACAGGGCTATCGACCGTTGAGGTCGAGAGCTTGCTCGGAGTTGCCGGAGACCTGATCGACATGGTGAAGCTGGGCTGGGGCACGGGTTACGTCACTCAGAATGTTGAGAAGAAGGTATCCCTGTATCAGGAGCGGTCTGTACCAGTCATTTTGGGAGGTACGTTAGGGGAGATAGCGGAAGCGCAGGGTCAGATCGACCGTCTTGTAGACTGGGTTAAGGAGCTTGGCTTGAGCCATATCGAGATTTCCGATGGAACGCTGGACATGGAACGCAGTAGGAAACTGGAGCTGATAGAGAGACTGTCGGATGATTTGACGGTGCTATCCGAGGTCGGCAGCAAAGACCCCGATGCGCTGGTCGCTCCGTTTCGATGGGTTGAGGAGATAAAGGAGGACTTGAATGCCGGAGCCGCACATGTGATCTTGGAGTCGAGGGAGTCCGGCACAGCGGGGGTGTATCGCCCTAGTGGCGAGGTTCGGATGGGTCTGATCGAGGAGATTGAGCACGAAATAGACCACAACAAGCTTGTATTCGAGGCACCGCGTAAAGCGCAGCAGACATGGTTCATTAACCACTTTGGAACACACGTCAACCTGGGCAACATCGCGCCGAGCGAGGTGATTCCATTGGAGACTCTTAGATTAGGCCTGAGGGCAGATACAGTTGAACTAAGCGTGGGACCCGGTGATAGTAAGCAGGCGGTAAAGGAGCTGTGAAGCTCTACCTGGCTCGGCACGGACAGACCGACGACAACGTTTCTCCGGTTCGATTTCAAGGTCAAAGAGATACACCTTTGAACGACCTTGGTCGTAAGCAGGCAATCCAACTCGCCGATGCCTGTGTCGGGCTTGGGATCGAGTCTATCTTCACGAGCCAGCTAAAGCGTGCCTGTGATACAGCCGCAACGATTGCCGAGAAGCTGCAACTGCAGGTTACCGTTGACGATCGCCTTGCAGAAGGAAGACGAGGACGATGGGAGGGACGTCTATTCGACGAAGTCAGGAAGTCTGAGTCCGATGCGTTTGAAGCCTGGATGTCTTCGGCCAAGGATTTTCGCTTTCCCGAGGGAGAGTCGTTGGTCGAGCATCGCGAAAGAGCCCTTGCCGCGATTGCGGATATTGTGGCCCTGCGCAAGCGATCACTCATTGTTGCCCACGGAGGCACGATCCGATTCGTATTGCTGGCAGCTAGCGGGAGAGACATTTCGCATTTTCACGAGGTGGAGGTGTCGAACGCGGAGTTGATAAGTCTTAGGGGGGACCAGCTTGAGCAGGTCCTAGAATCCAGCCGTCAACACGTTTAAAGGTAGGCTCTTAAACCATGTTTCAGATTCTTGTAAGAGCTACGTTCGTGTTGCTCCTGCTGGCCACAGTGGCGGCATTTTTTGTCGCGCAGCGGCTTAAAAAGACGACACCTCTGGTTAACAACGTGCGCGTGACGAAGTACTTTTCTCCTAACGGAGATAGCTTCAAAGATAGAGCACGCCTTTCATTCCTGACTAAGAAGGGAGACAACGTGACCGCCTCGATAGTCGACGAAAACGACGGAGAGGTTCGCCGGCTGGCGACCGATAGATATCTATCTAAGGGTCGTCATGTATTTCACTGGGACGGCAGAACAGATGACGGCCGCCGAGTAGCCGACGGCGAATATCACCTTAGAGTGGGCCTGCGAGATGAAGGTCGTACCGCCACGACGCCAAAGAAGATATTCGTCGATACAAAGCCGCCGCGCCCAGTCGTCACCTCAGTATCTCCGGGCTGGATCTCTCCCGGGGCAGAGAGCGGCTCGGTTGCAAAGATCAGGTATCAGGGGTCGACGCGATCCAGTCCCGAGTTCCTTGTGTACAGAACCGGGGTTAAGAGAGCGCGTCTTGTTACGAAGTTCCGGGGGAATGCTCGTAGCTCGGTTGCAGAATGGGACGGCACGATTGACGGTCGTGCAGCTCCACGAGGCAACTACCTCGTCGCGGTCCGAGTACGCGATGCTGCCGGAAATCTCGGTAGTGGCCCGGCAAGCCTTCCGCCTACTCGAAAAAATACAAACGGTCACCCGGGGGTGGTCGTTTCATATATCGCTTCCCTGGCGCCGTTGAAGCCTGTGCTTGGCGGTAGCGTGGCCCGTATTCGGGTGCTCACCAGGTTGAATCGGTACAGGTGGAGCCTTCGTCGAAGCGGCGCAAAACGACCTTCAAAGCG
>SDBV01013063.1_pt1 | contig 10600 bp, 8 predicted proteins | sample 2277081 | NCBI WGS metagenome assembly SDBV01 (sample SAMN10402039, study PRJNA504765) | marine sediment metagenome | isolation source: marine sediment core GS10_PC15, 223 cmbsf | place: Arctic Ocean: Southern Knipovich Ridge | collected 2010
AATTGTATTTGATGCAATTACTCGGCCTGCTGTTCCTGAATCACAAACTAATCTATCACCGATTGTAATAGTACCTCCTGCAATCATTGTAACAATTCCATAAATTGCACAGTCCTGGAATGAAAACGAAGTTGAGTTATCAAGAGCATTTAACATGACCCCCATAGCTTGATGAGCTTTTGCTGAGGTACAGACAGAAACTCCATTATATGTAGAATCAATCATGGCTGCTGTTGCTATTGCAATCTCGGCCATCCCCGAGGGATTGCCTGCCATTATGACTATAACCCTTGCCATTGGGGTAACGAGGATGGCGAAGAGGAACGCAATTATCAGGAAGCTTCCGGCTGTAGAAACACTTGGAAGCACAATGGTTATATGCACTGACAAGACAGGCACTCTCACTCGCAATGAAATGACCGTGACAAGAGTAATAACACCTGAGGGTAATTTTAACGTTGCAGGTGTGGGATATTCCCCGTCAGGTTCATTCATGAAAGAGGGAACTTCTATAGATGTCTCCCATTATCCTTCACTGGTAGAATTGCTAAAAGCCGGGCTTTTATGCAATGACGCTATTCTTAGACATGACGGCGCTGAGTGGAAAATAAAAGGCGACCCCACAGAGGGCGCTCTTATAGTGGCAGCCGGGAAGGCGTTTCTTGAATGGGACAATGAAAAAGCAGCAATGTCGAGGAACGACTCCATTCCTTTTGAGTCGGAGCAACAGTTTATGGCAACCCTTCACCATAACTATTATGGCAAGGGCGTCATCTATATGAAAGGCGCGCCGGAAAAGGTGATCTCTTTATGCAGCTCGGAATGGGGAAAGACAGATGATGAGATAAACAGAACGTACTGGGAGGAACGGGCAAGGGAGATAGCCTCAGGGGGATTGAGGGTTCTTGGCATTGCCCTCAAACATGCTCCTGAAGATCATGTCATCCTGAAGTTTACAGATGTTGAAACGGGCGGATTTACATTCCTGGGGCTTGCAGGGATGATCGATCCCTTGAGGCAGGAGGCAGTGGATGCGGTAGAAGCCTGTAAAAACGCAGGCATCAGGGTGAAGATGATCACCGGCGACCATGCACTGACGGCAAAAGCTATTGCAGTCGGGATAGGGTTGGGAGAGGATGTTAAAACAGGGGTAGAGCTTGACCGGCTTAATGATGAAGACTTTGATAAGACAGCCTCTAAGGTGAATGTATTTGCAAGGGTAAATCCCGGGCACAAGCTCAGGCTGGTAAGATCATTACAAAGCAAGGGAGAAGTAGTTGCAATGACAGGCGACGGGGTGAACGACGCCCCGGCGCTCAAACAGGCGGACATAGGTATTGCAATGGGCATAACTGGGACAGAGGTCTCAAAAGAGGCTTCGGATATGGTGATTACTGATGACAACTTTGCAAGTATCGAACGGGCAGTGGAAGAGGGTCGCACCGTTTTCAACAACCTTATAAAGACCATTATGTTTATACTCCCCACAAACGGCGGCGAATGCCTTGTAATCATATGGGCGATCATCACCGGGGTCTTATTGCCGGTTTTACCGCTTCATATCCTCTGGATAAATATGGTCACCACCGTAGCCCTGGCTATAACCCTCGCCTTTGAACCTATTGAGCAAGGAACGATGAAGGCGCCTCCGCGAAAACCTGATGCCCCTATTATTGAACCATACCTCTTATGGCGAATCGTTCTGGTATCCGTTGTTATGGCATTGGGTACTTTCGGGCTGTTTTTTTACGAAAGAGAACATGGGGCAAGTATTGAGGCGGCGAGGACCGTTGCTGTCAACGCCATAGTATTCTTCGAGATATTCTATGTATTTAATACGAGATACCTGACTGGGAGCGTATTGAGCATGAAGGGGCTGTTCGGCAACAGGATTATACTCATCGGGGCGGCAACAGTGATTGTATTGCAGATAATCTTTACTTACTGGACAGTCTTAAACCGTTTGTTCAGGACAGAGCCGATTGACCTGTGGAGCTGGTTAAGAATCATAGCCGTTTCAGTAATTATTTTCTTTATAGTAGAGATAGAAAAGACTATTAAGAGAAAGCGGCGCAGGATGGGTATATATTAGTGCCGTTTCAACTATTGATGCCTGTAAAACAATGTCCTATCTGTAGTTAGTTTGTCATTCCCCGACTTGATCGGGGAATCCAGAGATAAACACTTAAGACCTGGATTCCCACTTAAGAACTGCGGGAATGACAAAAAGGCGGACATAATTATGCAGGAGTCAATAAATATAACAAATCCTGTTCTATATTTGGGAACGGGAAGACGGTGTATTAATAATAGGATAGAAAAAGGGATGATGTGAATTGGATAAAAAAAGTTGAAACGGCATTAGTATAGTGATAGGTTCATGTTCACAATATTTTTTATTGATAGTTTTGTCCAGCCTCAGGCGGATCAGCTGGGGCGGACAATGATAATTTTGCAATGAGAGGTTCATATCTTGTCTATGTTGGTTAATGTCCTGTTCCCGATTAATGCAGAGGCGTTTACTTATTTAGTTCCTGAAGAAATCAAATCGAAGATTAAAATCGGTTCCCGGGTACTTGCACCTTTTAAGAAACAAAAAAAGGTCGGAATAATCCAGAGTATCCCGAAAAGCTTTGTCACGGGGCAGGCAGGTCAAAGAACAAATAACGCAGGCCTTAAAGGAATAAAACTTAAAGCCATTGAGTCAGTACTGGATGATGAACCGATTGTACCGGAAAATTTATTAAAACTGATACAGTGGGTTGGACAGTATTATATTTCAACTTCCGGGCTGGCATTGAAAAACGCCGTACCTGCAGGAATCTTTAAAGGTAAAAAAAGCGGTAAGAGCAGGATTACCTGTGATGCTGGTATCAAAACAGCAAAAAGCATTAATCTGACGGCAGAGCAAAAAAAAGCTATATCTGAAATTGAAAAGGCACAATCAGGGGCTTTTCTCCTGCATGGAGTTACAGGCAGCGGCAAGACAGAAATCTATATTAGGGCAATTAAATCGCTTCCTGAGGACAGAGAAGCAATAGTCCTTGTTCCTGAGATCGCCATTACTGTTCAGATGATTGACAGATTCCGCAGTCGTTTTAAAGATAAAGTTGTTTTTTTCCACAGCGGTATTTCGCAGGGTGAGAAGATATTGCAGTGGTGGAAAATGAGAAACGGCGAGGTCAAGATTGTTTTAGGTGTCAGGAACGCTGTGTTTGCACCTTTTAAAAAACTCGGACTTATTGTGGTAGATGAAGAGCAGGAGGCATCGTATAAACAGTTTGAGGGGCTGAAGTACAGTGCAAGAGACGTTGCACTTGCAAGGGCACAACTTGAGTCCTTAAAAATAATCCTCGGCTCAGCTACGCCTTCTATAGAGACCTATTGCAATGCAAAAAATGGAAAATTCAAATATCTTGAGCTGAAACACAGGATAAACCAGAAACCTCTGCCGTGTGTTGAGATTATTGACATGACTAAAGAGGACAAAAAAACACAGGCATTTTCCAATAAACTTTTAGACGCACTGAAAGAAAACGTATCAAAGGGACACCAGTCACTAATAATGCTTAACAGAAGGGGGTATTCTCCTTTTCTCCTGTGTGCTGACTGTGGATATTCATACAAATGCCCGGCATGCAGCATTACACTCACATATCATAAAGACACAAAGACTCTGAACTGCCATTACTGCGGCTCATACCTGAAACCGCAGGATTTTTGTCCTGAGTGCAGAGGAAGCAGAACAAAATATATAGGTATCGGCACACAGAGAATCGAGGAAGAGCTCCGGACCCTGATCCCTGCACTTTCTTTAAAAAGAATGGACAGAGATACGACAAGAAGAAAACTTTCACATTACAGAATCATAAAAGATATGGAAGAAAAAAAGATTGAAGTTCTTCTTTGTACTCAGATGGTTGCTAAAGGACATGATTTTCCGGATGTAACTATTTCAGCGATTGTCTCTGCTGATATTGCATTAAACCTGCCTGACTTCAGATCAGCAGAAAGGGCTTTCCAACTTTTTACGCAGCTTGCTGGCAGGGCGGGCAGGGGAGATGTCTCTGGAAAGGTATACATACAGACTTATGAACCAGAGCATTATGTTTTTGACTATGTGCAGAGCCATGATTATAAGAGATTTTATCAGAGGGAAGTGGAGTTAAGGAAGGAACTGTCTTATCCTCCTTTCAGTAAATTGATAAGGATTATTTTAAGTTTTAAAACCAGAGATACTGCAAAAAAAATCATCAAAGATATTTCAGGGAAAATTAAAAGCTCAGAAATTCCGAGTTTGGAGGTTCTGGGCCCTGCCCCGGCGCCTGTAGAGAAAATAAGGAATCTCTGGAGATGGCATTTAATTTTAAAGGGTGGAAATGCCAAAGCGCTTCGAACTGCGGCAAGGGGCATATTAAATAAGATAAAAGATGTTAAAAATATGAAAATTGAGGTGGACGTTGACCCTGTAAATCTGCTGTAATAGTATAGAAACAAAAAAAATATCGGGGTTCAACCTTAATTATGTGATATACTATTAACATTAAGAGATAAGATGTCCATATGGATTTCTTTGGAATTGTTAAAAACATTATTGCATTTTTTCAAACCAATATTTTTGTAGCTGCAGTAGCTGCGATACTGCTTCTTTACCTGCTTACCCGAAAAACTAAATTCTGCTTAACTGTCTTTTTTATTGTCATGTTTCTTGTTGGGTTACTTTATATGATATCAAACCTGTCTACTACCGGAACAGCTCATAAGAAGTCGATGATTCGGGAAAATATTCGCTAAAAAATACACAGGCACTGAAGTACGCGGAAAACTTTCCAGCTCCCGGCTTTTGGTGCTGTGCTGCTTCTTAACTTTCAATATGGTATATTTTCAGTATGCCGGCTAACCTGCCACCAGAATATTTTAGAGCAGATGAAAAGTTTAAGCAGGTGTCGTCCCCGAAGGAAAAGGTTTCTGCGCTTGAAGAATTAATTGCGACTATACCGAAGCACAAGGGCACTGATAAGCTCAGAGCAGACCTTAGAAAAAAACTTTCAAGACTTCGTGATGAATCTGCAAAAAAGAAAAAATCAGGTGGCAAGGGCGACCTCTACACAGTAGAGAAGCAGGGGGCAGCTCAGGTCGCTCTGGTCGGATTTGCCAATTCAGGCAAGTCCGCAGTGCTTGCGGCAATTACAAATGCCCGGCCTCATATTGCTGCGTATCCAATGACCACTGTTATGCCGCTTTCAGGCATGATGTTTTTTGAGGACATACAGTTTCAGATAGTGGACCTTCCGCCTGTAGGAAATGAAACCACTGACGGCTGGGTTTCCGGCATACTAAGAAATGCCGATATCCTGATGCTGGTCATTGACCTGTCAGATCGCTCTGAAGGCCGGACCGAGTTTCTGTTTGACCAGATAAACGAATGGAAACTCCAGGTTTTCAGACAGGGGGCTGACTGTAAACGTCTTATTATTGCGGCAAACAAATCTGACCTGCCGTCAGCAGCAGAGGGGCTGAAAGCAGTAAAGCAGAAATATGAATCCATGTATCCGGTTGATGAGCTGTCTGCTGCTGAGAAAAAGGGGATAGAGGAATTGCGAAGGTTTATTTTTGATAATTCCGGAATTATCAGGGTCTATTCAAAAAAAATCGGTAAGCCGCCTGACCTGAAGACCCCGTTTACAATTCCTGCTGGTTCCAATGTGCTTGACCTTGCGTCAGAAATTCATAAAGAATTTGTTGATAATCTCAAATACGCCTGCATATGGGGCTCGTCAAAATTTGACGGCCAAAGAGTACAGAAAGACTACGTACTCCATGACAGGGATATAGTGGAGTATCACATAAAATAGCTGTTAAGTTAAGAAGCCCTGAAATAAGGCATTTACCTTGTTCTCAATATTTAAAGTTGTTTCGAAGATTTAGCACCTAACGCTTTAAATTTAAAAGAAAATAATTTAGTTACAAACCTCAGGGATTCAAAGCTTCCGAGCTAAGTATTTGTTTTATCTCATCTATATCTTTTTTCATTTGAACGGCAAGGTCCTTTATTTTTGAAAACTTTATCTCATTCCTGATTCTTTTGATAAAACTGACCCTTAAGGTCTTTCCGCGTATTTCGTTGTCAAAATCAAGTACGTGGACTTCAAAGCTGAACTTTTTGTCTTTAAAGGTTGGTTTGCAGCCTATGTTTGCTGCTCCTCCGTAGATTTTTCCATCCAGGTCAACTGTGACAGCATAAACTCCATCTTTTGGAAGCAGTTCGTTAAAAGTTGCGATATTGGCTGTGGGAGTGTTGAGGAGACTTTTGCCCCGCTTTGCTCCTTCAATTACTATACCAATTACTGAATAATGCCTTCCCAGAAAAACTGAAGCCTCTTCAATCTTGCCCTTTGCAATAAGTGTTCTTATCCTGGAACTGCTCAGAATTACATCGTTTAGTTTAATCTCGTCAATTATTGAGACTTTAAATCCATATTTGCTGCCCAACTTTTTCAAAAGTTCAGGGGAGCCTTTCCTGCCTTTTCCGAATCGATAGTTAGCGCCGATTAAAATTTCCTTTGCGCCGATAGTTTTTAAAAGCATTTCTCTTACAAAATCTTCCGCTTTGATATTCGCAAACTCTCTTGTAAAATTTACGCAGATTACTACGTCAATGCCAGAGCTTTTTATGAGAGTTGTCTTTTCTTTAAAGGGTGTAAGAAGTTGCGGTGCCTTTTCGGGTGCGATTATCCTGAGTGGATGGGGCTCAAAAGTGAAGACTATTGATGTGCCATTCTTTTTTTTTGCCCTGTCAACAAGCATGCGGAAAATAGCTTGGTGGCCAAGATGCACCCCATCAAAGTTTCCGATTGCCAGAACAGGGTAGGGGAACTTTTCTGTTATATTTTCAATTCCGTCAATTAGTTTTTTCATGAAGGAAAATATAATCGACCACTTACTTCTTTTTTTCTCCGTGTCTCTCTACGAGTCGTTGACAGCGCCTCTGTGGTATAAAAAAAGAAAAAGATACCGGTAAATATCAGCGTTAATAAGCGGCTGAATAATTTAATATTATTGATAAACGTGAGGCTTTGTCAATTATTCCTTTTAAGGACTCGCTGTTCTTGACTTACATATATAGGGCTGATAATATAATTTACCCAGGTAGAAAACGAAAAATTCTAACAGGGTTTATCCCGTAACAAAGTTTCACTATTTGGTACTTTTCTCTTTTTCGTAGAATGAGGATTGACTTAATAAAGCAGAGAAATTTCCAATACATTTTTGAGGTCTAAATGAAAGTAGCTATAGGGTGTGACCATGCTGGTGTCAGTCTGAAGAATGAAATCCTGCCTGTCCTTAAAGAGCTTGCTGTCGAATGGAAGGATTTTGGTACCACTACTGAAGAATCTGTTGATTATCCGGATTTCGGAGAAAGAGTTTCTGAGGAAGTCTCAAAAAATAATGTTGAGAGGGGCATCCTTATATGTGGTACGGGCATAGGTATGTCTATTGTTGCAAATAAATTCCCGGGGATAAGGGCTGCCCTCTGCCATGATAGTTACTCTGCAGAGATGAGCAGGCTTCACAACGACGCTAATTTACTTGTCCTGCCCGGTAAGATTATAGGCAAAGAAACCGCAAAAGAAATAGTTAGAATATGGTTTACCACTCCTTTTGAAGGCGGTCGGCATCAGAAAAGACTTGATAAAATCAAGGCAATTGAGACAAGGATGAGAAGACAATGAACCCCGTAAGAAATGGAAAAAATTATTATCTTGTCATTATCCTGAAGGGACGGGGTTTTCTAACTGGGTGAATATGGAAAAACTAAAAAAAATCGATCCTGAAATTTATGAGGCGGTCATAAATGAAATTGAACGTGAGAGGAATAAGATTGTCCTCATTGCGTCTGAAAATTACGCAAGCAGGGCAGTGCTTGAGGCACAGGGCTCTATTTTTACCAATAAGTATGCTGAAGGTTACCCTGGGAAAAGGTATTACGGAGGCTGTGAGTATGCTGATGTAGTTGAATTACTGACAATAAAGAGAGCCAAGGAACTGTTTGGTGCCGAACACGTAAATGTCCAGCCCCATTCCGGCACACAGGCTAACATGGCAGTATATTTCTCGTTCCTTAAACCGGGCGATAAGATACTTGGTATGAGCCTTAATCACGGGGGTCACCTTTCACATGGGGCCCATGTTAATTTCTCCGGGGTTTTTTATAAAACCATCTTTTATGGAGTTGATAAAAAATCAGGTCTTATAGATTATGAGGAAGTAAGATATCTTGCGAAAAAACATAAGCCAAAAATGATTCTTGCGGGTGCAAGCGCCTATTCACGGACAATTGATTTCGAGGTTCTTTCGGACATTGCTAAAGAGGTAAATGCCTATTTTCTGGCTGACATTGCTCATATAGCAGGGCTTGTTGCCACTGGCTTGCATCCATCACCTGTCCCCTGTGCTGATTTTGTTACAGCTACAACTCACAAAACACTGAAAGGCCCGAGAGGCGGCATTATAATGTGTAAAGCCGAGTATGCCAAGGCAATTGATAAAATGGTTTTTCCGGGGATACAGGGCGGACCCCTTATACATGTAATAGCTGCAAAGGCTGTTGCACTCAAAGAGGCGCTTTCCCTGAAGTTTAAGGACTACCAGATACAGGTTGTGAAAAATGCAAAGGAGCTGGCCGACGCACTTATAAATAAAGGCTTTAAGCTCTTATCCGGAGGGACAGATACACATCTTATGCTTGTGGACCTTGTCAATAAATCAATTACTGGCAAAGAAGCTGAAGAGGTTCTTGACCATGCAGGTATTACCGTAAATAAAAATCCGATACCCTATGATGATAAACAGGATACTATTACAAACGGCATTAGGATAGGTACTCCGATAGTTACAAGCCGAAAGATGAAGGAGCCTGAAATGGTTATTATTGCAGACCTTATATCTCAGGTAATAAATAATATTAATGATAATAAAACCATTAAACGTGTAAAAGAGAAAATTAAAGCATTATGCAAAAAATTTCCTGTCTATAACGACATAGAAAAATAAATGTTTTAATTCTTTAACTAATAACTATTTTATCATGAAATGCTCTTTTTGTGGACACATAGAAGATAAGGTTATTGACTCGCGCTTGAGCAAAGATGGTGATGTTATCAGGAGGAGGCGCGAGTGTCTTAAGTGCGAGGGCCGTTTCACAAGCTATGAGAGGATAGAAGAAATTCTGCCTCTCGTGATAAAGAAAGACGGCAGTAGGGAGCCTTTTGACCTTAAAAAAATTCTTCGCGGACTAGAGAAGGCATGCGAGAAAAGACCTGTCGGAGTTGAGACGAAGGAGGCGCTTGTAACGAAAATTGAAAAAAAGCTGCAAGAGTCAGGAGAAAAAGAAATTCCGAGTTCCTGGATTGGAGAAGAGATAATGGATGGACTTAGAGGTATTGATGAAGTAGCATATGTAAGATTTGCCTCTGTCTACAGGCAATTTAAAGACATAACGGAGTTTATGGAGGAGATCAAAGGGTTGTTTTACAATAAAAAGAACATAAAGAAAGGTTAGTCCTGATCAGTCCTTGTGCTTTGATGTTTTTACCCCGTTAGAAATTTGTTTCTTATTTCTAACGGGGTTTACCTCATAAATTTCAATACCTTTTTCTTTCCCTTTGATTTTTGCTTCAGTTGCTTGAGCCCTTTTTTATTCCCATTGCATAAACCAACAAAAAGCCCAACCTGAAGTACGCAATTCCCAGATAATAATTGGCAGCTGCCGCAAATTCAGGGTCTAAGGATGATTTGAGTAAATCAATAACCTATTTTTCTGCTTATGAAACCGGGTTGTTGTAGTATTTTTTATTTCCCGTCTGTTTGGGTTTTTGTATATTTTGGAATTGCTGTTGTCTTGACAATATATAGTAGATAGAGATATATTAAAAAAGGAGAAAAAATGTTTGAGAAATTTACCGAAAGAGGCAGAAAAGTAATCATTTATGCAAAAGAAGAGGCTGAAAAACGGCAGAATGATTACTTAGGTACAGAGCATTTACTTCTTGCTGTGCTAAGAGATGAAGATAGTCTACCGGTGGTAATCCTGAAAAAAATGGGGCTATCTGCTGATGAATTGCGGATTGAGGTAGAAAGAAACCTTCCTTTAGGCTCAAATGTCCTTACCTTTGGAGACATACCGTTTACTCCGAGAGCCAAAAAAGTTCTTGAACTGGCAGTGGAAGAAGCACGGCTGTTAGGCCATAGCTATATCGGAAGCGAACATCTTCTTATAGGCTTAATCAGAGAGGAAGAGGGTATTGGCGGCAAAGTGCTCCGGAGCCTTGGTGCGAATCTTTTAAGTGCACGGCAACTTTCAATTAATCTCGCTTTGAGGGGACAGCAGCATGTGGTCAAAGGGAGGAGCGGTCATACGCCTGGGCTTGATGAATTCGGAAGAGACCTTACTCAACTGGCGAGGGAGAACAAACTTGATCCTGTAATAGGCAGGGAGAGTGAAATCGAAAGGGTCATGCAGATTCTTGGCAGGAGAATAAAAAACAACCCCGCTGTTATTGGAGAGTCCGGAGTAGGAAAGACGGCTATTGTGGAAGGG
>SDBV01013065.1_pt1 | contig 10599 bp, 6 predicted proteins | sample 2277081 | NCBI WGS metagenome assembly SDBV01 (sample SAMN10402039, study PRJNA504765) | marine sediment metagenome | isolation source: marine sediment core GS10_PC15, 223 cmbsf | place: Arctic Ocean: Southern Knipovich Ridge | collected 2010
AAAACCTACACCGATTTTTCACCATGAAAATTGACGATCTGGATCTCGGCAAGCAGCCTCTGCTGCTTGCACCCATGGAAGATATTACCGACCCTTCCTTCAGGTACCTGTGCAAAAAATTCGGGGCGGATGTAATGTACACCGAGTTTATTTCGTCTGATGGTCTGATCAGGGATGGGAAAAAAAGTGTGAGTAAGCTGGACATCTTTGAATACGAAAGACCCATGGGTATCCAGCTTTATGGACATATTGTTGAGTCAATGGTGGAAGCTACATTCAGGGCACTCGAATCAAAACCTGAGATTATCGATATCAATTACGGTTGTCCGGTCCGAAAAATTGCCAACAGGGGTGCCGGAGCCGGCATGCTTGCGAACATTCCCCTGATGATGGAGATGACCCGTGCCATTGTCGAAGCCTCTACCGTACCGGTGACTGTAAAGACCCGTCTGGGCTGGGACGAGAACAGTAAAAATATCCTGGAAGTGGCCGAGCAACTGCAGGACCAGGGGATCAAAGCACTCACCATCCATGGGAGAACGCGGGCACAAATGTATAAAGGCACAGCCGACTGGACCCTTATCGGAGAAGTAAAGCGCAATCGCAGGATGCACATTCCCATCATTGGCAACGGGGATATTACCTCGGCCGTTGAAGCAAAACAGGCATTTGAACGATACGGTGTGGACGGGATTATGATCGGGCGGGCTGCCGTTGGAAAACCCTGGTTGTTCCGGCATATCAGGCACTACCTGGAGCATGGGGAGCTTCTTCCCGATCCATCGGTTTCGGAAAAAGTGGAAATGGCAAAGCTTCAGTTCTCAAAATCGGTGGAAATTAAATCAGAACCGGTGGGTGTATACGAAATGCGCCGGCACTTTTCCAACTATTTCAAAGGGCTCCCCCATTTCAAAGAGATGCGGTATAAATTGCTTACAACCCTGGATGTGGAGGAAGTTTTTTCCCTGCTGCAGCAGATCGATGAAAAATACGGTGACTACAGACCCGACGCTGCGGGGTCGTTCTGGGATAAATAGCAATGAAACTCGATGTCGGTTTATTGACCAGGAGAGGTCTGTTCAGTGACCAGGGGGATCATATGTTGTCCATCCGCTTGGGATAGTCAAGGTTATAATGCAGTCCCCTGCTCTCCTTTCGGGCCTGTGCCATTTTAATGACCAGATAACCAACATTGATCAGGTTGCGCAGCTGACAGATCCGCAACGAAACCCGTGATTTTTTATACAACGCTTCTGTCTCCCTGTAAATAATCGCCAGTCTGGCCGTGGCCCTTTCCAGGCGCAGGTCTGATCGAACGATCCCCACGTAATTGCTCATAATCTGTTTCACCTCCTTCAGGTTCTGTGTAATCAGAACCATCTCCTCGGGGTGGGTGGTACCGCTGTCGTCCCATTCAGGTATGCCATCGGCAAATCGCCATTCCGATGCATGCTTAACGGCATGTTTCACAGCGCGATCGGCAAAAACGATGGCTTCGATCAATGAATTTGACGCCAGCCTGTTTGCCCCATGAAGTCCGGTCGAAGAGACTTCTCCAACTGCATATAATCTTTTGATCCAGGTATGTGCATTCATATCCACCTTGATCCCTCCGCATATGTAATGTGCAGCAGGAACCACAGGGATCATCTCTTTGGCCACATCAATTCCAAGGGATTGGCATTTTTCGGTGATGTTGGGGAAATGCTCTTTGAGTGCTTTTTCTTCAAGGTGGGTCATGTCCAGGTAGACAAAATCGTGGCCATGGATTTTCATCTCGTTGTCGATGGCCCTTGCCACAATATCCCTGGGTGCCAGGCTCCCCCTCTTATCATACTTGTTCATGAACTTTTCACCCAGCTGGTTCTTAAGGATCCCTCCGTAACCGCGCATGGCCTCACTGATGAGAAATGATGGGGTCTCACCCGGATTGAAGAGTGATGTGGGGTGAAACTGAACGAATTCCATGTTCTCAATGATGCCTTTGGCCCTGTAAACCATGGCAATTCCATCGCCAGTGGCAATGGGCGGATTGGTGGTGGTTGAATAAAGATTTCCAGCTCCGCCTGAAGCAAGCAGGGTGGTCTTGGAAAGGATCTTGATCACCTTCTCCGATTCCAGGTTAAGTACATAGGCACCAAAGCACTCTATATCGGTCAAGTGCCGCTTCACAAGCTTTCCAAGGTGGTGCTGGGTTATCAGGTCAACTGCGAAATGCCGCTCCAACAATTCAATATTGGGATGCCTGAGCACCTGTCTTGACAGTGCCCGCTGTATCTCCTCCCCGGTATTGTCCTTGTGGTGAAGGATCCTGTACTCCGAATGGCCGCCTTCACGGGCCAGGTCATATTTACCATTGGATTCTTTGTCAAATTCGGTACCCCACTGGATGAGTTCCTGTATCTGGGCCGGCCCTTCCTCGACCACCAATTTTACCACCTCTTCGTTACAGAGATGATCCCCCGCAACAAGGGTGTCCCTCACATGCTTTTCAAGGCTGTCGGGTTCATAGGTAACGGCAGCGATCCCCCCCTGGGCATACCTGGTATTGGTTTCTTCCAGTCCGGATTTTGCGATCAGGCAAACCTTCCCATGCTCTGCCGCTTTCAAGGCAAAGCTCAATCCACCAAGGCCTGATCCAATGACCAGGAAATCACATTGTTTCTCCATGTTGCAACCTCTGAAAATTTAGACAAATATAGGAAAACCTGTAGAGAATGATTCTATATCCGCTAATTTTGGTTGATATGATTAAGCTACTTACCATCGTCGGAGCCAGGTAAGGGATTTCATGGAAAAACCAGTGGTTGTGCTCAGGGAAGAAACCGGGTGGGTGGAGGTAATTGAAGCTCCCCGCCGCTGAGCAGCGGGGAATGCGCGAGCGTAATTCACATTTTTCATGTACTTTTGTGCGTTCTCGCTGCGGGCAGCGTGGATATTCAATTCTTGATTTCTAACTAATAGATGATTTTATGGCCCAGGAGGATTTGTTTAAAAAACTGGTTGCACATTGTAAAGAATATGGGTTTGTATTCCCGTCCAGTGAAATTTATGATGGGCTGGCTGCAGTTTATGATTATGGACAGTGCGGTGTTGAACTGAAAAACAACATCAAAAAATACTGGTGGGACTCCCTGGTTTTGCTTCACGAAAATGTGGTGGGTCTGGATGCAGCCATTTTCATGCATCCCACCATATGGAAAGCCTCCGGTCATGTGGATGCGTTTAACGATCCACTTATTGACAACAAAGACTCCAAAAAGAGGTACCGTGCCGATATCCTGATCGAAGACCAGCTGGCCAAATATGAGGGCAAGATCAACAAAGAGGTTGACAAAGCCAGAAAACGTTTTGGAGATGCATTCGACGAGGCACAATTCCTGGAAACCAATGCCCGGGTCCTGGCCAACCAGGAGAAGTATGACGCATTGCACACCCGCTTTGTGAAAGCCCTGAACGACTCGGACCTGGATGGACTCAGGCAGATCATTGTTGATGAACAGATCGTCTGTCCCATTTCAGGTTCCAGGAACTGGACCGATGTGAGACAGTTCAACCTGATGTTCTCCACAGAGATGGGTTCTACCTCCGAAAGTGCCAATAAGATCTATCTGCGGCCTGAAACCGCACAGGGCATCTTTGTGAATTACCTGAATGTTCAGAAATCGGGACGGATGAAGATTCCCTTTGGCATTGCCCAGATCGGAAAAGCATTCAGGAATGAGATCGTGGCCCGGCAGTTTATCTTTCGCATGCGTGAATTCGAACAGATGGAGATGCAATTTTTTGTGCCACCCGGTTCCGAACTGGAATGGTTTGATTACTGGAAAAAGACACGCATGAACTGGCACCGTGCGCTGGGCTTCGGTGACGAGAAGTACCGGTTTCACGACCATGACAAACTGGCCCATTATGCCAATGCAGCCACAGATATTGAATTTGAATTTCCCTTCGGCTTCAAAGAGGTGGAAGGGATCCATTCACGAACCGACTTTGACCTGGCCAGTCACCAGGAATATTCCGGAAAAAAATTACAGTATTTCGACCCGGAGACCAATAAAAATTATGTGCCCTTTGTGGTGGAGACTTCCATCGGTGTGGACCGCATGTTCCTTCAGATCATTTCCGCTGCCTATACCGAAGAGACCATTACCAAAAACGACGGATCCCAGGATTCCAGGGTGGTATTGAAACTGCCTGCGGCACTGGCCCCCGTAAAACTTGCGGTCTTCCCGCTCACCAGGAAGGATGGGCTTCCTGAAAAAGCACGGACCATCATTGATCAGATTAAATTCGATTTCAACTGTCAGTACGAAGAGAAAGACTCCATCGGAAAGCGGTACAGGAGGCAGGATGCCATCGGTACACCTTACTGTGTCACTGTGGATCACCAGACCCTCGAGGATGATACTGTAACGATCCGCTACCGCGATTCCATGGAACAGGAGCGCATTCCTGTGAATAAGGTGAGTGAAATCATGAAGGAGAAACTAAGCATGAAAAAACTCTTTGAAAAATTAACAGACTGAGCCATGGATATAAAAAAGGTATTGTTAAAATTTTCCAGGACACACCTGATCATAATCCTTGGATTTATTGTCATTAGCCTTGTGTACCTGAGCCCGATCATTGACGGGAAGGTCCTCCAGCAATCTGACATGACACAGGTTGCGGGAATGTCACAGGAGTTAAAGCAGTATCATGAAGAGACCGGGGAATATGCCCAGTGGACCAACTCCATGTTCTCCGGGATGCCTGCGTTCCATGTGGGACCCACGGGAGCCAAAAAAACGGTTTTCAGTTACCTTTCAAAGATCCTCCGTTTCGGAATCTCTTTCAACAGTCCGTTTTCAAATTTCTTTATCTATCTGATCTGTTTCTATGTACTCATGCTTTCTCTGAGGCTGTCACCCTGGATCAGCGCCATGGGATCCATTGCCTTTGCCCTCTCCTCCTATAACATCATCATCGTCGAAGTCGGACACATCAACAAGGCTTATGCCATCGCATTTATGGCCCCGGTCATTGCAGGTATTCTACTCACATATCGCAGAAAGCACCTTGCCGGAGGGTTGTTATTCCTGCTTGGATTGGGACTGCAACTTCACAGCAACCACCTGCAGATTACCTACTATTTGCTTATTACTGTAATTATCATTGTCCTCACCAAAGCGATTTTTGCCATCAAAGAGAAGGAAATAAAGAAATTCCTGGTGGCTTCGGGAATCCTGATGGCCGCAGCCCTGCTGGCCCTGCTCCCCAATATTTCCAGCCTCTGGATAAATTATGAAATTTCCAAGCAGACTATGCGAGGACAACCAGAGCTGACCCTCAACCAGGAAAACCAGACCTCAGGACTGGATAAGGACTATGCCCTGAGCTGGAGTTATGGGAAGGCTGAAACGTTTTCATTGATGATCCCATATATGACAGGAGGCAAGACCGGAGCCCTGGGTGAAAATGAAAAGGCCATGGCGAAAGTGAGTCCCCGTTTAAGGGAAACCATCCAGGGCCAGAACCAGTACTGGGGTGCAAAGTCTGTTACATCCGGTGATAACTATTCCGGGGCCATCGTGGTATTCTTCTTTGTGCTTGGACTGCTGCTCATCAAGGGCAGCATGCGGTGGTGGATACTCATCAGTACCCTTCTTTCAATATTGCTGGCCTGGGGCAATAATTTCACGGCCCTCTCCTATTTCTTCCTGGACCATGTTCCCCTGTATAACAAGTTCAGGACGGTGGAAATGACCCTGGTCATTGCCTGCTTCAATATACCCCTGATGGCATTCCTGGTAGTGGACCGGATCCGGAAGGAACCGGAGCTCATCCTTCAGCATAAAAAACAGCTCCTGGTGGCCTTTGGACTTACCGGGGGACTTTCCCTGCTCTTTTACCTGGTTCCCGGACTGTTTACCTTTTTCTCTGACCGGGAACAACAGACCTTTAACCAGCAGCTGGCCGAAGCCACCCCACAGTATGCAGTCCAATTCAGGACCTTCATGGATGAACTCGAGGCTGCCCGGATCTTCATATTCCGTCACGATGCCATCCGAAGCTTTCTTTTGATTGCCGCAGCATTTCTGCTGACCTGGTTCTATGCCAATAAGAAACTGAAACTGGCCTGGTTTGTGGCCGGACTTGCACTGTTGATTACCGCCGACATGTGGATGATCGACAAAAGGTACCTGAACAACGATAACTTCATTACCAAAAGGCAAAAGGAAAACATTGTGGCCATGACCAGGGCCGATGAGTTTATAATCAATGATCCTGATCCCCATTTCCGGGTTGTGAACCTGACCAAATCTCCATGGCAGGATGCTACCACCTCCTATTACCATAAATCCATCGGAGGCTACCACGGTGCAAAACTGCGCAGGTACCAGGACCTGATTGAGTTTTACCTCTCACCGGGTCTTCAGAATATTGTAGGGATGCTCAATTCCAAGCCCACCAGTGCGCAGATCGATTCGGTGATGTACGCACAGCAGGTTTTGAACATGGTCAACACCAAATACATGATCCTCAATCCTTCATCACAACCACTTCTGAACAAGTTTGCGAAGGGGCATGCATGGATTGTCAAAGACTATCACCTGGTTAAAAATGCCGATGAAGAAATTGCGGCTCTTGCCGTTACAAACCTGGACAATGTTGCAGTGGTGGATGAGCGGTTTGCCGGACTTCTCTCTGATAACCTCAAACACAGGGAAATTTCAGGTAACGTGGAACTGACCGAATACCGTCCAAACTACCTCTCATATAAGGCTTCCCTGGGACAGGAATCATTGTTGATATTTTCAGATGTTTTTTATGAAGGTGGCTGGCATGCTTCCATCGATGGTGAACCGGTGCCCCATCTGAGGGCCAACTATATTCTTCGCGCCCTGCCTGTTGATGCAGGTGAACATACCATTGAATTCGAGTTCATATTCGAGCCTTTTGAGAAAGGGGAAAAGATCTCAATGGCGGGATCCATCCTTGTGTTGCTGATCTTACTGGGCGGATTCGGTTTCCACATCTATTCAACTGTGATCAGAAAACCAGAATAGGACATACTGAAGTATCCATAAGTTTGGTATCCCTGTCATCGTTGTGCTAGAAACTAACTACTAAAAGCATAATTATGGAAGATTTACAAATCTTAAATAATCTTGAGAAAGAAATCTATAAAGATAACAGCGCCTTATCTGAATGGAGTAAAAATTATTTTCACGAAGGCAATAAGCAAAGATATTTGTATGATCTGAAAATTCTTAAAGAGAATTATAGTTCAGGGAAAATATTGGAAATAGGCTCTGCGCCATATCACTTAACCTATATCCTGAGCAAAAAATGTTACGACATAACCGGGATTGATATATCTCCTGAGAGGCAAGCTGCGTTTATTTCCGGAAACAAATTGAATATAATCAAATGTGATATTGAATTAGAACCTTTACCATTTGAAGACAATGGGTTCCATTATATAATTTTCAATGAAATATTTGAACATCTTAGAATCAATCCCATCCAGACATTACGCGAGATTAACCGGGTTTTGCACCCGGACGGAATATTGACTTTATCCACTCCCAATCTATATTCAGTACGCAATATTGTCAATTTTTTGTTGGGGAAGGGGTTTGACGATCCTTACGAGGAATTCTTGAAATTAGAGACCATACAGCACATGGGACATGTAAGGGAATACTCTGTTCGGCAAGTAAAAGAGTTTCTTGAGAAAACTGGTTTCAATAATATAAAAACTCAAAGAAAATCATTTGGCCGTTTAAAAGGATTATGGACACCTTTCAACTTTGTCAGATCGGTTATTCCAGGCTTGAATGCGCTTCAAATTCATACATGCAACAAAGTTACTTCTCACAATAATCACCAATAAATTCCTAATTTTAGATTCTAACAAAGAAATCTGTCACTGTTAATGAAAGAAAAATACCTGGATATTCTGCATTTTCTAAAGAATTTTAATTCAGATCAACTCTACTGGTATTATGAGTTTGGAAGATCTGAAAGAAAGATTTCCGTTGATGAATTAAAAATGAATTTGCAACTGATTGACAGACCGGTTTTTTTCCTTTCAACCGGGCGCACAGGCACCCAATGGTTTGCTCACCTCTTTTCATCTGTTTCAGGCTTAAAAGCTTATCATGCACCCTCTCCTGATTTAGCTGCTCAAAATTGTTACGCTTATAAAATTCAGAAACAGGACTTGTTAAAAAGGGAGGAGACACATGAGATTCTCAGTCATATTTTTCTCGCAGGCAGAGAACAATACCTGAGATATAGTTATAAGTGTTTGCGCAGGTACATGGAAACAAATAACCACATTACCTTTTTTGCATATACCATTGCCGATCTTTTACCGCAGGCAAAGTTTATTCATATTCATAGACATCCGGGTGATTTTGTAAGTTCCGGATTAAAGCGAAAATGGTTTCTGGATGATACGTCTGATATTCGGCAGATTAAACCTGTTGAACGCTCATTCGATCCAACATGGTCATCATTCAATTCCATTCAGAAAATTGGCTGGCTGTGGAAAGAGACCAATGAGTTTATCGAAGAATTCAAAAACAGTATTCCTGAGGAGAAGTTTTACACGCTCGATTTCTCCTCCATGAGTGTAGAATCCCTGGGTGAACTGATTGAATTCACAGAAACAAAAGTAAGTGAAAAAAGAGTAAGAAGCCTGATTAACAAAAGACTGAACGTACAGCGTTTTTCCGCATCAGAAAAATATAATAACTGGACCGGAAAGGATAAGGATGATCTTGCAGAAATTTGCAACCCTCTTGCAACGAAATATGGATATACACTTTAATTGAAAAGAACTCAGTCAAATTGACCTCACCTGCCCATAATCTTCCGGTAGATATTTGATAAGGATTTATTGAGATCATCGGATACCCTTAAAGCCAGAATCGGGATAAGATAGATCAGCAGCACCATAAGGGTAATGATCCCGGCCTGCAACACCCAGTGAGCAATCCCTTGCAATAAGGTACCTGCCAGCCATGTGAACAAGAGTAATGCAAGTACAATAAGAAACCTGAAATTGAAAGGTTGCATCCGAAACTTCTTATAGATGAATAATATCCTTAAAAGGTGGTATAACAGGGTACAAATAAATGATGCAATAGCAGCTCCAGTGATCCCAAACTTTGGGATAAGAAAGTAATTGGTAATGATCACCGAGACCATAAGGATAAATACAAAAAGGGAATGGTACTTGTAGTGCCTTGAGGCCGTGAGTATGATTCCGTTCAGTCCTGCCGTCATCAGGATAACCCCGGAGAGAGACATAAACAGGATCACCAACCTTCCTGATTCATATTCAGAGGGAATCAGCATGAATACAATATCGATGTTGAGCCATACCAACAGGAAGATCAACCCCCCGAAAATAAACTGAATCAGGCTGCTTTTGGAATAGATCAACTGGATGGTATCCCTGTCATTTCTCTTCCAGGCCTCAGCAATGATTGTTGTTGAAATTTTTGCTAACGGACGGGATGGAAGGGTAATGATGGTTCCGAACAGAAAGGCAATGGAGTAAATTCCTGTTGCTTCAAGGTCCATGAAGTGATTGATCATGATCTTGTCGATACTGGATACAGCAATGGTTCCCATACCGCTGATCAATCCAAAAAAACTCACCCCGGCAATGGACCGGCCAAAATCCCTTGTTATAAAACGAAAATTCAGCTTCAGATTGAATTGCCGGGTCCTGGAAAGTGCAATGATCAGGATCAGTGCCGGCAGGGAGAATAGGATGAAATATATATTCAGGAACAACTCAAATTTAAAAGCGAACCATCCATAAAGAGTAATCAGTATCAGATTGAGAAAACGGAAAAGGAACTCTTTCACAAACAGCCCGATAACTGCATTATAGATAACCCTATGCAGACTATCAAAGAAATTGAAGATTAAGGTAGCTAAGGTAAAAGGAACAATGAAATAGACATAATTGGCCACAAAAAGTGATTTCCCCGTATTGTTTTCAATGATCCTCTCTTTGAAAAGAAGGTAGTAAGCAAAGATGATCATTGCCCCGACAATCAGGAAAAGAAGTCCCAGAGAAAGAAAACCATTGTGCTTGTTGGTATTGTTGCGAAATTCGGGGAACAGTCTTATACTGACGCTATTAATCCCCAAACTACCAACCTGCGCCAGAATGGCTGAAATGGCTATCAGGAAATTGATCAGACCAATCTCTTCCGGCTCAAGTAACCTGGGCCAGAGCAATCCGACCGTAATAAATCCCATGGCAACTCCCATGTATGAAAATAAGCTGCCTTTGAGGGTCTGTTTTTCAATGATCCCCATCTATTTCCTTTTGGAGAACTCCCTTTTAATAATACCGTGCAGTAAATCTACCCTTTTTTCCACGGTATGATCCCGCAGGGTCCGTTTCTGACCTGCGGCAGCTATTTTTGCAGCCTCGACAGGATGGTCAACCGCCCATTTCAGTTTTTCAATGCACTCTTCCAGGCTGTTGTAGGTAAGAATTTCCAAACCAGGTTCATACAACTCACCAATATTCTTTTTATGATCAGTAACCAGAAGTGCTCCTGCACCGGCCACTTCAAACAT
>SDBV01013066.1_pt1 | contig 10599 bp, 10 predicted proteins | sample 2277081 | NCBI WGS metagenome assembly SDBV01 (sample SAMN10402039, study PRJNA504765) | marine sediment metagenome | isolation source: marine sediment core GS10_PC15, 223 cmbsf | place: Arctic Ocean: Southern Knipovich Ridge | collected 2010
ATAATCGGCTCAATAATGGTCGGTTTTAGGTTCTACCTCAATAAATCCGATTATAATTTTTCCTATCAATAATCGGTTTTAGGTTCTACCTCAATAAATCCGATTATAATTTTTCCTATCAATCAATAATAAAATGTAGGGATAAAAGAGTTTAACTATGCTCTGACGCTGATAACAACTGTGATTCACATAAATGGTGATCGAGCCATTACTGATGCAGGAATGAAAAGTTTGTCTGCAGATTTTGGAATGCCGATTGTGATCAATCCGGCCGGCTGGGGGGTGAGTAATCTTGCTGAAGAACATGGCTTTCTTAAACAATCAGGCGGTTCTCGATTGAAATCAGGTGATAAGGTGGAGATTGTTCCCAGTCATGGTTGTACTACAATAAATCTTCATGATGTATTTCATGTGGTACGGAATGGAAGGTTAGAAGCAATCTGGCCCATATCCGGACGCGGGAAATCCAACTAGATCAAAGGCCTGCGTAATGTTAAAGTCATTATACTAAAGACTAATTTTGTTGAAATATTTAAAAATCAGCTTATAATAAAAAATTACAATTAAAGTTTGTTCCTGGTATACTTAATTTCTAAATCCTTTTCAAAGAGGGAGGACAACTTTGGCACCACCCGGGAAGATCAGCATTATCGGGCTGCAGCAGGAGTTATTTAAACCTTACGGGCGTTTGCTGGAACCTGATGAAATCGAGGTTCCGGAAGTATCAGAATCGGGAAGGTTTGATTTCTATGTTACGTTTAAGGAATCTGCCCAGGGCTGGCAAATAGGTTATTTGTTCAATGAAGAGAAAATGATCAATCAATTGGAGCGTCATCCAAATACCGCAGAAGTTTTTTCTCCATTGAATGGAGAATCTGTATTGATAGTTTCAGAAAATCCTGAAGATGAAAATACGATTATTGCCTTTAAGCTGGATAAATCAATAGTTCTTAATCGCGGGGTATGGCATGGAGTTATTTCCCTTTCCGATAGAGCAGAGATATTGATTGTAGAAAGTCCGGATGTTATCGATGAATACTATCAATTATCTTCTCCTGTATCTGTGCAGTAGAATATAGGGCCGGTTAATATTGGTGTATTTTACTCTTTTGTTCATTGCTGAGGTTGGTGGACAGCCTCAATTAAAAACCAAATAGATAAAACCATAAAAAGGAGATTTTTATGAAAGCTGCAGTTTGGAACGGGCCATATGATCTTTCGATAAAAGATGTACAGGTCCCAACTCCATCGAGAGGAGAGGTGCTTATAAAAACCAAGGCGGTAGGTATCTGTGGGAGCGATCTGGAAATCTACAATGGCAAATTTAAACAGAGTACACCTCCAATGATAATAGGTCATGAGGGAGGAGGTGTGGTGCATGCTGTGGGTGAAGGTGTATCTAATGTGAAAGAAGGGGACAGCGTAATAGTAGAATGTGTGCTGTATTGCGGGAAGTGTGATTTTTGCAAACAGGGTCGAGTTAGTTTATGTGATAATGGGGGAGTTATCGGTATGGTCGGGGCGCAGGGAGAATATGCCGAATATTTTGTAGCTCCCGATAGGAACTGTCACATCTTACCGCAAGAGATATCCTGGTCTGAAGCCGGTTTGATAGACACACTGTCCTGTCCTGTTTATGCAATTAGCAAAATGAATGTACCATTGGACAGTACAGTAGCGGTATTCGGTCCTGGACCGGCAGGGCTTTTTTTCTGTGCATTAGCCAAAATGCGTGGCGCTTTGAAGGTATATCTAGTTGGAACACGGGAAAATCGTTTAAAGTTTGGACCTCAATATGGGGCAGATGTTTTGATAAATGTTAGCCAGGAAAATGCGGTTGATATAATCAGGGAAGATACAGAAGGGAAAGGAGTGGATATTGTAATAGAAGCTGCTGGTTCTGAGAAGGCATTAGATGAGGGCCTGAGAGTATTGAAAAAAGGAGGCTTACTTTTAGTCTATGGTGTATTCGGAGGCGGACCTGTCTCAGTTGATATTCAGTCAATACAGATGGATGAGTTTACTGTTTTTGGGAGCAGCAATGTGAATTACTCTCCTGCCATTAAACTGATAAAGCGTGGTACAATAAAGGTTAAGGATTTAATTACTCACACATTTACGCTTGAAGAACTTCCCGAGGCATTCTCAAGCGGAGTAATTGAAAAACGTCTTGATAATTACATGAAAGGCGTGGTATTATTTTGATTACTCTTTTGCAAAGGACAATAGTATGAATAAAATTGTCACTATAGAGGAATTACGAGAAAAGATAGGTTCATTTCCACGGGTCAGGCTTGCTGTATTACCCACCCCGCTTCATGAAGTACCGAGGTTTTCGGCGGCAATTGGAGGACCGCGTATTTTTATTAAGCGTGACGACCTTACCGGCCTTGCATTCGGAGGAAATAAAACACGGATGTTTGAATTTCTCCTTGCTAAGGCGAGAGCGGAGGGAGCTGATACGGTTGTAGGTGGCGCCGGAGTACAGTCCAACTATGCCCGGCAGCTTGCAGCTGCCTGTAATTCTATGGGTTTCGAGATCTATCTTGTTCTCAGGCGTATTCGCGGGGCAAAGGATAACAATATCCAGGGGAATCTGCTCTTAGACCTGCTGGCCGGTGCATCCGTTCATATAATTAATGCCTCTGCAGAGGAGCAGCGCAGGGCAATGTATGACCTTGCAGAAGAGCTTAAAAAGAAAGGTAAAAAACCTTTTGTGGCAAGAATGGCCGCCGATGAGGACCTCTCTTCTGATGTAATTGCTTATGTGAACTGTTTTTGTGAAATTGTTGAGCAGTGTAAAGAAATGGGAATTGAACCAACCCACCTTTATCTATCATCATATGACAGTACACAGGCGGGTCTTGAGCTCAGTATAAACGCTCTGGGAAGTTCGATTCGGATCATAGGAATTGCTCCTGGCGTCTGGGAATCAGAGGCCCCTGAGCTTATTTCAAGGTATGCAAACCAGGCTGCAGAGAAGCTTGCTCTTAACTGCAGGATTAAAAGGGAAGATGTTTTCAATACCACAGATTATGTTGGTGAAAGATACGGTACTCCAACGCAGGCTGGGATTGAGATGTTAAAATTAATGGCCCGGACAGAAGGTGTTTTCCTTGATCCTGTTTATACTAGTAAGGCAATGTCAGCGCTTTATGATCATGTCAAAAAAGGTGAAGTGAGCAGTAAAGATGTTGTAATATTCCTGCATACGGGCGGGACACCGGCACTTTTTGCCTATCAGGAGGAACTCGGTACGGAGGAAATGAGGAGACACCTTGTGTTTGATTAGAGTTATAAAAATTAATAACAGAGAGAAGAAATGACCCCGCAAATAGCAGTTGATCATAAATCAGTAGTTGGCGAGTGTCCTATCTGGCATCCTTTTGATAAAAAACTTTACTGGATTGATATCCCGGAAGGGATCATTTTTCGTTATGATCCGGAAACTGGAAATCATGAGGAATTTTATTCCGGAGAAGTAATCGGGGGTTTTACAATTCAGGAAGATGGTTCGTTACTACTTTTCCTGGAAAGAGGAGCAGTGAAAATTTTGAAGGATGGTGAAACATCAACAGTGATTGATGAAATTTATGAAGAATTGGATACTCGTTTCAATGATGTTATAGCAGATCCGGAAGGACGAGTATTTTGTGGAACCATGCCGGCTAAAGATAACAAGGCAAGACTTCACAGGCTCGATACGGACGGCTCAATAACTAAGATTCTTGACGGAATCGGCATTTCAAATGGGATGGGTTTTACACCTGACAGAAAGCAGATGTACTTTACAGATTCACCGGGGGGTAAAATCTACCTTTTCGATTATGATTTAGAAACAGGAAAAATAAAGAACCAGAGAATGTTCGTAACGGTTCCGGAGTCTGAGGGAGTTCCGGATGGAATGACAGTGGATAAAGAGGGTTGCATCTGGTCTGCCCGGTGGGATGGGGGGTGTCTGATACGGTATAAACCTGATGGAAAAGAGGATTTGCGGATTCAATTTTCAGCAAAGAAGGTTTCCAGTGTAACATTTGGTGGTGAGGATTATAGAGATATTTATGTGACAACGGCAGGAGGTGATAAAAGAGAAGAAGAGGGCCCTGATGCCGGAGCCCTGTTCCATCTGAATCTCGATATCCAGGGTGTGCCGGAGTTTTTATCAAAAATCGGTCATTGAAAGGGCAGTATGTCTTTGGTTTACCATATTCCCTGAGTTTATTATTTGGTAATTTTTAAATTTAAAATAAGTGAGGAGGAGAGCGTGCCTGTAGAAAAGTTGTCCGTGAAAAAGAAAAAAGTTGGTCTTATAACTTTAAGTCTTCCAAGGGAGAGAACTGATCTTGCTGAAAATTTTGGCAAAAAGGCTCATAAATCCCTGATATCGGCTGGTTTTGATACCATTGCAAATGACGGGCTTATTTTTACAACAGATCAATGTATAACTGCTGCTAAAAAGTATGTGGATATGGGTGCTGATTGTATCATAATTCTTCTGGGAACATGGGTGTTTACTCCGACCGTTGTTGACACCATAAAAGAGGTTGACATTCCATTTGGAATATGGGCAGAAGATAATCCCGGCTCTTTTTCACTCACGGCAGGCGGAATAGTGCACGGTTCTCTCGATGAATTTGGCCTGAAGCACAGGTTCTTCTATGGTTCACCGGACTCAGAAAAAACAATAAAAGAAATATCGGCATTTATAAATGCTGCATCTGCTGTTAATGATCTGAAAGGACAGAAGCTCTGTGTTGTTGGCGGAAGGGTTATGGGGATGTATACAACCATGGTGGATATCATACAGATTAAAAATATTTTTGATCTCGAAATAGAACATGTGGATTCTCTGAGAGTTTATCTTGAAGCTGAAAAGGCTTCAAGTGAAGAGGTATTAAAAATTAAAAAATGGTTTGATGATAAATTCGGAAAGATTGAGGTCAATGAAAAGATACTTGAAAGATCAATACGGCTTTATATAGCCTTCAAAGGTATTTTTAAGAAAGAGGGTTACAACATTGTTGCAGTAAAATGTCAGGACGAAATGATAAATAACTATGCATCCTCATGTTTAGCAATTTCGTTGCTGAATGATGATGAATTTACAGTTTCATGTGAGTCTGACATCAATGCTGCCGTTACAATGAGGATACTGAGGTCTATTTCAGAGGGGATTTCCCTATTCGGTGATATTAATCATATTGATCTGGAGAAAAAGATATTAAGAATTGTAAACTGCGGTTCCATGCCAACACTCATGGCCGATAGCAGAAAAGATGTTGATTTTAAACTACAGTATGAATATATGGGGAAAGCAAGAGGTGCTACAACTGTATTCTGTGTAAAGGAATCGCCTGTAACAATGGCACGGCTTTCAAGAGTTAATGGGAGATATGTATTGCTTGCTGAAAAAGGGAATACACAAAAGGTGGGAAAGGAAAGGTTTAAAGAAGCCCGTGAAAACTGGCCGCATGCTTTTATCAGGTTCAGTGGTGATTCCCATGAACTTGTTGAAAACATCAGGTCGAATCATATGCATGTCTGCTTTGGAAGTCATCTGGAAAGTCTGCGCGAATTTTGCAAGCTGAAAGATATTGAATTTACATGTCTTAGTTAATAGGGAGATTTATTACTTGACTGGAATTTTTATTACATGTAAAATTGTATCTCGGAGTATCAAAAATAATACCAGCGAAGTGATTGGTGGGGGATACAATGAATAGGACTAATAATCCTCAAAATAACCCGGTTTTAAAAGTGGAAAATCTAAGTAAAAGTTTCGGGAAAGTACAGGCCTTGAAGAATGTGAGCCTTGAAATTTTTCAGGGGGATGTTGTCGGGCTGATGGGTGACAATGGCGCAGGAAAAAGCACCCTTATTAAGATAATTTCTGGAAATTTTCGGGCTGATGAGGGTGATGTGTACCTCAATGGTAAGAAAGTATTATTTAACAATCCGGCTGAGTCACGACAGGCCGGTATAGAAACGGTGTATCAGAATAGTGCTATCTGTGAAAAAGCGTCTGTAGCAGCTAATTTTTTTATAGGCAGAGAACTGTGTGGAAAGATACCGGGATTCCGACTGCTCAAGGATTACGCTATGCAAAGAGAGACGGAAAAGGTATTATCTGACATTGGTATTGACGTTCCCTCAGTTAAGTCTAAGATGGGATTTCTGTCAGGCGGAGAACGTCAGGCAATAATTCTGGGAAGATTTTTGCACTGGGGTGGGAAAATAGCCCTTCTCGATGAACCCTTTGCGGCTCTGGGAGTGGCGGAATCTATGAAGGGGCTTAATCTCATCCGTCAGGTGAGTGAGCGTGGACTTCCAATAATTATAATTACTCATAATATTGAATACGCATTCAGAGTTGCATCCAGATTCATAGTGCTGCGGCATGGTGAGATAGTTGGGAAAGGAAGGATAAAAGACGTAGATATAGATGATGTAATTGCCATGATTACAGGGGCTGTTCATATTAAAAAATAGGAATAATATCCATGACGCTGGAATTTAAATGGATAAAATTATATTAAAGAGAGGGAGGTTGTTATGAGAAAAAGCTTAAAGATTTTATGTCTGTTTTGTGTGCTGCTCTTGATGTGCTTTTCTGCATTTGCACGTGGTGGGAAAGAAGAGCCTGCCGGGAAAGGACTGGTTTTCTACCTTTCACCCAATCAGTTTGATGAGTTTCAAACTACTGCCTCTAAGCTGATTCGAGAATATGTTGAAGGTGCGGGTTATGAACTTAGAGAGATGGTGGCCCAGTCAGGCCATGCAGAGGATGTGGCCCTTCAATTGAGCCAGCTGGATGATGCAATAACGCAAAATCCTGTCGCGATTATCATTGCTGCTTGTGATGCCACTGCAGTCGCTGATAGTATTGAAAGGGCAAGGGGAGAAGGTATCCCAATCATTGCATTTGACAGGACAATAACTGAGACTGAAGTTGATTTTACTTCCGTTGCCGGCTGCAAAAAGATCGGTATTCTGGCAGGAGGTGAGATTGCCCGTCTCCTCAAGGAGAAACATGGGGAAGTAAAGGGAATGATCCTCGATATTATGGGTGATCCGGGTGATATGTACACTGTGCTGATAGAGGAAGGCTTTCAGGAAGTCATGGCTGATTATCCGAATGTTAAAATTTCAACTAAAATTGCACAAGGCTGGGAAGCATCCAATGCAGCAAACATAGCTGATGACTGGCTGATTGCATATCCGGATACTGACCTGATATTCTCACATGCAGAGCATCTGGCAGCAGCTATAGTTTCTATTTTAGAGACACAAGCTTATAATGCAGGTGACATCATTATGGTCTCCACAGCAGGCATGCCAATGGGACTTGATCTTGTTCGGGAAGGCTGGATTCAGGCTACTGTTGAACAGCCTCTTGCAGCTCAGGCTGAAGGTGTTTCGATGTTCCTGGATGATGTGATAAATAAAAAGAAAATTAAAACAGGAACATACTCGGTAGGTGGTTTTGAAGCTGACCTGGTTATGAAACCCTATGGCCCTGAGTTAATGATCCCCGGCAGTGTTATTACCAAGGCAAATGTCGATGATAAAAAGTTTTGGGGTAATCAGGTAGGTGAGTAAACCTGTTTGTTTTAGTGTTTTAGTCTATAGTAATTTAAAGTGAACTTTAGGGGGCTGTGGTACTCTAAAAGCAGCCCTCTATCTTTAAATATTTCATCTAGAATCTAACCATGGATATATTAATAAAAGATTAGTTTTGGCACAAGTGTGAAAGGGAGCAAGACATGAAACGTTTCGAAGGGAAAGCTGTACTGCGGTGGGGGTTGGATAATATAGTGTGGTTCATTCTATTCCTGGTTATTATAGGCTTCTCAGTAGGTGTAAGAGGATTTGCGCAGTGGGGTATTTACAGAAATATTTTGTACCATGCTGTATTTGTAGGGATAATGGCAATAGGTGAGTCTCTTTGCATCATAAGCAGGGAGATGGATCTTTCCATTGAATCCGTACTCGGTCTTGCAACAGTTGTAACAGCATATTTAACCGGATTTAGTTCGGATGCTTCCGGCCTTCTTCTTAACGGTTATCTAACGCTCGGGATCGTACTATTAATGGGTGTACTCATCGGTCTTTTTAATGCATTCCTCATTGTAAAAATCAAAATAAGTTCTTTCATAATAACTCTGGCCAGTTATTTGATATTTCGTGCAGTAGGCCTGATTATTACAAAAGGGCATGGTGTTACACGGCTTCGTCCTGAGGTAGTAGCTGTAGCCCGCACTAATATCGGACCCATTCCTCTTTTAGTTATTATAATGATTGCAGTATATGCTTTATTCTACATAGTTCTCACGAAAACGCAGTTTGGAAGACATGTTTACCTTGTGGGAGATAGCCGTGAAGCAAGTTATAATGCCGGGATCAAGGTTAGCAGGATTTTATTTGGCGCTTTTATTTTAAGCGGTCTGCTCTCTGCTTTTGCCGGATGGCTTCTGGCAGCAAGGGTAAATGGAAGTTCACCAGGCATAGGAATGGGTATGCTGTTTGAAGCGATGGCAGCAGTTGTAATTGGAGGAGTAAGCCTACAAGGAGGTATAGGAAAACTTACCGGTGTCTTCGCCGGAGCAATTCTTTTAAGTGCCATTTCTACAGCTATTTCAATACTTGGCATGCCGGCCTTTTACATGAATGTTATTAGGGGTGGTTTTATTATTGCTGCTGTATTAATAGATGCACTGGTTATCCGTATCCGTCCTTTGTTGTTATAAAAAAAACCGTTATTGCTTAGAGGTTTCGTTGCTATGGCGTCAGGAAGGGAGAAAAAACCACACTTTCAGCAGTGGCCTATCTGGGATGAAGAAGAAATTAAAGCAGTTCAAGATGTTATAAGATCTAACAACTGGTGGTGTGGGGCCCCGGCAGATCAAACAGGTAAGAATGTTTGGGCATTTCAGAAAGAGTTTGCCGGGTCCCAGGAAGCAAGACATTGCATTGCTGTATCCAATGGTACTGTGGCAATAGAGACAGCCCTGATCGCCCTAAATGTAGGTATGGGTGATGAGGTAATTGTTCCGGACTATACATTTGTTGCATCTGCGAGTGCAGTAGTAGCAACAAATGCCATACCAATATTTTGTGATATAAACTCCGATACATTTATTATGGATGTAGATAAAGTCCAATCTTTAATTACACCCCGAACGAGGGCTATTGTTGCTGTGCACCTTGGCGGAAACCCGGTTGAAATGGACCGGCTCTGTGAAATCGCAGGAAAACATCACATTAAAATAGTTGAAGATTGTGCGCACTCTCACGGGTCACGATACAAGGGTAAACGCGTTGGGAACTGGGGAGATACCGGTACTTTCAGCTTTCAAGCATCGAAGGTGTTAACATCCGGGGAAGGGGGTGCTATTATATGTAACGACAAATCGTTGGCTGAAAAGATCTATAGTGTTTCGGACTGCGGTAGAAAAATTGGAAGTCACTTTTACTCACATTATATTTATGGTTCTAACTACCGTATGTCGGAGTTCCTGGCCGCTGTTTTAAGGGCACAATTAAAGAAATTTCCATCCCAGCATATACTGCGAAACAGGAACGCCGAATATCTTAATGAGAAATTGAGTTCAATCGATGGAATAAAGGTAATGAAACCAACTCCAGGCACAGAGGAGCTGGGATATTATATATATCCCTTTGTTTTTGACCCTTCATGTTTTGGCAGCATCACTAAAGAAAACTTTACCGGAAAGTTAAATGCTGCCGACATTCCAACCGATGATTGCTATCCTCCACTGCATACATTGGCCTGCTTTAAGGATGTGAACCTCAGAAAGGGTATTGACTACTCCAGAGCCAATTGGGGAGGGGAAAAGTCAGACAATAGGTATTTTCCAGTAGCGACTGATATCTACTCCAGATCTGTACAGTTGCCGCAATATTTACTCCTGGCAGAAAAAGAGATGCTTGATTATGTAGTGAATGTTATTAAAAGCTTATCATGATTCCTTTTAGTTTGAATATTAATAATGTGCCTTTCACCTGCAGGCAATATATTCCTGCCTTGAAAAATCAGGTTGGAGGCCTAAAACTACCGCTTATCCAGTCAACTGTTTCAGCCGCCCGGCGGCTTCTGATAATGTTTCTAACTTTTTACAGAAGGCAAATCGTACTAGACGCTTTCCCTCTTCGGGATTCCGGGTATAGAAAACGCTCGGAGGAATTGCTGCCACCCTGCAGCGCTCAACAAGGTAACGGACAAAAGACTTATCATCCCCCTCCCACAAATCGGTAAAATCTGCCAGGATATAATAAGTCCCCATTGGTACTGCCGCGCGGAACCCGGTATCTTTTAAGGCATTTAAAAGAAGGCTCCGTCTGCCAAGGTACTCTCCACGCAGTTTGTGATAGTAATCACTTTTAACCTCTCTCAGCATTGCGGCCAGCGCTGACTGCAGGGGAGTCGCTGCTGCAAATGTCACGTACTGGTGTGCGGACTGAAAAGCAGCTACCAGCTTCCCGGGCCCTGTAATCCAGCCGACCCTCCACCCTGTGAGTGAAAAAGTCTTTCCAGCACTGGAAATAGTCAACGTCCGATCGCGCATCCCGGGAATACCC
>SDBV01013067.1_pt1 | contig 10598 bp, 11 predicted proteins | sample 2277081 | NCBI WGS metagenome assembly SDBV01 (sample SAMN10402039, study PRJNA504765) | marine sediment metagenome | isolation source: marine sediment core GS10_PC15, 223 cmbsf | place: Arctic Ocean: Southern Knipovich Ridge | collected 2010
TTCGGATTCATTTGCCTGCAAAGCTGAAGGATGTGTTGAGAATTATTGCCTAATGGAACGAGGAGGAAGCTGATCCGTTTTGCATCCTTTTTATTCTGGTTGATTTGGTTTTGGAATTTGAGGAGATTGACTTGTAAAGTTCTGCGCTCTTCTCCTTCGGGAGCCATCCAGTTGCTCGCCTCCGATTCGAGGAAGATATCATCCAGCTGAGGGAAGACGACCTTCTTATCGACATTTTTGTTGAACAGGATCTCGAGGAGGCGGATGTTTCGAGCCAGGGTGCCGAGGAAGTCACGGATCTGGTCCATCAACTGCCCTCCGATCATATGATCTACCACCTGGTTGTTCCAATCGGTCAAAGTTTCTTCGTTTAGGTCTGCCTGCTCGAGGACAAGGAGGATAAACTTCTCCATCTTATCCGGTAGCTCAGATGATTTTACCCTGCGTAATTGTGTGAGTGCTTGATTGACACCTTGATCATTTTGAGTCTTCTCGAAGATGGTACCCAACAGCTCATTGCCCCATTCGATTAACGTTTCATCAATCATGCAGGTGTGATTTTTGAGGAGATTTGGGAGTTGCGCCAGGATGTCGGCATTTGTTGTGCGACCTCTGAGGAGGGTATGGATACCCCCCATGTTATTTCCGCTCATGATCGCTTTGAATCTCTTGAAGGCCTTCTCATAGAGGTCGGCATTTTCTGAGTTGTAGGCGGCTACGAGTTGACGAAGAGCGATTGTGAGCTTGGTTTTCCCCGGTCCATACCCGCGGAGAAGCTCAGAGACAAAGGTTTTGGGATCATGGGCAACTAGATTAACGTACAGCTTCCCCTTTGCAATGGTTTGATGGACTTCTTTTTCTACCTTTGAGAACTCGATCTTTCTGTTCATCACGTGGTCGTCGGAATTCTTCATCGCTTGGAGGACCCCCTCCAATGAATCAAATAGGGGATTGAAAATCTCCTGGCAAAGGAAGTCGATCGGCTTATGCTTCAGAGATAGAGGCGTAAGTTCCTCTTTTAACTGTTTAATCTCATCGCTATCTACGTCTTCAACTTCCTCAGAATTGTCGGCATTAATTTCTATCTCTTCGTTTTTAGCATTTTGTTTTGCTTTTGCTTCTTCTAGTTGTCTGAGTTTTTCCCCCAGCTCTTGACGGATTCTTTCTTGCTCTTGCTGTTCTCTTAGTTGTTCTGCTTCTTTCCTTTCAGTCTCTTCGGCTTGTTCCTTTTTGAATTCAGCGCCTTCTCGCTTATTGTTCTCTTTGGTGGCTTCGCGCTTGGCTTTGGCGAAGACGAGGGAGTTGACGGCGAGGAGGGTGAGGGAGACGGCTCCGATGACTGCCATGGGGACGAGGAGGGCGTAGCCGCCGGCGGCTTTAAAGGCTGCGAAATTTGAGAGGGGGCTGGCGAGGGTGAAGATCAGGGTGAGAGCCACTGCTGACACAAGGAGGGTGATCCCTGTAGCGATCATCCCTTTCTTGGCAGGGTTTTCGTAGTCTTCCCAGTGGATGGTTTTATGTTCGTAGTCTGGGCTTAAAAGGGGAGAATCTGACATAAGCTACACCTATAAAAAACGTTATTGTCTGCAATAAGTATAAAGATAATATATTAATTCCATATTAAGTGCGCGAATTAAAATAAAAGCTATCCAATCTCGTGTTGGAGAAGGGTTTTTTTGAGGGGAAGGCCGCAGGAAAAGCCGCCAAGTCCATTTGCTGAAACGATTCGGTGGCAAGGGTAGAGGAGGGGGAAGGGGTTGCGTCCGAGAGCTGACCCGACAGCTCGCGTGTATTTTGGGGAGGCTATTGCTGTTGCGAGTTCTTGGTAGGAGGCGATCTCTCCAAAGGGGATGGAGGTGAGTCCTTTGGCTACCTTCCGGGTAAAGGGGGAGGCTTTACGCCAATCGACAGGAGGGAGGGGAGCTTCCTTCTTGTTTGCATATGCTTTGAGGAATGTCTCAATTATGTAGATCAGTTGAGGAGTTGCCGGGCCCACAATCTCCCACGAGAATCCGCTCTCGTTTGGGAGTAGCTCTACACCTTCCACCTTCTCACTTGCCGTTTTCACAACCACTTTCAGATGCAGAGCATGTTCGAATGTGTTCATAAAGTCTTTGTGCCTTACCCTTCTTCTCGCTACTACCGAGGGAAGTTCATCCGCTCAAACGTGGCCCGATTGACAAGCCCTCCCTGGTGGTACCACTCAGTCCTAGCCTCTCCGTCAATATACAGCTTAGTAGGCCCGTGTTGGATATCGTTTTGCCAGCAGATCTCCTCCACCAAATCCACGCCATCCCGAAAGCGAAGCTCCATCCCGTGCTTCTTCCCACGCATGTATGTCACTTCCGCAACCTTATCCCCATTCTGGTACAAAGTCGTTTTTCCTTCTCTCATCCCACCTACAAACTCTTCAGCTGCCAAGGGTACACCCCCCGCCAAAAACGTCAACTTGGTTCCATGTACGTGTCCATCACGAAAAGGGATGATCTCTTTCGGCTCGCCACTGGGGTAGAAAATTGTAGACTCTACACGCTTTCCCCCCTCGATCATCTCTTTTGCGAGAAGATCGCCGGTAGTTGAACGGCGGACCCGGATCCCTTGCCCTCCATGGACTCTCCCCTCAAGCTCATTCAAAGTTGTCCTGTACTCGGCAATCTCCAGCACGCCTCCGCTGTACTTCTCGGTGTAGGCAGGAGCACCATCTTCGTACCAACAGGTAACTTCCGCCAAAACCCCATCCGAAAAAACCTTTTCGACAGAGGGGACTCCGGTCATGTAGTGTTCTTTGACTCCAACTAACTCTCCTCCCCGGTATGTTTCGATTTTCGCGATGAGAGAAGAGTGGGGGAAGGTATATGTGGTTTCTTCCTCTAGAATTCCTTGGTGGTAGGTCTCGGTTTTTGTGACGCCATCTTTTCCAAGTCGGACGATCTGCCCTTCACGACCCTGCATCTCCCAGTCAGATTGCGAACAGGGGACGCCATACTTGTGGATATAGGTCTCTTTCACAACATGGTTTTGGGGGGCACGATTGCAAGCAGTGCAAAAGCTGAGTACAATAGCAAGAAGAGCGAGCTTTTTCATCGGGTTACATCCTTACAGGTTGAGCTTGTTTTGTCCATGACGTGTGATCCGGTTGTGTTCCTTTTCCACTTCATCGACAGAAAGGGTTTTCTTCTGGTCTCGATAGACAAAATGCAGGGTTGCGTTTTTTTTGTCTCCCCCGATTTTTGGATCGCGGTAGAGATCGGCGACAGTGAGCGCTTCTAAAATGGGGGAATTTGCCTCCTCAATGGCTGCGATCAGCATCCCAACAGGGAGAGACTCGGGAAGGGTGATTGTCCAATCACGCTTTGAGCTTGGAAACTGGGAGAGGGGCTTCATTTTCTTCTCTGTTTCGACAAATCGGTAAAGATCCTCCAAGCTCAGCTCAGCGAAGTAGACCTCTTGAGACTTCGATCCCTGGCCAGCAGTCTCAGGATGGATTTGGCCTACAATCCCTACTTCCACATCTTCGATTTTCAAAGCCGCCTGCCTTCCTGGGTGGAAGTGGGGGTCTTGGGAAGGGACAAATGTTCCTCCGGAGATGGCGAGCTGGGCGAGGAGGTTCTCAACTGCCCCTTTTAGGTGGTAAAAATCGATTGTTTCCGGTTTTTCTTCCCAGTTAGAGGGAGCTTTTTGGCCGGTAAAAATGAGCGACACGACAGTTGGCTCGAAAAACTCACCTTTATTTGAGAAATGCACTCTTCCCACTTCGAATCCAGCAAGGGAGAACGTTCCGAAATCGTGGTTGTGTTTCACGACCTGGAGGAGACCAGGAAGGAGGGAGGTACGGAGAACCGATTGCTCTTGGGATGCAGGGTTGAGGAGGTGGATTTGCGCTCTTTTGGGCATCGAATCAGAAGTGACAAGCGATGCGGCAGCTGGGCTGATCAGATCACAGGTGAGAAGCTCTTGCAACCCTTCCCGTAAAAGAGCTTTGCGTACTTTTTGCTCAAAGAGGTATTCGGAGCAATGGGGGAGGTTTCCTTCTCTGTAGAGAGAAGCCTCTTGTTTTTCAATGTTGGTGAATCCATAGAGGCGGGCGACCTCCTCAACAAGATCTATCTCATGAGAGACGTCGTGCCGGTAGGTGGGGATGGAGAGTGTGATGCTCTCTTGGGTTTGTTCGACCATCGAGAAGCCGATCCGCTTGAAGATCGAGGCGATTTCGCTAAAGGAGAGTTTCGTTCCCAGGACACGGTTCACCCGGTCGATTCTGCAGGGGACTGTTTGGGGGGGGAACTCCTTTTTCCCTACATCGAGGATACCATGTCTTGCTGTTCCTCCAGCAAGTTCACAGATCAGGGCTGTGGCCCGTTCAAGAGCTTCCAAAACACCATTTGGATCGGTCCCTCTCTCAAAACGGTAGGAGGCCTCTGTCTGGAGCTCCATCCGTTTGGTGGTTTTCCGGACAGCACTTGGGGAAAAATAGGCCGACTCGAGAAGGACGTTCACCGTTTTTTCGGTCACTTCGGTCTTTTCACTCCCCATTACACCGGCAAAGGCAACCGGCTTTTTCTCGTCGCAAATGAGGAGAGTCTCTGCTGTCGGAGTACGCTCTTGTCCATCGAGAGTTTTTAGAGCGTCATGTGCGTTCCCCATCCGCACGACGATCTTTCCCCCTGCCAGCGTGTCAAAGTCGAAAGGGTGGAGGGGGTGGCCGAGCTCTAGAAGAACGAGATTCGTGCTGTCGACAACGTTGTTGACACTCCTGATCCCACACGCTTCGATCCTTTCGCGAAGCCAGGAAGGAGAGGGAGCCACTTCTACCCCTTCGATGAGCCGACACGCGTAACGGGGGCACTCTTCCGAGGCTTCGACTGTGACCGAGACTTTCTCTTCTATTGGGAGCTCTCGCTTCTCGGCAGCTTCGGAGAATTTGGAGAGGTGGAGCCGGTCTTGGGTGATGGCAGCAAGCTCTCTTGCCACACCTCGGATACTGTTGCAGTGGGCGAGATTGGGGGTAAGGGCGATCTCAAAAACGAAGTCTTCACCTACCGATTCAACCCCATCGACTTCAAGTCCGATAAGGGTAAGTGATTCGGCGATCTCCTCAGGGGAGAGGTTTGTTTCTATATATTCTTTTAGCCAGGAGAGGGGGATTTTCATGAGTCAGATACTGTTTTTTCATGAGATTTTAGGGAAGAGGACGTATAGTTACAAGCATCATGTGGATGAAATCGCAATGGTTCTTTCAGGCATTTGTCTTAAGCCTCCTTCTCAATGGGATTTTAGTTGGGGTTTTCTTCTACTTTCTCATTCGGGAGAATCCTCTCCCTTTTTTCTACACCCCTCCTAAGATCAAGCAAGAGAAAGGAGTTCCTCCAAGCCCCGATTTTTTTGCTAGCTTACGTACACTTCCTCTCAATGATCTCTTTTCCATGCTCAAAGAGAGACAAAAAGTCGAGAGGCGATGGGCCGTGCGCGATTTTGCTCTTGGGACTTTGGTTGAAACCCACGAGTTTGCTGTTTGGCGCGCTCTTGGGAAGAGGGCTCTTGGGGGGCGGAGATGGAAGGGAGAAGAGGAGAGCTTTTTGCTCTTTCCGGGGCTCGATGATGAGAGTTGGGAAAAGATCGAAAGATTTGCAAAAACCGAAGCGTACCCTTGGACGACCAAAGGGCTTTTCTTGCGGATCCAAGAGGCAGGAGTCATCGATTCTCCTTCTGAAATGATCGAAGCTTTCTCCTTTACTTCCGAGTTTGTGGTATTGAATACCTTGTTTAGTCGGTCAAATCTCCCCCTCCACAAGGGAGCCCTTCTCAAACTCGTGTTAGAAGGGGAGTGGGAGATGCTCGAAAACTTTTTTGAGTCAGAGAAAAAAGAGGCCGATTTTTCCGAGCAGATGAGACAAGAGCTCCTCGTCTCGTATCTCGATCACGGTTCACAAACAGCGGCTTACCTCCTCCTTTTGACCGATCTTGAGTTTGTCGGGGAGGAGCTTTCTGAAGAGAAGGTCTGCCAGCTCATCTCCCAATTAACCGTGCCAACCGAGGAGGCCTCCCAATTCCTCCAAGAGATCCTCGAAGCCGATTATCCATTAGGGGCCCAAGCAGAGGCTCGGAAACAACTCGGAAATTGGCTCCAAGAACCCCCCGAGGAGGTTGCCAAGCGCTTCTTTCCAAGGCCCTCAGAGGGAGAGCTCCGCCCCTCCTTCCGAGAGGCTCCACCCGCCGCCCCAGAACCCTCCCAGCACATTGTCCAACCAGGCGAGTCGCTCTGGCTCATCGCCCGGAAGTACCACCTCACCGTCGAGGAGCTCATGCAAGCCAACAACCTCCACTCCTCCACCCTCAAACAGGGCGCCGTCCTCAAAATCCCCCGTTAACAACTGGTAAAAAAATCGTTACCCTAATGCGTTTTGCCTATAGAGTTCAAAATGTGTATATTTCCTTAAACAAATGTCTCTGATCATGTACAATACGGTTATATGGAATACGAATTGATCATCTATGCCACAGAAGATGACAAAGAGCCCTTCAAAGATTTGGTTGGAGGGGTTAAGAGATCTTGACACTCAAGCTTTAGTTTTCCAGAGGTTGCAACGTGTGAGGCTCGGAAATTTTGGTGATTGTAAGTCTTTAAGTGATGGTCTCTGGGAGTTTCGTATTCATGCTAAGTCTGGCTTGAGAGTGTATTACGCACGTGTTGGCCGTCAAGTAGTACTCATTATTGGAGGAGGAGATAAGGGGAGTCAGAAGCGTGACATTAGCCAGGCAAGGGCACATTTGAAGGAGTACAAAAGGAGAAAATCATGAAACCTAAGTATCGCTCTTTTGAAGAGCTTTTAGACGAATATCTGGAGAACCCTGAGTTCGCAATGAGTTTTTTAAATCAAGCTCTTGCTGATGAAAATGTTGAAGCTTTTAAACTCTCTTTAACGGATATCATGCGAGCTCGCGGCAAAATCACTGATCTAGCAAAAAAAGCCCATCTGAGCAGGAGCACGCTTTATAAATTAATGGAGAGAAAAGGAGGCGCTGAAGTCGGCACCATCCTAAAACTTCTTCATGCTTTAGGCTATGATCTTGTAGTTACTTTGCGCAATCATACCAGTAAAACTCCTAAAAAGTCCCCAATGCGGGTAGCCGCGCAACCAGCCTATTGTCGAAAAAAGAAAAAATAACAGACCCCATGAGCTACAGTTTTCGTGTTTTCGAGTCGGGGACAAGGTCGACGCCGCCGGGGTGCCAGGGGCCGCATTTGGCAAGTCTTTTGAGGGTGAGCCAAGTCCCTCGGATTGTTCCGTGGGTTTCGAGCGCTTCATGGGCATACTCAGAGCAGCTAGGGTAGAAGCGGCAGCAAGGACCTAGAAAGGGGCTGATTGTGAGCTGGTAGAGGCGAAGGAACCCCTTGAGAAGAGTTTTCATATGAGATGAAACACGTCTGAGATCAGGACCAAAACGACTTCGATGACGATGAGCCAGATGATCGTCCACTCGAGAATGGAGGAGTGTTGGTGGTTGAGTTGGTCACTCAAAATTTCGAGTAGATCGCCGATGATCCCTAAGCGGGTATTCAAAACTTCCACCCGGGGCGTGAGATCGAGGCATTTTGCAAGATCGCGGTAGAGGGGGTGGTGTTCGGGGTATTCCCAGAAAAAATCGGGTTCGTCGAGAATGTCAGAATGGAGGTTGATCGAACTTCTGTCGATAAAGAGCTCTCCGATTTTTTTGGAGATGGCCTTCCGGGAGAGGAAAATCTTCCCCTTCCTGGCTAGATCTTCTGGAAGGTGCCGTGTTTTAGTAATTGTTTGGTCGATTGTCTCCTCAAAGACCGAGAGTTTGACCGATTGGGCGAGTCCATAGGAGAGGGCGAGTTTGGTCATCGGGTCGCTGTTGGGTAAAACGAGCTCATCTCTTTGGATTCTGATTTTTTCTCCGTAGGAAAATTCGTAACGGTCCCATTCAAAGGGGGTGATAGGGTCAATCTCCACAGGTTTGATCTTCCCTAAAAGGTTGAGTTCTTCTTCTTCTGTGAGTCCCCAAAAAACGGCTGTTCCGTAGGAGAAAAAACAGGCGTCTCCCCTGGAGGTGGCGATGTGGATTGCATCTCGGTAGAAAGTGGATGGGAAGTGCTTTTTGAGTTTCTCGAGTAGTTGCCTGAATTGGTAAGAATCGGCCGTGCAGTAGGCCATGCATCGCATCGTCATAAGAGAGAAAAGTGTACCCATTCTCGGGATAACTGGGAAGGAAAACTCCTTGCGAGAAACTTAAGCATACTGCTACGATGAGCCCCATCCGAACGCGGAAGTGGCGGAATTGGTATACGCGCTAGCTTGAGGGGCTAGTGGAGGTAACTCCTTGGGGGTTCAAGTCCCCCCTTTCGCATAAGTTTATTGTATTCTCGTTGTTTGGGGGACTTTTGGATGCTTTTCGCTAACGTTACGCACTCTTTTACAAAGAGTGCTTGAACGATCGCTCGCTCCCTGTATGAATTATACTATGTTCGCTCGCGATCGTCCAACTGGGACGAAAATCCCCAAAAGCGTTGTGGAAGGGTTTTCGCAATCACATGGTTTTTTGGGGATCTGGTATAAAACTGATTCATACATGGGCGTTCTGCTAGTGAGATATATTCTATTTAGTTTGTTGTTTGTGGGGACGTTGGTTGGAGGAGAGGCCGATCGGTCGATTCGGGCATTTGAAGAGAAGGTTCCCCAAAAGCGGAAGATCGATACGTATGACTTTTCTGGGGACTATCCTGAGCTTTCTACTGTTGAGATAGATGCGAGACGGAAGAAGAATGTAGAAGTTCTTTTGAATGGGGAATACCCCGTTTTAGAAGAGGTCGTCTATGAGGGGAGCTACGGAAAGCTAGTGGGGGATTTGACTGGCTATTTCCCTAGGTTGAGTTCTGTGAGTATCGCGTGTGGAAGTGCGAAGATGGAGATCGATTTGCGCGGTGTTTTCGAAAAGAGCTGCGAGATCTATATCCGAGGGTTAAAAGAGGAGGTGGTGCTTTCTCTTCCTGAGGGGGTAGGGCTTGTCGTACATACTCACAACACTCCAGGAATTCCGGTAGTGAATCGGTCGGATCTCAAGAAAAAAGGGTGGTTTGGTTTCACCAAGAAGACCTTCCAAAATCCCCTCGCAAAAGAAGCGCCTGTAGTCCTCACAATCTATATCGAAACCACCAACGGCGCCATCACCCTCCAATAACCCAAAATCAGGTTCTAATCCGTATTTTTTACGGTAATCTCGAATATCTGGCTTCCAGAATACTCTGAGGTATGTTTACCCCAAGTGGTCATCCAGCCAAAGAGATCGATCAGGCGATGTTGCTCAACATATGGGCACACCATCTCGACCAAGAAAAGTCTCCAAGAATGATCACCGATTTTCTGCAAGAAGAACTGATCAGTAATGCTTACTTTGCCTTTATTAATAAAGGACGCGACCGAATCAAAATCCTCTATTTCGATGGAGATGGTCTCGCCATCTGGCAAAAGCGTCTTGAAAAAGGAAGATTCCCCAAGCAAAAAGAGCAAAACCCACTCATGAGCCGAAGAAGCTTCCTAATGCTCATAGAAGGAGTCATTCCAAAGAGAGTTTATAAAAGATTCAATCTTTTTTTCTCTATGGAAAAGTGGTAAAATATCTCTTATGACTGCACAAGCTCCCTTAAAAGAAAACGAACACCTACACCCTGAATCCTACTACCTCAAACAAATCATCAGACCCAAATATGCCACTCTAGAAGGAAGCATCAAAACAACCCCCCCTCCCACACCAGGACTGATGGCAGCTTTGGAGAGCCCTCACGCGCACAAGAAAAGTAGCCAGATCCACTAGTTTGCAATCAAGGAAATGGCGCCAATGGCTATTTTCGGCGCTGTAGCGCAGGTATTTGCCACTTCGAAAACGATTTGGTAGCTATGGCCCTCTGTTTCACTTACGACCTCTCCCTCCGATACAAGACATTCAAAGCTCTTGCTCTCAACCTGTATTTTTTCAAATTGGCTTTCCTCCCCTGATGGGATAACAAAAAGGGTTATCATCTCTCCTTCTTTAGGTTGGTAGCCTGGATCAAAGTCAATGGTGATCACATTGTCGTTGCTTCTATCGAACTGCCCAGTTCCTCCCGATACTGTGTAGCTGCCCACTGTTTGGCCCTCTACAACAATGGGATTGTTCACCTCGTAAACAATATCTTCAATCGAACGAATGGCTAACCCTGAGGATCCTCCCGATGAAGGAGAGGAGAGAGTAAAACCCACTTGGGTTCTTGTAGGAACACTGCTTGGTGAAGTTTGCTGCGTTGACTGCATCATCGAAGTCGGCGTTTTTCCACTTGGGGAAGTTGAGGATTCTCCCGATGAAGGAGAAGAGAGAGTAGAACCCACTTGGGTTCCTGTAGGAACACTGCTTGGTGAAATTTGCTGCGTTGACTGTATCATCGAAGTCGGCGTTTTTCCACTTGGTGAAGTTGAGATTCCTCCCGATGAAGGAGAAGAGGGAGTAAAACCCACTTGGGTTCCTGTAGGAACACTGCTTGGTGTTGATAGGAGTGTCGATGTTGTGTTCGTTGCATTGGACAGAATTAGCTCTATGGGATT